>Ga0118677_10003301_pt1 | contig 30793 bp, 37 predicted proteins | sample AliMusrvi5mmetaG_FD_86154 | JGI IMG/M metagenome (GOLD analysis project Ga0118677, IMG submission 86154) | reverse complement strand
CAAGAAATATTTAGAGTATTATAATAACGAAAGATTGCACATGGGAATTAATTTCAAAACGCCGGCCCAATTATTAATGAATTGCGTCCAAGCTATTGATTAGAATACGGCAGTGATTCAAGATTGCAAAGCTTTTCAAATAAAATTATATTATCTTTTAATAAATCTTTTTCTATCTCCACATCAAGTTCAAATTTGTCTGACAGCCCAACAAAACGAGGTTTTACAACTTTAATTTTTTCAGCAATTTCTTTATCTATATTCTGATCTCTGAAAACCACTCCTTTATCTGAAGTCATTTGAATTGATGGATTATAAATTACTGCTGGGCCACAAAACTCCTCCAGAGAAAAATCATCCAGATTTTTTCCATCATTAATCCCATGGATTGGAACATTAACATGAGTACCATCATGTGTATTCATCTGAATCCTCCTCATATTCCAATCATTTTTCTCAATAGTTTGTATGACCTCAATAGAGGCTTCTGGGTCACCCGGATATACTGACATACCTGTATAGATTAGAAGTGTTAGATCAATTATTTTCATGTGTTCATTATACTTGAAATTATATGATTTTTAAAGTATTCTACTGAGAGCTAATATTCTTTAGCTATATTGCGGGTTCGTCTAAAGGTAGGACACATCCCTCTGAAGGATGGTATTGGGGTTCGAGTCCCTGACCCGCAGCCAAATTTTAAGCGTAAAATTTGCGTCAAAATTAGTAGATTTTGACGTGAACTATCTGTGTAAAATTTCATCAAAATTAGTAAATTTCGACGCAGACTATTTAAATCTTGAGGTATTTACGGACTGCGAGGTAGCTAGAGATAGCGCCAAGGGCAATACCGGAACCAAAGACAATCAGGAATATCTGGGCAAAGTTTTTAAGATAGAAATCAAAGAGGTCAAGGTTAACAAAGAAGTTCTTTGATAAACTACCAAGCCAGTAAGTCAGGCCAAAGAAAACTAAAATAACCAGAGCGGCCGAGACCAAGCCATAAAGGATACCAGAAACTACAAAAGGACCCTTCACATAACGCCCAGAGGCGCCCACTAAACGCATAACAGATATTTCATCCTTAGAGATAAAGATAGCCAGCCTAATAGTATTAAAGGTAATAATAATGGAAATGACCAAGAAGATTATTGCCAGCCAAAAACCCACGGTGTTCGTGGCGTCAATGATCTTGGTCAGCTTGTCTATCACCAGTTTATTCTGATAATAATTTACTTTCTCAATAATTGGATTACTTCCCCCCGCCATAAAATCATCATTATTCAAAAACTTTGCAATCCCCTCATACTGAGAAGGCTCCTTGGCCTTCACACTAAGGGAGGCCGTCAAAGGATTGTCTCCTAATTCATTCAACGCCTCTAAGGTTAAGGCGTCATCCTTATGCCTTTCCTTAAAATTAGCCAGTGCATCCTCCTTGGAAACATAGGTCACGGAAGCCACCTCGCTTATACCTTCAATCGATTTTTTAAAACTAAAAATATCCGCCTCGGTGGCCTTAGTGGTAAAATAGACATTGATGTCCACTTTATTTTTTATTTCCTGCAAGGAGAATTTCATTATTGCGCTCATAAAGATGAGAGACGTAATAATAAACAAAGCAATAAACATCACCACCAGAGAGGAAAGTGAGACAAAGCCATTACGCCAAAAATTGGTCAGTCCCGCCCTAAAAACTCTTTTTATTTTTGTTAGAAACATATATTAAATTATAACACGAATGACCCTTTTTTATCATCTCGGATAATCCGGCCATTTTGCATGCTGATTACCCGGCGGCCAAGTGACTCCACCACCCCCCGGTTATGAGTAGTGATAATAACGGTAGTACCCAAATCATTAATCTTTTTAAGAATCTGAATTATTTCAAAAGTGTTAGCGGGGTCCAAATTACCGGTTGGCTCATCAGCAATAATAACATCCGGCTGATTTACAATGGCCCGAGCAATAGCCACGCGCTGTTTTTCACCACCGGAGAGCTCGGACGGAAAGCTATATATTTTCTTACTGATATCCACCAATTCTAGAACGTGAGGCACATCCGCTTCTATCTCCTCATCTGTCCGGCCGGCGGCTTCCATGGCAAAAGCGATATTTTCATAAACAGTTTTATTTGGTAAAAGACGAAAATCTTGAAAAACGGTACCAATCTTTCGACGTAACTCTGTAATTTCCTTGCCTTTTAACTTATGGACTTCGGCGGATTCATAAAAAATCTTTCCCTTGGTCGGTTTTTCCTCAGCCAAAATCATCTTGATCAAGGTAGTTTTCCCCGCCCCGGAATGACCAACAATGGAAACAAACTCCTTGGGCTCAATAGTCAAGGTGACGTCTTCCAAGGCCACACAGTCATCAGAATATATTTTAGAAACTTTATCAAAATAAATCATTACCTCCTTATTATACCAGAAATCTTTCAATGTCACCATCAAGTACTTCATCAACCTTGGCGGTTTCCACCCCGCTCCGGTGATCCTTGACCATTTTATATGGGTGAAGGACGTAAGAACGGATCTGATTCCCCCACTCTATCTCCATGGTTTTACTGACGTAAAGGCCCTGTTCCTTTTTCTTTTTTTCTTCCTCCCGCCAGGCATATAATTTACCGGACAAGATCTGAATAGCCTTTTCCTTGTTCTGAGCTTGAGACCGCTGATTGTCAGAATGGGCGGAAATATTGGTTGGTAAGTGGACTACCCTGACGGCTGTTTCCCTTTTATTTACATTTTGTCCACCCGGACCGCCGGCTCGGGAATATTCTACTTTTAATTCATCTTCCGGAATGGCAATGTCCGCCAAGTTTATTTTTTCAAATTTGGGAATAAACTCAACCAACGCAAATGAAGTGTGACGCAAACCCTTAGCATTAAAAGGTGAAGTTCGTACCAAACGATGCACACCATTTTCATTTTTCATCAAACCATAAGCGCCTTTACCGGATATTTCCAAAGTTACGTTTCTATATCCACCGTGATCATTTTCATTTTGATGAATAGTTTGATAGCCCCAGCATTTATTATCAAAGAATTTCTTATACATCTGAAGAAGCATGCGAGCAAAATCCTCCGCATCCACCCCGCCTGCCCCTGCCATGACAGTTAAAATAGTATCCCCGGCGTCATACTTACCGCCCCCGGCAATCTCTGCCTTTAAATCCGCAATTTCTTTTATCACCGCTTGAGCTCTGTTTTTATCAGCCCAAAAATCCACGGCGCTCATTTGCGTCTCCAGCTCCGCCAATTTTTTATTTTTATCTTGATTGTCATTCATCTGAGCCACCTCTCGGGATTGAACCGAGGACCCTTTCATTACGAATGAAATGCTCTACCAACTGAGCTAAGGTGGCAAACTAATTCGGCTTTTTAACTAATATAGTCTTACCCTCTTTTCCTCTCTTACTTAAAATTCTATTTCCTCTTCCCTTTCCCCTGTTCAGCCCAGCATATGTGTAAGTTAAAGCATCACAATTTGGGCAAATTAAACGTAAATTACTTTCTACATTATTACGCCAATTGCCATCAACATGATCGGCAACTAAAGGAGAGTATCCTAGTTTAGCATTAATTCTGGCCCAACCGCAAAGGCAACACTTATCATTATACTTAATCCTTAAATATCGTTTAATATGTTTAGAAACAATTCCTAAACCCTGTAAGCCAATAATTTCGTTAGATTTCCATTTTTTAATATACAAAAGATACTGAAACTCTTGTTGGCATTTAGTGCAACAATATTTATATCCTTGTCTGGCTGGTTCTTTTCCACAATTTAAACATGGGCTTCTGTGTTTTTTGGGATTGGACATCCCTTAATAATATCTGAACATACGACCAAAGTCAATAACATGAACTGGTCACAAGTTAAGGTTAAAATCCTTAACCGCAACATTTAATAAGGCCTCGAAAGAGATTATCTCTTTTTCATACTTTTCTAATTCAGAATAATGCACTTGAATAAGATTCAAGTAATAATTAATTTCTTTACTTAATTCTTTGTCAATACTCCCCTCCCGCACGGTTTGCCAAATTTCACCATTACACCAATCTTTATCTTTTAGATCTAACCACCTTACATGTTCTTTACCTAGATATCTTCTATTTTCAACGACGATTGAATCCCACTCGTCTGTTATTGTTTCCTTTTGGTCAAGAGTACTTCTTCCAATCAATAACTGTTTTATAACTCTGAATCCTTTCTTAGTGTTATCAAAAGAGATGGCTTCATTTTCTTTCAAATGCACCGAGATAAAATATTGTGAGCTATTTTCTATAACATCGACATATATCTTCATGGAGCCAAGACCGGGGTTTGAACCCGGGACCTCGTCATTACCAATGACGTGCTCTACCAGCTGAGCTATCTTGGCTTAAATATATAAGCACCAGATAAAGATAACCTATTTCCTATTTTTTTTCAATCACACGAAGCCGGGAAAATAGTCCGTCTTAATTTGACGTCTTTTTATGCCTAAGCCTAATAATAATTTTCTAAATGAGGAAACCACGGAAGTTGGCCCCGATAAATAATATAAACAGTCTTTATAATCCGGAATATTTTTAGTAATTGTGTCAGCATCAATTCTCCCTTTATGCCCTGGCCAATTCAATGGGGCTGATTCTTTGTCCGTTAAAGCATAAATAATATCCAGGTCTAGTTCATTTTTAAAATCCCGATTAATGGTATTTAAATAATTAAAATAGGCAATATCCTCATGCATTCGGTTTGAATATAATAAAGTTATTGTTCTTTTTTCTCCAGTATTAATCAAATGCTGAATCATGCTTTTAAATGGAGTAATACCAATGCCACCGGCAATAAAAACCAAGTGCTGTTTGTTTTCTTTTGGTGGTAGAACAAAATCCCCGGATAGCTGAGCAGCAATCACCTCCTCACCTATCTTCATAGCCAATAAATGACGTTTAAAGCTACTTGGTTTTTCTGGAAACCTCACCCCAATTTCAACCATATCCTCGGTTGGGGCAGAAGCCACCGTAAAATACCGCCTTATCCCGGCAGCATCAAAATCATCATGCGGAACGGTCCATTCAAAATATTGCCCCGGTTGAAAATTGAATTTCTGATTTGTCTTAAAGTAAAAACTATAAGTATTCTCGGCAACCTTTTTCCGATCAATTAATTTCAATATCAGCTTAAATTTTGGACTGACAGCATAGGAAAAGATATTGCTAATGACTAACGCCATTTCCGGTGTGCCATAAATAGCGCCAATATGAATAAAGGGGGCAAAAAGAAACCCCGTGACCAAACCATAATAAATTCGAAGTTTCCTTATGGGAGGAGTAGTTAATGGTTCTGTCAGCATAACCGTCCCAAAAAATATGATTGGTGAATATATTATAGAATTCCAAACATAGAGTAAAACATTCTCCCCTTTCATAAAACCCCAGATAGCGATAAAAAATAAGGACGATAAAATAAAACCTAGAACCAAACCAAATCGCTGTATCTTACGGGCAATCAGATAACCAAAGACTAAAACTATTGGCATCATATACAAATTAGCTACCCACCAACTGGCTGAATGATTAATAAATAAAGCAGTTATTAGTACGGCCATGGCAGCCGGATTAAACAAATGTTTTTTATTTATGGCAAAAATATACTTTGAAGCCATGGCAATAACCCCCACCCAACCTAAAAACCAAAGATTATTAAGGGGATTATTTGGAGAGATAATTAAGGCTAAAATAAATGCCGTGACATAAACGGAATCATAATTACTAGGAGCCTTAAACGCCCAGGAAAAAATATAGTTTGTAAAATAACAAATTGCTAAAATAAAAATAGTTGAAAGTAATAAATCTAAAGCCGTAAAAGACTGTAAATTAAAAAGGCTCAAGATAAAAGCCCCTACCCACATCAAAATCAATCCGTATAAAACGGCGCGATACATGGCTACTTTATTTAAAATATTGTCTATATATTTCATAAATCTATTTAATTACATATTTCTCAAATCCACTAGTCATAGTTGCTGTCCCGTCTCTATCAACCATATAACCCTCAAAGCCATCAAGTTTTTCAATAAAATTTATGCCTTCCCTCCCCATCGCAAACGCGGCAGTGGCAAATCTATCGGCTTCATAAATGTTTGGACCAATTACCGTCAAGCTGACAATATCACTTATTACCTTATCTCTCTCGAGCGGATTATAAATGTGCTGACCGCGTACATAAGTGCCGGAGGTAGCTATTCCACCATCCTTAAGTGCTACCGTTTTAATAATCTCTTTAGTATTAAATGGATTCATAATCCCGATCCTGAAATATTCATTATTTGAATTTCTGCCCATCGCCTGAACATCTCCGCCGGCATTAATATAGAAATTTTTAACTCCTAAATTTGTTAATTTAAGCGCGGCTTTATAAATAGCCCAACCTTTCACCATACCTAATGGAGCAATTTTCCCATCTGGCGTAATAATATCAAAATAGCCATTAGTTTCTCTCTTTGTCTGCTCAGATAATTTTAATATTTCTTTTACCTCTTCACTATAAGTTGCCGGTTCAATTATTCCCTTATTTATTAAAGAAATTTCACTGTCATCTTTATAAGTACTAAACTTTTTATCAACATATTCAAAAAAAGAAAAAGTTTCAGTAATTAAACCTGAACTATCAACATTATCCACGATTTCCACAGTTATTGGCATCCCCATAATGTCGTCACGAGTAATTTTCATTTAGTTAATTTAAGGCTTGGGTCAGAGCAGAAGCTAATGATTTGCGAAAAGCCCCGCTGGTAAAAGTGGCCCCGGACACAGTATCAACGTTTGAATCCTGAATTTGAATAACTTCAGACTTCAAAATAGGCATAGCATGATTATTAATCCGGACTGAAGTACTTCTATCCTGAGGGTGATCCAAAAAAACGACATCCGTGATTTTTCCACCTTGAATGACGACTTGAACCTGAATATTCCCATAATAAGCATTGGCTGAACTGCCAGTGTAAACACCGTCTTTATATTTCTCCTCATTTATCACAACTGGTGGCGTAATAACTGGAGTTGAAGTAGGTGTTGGGATTGGTGTTGGTTTTGGAATAATCACTGGCGATGAGACGGGCACTGGTTTTACTTGAGGAGAACTTGAACTGCCATTTGTATTGCCGCTCGAAGTACTGACAGTAACCGCGCTATTTACACTTTCAGGTATAACAACAGGAGTTACCCTCTGACTAAAGGCATAGATAATAAAAGCCATAATAACCACCGTAGATAAAATAAATTTATTCATAAAGTCAGGCTTGGGGAAAATTAATGATTTACCTATCTATTATAGCCTATTTTTGAACATTTGTATGTTGCCCAGAAATTACCCCCACCACGGCCACCCTATCACCCACTCGAACATCAGACAATAATATAGCCTTACCTCTCTTCATTATCTTAGCGGCACCGGTATCTACCCTATAAACCATCCCCTTTTTGTTCTGAAGTGTTAAAATATCTCCATTTATACTAGTAATTTGGCCGGATATCTTTCGATGAATACTTTTATTATGCAAACTAAGCTGATAAACCTTCTTATTCTTATCCACCATATCTCTTCCCATAACCGTTGAAGCAAAAGCGGGAGAACTTATTAATATTGCGGCTAGCAGAAAAGCGCCAGAAATAATGATATATTTGTTTGTTTTTGACATTTTAATAATTAATTATTAATAAACACACACCCTACACTAGTGAATTATATACGAAAAACAGATCGTCTTTAGGTGCAGAAATATTACTATAACAACACAAAAACCACCCGAAGGTGGTTGTTTGCGCGGGTTAGGCCTAATTTGTTATATTACTCTAAAACAATCTTAGGAATATAACTTTTTCTCTTAAGATAATACCAAATGGCTATTATTAAGATGATGATAATAATAGTTGGATGAATTGGTGAAAATATTACAGCTAATTCCCAAAGACTGACCCAGTTAGCGGAAACATAACCATTTACCGTCTCAATATTGTTAGTAAAGTTATTATCCCGCTTATTTACATTAGCAAGGTCTTGCTCAGTATTGGCTATTTGATTTTGTAAATCATTATTATTAGTATTATAACTAATATTTTCGGCATTTAATTTTTGTTTTTCAGATGTTTCACCCATTACCAATATATTCTCTTGATTTCTAAGTGAAGCAATAACTTCTGTATTGGTAGCATTAGCTAAACTAGCAATAACAATCAATAACTGTGATTGGATACCGCTGATTGAACTATTTATCTTTGAAACCGCTTGTGAATGTTCTATATCTAGATTTTTCTTTTGTTCTTTAAGACTAGCTAAAGTATTATTTACATTTAATGTCTGCTCCTCGATGTTCTGTTTCTGACTTAATAGGTTTTGTGAAGAAACATTTTCTGTATATAATTTTTTATGAGTTACACTTTCAACTTCATCTTTAAAAGAATCAAACTTACTTTTTGGGACGACAAAAGATATCCCTCCGCTTTTTTCCGAGAAACTAATACTATCAATCCTACCATCTGCCCCTTTAACCATATTTTTAACCGATGTAATTACTTCTTCAACTTGTCTAGTCTTTATATAGGCAGAATAACTTGTTTTTAAAAACTCCCTGGTGTCTGTAATATCAGACTGTCCGCCGCCATAATAATCTGGTCTTATCATTGACGTTTTTGAAACAGATTCATTATATGAATCAGGGGGTAGCAATGAGGTGACGTTGCTAGAACTTCCAGTTTGATAGACCCTAGCGGTAAATACGGAAAAAAGTCCCCAGACAATTAAAGCTAGCACAATAACGACAATGGTTAATATAAATTTCCAACGCGACACTTTTATTACTTTTCTCTCCCTAACAGCTGGCTCATTTACTATTTCATTCATATTTCTAATAATTAGACTAATAAATCTATAGAAATATTATATCACATTTCACCTTACAGTGCCCACTAGTACACCTTAGGAGTTTTCCGACATTGTTAGGATAGAAAAAGAGCGATGGACTCTCCCTCGGCTAAAAGAAATATGGGTGCTTGTCCGCACCTCTCCCCTCGCCGTCGCTCGGCTCGGGTTGGACACCGGCTCACCTATTTTTTCTGCTGAAAAAATTTGGCTCCGCCGGTCAGCGCCCAACGCAAGCAAAATCATTTGCTTGCTTCGCCCACGCAACAAAAAAGCCGCTCGAAAGCGGCTTTTTATTGCGCGGGCGATGGGTGCTGACCCCACGGCCTCTCCCGTGACAGGGGAGTGCTCTACCGTTGAGCTACGCCCGCGTACAGAACAAGATAGCAGAAATTTTACATTCACACAATCCTATCCCTGTGCCGATGGATGGAATTGAACCATCTTTTGAGGCTTATGAGTCCCCCGTTCTACCATTGAACTACATCGGCATTTTGCCCTATGTCCCACCAACAACTACATCGGCAAATTCTAGAAAAATTTATTTGGCAAAATAACCTGCTTAATATAGCATTTTATGCCTAAAAATCAATAGAATTATAACCTTAATTGTTGCGGGGGTCCGAATTGCACGGACGTCTCAAGGTTATGAGCCTCGCGAATTACTGCTACTCTACCCCGCTTTCCCTATTATTTCACGTTTTTAACACAAAAGCAAGATTATTTAGATATACTCAAATTCTCTAAAAACCAGCTCATAAAGTCCAATTACCCTTTTAGCCTCTCGCTCATTAATGAGAAAATCCGAGCCTTCGTGAGCAATCTGATTCCTGATCTTATGAGCCTCCCAGGCCGCCTCTATATTTGTAAAATCACTTGGCTCTATTGACTTTAATTTGTCCCCGATACTTTCCTGCATATAACCCATTTTTTCAAGAATTTCCTGAAGAATAATATCGCACTCTAAAATAGCCAGTTTCCAATCATTAGGATTTTCCGAATTAATATGAATAATGACTTTTTGCCAGCGTTCATTTACAACTGGTGCCATAGCCATGTCTTCATTTAAAATTTCTTGACTAGGTAATTTCAGAGCTTCGTGCATTTGCCTTCTTGTTCTCATCAAATTGTTAGCAGACCAAATAATCACAACAATCAAGAGAAGAGTTAGGATAAAAGAAAAAGAAAAAATACGAAGCATTATTGAAACCGCATAATCAGGTAAGAGCAACCAAAAGTTCGTAAAAACATCACCAACGCTATGGGCGGTATTAGCATTAAAAATCGCGTCTAATAAGTCTCTAAAAAAAGGACTCAGATATGCGGAGTGCAGAGCATCCATTTGTTGAACTTCAATTGGAAGATTCGGTCCCATGTTTATATTCTACCAGATAATTACTTGTTTTCAAAGCCTTGAGCAATTGAAAATAAAATTCCTTCTCCACCGTGATTGGAAAGGAGTTGTAAACCTAAGGGGAGGTTTTTATCATCTATCTCTTTAGAGCCACAAGGAATAGAAATAGCCGGCAAACCAGTGAGGTTTGCTGGAACGGTAAAAATATCTTCCAAATAAAGCTGTAGCGGATCATTAACTTTCTCCCCTATTTTAAAAGCTGGACCAGGAGTGGTAGGCATAATTATCACATCAACTTTCTCAAAAGCTTTTTTAAAATCCTCTCTGATCAAATCTCTCACAATATTGGCCTTATTATAATAAGCGTCATAATAACCGGAAGATAAAATATAAGTCCCTAAAATAATCCTTCTCTTTACCTCCGGACCAAATCCAGCGGCTTTAGTTTTAAAATAATCATCCACACCATTTTGCCCATCAATATGCAGACCGTATCGAACACCATCAAACCGCGCCATATTTGAAGAAACTTCAGCGGGGATAAGAGTATAATAAGCCGCCAAGGAATATGAAATATTTGGCAAGTCCACTTCCACTATTTCATAACCGAGCTTATTTAATTTTTCTACTGACTCCTCAAAACTTTTCCTCACAGCGGAATCCATCCCCTCAACCTTCATAATTTCTTTAGAAATTCCAATTCTTAACTTTTTATTTACTATTTCTTTCTTTGGTATTTCAATACTAGTACTATCCATTTCGTCTTTACCAGAAATAAAATCAAAGAGTATTTGCGCATCTTCCACCGTCTTAGCAAAAGGTCCAATTTGATCAAAAGAAGAGCCCATTGCCATCACGCCATATCTAGAAACAGCACCATAAGTTGGTTTTAGACCAACCAAACCACAAAAACTGGCTGGCTGACGAATAGAACCCCCGGTATCAGAGCCAAGGGCCACCAAAGCCATATCAGCTGCCACTGTCACCGCTGAGCCCCCAGAAGAACCACCAGATACTCGCTCCAAGTCATAGGGGTTATGGGTAGGGCCAAAGGCTGAATTCTCAGTAGAACCCCCCATCGCAAATTCGTCCATATTTGTTCGGCCCAGAAAAACCACGCCTGCCTCCTTTAATTTTTTTATGACGGTAGCATCATAAGTAGCTGTATAATTTTTAAGAATCTTTGAAGCCGCACTCACTAAGCGTCCTCTAATCAAAATATTATCCTTCACAGCCATTGGGATACCGGTCATTAAAGTTACATTATCCTTATTCCTTATCCGTTCATCAGCTACTTTTGCTTGGTCTAAAACGTCAGAAAAAACTTCTAGATAAGCATTCAGATCCTTATTTTTTTCTTCAATATTTTTTAAATAAGCCTGAGCCAACTCCACACAGGTATAATCCCCTTTAATCAGAGCTTCATGTGCTTTTTTAATTGTTAGGTCTTTTAGGTTAATCATTAAATTTTAAGTTTTGTGTTTTATGTTTTATGTTTTATGCTTTATATTCTAGTTTTCTAATATCTTCTTAACCTTCAAATAATTTCCCTGTTTGGCTGGAAATTCATTTGCTATTACCTCAGTATTTGAACTACTGGTGTTTCCCCCTTGATCCACCCGCAGCACATTTCGTAAATCCCCTACTTTTCTTTCCTCCCCCACCTTGGCCACCACGGTTTTTATCTGATCCACATAATTTAAAATAGAACCTATCTCCTTTAAATAAGTCTGTTTTTCCGCATCCGTGAGCTCAATTCGAGCCAGCTTGGCTAATTTCTCAATATCTTTTATCTCCATCTGGTAAATATAGCACAAAAAACTAAGAAATTAAATCTTGAAATTCTTTTTCAGTTAAAACTTTTACTCCTAGTTTCTGCGCCTTACCAAGTTTGGAACCAGCTTTTTCACCAGCGACCAAGTAAGTAGTTTTTGTAGAGATAGATTCAGACACATCACCACCCAAGGCGCGAATCTTTTCTTTGGCCTCATCTCGTGATATGGATAAAGTACCGGTCAAAACAAAACTTTGACCATTTAATTTCTGACTTTTAGTACCGCTAGAAACTGGTAATTTTTCAATGATTACCTCCTTCAGCAATTTATCTAATAATCTCTGATTATTATCATCTGCAAACCAATCCACCAAGGCTCTGGCCACAATTGGCCCCACGCCATTAAGGTTTTGCAACTCTTCAAAAGTGGCTATTCGTAATTTATCTAACGTACCAAAATGCTTGGCTAGATCAATTGCTGTTTCCTCCCCCACCTGGCTTATAGATAAGCCCACCAAGAATTTTGACAAATTTATTTTTCTAGCCTTCTCTACTGAAGCCAATAAATTATCCACAGATTTTTCCGCAAAACGAGGTAGAGATAACAGATCACCTTTTTTTAAAGAAAAAATATCGGCAAAATCCGCAATCAAATTATTATCCAAAAGTACATCAATTATTTTAGGGCCACAGCCATCCATATCAAAAGCTTTTTTAGACACAAAATGATAAAACTTTCTTCTTTTTTGAGCAAAGGAATCTTTATTAACACAGCGCCAAGCCACCTGGCCTGGTACACGCTCTATTTTTCCGTCACCACCACAATCCGCCACAAATTGCGGAAATCTATAAGCCTTTTCCTTGCCCGTCCGCAAATCCACAAGTACCTGAACGATATCAGGGATTACGTCCCCGGCCTTTTGCAAAACCACCGTGTCACCCACTCGTACGTCCAATCGCTTTATTTCATCCTCATTATGTAAGGTGGCTCGAGACACAAGAGAACCAGCCACTCGCACTGGAGTCAAATGCGCCACCGGCGTTAATACTCCTGTTCGCCCCACCTGTAAAACGATATCTTCCACAACAGTGGTCACCTGCTCAGCCGCAAATTTATATGCTACACCCCAACGTGGAGTCTTACCGGTATAACCGAGAACCTCTTGAATCTTTCTGGAATTTATCTTTATCACCATCCCATCAATACCATATTCCATTTTATCTTTTTTCTTCCCCCACTCCTCATAATATTTTTCAATTTCTGCCACTGAACCTACTATTTTAAAATACGGATTAGTTTTAAAGCCCAGTTTTTTTAATAATCCTAATTCTTCACCTTGAGTTTTTGGCAAATCAACGCCAGAAATCTTATCCAGATCATAAATAAAAGTATCCAACTTTCTCCTAGCCGTTATTTTAGGATCCAGCTGACGGATAGAACCAGCTCCGGCATTTCTAGTATTGGCAAACACTGCCTCTCCCGCTTTTTTACGCTCGTCATTTATTTTCTCCAATTCTTTTTTATTCATCCAGGCCTCACCCACTGCAATCAAATCCACTTTCTCTTGAAGGAAAAATGGTATGGATTTTATAGTTTTTAAATTTTCCGTCACGTTTTCCCCCACCTGACCATCACCACGCGTGGCGCCCTGAACAAACTCACCATTTTTATAAGTGAGAATGACTTTTAAACCATCTATCTTTAACTCTAAGCAATATTCTATTTTCTCACTCTTCAGACTAGGTTCCTTATCTATCATCCGCTTAATTTTCTCTTCCCATTTCTTTAATTCTTCAAAATCAAAAACATCGTCAAAAGACCACTGCCGGACTTCATGTTTTACTTTTTTAAATTCTTTTAATATAGCACCACCCACTCTTTGGCTGGGGCTTAAAGGAGAAATGAGTTCGGGATTTTTAGTCTCCATATCGAGCAACTCCCGCATCAGAGAATCATAAGCTTCATCCGTAATCTCCGGCTTGTCCAGCACATGATAGAGATACTGATGATGCTCTATGGCCTTTATCAGTTTTTCATAACGTTCCTTATTCATATTAGTAAGTTTGGAATATTGCACGCTCTACTCGGTCACCATCTTTTGTATCATATCCTTTTGAAATTATTGTTGTATTAACTTTATCAGTCATAAGAGATCCGGCCACTCTATCTTTCCGCACCTCAACTATAAAATTTGACCCTTGATCATCATCAAAAACTACTGGTAGTTGAACTTCACCTGTAGTGGTACTGACTACTGTATCGTCAAGAAGTAAACTCACGTCTGGAAAATTACCTAATTTAGTATCACGATATTTTGCATATTCTCGGCCACTATCAGCGGCATAATAAGCGTGAATAGATTGTCTGGTAGCGGTAGAGATGGCTAACTCTTTCAAAGCAATACTAAAAATAGATAACCCGATAGTTAAAAGCAGGCTGGAAACTAAAACGGAAAAAAGCAAGGCAAAACCCCCACTTCGCCAAGGCTTCACGGGGCAGGCCTTTTTATTATTTTCTTTTTTTGTAAATATAAATTTCATAATTAAATATTATAAATCAATGTTTTGACCACCACCTCATTTTCCCCTCCCCAGTTAACTGTAACAGTAATTAACGCCTCATCCAAATTTCCTCCACTTCCAGTAGCTGGTAATTTAATATTTATTTTTCGAGTAAAGTTTGTCTCAGGTGTACCATCAAAACCATAAAATTTATTACTATCTTGATGTAAAATACCATTTGGATAATCTGTAATATTTCTAATTTCACCCTTAACGGTATCAATCTGACAGTTATTACCATTTAAACACAAACTGAATGCACTCAAACCATTCCAATCAGGACGATTATTAACATCCATATGATTCATAGAAGTTTGGTCTCTTATATTCTTTATATATTCAATAGCATCCTGAGCTAAATATGAGGCAATCATCTGATTCTTTGAATAAGAAGCGGAAGAAAGGCCTTTTTGAGCAATAGTGATAGGGGCGGTCACTGCCACCATCAAAATGGAGATGGCAACCAACGCCTCCAGTAAAGTAAATCCACTTTTAAAACAAGTTTGGGTAGATCCTTTATTATTTTTTATATTAAATCCAATCATATTTATTCTGGTCTGGTTATTTGTGACACTCCGGTCTGCAAATCAAAACTGGTCTGAAGCTTTGGTTTATTTAATGGTCCCGCTGTCCCGCTCACGGTCATAATCATTCTAGGTTGTTTTGTAGTATCATCAACATTTATAATATAAAATTTAACATTGGTTAAATTAACTTCCGTAGAGGTGAGTGGTGAATAACTCCCAGAACAAACGGAAGAAAAAGTGGAGCCACCAACACAACTAAATAACTGGCCACTGGAAGCACCAGCAACGAACTTATAAAAAATATAAGGATTCGATAACGCGCCGATTGTTTTTGATGATCTAAAACTAATCGTATTAACTCCGTCAGGACAATCTGATAAAGAAACATTACCACCTGAACCGCAAGCATATTGTGTTCCCATACGCATATCCTTAGAAATACCTTCCAGGGCAAAGCTAATATTATTTATGGCAGTTTTCAAGGATTTGGCTTTGTTGTTGGCATCAATCACATTAATCAAAGCGCTCATGGCGGTCACCATCACCACAGAAAAAACCGCAATGGCGACCATCATCTCCACCAACGTAAAACCTGTTTTTTTATTCTGCTTTTTCATATTTATCTTAAAACTTCAATCAAACCATTTGACTGCACACTTACAGTTCTGAAACTACCATCAACGCCCGTTAAGGTAATTAACGCCTTGGTAGGATCTGAAATCAAAGCACCATCAGCAAAGATAATAGCGTCTGGATTTGGTCTTCTAAAGATGATATCTATACTATTCTTATTGCCTGTAACACCTTCAATATTTAAATTTGAAACATAATTTCCCCTCTTTATACTATACCTGTTTACACAACTATCAGTGGACTGACATTTATCAGTTGCGCCCACATATTTATTTACTACCGATGGAATATCTGGATCATAATGAGTATCTGCAAAAAGAATAAATGATTTAGCATTTTTTTCAAAATGGACACCGTATGGGACAAATTGATCAGTATTAAATTCCTTGATATTTATACCATAGGACTGCGCCTGGCGGATGGTAAGGGCGGTATCATAAGCCAAATTTGTCAGTAAAATAGTGCTATTAAACTTGGTCTGATTCCATAGGACGATACCAGTTAAAATAACAAAAATAGAAATGGTCACCAAAAGCTCTACCAAAGTAAAACCTTTTTTAAAATTTCTCTTTGAAATCATGAAAGTATTATAACATAAACACAACACCACCCCAACCCTCCCCCTGACAAGGGGGATTAAGGGGTTAAGGTATTAGAAACCCGAGACCTAAAATATCAATGCTAAAAAAGAAAACCAAGAGAAAACCTAAAACTAAAAAGGGGGCAAAAGGAACCTCGGTTTTGCCATTTATTTTTAAGCCATGCCAACTAAATTTTGACAAAGCCATCAAAATCAGACCATAAACTGCCCCCGTCCAAAAAGCCAATATCACCGCTGAGAGGCCCATGATTGGCCCCAAGAACCAACCAATACAGAGAACGAGCTTAGGATCACCTAGACCCATCCAACGGCCTTTTGAAAATAACCAGATTAAAAATAAAGGTAAAGCCAGAGCCGGTCCCGCTATCAAAAACCAAATTAAATGAGTTTTAATTTCTGCTGGGGTCCCGGACATTAGGAAAAAATCCAGACCAATCTTAAGCAAAGCTAAAACGCCAAATGTGACAACCAAACCGTCTGGAATTATTTTATGTTTCATATCATAAACAGTAATGGAAACCAAAATACCCATCATGATAAGACCAATCAGGACATACCAGGTGTCAAAAAATAAACCAATCATCCCCAAGTATTTCAAAAAAACGCCGACAAAGAGCAAACCAGTGATTGTTTCCACAATTGGGTATTGCCAAGAGATCTTGCTTTGACAGCCTTTACACTTGCCACCCTGAATAATAAAACTTAAAACCGGAATAAGCTCCAGCGGTCCAAGTTTCTTGCCACAGGAAAAACAAAATGACCTACCCTTCAGGGCCGATACCCCGGTGTTATAACGTAAAACCAAGACGTTTAAAAAACTACCAACGATAGTTCCAAAAATAAATATCAAAATATAAAAAATAATATCAGCAATCATTTTATTTAAGGATGAACATTGTAATTAAGTGAACTGGTAGCAATACCGTGGCCACCATATCCAGTACAATAAACGTACTTATTCATTTCATCGCTCCCTGGATTAGTAGAATTAAAGTTGTCAGCACTATCTACTTGCGCACTCGTTAACTCTAATATGGCTCCTAGATGATAGGAGGTGCATTTATTAGCGCTAGTTGATTTTGCTAATGGCACATAATTATATTCTCCTCCAGCCGGATCAGTCTTGGAATCAGTAGTTATATATTTTTGGAAATCCGCATCATCCAAACTAACAGGGTAAACCGAGCTTGAGGTGGCTTGGCTCTTATATAAAGATAAAGCAAGCTGAATGGCGGAGATGTCAGCCACCCGCTCTGTGTCTCGATTTTTCTTCCGGATATTATTCAATGAAGGAAAAATAAGCACCGTCAAAATAGCAATAATACCAATCACCACCAGCACTTCTATAATTGTAAAACCTCTTTTCACCCAAATATTATATCACACCACTCCGCTATCTTCCAAGGCGAAGTTAGCTACGCGGTGCAGGCCACCACTTTGTTATTCTCCAACCACCACCCAAACAAAAACACCCCCGCTATTCGCAAGGGTGTTTTACAATAGGATAACCTATTTAATTACACTTAGTAGCATCAGCCCCTTTACTTGCGGCTTGTTCTCCAGCAAATCCAGCACTATCAACACAGAAGTACTTTCCACTTAATAATAAATCTTCAGCGGCATAATCTGCACCAGCGGCAGCAACATCACAATCTGCAGCATTAGCAGTCTGAGTTCCAGCTGCTGTTAATAATTTCGCTACATCACCGTCTACACAAACCCCAGTACCATTACCAGCAGTACCATAAGTATTTACCCCATCTCCATTATAATAAATCTCAGCGGCGGCTCGGATTGAGCTTAGGGAACCTTTAGCGCTAGCATCCTTACCTTTGTTCCTAGCGTTGTTCAAGGAAGCCAAGACCACAGATGACAAGATACCAATAATAGCAATAACGACGAGGAGTTCGATTAATGTAAAACCTTTATTTTTCATAAATTATTATTAATTTTAAATCTTATAAATTCCGACTAGTTTTTGACTCTTTTATCGCCTTACGTAAGGGTGACAAAATGAGATCGACCAAAAACTTTTTTGGAAGCTAAATTTAATGCTTAGCTATGCTGATATTATATCATACATAGAATTGTCAACAAGGATAACTGGGCGTTTTATGTGGATAAAGGCAGGATAGTTCACGTCTAAAACATAACAGTTCATGACGAAATCTACAAGATAGTTCACGTCTAAATCTGGTGATTTCGACGTAAATTTTACGCTTATTGGTCTGCTCAAAATCTGCTAATTTTGATGTGATTTTTACGCATAAAAATCACATCGCGCTGGAAATATTGTAGATTGGGATAAGCACGGAAGCCAAGAGGAAAGCCACGCCAAAACCTAAAAACACAATCATCACCGGTTCAATCAAGCCCACCAGAGTATCAATGGCATTTATCACTTCTCGACGGTAAAAGTTTGCTAAAGTTTTAAGAATATTACCCAACTGTCCGGTTTCCTCTCCAATCTTGATCATCGCAATAAATATACCTGGGATCTCCCCGCTCTTCATCATGGCGTCAGAGATAGCACTGCCGGTCTTCACATCCTCCACCGCTTGATTCAATAAATCTTCAAAAATCTTATTGTCCACCACTTTAGATGTCAGATCCAAACCTCGAACAATAGGAATACCAGAAAGAAGCATCACATTCATGTTATCCGCAATCCTGGATAAATATAATTTACGATACAAAACCTGAACCGCTGGCATGGTAATTTTAAAGCGATCAAAAGTATATTTCCCCGCCTCTGTCCGGCTATAACGCCAGAGAAAGAAACCGCCAACCACTAATAATATCAGTATAAATATTCCATAATCCACAAAAAAAGCTGATATGCCCAAAACTACCTTGGTATAAACTGGCACATCTTGGCCTCCCTCTAGTAAAATAGCGCTGATTTTTGGGATCACCACCGTAAGCATCAAAACCATCACAGCAATAAATGTAAAAACGATGAAAGCGGGATAAACCAAAGCACTTTTTACTTTGGAAGTTACTTCGTGAGTTCTATCCAAATAGTCCGCCAAATATAGAAGGGTTTGATCAAGCTTTCCACTCTCCTCTCCGGACTTTACCATGTTCACATAAAAATCAGAAAACATATCCGGATGCTTAGCTAAGGATTCAGAAATAGTACTACCGGCCTGTAAATCACTGGCGATCTCAGCTAATTTACGTCTGATAACTGGTTTTTCTGATTGACTGGAAAGAAGTTCAAAGACACGCAGGGCGGAAACTTGGGCCTCAAACAAAGTAGACATCTGACGAGATAAGATCACAATATCCTTGGTTGATACCCGCTCAAATAAAGAAATATTTTTCTCTAGAAATGATTTTTCTTCCAAAGGTTTTATATCTGACAAAACCAGATCTCTTTTTTGGAGAGATGAAATAGCCACCTCAAGGCTGACGGCTTCAATAGTGCCTTCCTTTTGGCTATTACTTGAATCAATGGCTTTATATTTAAAAATCATTTTAATTTTTTACAATAATCTCTCCAGATTCTTTGGGTTATAGGAAAAGTGGTAAGCGTTTTCAATAGTGATCTCACCGCGGGCCACCAAATCCGCCAAACAGCGGTTCATATCCACCATCCCCTCCTGAGAACTGGTTTCGATGACCGTATTTATTTCATGAGTTCTTTTTTCGCGGATAAGATTAGAAACAGCACTATTGTTTATCAATAATTCGTAAGCCGGAACTAATCCGCCGGAAATCCTAGGAATTAAACGCTGAGAGAAAATACCGTTTAATGAGCTTGAAAGCTGACTGCGGATCTGATCTTGTTGAGTCCCTGGGAAGGAATCGATGATTCGATCAATGGTTTGGGCGGCACTGTTAGTATGCAAAGTCGAAAATACCAAGTGACCAGTTTCTCCGGCAGTAACGGCGGTTGAGATGGTTTCCAGCCCGCGCATTTCTCCAATCAATACCACATCTACGTCCTCCCGGAACATGCTTTTCAAGGCATTGGGAAAGTCATCCGTATCAATGCGCACTTCTCTCTGATCAATCACTGACCGCTTTTGTTCATAAATATATTCAATCGGGTCTTCAATAGTTAAAATGTGCTCAGCCCGATTAGAATTTATATAATCAATCATCGCCGCCAAAGTAGTGCTCTTACCATGACCCACCGGACCCACCACCAAGAAAAAGCCTTGCTGTTTTTCCGCAAAAGTTTTTAAAATATCCGGCAGATTTAATTCTTCAAAAGTCCTGATTGTTCTGGGCACCAAACGTAAGGCCACGGAAACCGCCCCCTGCTGAAAATAGGCATTACCTCTGAAGCGGGCCTCACCGGAACTGTAAGAAAAATCCACCTCCTTATTATTATAAAATAATTCCTTATTTTTCTCTGACAGTAATTCATTCAAAAGACCAGCCGTATCTTCCTTGGTTAAGACTGAGTGTTTGACCAAAGGTAGAAGCATGCCAGATACACGGATAGTAGGGTGACGGCCTTCAGACAAGTGCAGGTCTGAGGCGCCTTCACTAGCTACCACTTTAACCAAATCGGCTAAAACTGTTTTATAATCTGTCATAGTTATGCTTTTTTATTTAAATTATAAATTCTGATTACTTCTTCTACCACCTCTGATGGTATGGTAGTGGCTTTGATAATATAACCGTTAATGCCAAAACTCTTGGCTTTTTCAATATCTGCCAACTGGCCCTGATTGGTAAGCATTATTATTTGGGCATTGGGAGCAATATTATTTTTCTTTAAGTTATCCAGTATTTCAAAACCATCCATACCCGGCATCACAATATCTAGTAAAATAATGTCCGGCATATAGCCCTCCTTTATTTTATTCAAGGCTTCCTCTCCGGACACCGCTGAATTAACCTCAAAATTGCTTTTGCTAAACTTAATAGAATACATATTCAGCAAAAACTTATCGTCATCAACTATCAATACCTTTGGTTTATTATTTTCCATACGGATTATTATATCATAATTATACACTAATAAAACTAAATCTTTTCCTCCTCTTCCATCATACCTAAACCATCAACTTCTCCAAATGGAATTTGCTTGTTTAGGGCTTTAATAATGGCGTCTTCTTTCATAGTCAGCATCCCTCGTTTTCTAAGGGCATCAAAGATACCAGTGTCAGTTGGGCTAGTTAAAATAATTTTCTCAATTTCCTTGTTCATTTTGAAAGCTTCAAAGACCGCAATTCGGCCCTTGGTACCGGCTGGACATTCGGAAGTGGGCTCCGGATCATAAACATTTTCAAATTTAGGCAATTTACTCTTATATTCATCTGGTAAATCCGCAAATTGTTTGTCCAGCATCACCTTCACGCTCCCCTCCACCGGCATAGCTTTACCAGTTCCGGGATAAAGAGTTTTTACGAGACGTTGAGCCATGGTTAAAATAAGAGTAGGGGCAATTAAATAAGGATCTACCCCCATATCAATAAGACGAGGAATAACACCCACAGCATTGTTTGTGTGAATAGTGGCTAAAACCAAGTGACCGGTCAGAGCCGCCTGTACGGCAAGTTGAGCAGTTTCTTTATCACGAATTTCTCCCACCATAATCACGTCCGGATCTTGACGCAAGGTAGTACGCAAACCAGTAGCAAAAGTATAACCAATATCAGCAAAAACCTGAGATTGAGAAATACCGTCAATATTGTATTCGATCGGATCCTCCAACGAGAGAACATTCAAGCCCTCTTTATCAACTTCCCCAAGCATAGAGTACAAAGTGGTGGTTTTTCCGGAACCGGTCGGGCCAGAAATCAGAATCATTCCATACGGTCTTTTTATGGCATCACGAATATAAGCCAAATTTGTTTCTGACAAGCCAATTTTATCCAGAGTTTGAACTCCTTTTTCTTGATCCAAAATTCTCATCACCACTTTTTCTCCATGGAAAGTTGGAAAGGTGGAAACACGAAAATCGATCTTACGGCCATCAATCTTGGCAGAAAAGCGCCCATCCTGAGGCTTTCGCTTTTCATCTAATTTCATATTAGACAAAATTTTTATCCTGGCCACCACGGCAGAATGGACCGAGACCGGTAAAAGCAGACTGGTATTTAAAACGCCATCCACTCGAAAACGAACTCGGATCTTATCTTTCATATGCTCCACGTGAATATCCGAAGCGTTACCCTCGGTGGCATAACGGAGCATGGTGGCCACAATCTTGGTTACCGGCGCATCCTCGACAATTTTTGTTTCCAGCGGGTCTTCCCCAGTAGGGCTGGCACTAAGCTCAACGTTTTCCATGTCATCAGATAATTCTGTTTCAAGCTCGGACAATGCCTTAGTAACCTCCCCAGACAGGCCCTTATAATCATCCAATACCTTTTCGAAATCTGACATAGAAATCAAATACAGCTTGAACGGCATATTTATCTTGCTGCCAATAAAATTCAGGGCGTCCCTCGCTTCAATATTTTCTGGATCAACAATACCCACCTCAAGTAAACCATCCTTAATGCCAATTGGTACAAATTTATAATGCAAAGCGGAATCCTCAGAAATGTTTTTTAAAATAGCAAATGGTATCTGTACCCCCTCCAGATTTCTGGTAGGGATATTATAGTAAACACCCTTTGCGTCCAAAATGGCGTCTTTGTTGACGCCTCGTTTCATTAAAATCTGTTCCGTGGTGACTCCGGCTGATTCAGCTTCGGTTTTAATTCGGCCAATATCCCCAGTTTTAATTATTTGTTTTTGGGCTAATATGTCTAATATGCTCATATGATATTTTACTTAAGCAAAACTAACGGCGAGTAGTACTAGCCGTAGAGGTGGCTCTTGATAGAATAGAACCGGCCCCATCTACACCAATGGGTAAAAATGGATTTGCTCGGCCGGCCACTTGTTCATCTATTGATTTTTCAAAACTAACTAAACTGACAAATACCTTATCTGAAAATACAGTAGTGTCCAAACTTACATTCTCTAATTTATTAAGCAAAGTTAAAATAACCTGTCCATCTGCAAACTGTTCAGACACGGGGTTGTCCGTCCCTAAAGTTTGATCACCCGAGCTACCTGGAAAAAACATTTTAAAACCAATAAAAGCCACAATGATGACAATGACGACGATTATTGTTTGTTTAATTTTTTCAGTCATAATAATTTTATTTTAACCAATAGGTTTTTAGACCGACAGAAAAATCATACAAGCCAGTATCGTTACCGGTAACTGATAGATCAGTAATCTCTACCAACCTCAAACTTTTTTCCAAATCATTTAGGAAATTCTGAAAATTATCATATGAGGAAGTAACGGAAAAAGATAAGCCGACCGTACCATATTTACTATTATCCGCCCCTAATTTATTTTGATCAGTCTTTACCGCAGTATCCAGTTTGATACTTTTTAGAACAAGATTATGATCCTGAGCGATATTGTTCATATCGATCACCAACTTAATATTATCCACGTTGTCCGGTAAAAGTTTTTCTAATTTTACCAAATTGTCCGGGTCAATCCCCTCCCTTGTTTTTGTCAACGCCTCTCTTTTCTCTCTTATTTCAGTGGTGTTATTCAAAGCACTTTGATATTCACCAAGCTCAGTTTGCAAGCTTTTCACACTACGACTACCGTCAGCGGAATCAGCTCCACGATAATGTGGATCAATGTAAGCAAAAAAAGTTCCAATAGAGATAATTATTAAAATAAGTGGAGTTATAAGATTCATTTTATTATTTATGGGGTAATTGCATTAGTACTGCTTGAAACATCGACAGTCTGGTCCGCAATAGCTTCATAAGAAACTAGCTTTGGGTTTACCATGGCGGTAAAATTAAAAGCAACACTGCCATCTGGAGTGGGGCTAAAATCCGAAATGACTGGTTGTGAAATATACGGCCGGAGGTCTTCTCTGCCAAAAGCATCGGATTGTTTTGACAAAACATTATAGTTTGAAGCTGTACCGGAAAGATCGATTTTAATCTGATCCTTACCAGTAAAAGAAAACTTCATAGTCTTTAAACGTACATTCTTTAAGACGTTCTTCTCAAGTAAAAGAAAAACAGGTGAAACGGCCAAGTGATTGGCAAGAAGAGTCTGTGATTCACTAATACGATCACTTAATCTGATCAGAGGATTAATGGTGTCTTCTTCGTATGACGATTTGGCGGCGACCAAATCAAGCTTGGCTTGAGCGATTTGTTTGACCAAGGAACCTTGCCAGAGCCAAACTCCCAAAGCCAAGGCAACGGCCACAATAAAAATAATAATAGACAGCAGTAAAAACAAGCTGACACCGGAACCGCTGGAGCTTGCCTCCACAATTGGTTTCTTTGGTATAAAAGATGTTTGCATTTTTACTTCCATATTCTGCTATTATTATAATACTAATCAAAAATAAAAGCTATCAAAAAAGTGGATTAATCCGAGTCCTGGAGGCGCCTTAACGCCAAGCCAATAGCCACCGCAAAAGACGGGCCGGCCTGCTTCAAAACATTCTCTAAAAAGGCTGGGTATTCTACCTTAGAAAAAGGATCTGCCAGAACAACCGGTATATTAAAGCTGGATTCGGCTTTTTCTTTTAAGCCTTTTAGCAATACTCCCCCACCCGTCAAGAAAATCTTACTGACATTGCGCTCGGTTTTCTTTTGATAATTCAAAAGCACTCTTCCTATTTCCGAGAAAATATAATCCAAGGTTAAAGAAGTAATTTCATTAATATCCATCTGCTCCCCGTCTTTTTTTATCAAACCTCTGTCTCTTTTCATCTTTTCTGCTTCATTAACGCTGATGCCTAGGGATTTGGAAATAGCCAAAGTAATGTCTTGTGAGCCACGGCTAATCATGTGCGATGTACGTAAAATCCCTCTTTCAATAATATAAATTTTAGTGGAACCGGAGCCAAAATCAATAATCATCTGTGGCGCCGTTCCCGGCTCTAGCACGGCCCGCATAGAACCAAAAATTTCTATCTCAGAAAACTTGGTATCCAATTTGGCAATTCTGGTTATCTCCTTATTTCTTTCCATGGCGTCATTATGAATGACTACTAAGAGAACATCTATAGTTTTTTCTTCCGGTTTTTCTGCACTATTTTGATATTCGGAAGCAATACTCTCATTTCTAGGAATGACCAGATAATCCAAACTAACTTCAGAAATAGGCACGGGGATGTATTTACGAGCTTCGAGTGGAATCATCTGAGCTAATTGTCTTTCCTCCACCTTTGGTAACTTGATAAATGAGACCAAGCTGGAACCCATTGGGATGGAGATACCACATTTATTGGTAGTGGTATTTGATTCACGCAAGACATCTACCACCGCCTGCGCTATTTGCTCCGTAGTTAAGTTTGTTGACCGGCCAATTTCCAGACCAGCGTATGGACCAAGGGAAAGCTCACCATAAGTTTCCAAAATTGCGCGTCCTTTTCTACGCTTTAATTGGACGATTTTAATAGAAGAAGGACCAACGTCAATACCCAAAACACTTTTGTTTTGTTCTTGAGCAAACAAATTTTTAAGGGAATCAAGTATGTTCATCATCTTTATATGATATTACGTGCTATATTATATCATATCTAAAAATGAATAACAGAACAGTTAAGGCTATCTGTGAATTACTGGAAAAGGTACTGCTTAAAGTGACGGATATTTTAATCCCGAAAGATAAAAGAGTGGAACTCTTGGAAAGACTTGGTCCGGATGGTTTATTTGCGAGTATTCCCCGCTCGGAAAATTTTGATTTCGAAACAGATAAAATAAAGGCTATTTTTAATTACAAAACCGCCTTATGCCGGCAGGCCGTTTGGGAGATAAAATACCGCGCCAACAAAAAATTAATCCGGGATTTCAGCTTATTATTATATGAATATATTTTAGATGAACTGGCAGATTTAGAAACTTTCAGCAATTTTAAAAATATCATCCTTATCCCCATTCCCTCTTCACCAGCTCGCACCAGAGAAAAAGGTTTTAATCAGTGTATTTTAATTTGCCAAGAGTTGATAAGAATCGATCAAGAAAGAGATAGCCAAACTTTCACCATGGCGAAAGATTTTTTAATTAAGAAAAATGACACCATGCATCAGGCCCGAGTCAGTAATCGCAAAATGCGTTTAAAAAATTTAATAAATACTTTTTCTGTGAACAGCAACCAAAGCCTAGCCTTAAATCTGCAAAAAGGCTCGGCCTTGGTTACCCCATCCTTTATTATTATCGATGACGTCATCACCACCGGCGCCACCATGAATGAAGCTTTTCGCGCTTTAAAAACCGCTGGTATTCCCCCACGCAAAATTCGCGGTTTTGCCTTAGCTCATTAAAATATACTTTTGCTTATTTTCCAGCAACAATTTTCGTCAACCGACCAATATCATTCTTATCGACATGTTCTACGCCTTTTTGTGCATACTCTTCAGCTATCTTACCATTTGTCGTTGTCGAGTAGATAATAATATTAGGATCTATCTTCCTAACTTCATCCAGAATTTCAAAGCCCTCATTACCATTAAAGGTCAAACCATGATCAAGAAATAAAATCTTAGGTTTATTAGCCCGAACAGCGGCAACAGCCTCCTCAACACTTCCACACTTCACAGCAACAAAATCTTCAACACCTCTAAAAATAATACGAGCAAGTTCTATGTTAGTATCATAATCATCTATTAATAAAAATTTAGCCTTTGGGGGCTCAATATTTTCTGCAGCTGGTGGCGGCGGTAGTATTTGATTTTCTAAGGGATTATCCATGTTTAATATGTTACCACAAAATCAAACTCCATGGAAACTTAACAAAAGAAATAAATAATGCTAGCGTAAAGACTGAACTACCACGGAAAAAGCCGATGGTAAAAAAACTTTTAAAGGAGGCTGTGAGTGAAAAAATCTGAAATAAGAAGCGGGTTAATACCCTCCTCGGCAAATAAGACTTACGAGGAACTTGAGTGTCTTTTGCGAAGTTATCGTGAGACACTTCGTCCGCTCGAAGAAAGCCCGAACGAGGATGATCAGAAAGACTTTGCTAGGATACTTGATATCATTAATCGTTTGGCCAAACGCCACAGAATTCAAACCCCAGAAGAAGCAATAGAAAACCCACGCCAGCGAGATCATAGATCAAACGTTGCGCGAGGAAACCCGTTTGAGTTTCAAAGTGACCTAATTAAGAGGATCGATTCGTTCTCGACCGATTATGCAATTGGTAGAGAGGCGGGCACGGTGGACTACAAGGATCTGGGACTTTTACTCCATGAAATCCTGACCATGCTAGCTCGGCGAGGAGTACTGAGTGTAAGGACTATTGTACGAGATAATCGCTCCATCGCCGTAGGAGTGAATAGCTGGCACGGAGAAGAAAAAACCAAACGCTTTTGCGAACTTCCCCCTCCGGCATAATTGAACACACCGCTAGCTCTCCCCGTGGAGAGGCTAGCGGTGTTTTGCTTGGAGGCTTTTAGCGCTTACCACCAGTGTGGTTTTTTTCGCTGTGGATTCCACTTGCGAATCCGTCGGCTTCCCTCTTTGTACCAAATACGGAGTGACATCCTTTGTCTGATTCGGTCTTGAAACAGCGCCATGACCGAATAGTAGTCTGGATATTCTACTCGAACGTCAGGACAACCAGCTCTCACCGTCCCGACAAACCAACGACAAGCAATAGACATCGCTTTCATATTTTTCCTTTAGTTAAAAGGTTGTGCTTCCGTATTAAGAATATACCCTAAATAGATTAGGAGCAAGCTTAAATATTTTGAATATTTGTATCGAAATTATCGATTCAGAAAAGTAATTGTCAGTTGTAAAATAGTAGCAAAAGAAACCCAGGCTAAATATGGGATTTGCATATACATGATCCAGCTAGCGTGAGGATAAATAGCAATCATAGCCCAAATCAAGGTGCCAAGGATGAGAAGAATATCAGCGGCGGCCAAAAGATTATTCTGCAAACCGAACTGGAAATAAGTAAAAGAAAAATTAAAAATTAAGTTTAAAACAAAAGGCAAAATAACAATCCAACTAATTTGTTTTTGAATAAACATCAGGAGAACCTTGCCAAAAGAGATAGCAATCAGAACATATAAAAAAGTCCACACCGGACCGAACAACCAGGATGGTGGTGACCAGGAGGGTCTGATTAAAGTGCTATACCAATTATAAGCATTATTCATATTTTTAATAATTAACTACTATGTAATAAAATAAAACTAACTAGATTATCTACCCAATACTTTTGAGTTAGTAACAAAATAATCCCAATAATTATTAAGACCAAAAGAATGATGCGTATAGTTTTCATCTATTAATTATATCACAAAAATAAATTGGCGGTGCTTATTGTACAAAATTCGAACCTATTTTGAAAGCAATCCTGACGAGGAATGAAGCCCGCCTCGGAGTACCTCGGCGGACACCGAAAAAAATGTTCCTGACAATTTCGGATTTGGCGCGCGTCAGAAAAATTTTCTTAAAAGGACAGGACATTTTTTCGGTGTTCTGTCCTCAAGGTCTCGGGCAGGGCTTAAAACTTAAATCAAAGATAAAATATCTTATTCTTTTATTTTTTCATGTTCAGCTATCTCCTTACCAGCAGCTTTGCCCCAACCCTTTAGGTCTTCAATTCTTTTTCTTGTATGTTCTCTCTCTTCTTCACCTTTTACTCTTCTATACGATAAACGCGATTCGCCCACCCTCACCCACGGACTACTGTCTTCTCTTTCTAGACCACCCAACCCTAGACATGCAACCTTTGAACTTAGCTTTAAATTTCTGGTCGATTCTTTAATAATTTCATATGCGTACCCTAACGAACCATCAAGTTGTCTGTGTCCATCATCAAAGTAGCCTGGTTCGCCTTTTTTAGCAATTGGATTCGGTTCAAAAACTGGATGACCCTGTCCGCTGGGACTGAGAAAATCAAAACGGTCTAAGTTTTCTGTATAGCCCCTTGTCTCATCAATTACGGCGATATTACCATTTATATTATACTTTTTAAGTTTCTCCTCGACTATTTTTTGAATTTCTAAAAATTCTTTATTGTTATTATCTGGAGGCACCACGATTCCATTTTTATATTTTGCTGGTGATACATCTATAGTAAGAATTATTGGTGATTTCTCTTCTGGCCATGCCTCATTATAAATTTCTTTAATAGCCCAGCCGTATAGAGTAGATCCTGTTTGGATCATAAAAATTACCTCGGGTTTATATTGCCTGTGAAGTTCCATAATACTCCACACAGTCATCTCTGGCCGTTGTAACTCAGCAGTCAGATTCTCCCGACCTTGTCTACCCCAACCCCGTGGTGGGCGTTCAATTATTTTTTTAGGTTTTTCTTCTGGCGAAGGCACGGGTTCAGCTGGTACACCTTGTTTCTGCTCTTCAACTTGAGGATTTAAATTTTGTGGATTTTCTACACTCATAAAACCAATATATCATATTTTTATTTATATTTCTATATTCCAGTTTTTTGTAGTTTTTATATTGAAAAAAGTATATAATATCTCCATGAAAGTAATGTTTCTTGACGAATCAGGCGACCATAGTTTAGTAAAGGATAAAATAGATAAAACCTATCCAATGTTTGTATTAGCTGGATGTATTTTTGATTTTGACTATTACACAAAAATACTTGAGCCGAAAATTGAAGCGTTAAAAATAAAATATTTTGGAAAAACTAATGTCATTTTGAGGTCATACGATATCAGAAAACAAAAAGGAGATTTTGCCTGTTTAGTTCATAGACCTAAAAGAGAAGAATTTTATCAAGACTTAAATAAAATCATCTCCGAATCAGAATTTACAATTATTGCTGGGGCGATAAATAAATTAAAACATATTGATAAATATTCCAATCCAGAAAATCCCTATGAACTTTGTTTTCGTTTTATTTTAGAAAGAGCCGTGATGTTTTTAGGATATAAACCCGAGGCAATGATTTTAAGAGCAGAATCAAGAGAAACACATAATGATAAACAACTGTCAGAAGTTTTAGAGAAATTTAAATTAAACGGAAATTCTATGATTAAACCAGACGAGGTTAAAAGAAAAATTGTTGATTTATCTTTTAATCAAAAAACACAAAATATTGCTGGACATCAACTAGCCGACCTCGTCGCTTATCCAATAGGAAAGAAAGTTTTAGATGGAGAAAAAGAAAACAAAGCGTTTGATATTATTGAATGCAAACTACACAAGAAAAACGGAGCATATTTAAATTTTGGTCTCAAAATTTTTCCGTAAAACAAAAGGGGCCCAGGAAAGCCCTAGTCCCCTCTATTACTTTAATACTAACATAAATTACTATCTTGAACAATAGTTATCCACAGTGTGTCTAAAAGGCCTTATATTTAAGGTTTTTCTTTCTGAAGCCCTGCCCGAGACCTTGAGGACAGAACACCGAAAAAATGTCCTGTCCTTTTAAGAAAATTTTTCTGACGCGCGCCAAATCCGAAATTGTCAGGAACATTTTTTTCGGTGTCCGCCGA
>Ga0118677_10003299_pt1 | contig 30798 bp, 26 predicted proteins | sample AliMusrvi5mmetaG_FD_86154 | JGI IMG/M metagenome (GOLD analysis project Ga0118677, IMG submission 86154) | reverse complement strand
TCCCGTGAGTAGCGCGGAGCGTTACAATAGTCGGCGCCGATCACTCCAGTCGTAGAGATCCACTTCGCTCGATAACGGAGGACGGGGCCCGACCAAGCTCATTTCCCCCTTGAGCACATTGATCAATTGGGGCAATTCATCAACGCTGAACTTGCGCATAATCGACCCGACCCGAGTCATGCGCGGATCCCTGCGGATCTTGAACGTCGGTCCATCCATCTCATTGAGGTGGGCCAGTTCCTTCTTCCGCTCCTCAGCATCAACCACCATTGAACGAAATTTCAACAAACGGAACCTGCGCTTGTTCATTCCAATACGCTCCTGGCCAAACAGCACCGGTCCAGGACTCGTAAACTTGACCACCACCGCCGTGACCAGCAACAAGGGACTCAGCAAGACAAGTAACAAAGCAGAGCCGAAAAGATCGGTCAACCGCTTGACGAACAGCTGAAAAACTAAGCTTTCCCTGAAGAAAGTCACCACCTGCTCCCCCTCGAACTCCTCCACCTGGGCTCGCGACAGCACCCGAGCATTACCAACGTCCGGCATCAGGCGGACAACAACGCCAAGGTCGTTACACAGACCCACCACATCGCAAGCTAGCGGAAAGTTGTCACGTAGTGGCAGGCAAATCATCACTTCATCAATCACGCCATTTTCGAGCAGGCGACTCAGGTTAGCCATCGGACCCAGGACTCTCCAACGAGCGCCAATTCGGGTCAGAAGCCCGACGCTGGTGCTATCATCGAAGAGAAAACCTTCGATCTCATATCCAAGCTCCCTCCGTGACTCAATTCGATCCGCCAGCTCAAAGCCCTTGTCCGTTCCGCCAATGATCATGAGATGGCGTGCATTGCACCCATGTCGCCTCAGAGTTCCTAGCAATGATCGAACTACGACCCTACTGCCAATCAGCAGCACCGTAGAAACAAGCAGAAATAGACACACCACCGAAGGCGTCACCATCTTGATGTAGAACATAGCACCAGCCAACAGCAGCAGCAGGCTGGTAACCGTCATGGCCTTGGCAATCTCGATGCTCTGGCTCGTCAGAGTAGTGAAACGGTTCGAATTATAGTGAACCAGCTTGTTAAAGATGAAGAACCAGCCGAAAAGCACTCCAAGCATCGCTAGCCCTTCGTAGACCTGGTAGCGCTTCTCCAAAATCTCCTTAATAAAATAGAAACGCCCCCGCTCCTGGATGTATCCAACCAGCAGCACAAAAACTCCAACTAGGACGATCTGGTCGAAAACTCGAAACCCAAGAATTAGGAATTTATGGCGGAGGCGAATCATTAGGAATTCTCCAGCTAGATATCAGCAGCCTGGGTGCAGTGTGCAGTTCGACTCGGAATTCTCTCCGTTCTGTGATCGAACTGTTCGATTCTCTCGCTGGCGGAACCAAATCGCCGTCAGCAGCAGCGGTGCAAGTGAGACCGCGAAAAACAAAGGACCGCCCTTGTGGTGAATCCAACTGTCGATCATCCGAGGACCGATATGGACGCAAACTTGCCCGATAACAAGCACCCTGATGGCATTGCGGAAGATTCCAAGCGGAATCACCATTGCCATCAGCGAACACCGGTGCCATGTTGACCTAAGAAACATATAGGAAGCTATCAGGCTGGTTATAAAGAGCACCAGCGAAGAGCGAATCCCACTGCAATTCCGGGCCACTTCAATCGTCATTCCCGGTAATTCAAGCACCTGGCCATTCCGTAGAACAGGCGTTCCTAACATTTGAAACAGCACATTCGCCAAGGATACAGAGGCACGCATCAACAAGTCTTCAAAGTACACCACAGTGATGTCGGGCAGCGGCACCATGAACACCAGAACGCAGAAGGGGAAAACAAGCACGCGCATCCAGGTCACCCCTAGGAGGGCAAATCCGCCTGCCACCAATAGTAGCGCGTAACAAGCAGCAGCCTGCGTCATCGCGGCACTTTGACCGCATCCAGCGGAGCCTGCTAGCGAAGGCCAGAAGAATAGTGTCACTGCAGCAATTGAAAAAATTAGTCCGCCACAAACCGAACCACCCAGTGATCCTCCCCGCTCCCGTGGCAGTGAGGCATGCTTGAGCGATGCCAAATAGAGTGAGACAACCGGAATAAGCAAAATGTACGAGTGTAGGTCCTTCTTCATCGCATAGCTGCAAAGGGCAACTAACGGCCCCCTGTACGCCAGTGACAAAATTACCACATACATGAAATATCTAAACAGCCTTCGGTCCGCCCACCACGCCGCAAGGGCATCAGTTTCGGTCATGTCAATCTCAGCCTTGGGTTCCGGCAAGTCGCGCTCTCCTTCCATGGGTCAATAGTAAAAGGTGATTGGGCTTACGATGTCGATACTAACTGACTTATCCTGTCCTTGCTTATGAATCTTGTAGCCGAAAATTTCCACTCAACCTGGCCAAAACAGACAACCAGCATATGGATAGGCGAATCCTTCGATCAGCACTTCCTTGACTCACTCACTGTACTCCCACCAAATGATTGGATCGCTATCCCGGTTAGGGATCGTAATAACACCGATAGAGACGCCAGCATCGAAGGCCTTATGAAACAGTAGGCGGCTTCGTCGGGCCTGAGAAATTTTTTCTTGAATATTGATGGATCGAAGGCTAAAAAATTTATCTTCAAGCCACCTACTTTCGGCTTTTTCTCAGCATACCACCGAAGAATCAGTCAAAAACTTCGCTTCTCTGGAGTGTTGGTCGAACGTTGTCATTGGTCCAGTAAACAGTGATTAATCGACACACAGCGACTACTTCCTTCCATTCTCTCGAAACCATCTGCGGCCTGTGGCATCTGGTCACGATAAGGCCGCCTGTGCTCCTCTTGTCATGTGCCATTTTTCATTGGTGGATATGGCCTTTAACAAATTTGTTAGTGAATAGAATAACTGCGCCTGGGGCCAACGTAGAAACGGAAATCTATGGTGGAATCCACCACGGAAAACCCTCGTGACGAAATGACCGTCCTCCAGTTGGTAGTTTTGAATCAGCTTATCCGCGAGACTCCTCGCCAAGGTTCCGGCCTCAGGAATCATGTCTCCGAGCAATGCCCCCATCGTGATACCCTCTGCTAAATCATACATTTCAAGCTTTGCAAGTTGCAATCGTGGTTTGACAGAGAACGGCAAAGGATTCCCTTCGACGTCGACCAGATGGGACCGATAGTAGGTGAAGCCGCGCCGAATCGCGGCCTCAATCCTCTGATTAGGGGCGAGCCTGTAGGTCTTAAACAGATTCTTGAGGTTGAAGCAGGTATGGAGATTATCGATATAGCTCTTCGCTTCGTTCATGGCGTATAGCCAGGATCCATCCCCCGCCTGGGATTCAAGAACGAAGTTCAGATTACGCCAAGACGTCTCCAAATATTCCTGCCGCCCAAATCGTCGCCCAGCATCAGCCAGCACATAGGCCCTATAGGCGCTAGCATTGACCACTTGGCGCTTGTCAAATGGCGAGTAGCTTCCAGCCGCCGAGGTCGGCCCGGTGGGAATGTCTTTCAAATCGCCGTGGACAAATTTCGCGATCCCGGAAGCAAGACTGAGATACTTTTTGTTCCCAGTCGCTTCGAGCAGACCGAGATAGGCTTCATAGCAATAAGGCGTGCAGGTGATATAGGGTGTGTTCTTCGGCCATAGTGCGTCATTGTTGTTCTGCCAGTCGAATGGGTATCCCCAGCAAGGGCCTCCGAAGCCAGGAATTGCATATGCAAGTATCTCATCGCCAAGCGCTATAGCGTGCTCGAGGTGCCTATCTTCCTTCGTAGTTTGATAGATATTCAGCAATCCCAAGAGGATCTGCGAGTCGGCCGTTGCGAAGCGCGCCTTGGTGACGAACATTCCCCGAACCGATGGCCAAACCAGATCCACCGCCACCAGCGGTGCCACGAGAGGTATTCCAAGGTTGCCTTTTGCGTAATAGACCTTTCTCGACCACAGTCCATAGCAGGTCCCCCAGATATCGTATGGGTCGTAGCTCTCGTAGCCGACACGGTTGAGCCAGCAAAGAAACCGCTCACAGGCTGTAAGAATTGCGTCGCCTCTGTCAGTGATGTTAGAATCGGTAGCGGGTGGGATGGACATGGGAAAAGGCTTTCAGAGGGGGTGCTCGGATTCGGCAGAGATTTGCCCACAGATTCGATCTCTCAACTCCATACTCCGGCCTCAGCAATTTGCCCGCAAGAATGGTGCCGGATTCATGATCATGGAGATGAGCATACGACCGACCGTGTGGTCTGTGTCGGATAGAACTCGGTGCTGCGTCTCTGTGATGTATTCACAACTGTAACCGGGTTTACCAAATACCACTTCAGACCGGCAATCAGCCCTGCGGCGATTTGATGAGTAGGCTGATAGTTTAGTAATCTTCTGGCCTTGCCGATGTCGGCGTTGGAGTGGCGGATGTCGCCTGATCGGAAGTCGTCGTAAGCCGGAGACGCATCAGATAAATCGGGACGTTCCTTAATCAGATGAATCCTCAGCATTTCGTAAAGTTCGTTGAGGGTTGTTCGTCCGCCTGCCGCTACATTATATACGGTGTTCAAAGCATTTGGATTGCAGATAGTTGCAGCACACAAGTTTGCCTGTACCACATTCTTGACGTAACAGAAATCCCGGCTGGTTTCCCCGTCGCCATGAATCACCACAGTATCTCCACGCAACATCGAATTGATCCACTTCGGAATCACAGCCGCATATGGCCCATGTGGATCCTGACGCGGACCAAACACATTGAAGTAGCGAAGCCCAATGCATTCAATCCCATAGCATTTCGAGAATACTGCTGCATACAACTCATTTGCTTTCTTTGAAGCTGCGTACGGAGACAGGCAATCGCCCACTTGATCCTCAACCTTCGGCAGTGCTGGATGATCACCATACACTGAGCTGCTAGATGCGTAAACAAATCGCTTAACACCGGCATCTTTCGCCTCAATAAGCATCGACATGAAGCCAGACACATTGTTATGGTGAGTAATCTCCGGATAAACGATCGAACGAGGAACTGATCCCAGTGCCGCCTGGTGAAGCACGCAATCAACTCCCATACATGCTTTTCGACATGCCAATCTGTCGGTAATATCCGCTTCCATCCAATTGAAACACGCCCACCGGGCGCTTCCCACTTGATCTCTAACTTCTTCGAGGTTTCTTCGATGACCAGTAGATAGATTGTCAATTCCTACCACCCGCTGGCCAAATTGGAGCAATTCTAGTAGTAAGTTCGAACCAATAAATCCAGCGACGCCCGTCACAAGCCAAGTCCGCGGCGACTTGATGAGTTCCCGTTCTAGTATTTGATAGTTCTTCATGAAGAGAATCGTTTATTGAATTTGGATGTTTCAGTCAGATCCCAAACTGTCTCTGGTTCGTGTCAATCAGTCAATTCCGCTTGACTATGAGACGCGGCCCATTTTGACTATCATCTCAGAGATTTCACTCATCGATACAACCTCAAGCGCTGGATCCGCTGCCACACTAACCAGGAACCGAGTGAAGTTCGCGTCATCGAAGTGCTCCTTGCTATGGCCGATCAACACGATAACGTCGAGATCTCCTTCCGGGGCCGGAGGCACCTCCCTAATCCAGCGCAGCAACTGCCTAGACGACATGTTATGAAAATCCAACTTAATCGGAAATTGCTGTACTAGGAAGCGCAGCACGCTCGCCGGGGTTCGCCCCATGCCAAACTGCCTCACCATCTCCTGTTGCGTTCTCTTCGGAACGTTGCCAAAGAACTTTGCTAGCAGTCGTCGAGGTGTTAGCTGCTGAACACGCCTGCCCATCCTCGAATACACAGGAATCTCGGTCACATGGCCAGCGGTGTCCTCGGTAGCTACATCCAAAGTAACCTGCCAGTGACGCCGCGCTTTGGGGACTCCGGTGTAATCCAAATGCACCTGACCATCCTTGCGGACCATGCCCTTGACCGCAGAGCTTTCAATCACAATCCCGTGCTCACTGAGGGCCATTAGCAGCTTGCCTCCCGGTTGGGCGCAGAAAGCCCCGCAGCGATAGCCACGCACTCGCCGAGAACTGCCCGCAGCCTCATATATTTCGTCGATCACCGCCTTGCGTTCGCCGATAAATGCCGACACCTCCACAGCAGTGTCAAACAGGCTATCAACTGTCCGCTTGTCCGACCTCAGGTGCCACTGATCATGCTCAAGGACCGCCCCCATCCATTCGGGATGAAGGTGAAGTTCAATATCGTGACCACGGCGGATCAGATCTAGCGCCTGTGCGTGGATTGCGGCCGCCGGATCGTAACCTAGTGTGGCGGTTAGCGCCTCCCGCTCCCGATTGAACGCCAAGTATTCTTCGACCTCAAGGAATACAGTTAATGGCATATCGAACATTTCACAGATCCGCGCCATCCGCTCAGTGGGCTCAACCATATGTCTGAGCACATCGCCGGTGCCATTGCCAAAGAGCTCGTAGTCAATCGATAATACCAGTTTTCTCTTCATTTCAATTCATCCTTGACTTACCAAACATTACTTGGCTCGGTGGCCCCTCAAACAGGTGTGTACCTCAGATCTCCAACCGCAGTATTTCAGCATTCTGGAAAAGCCTGAGAGGTCATAGCCTAGTTTGTAAGGTTCTGTTGTGATCGAGTATCGCTGAAGCAGAAATGCATCTTGTCCCGCAAAATTTCGTCCTGGAGCGATTGTTGAAGTAGCGCACTTGTAACCTGCGGCTCGGACAAGATCCGTCACATCAGGGGAATGTTTCCCATATGGATAGCAGAAACTCCGGCACGGCAAGCCAAGTTTCAGTTCGATCCGCCTCTTCGAGTCGCCAAGCTCCTGGATGACCTCATCCCGTGTCAATAACTCGAGGTTGGGGTGAGTTACAGTATGTGAACCAATTTCAATCTCCTTGGCCGAAAGTTCACGGACATCGGCCCAGGTCATCGCCTCCGCATACGGATAATTGGCATCGGGATTTGACAGGCGTGCACCAAAGGCCTCTTCGACCTGCCCCACTTCGTGATCCCGCTGATTTGCTCGCATTGCCCGTAAATAGTCCTTGGCCCGGGCCATCGACGCTGGATCATCCCTTCTAATTACGACAACCTCGCCCTTCGGCCCGAAAAAGCTCGCCTGCTCGGTCCTCGCCTGCCGCCAGGCATGGTCAAGCCGTAACCACCAGTAAGGCTCACCTGTGTCGAGAATATCGGTCGAAACAAATACAGTAGCGGGAATACCAACTCGAAGCACTTCCGGAATCGCAACCCGGCAGGTGCATGCAAGACTGTCGTCAAACGTCAGCACTCCATAGCGTCTCATTGGTCGCCTGCCTTCCTCAAGGATGGCGACAGCTGTAGAGAGACTGATCACCTCGCGCGTTCTTGCTAGGGATTCAAGATTTGATCGAAACGACGCAAGCGATGTACTGCTCGGCGGCGGAAGTCCGTGGCGCAACATCCCAGCGCTATGCACGCCGTGGGTCATAATTATATCAATGAAGCCGTACCGTTCCTTTCCCCGCTCAGTGACACTCTCGGGCCAAGCGCACGAGATCAGCCTGAAACAATTGCTCCTCAGCGTCTGCATTTGCACGTCGAATGGGTTGTCAGAGTCCGAGAACTTCCCGGTAAATCGCTTCGAGCCTCAAAGCTACCTTCGCCGCTGAAAACCTCTCATGTGCGAATTCCTGGTTGTGTCCTCCTATCCTACGTCGAACTCCATCCAATGCCGCCAGTTGCTCAATCCGCTCGGCCACAACGTCTGGTTCAAACCTTTCACCGACCTTTTTGGAACGGTCCTGCGCGACGATGTAACCTGTTACCCCTTCCTCAAGGATATCCTTCAGACCTCCGGCATCGCTTGACACCAAGGGCAGGCCCATCGCCATTGCCTCGAGCACCGCGTTGGGCATTCCCTCTGTGTAGCTAAGGAAGGCAAATGCATCGGCTTCGGCGTAGCAACCAATCTTGCGTCTACCTTCCACATACCCAGCAAATTCGATATTCACCAATCCAAGATCCACGGCCCGCCGCCGCACCAGTTCCAAATCCGGGCCGTCCCCGGCGATGGTGAGATGGTAGCGCCCTGGGCTGTGCTGGTTGAGCACTGAAAAGGCATCAAGCAGTTCCAGGACCCCTTTCGACACTTCGACCCTTGATAAGAACAGCATTCGAAACACCCTGCTATTCCGAATGGACCTAAACTTCACGTTGGCATCAAGAATGGAGTCGGCCACGACTGTTGTCTCAACATAGACAGGTCTCGTGAACCCCCAACGCCGCAGATCATCGCGAAAATCACTCGCCAAGACGATATGAGCATCCGCCCACCGATAGACCCGGCTTATCCAACCACGATTCCCACCGGGAAATTCGGGCGTTCCGCAGGCCACGTTGTCCCAACCACGCCAAAAGACAATCACGGGTCGCCGAAACAGCTTGGCCAAGCAGAGATTTACTGCGTCTCGTCTTAGAGAGCGTAACTCCACCGGATCTAGGCATGCATTCAAATGAACGAGTCCGTGCCATGCAAACATTTTCAACACAAGGTTCAGCCAATCAAATATCAGCCTCATCACCGTCGGCATTCGGACAAACCATGTGCGGCATTCAGCCCCATAATAGCCATACGGACGGCCGACATCGACGAAACGATGAAGCACCACAAGATGCCCACTGATGGCCTGATAATAGTTGAAGATCCCCCCCCCAGACGCGGCCCGATCACGAACGATAAGAACCTGAATTGACATTTCCTGACGTGGGCCTCGGTTCGACACAGGCGAGCTGGGAATCTATCACACAAGACGGTTTCGGCGGGCCTCAAATAGAATCATAGAACCCAGCGACCGGCGGCGTGAGAGCGCGATCCCCGCCTTTCCACACAACGGGAACTCAAAGGAGGTGCGCCGCTGAACTTCGAGGCCGAGGGATGATAATCTAGCGACAAACCGCGTGGCTGAATAGTGGCGAAGTGAATAGTCAAAATGACGTCCAATATCCACCCGGCAGAAACGCCGAAATTTGCGCAACGAGCACTCGGCAATCCCGATGAGACTCCACGCATTCGGTACCGACACGAGCAAAACTCCCCCCAACTTCAGAGAATGAACCAATTGCTCAAGAATCGCCATATCCTGCACAAGGTATTCAAGAACACTTGAACAAATAATGACATCGAATGACTGACTAGCAAATCCCGTATTCGTCGCATCCATCAGTTCAAATCGTAGATTGCCTTGACCACCTACGGCAGCCGCGAAGCGGGATCTCCTTACCATGCCCTCGGAAACATCAGTTCCTAGAACATCGTAACCCATCGCCGACACTGCGGAAGCAATCACCCCAGGACCACAGCCGAAGTCCAGCACTTTCGCACGTACAGGCGCTAATCTTTGAACCGCCGTTCGAATGAGATTGAGCCGATCCTTGAAGGAATGCTTACACGAATAATTTGTCGCAAACCGCTCCGAATCCTCGGAAAAATATTCAGGAGTTGACTTCATATATCTATTTCCTCAGGCGCATTGGCGAGCTTGAATCGGAACTACAGACGGATTCCTAGGCGGAGCAATGGGGGATCCGAGAGGAATATATTCGAATGTTCCGATGTCCGATCCAGATCCATAGGCAGCCCCCCGTCAATACCCTTCCGTATGTCTATTCCATTCATAGCCAGCTTATCCTAGCTGACTGTGCCCCCCCCAGAGACACCATTAAATAGACAATTCACATAATTCACATTGAGTTCGTCACCGCCTGAATTACTGCAGGAAATGTGACTGCTATATTGCCCAAGAATCCAGGAATGAACGTTAGGCTTCAGGTTACAAATCAGATTTCCTTGCCCATATCACCAACGGAACTTCTTGAATTGGGACGCTTCGGCACCTTTGTGAATACGATTTGGAAAATTGATAAGTTGATGGTACAGCGCCCTTGTTTGCTCGGATACTCTAAGTGGCGAAAATCGTTGCTCGGCGACGATCCGCCCGGTCTGCCCCATTTGTCGAGCTGTGACGGGGTCTTGTAGCGTCCGGGTCAAGCGGTCAGCGATCTCTCCGGTGTCCTCTGGATTGATCAGGAACCCACTAATATTCTCGCTGACCATGTAAGGCATGCCGCAACGGTTGGAGGCGATGACCGGCAATCCGGCGGCCATCGCCTCGGCAATAGCCATGGGTGAGTTCTCTTGCTTCGATGGGAGGAGGAAGACGCTCGCCTTTGCCAGTTCTACCATCAGCCGTTCATGGTCGATTTGGCCCAGTAATTCCACCCGTTCGGCAAGGTTGTGGCGGGCTATACAATGTAGCACTTTCCGATAATAGGCCGGTTGGTTGGCCAGCCCCGCGATGACGAGCGTACCATCGGCCCCGTGCGAAACAGCCCGAGCAAAGGCTGCGATTGCTCCGAGCGTATTCTTGCGTTCGTTAAGCCAACCGACGCACAGCACGCGGCGACCATGCGGGGCTGGGGTAACTGCGAAGAAACGCTCATCAACGGGATTGTCGATGTCGTAGATGTTGGCGTGAGTCAGTGGCTCAATCATCTGGCGTACATAAGGCGAGATGGAAATGATGTGTCGCTGTCGGGCGAGTCCTCGCCGTTCCACCATGCCCCACAGACACGAGCGAAGCGCTGAAAGCCGGGTAGAGTCTGCCCGTAGATTCGCGGTGTCGAAACCATGCAGAGTGAAGACATGCGGGATATGTAGGTCACTAAGCATCAATCCGTGAGTTTCATGGGAATGCAGAATGTCTGGCCGCATGGCGAGAACGTAGTCAATCAGACGCCGTCGTCCTGGACCACACAACACATCGGCGATCTGTGGCCAACGTGAGCGGGTCAGACGATGGATTGTAGCTCCGTCTTGGGTTTCCACCACGGGCCCGGCCCGGCCACCTCCAAGAGTAACTACATGAACGTCCAAATCGTCCATGGCCGCCAGTGCCCGAACTAACACCACGGCGACGGACTCTACGCCGCCGATCGCCATTTTGGGTGTCGGGGGATAACGGGTAAATATAGCGACTTTCATATTGATTCATCTGTGAGGATAGACACCGATCCATGGGCCAGCCTACGTCTCAGCAGCATAGCACTTCAGACCGGGCCACGGCCTACTGGCTATACCTTCTTGAAATGAATATCACGATTCGTCGGAAAATTATCTTACTCCGAGTCTTGAGCGACTCAGGTCGCGGGAGGGCCTGGTTGCCCTCCACCAGTCCCTGAGCACAAGAATCCCACCGACCGGCATTGCTGCCACCGTCATGGTCAAGTATAGAAGATGGCGGACACAAGTGGGACTCTTTCGTGCAAGGATAGAGCATTTCGCCAAAGAGACGGCGATTCGAGCCGCACTGGTGAGGCGGATGGGCAATTTTCCGTTAAGAATCTCAAGGTTGTAGAGGTAGTAGGCTAGAGGATTCCGAAAGCTATTGAGGCCTGACAAATCAGTCAATCCATCAGTTTGGTATTCTTTTACTCCTATGACTGCATTCACGCATCGCAGGTGGTATTCTTGTGATATACGGTTCCAGACCAAAGATTCCGGAACCAACTGCCGACCAAGATAGTCAGGAAACGGAAACATGCGAAGAATGTCCGTCCGAGTGCAGCCGATCTTGTCGCCATGAATTCCAAGATTGTAGCGAAGATCTACCGCGTCGCTCTCCATCTGATTCCTCGGGAAACAATCACCCACAGTCTCCCCGTCTTCATACTGGAACAGACAACAAACTCCAGAGTATCGCTGCTTGTCAGGGATTTGATCCCATTCCCACCTAAGCCGTTCCAGAGCGGTAGCAACCAGCCAATCATCTGAATCGATCATAACAAAGAGTTCACCGCGGGCGTTACGAACACAGACATTGTGTGCCATGTGTTTGCCGCTGTTCTCTTGCCAGTAATAGCGAATCGGGAACGGGGATTCCACTCTCCAGCGGGATACCAAATCGCCAGTTCCATCAACTGAACCGTCATCAACCACCAACCATTCAAAGTTAGTGAATGTCTGCATTCTCAAGCTGGCATATACCCGTGGCAGTAGCTCCCCCCGGTTATACGTTGGAGTGCAGACCGTGAATAGTGGACTAGTGCACATACTACAGAATCGTGTTGTTGATCCCTAATGCGTAGTAGACGAGGCGCTTCTTCAGCAATACGATATCTGGCGCAAGAGATGACTCGAGGAGGGGCGTGATTGGTCCCTCTACTTCACCGAGATAGCCGGGGCTAGCCGATTTCGAGCCTGATCAACACTGCGGACAGCAAGGACATCCTCTATCTCATGGAATTGCAGGAAATCCCCGAATAACTCCTCAAGCAATGTTTCACTCGTCCATCTCAGAATATGAAAGCCAGCCGCCTGTAGTGTTCCGAGAACCTCCCTTGCTGACGACCCGTAATTGCGAAGAAATCTATCAGCAATCTCGATGTATATTGCATTCGTCTTGGACAGTGTCTCTCGTGCACCAGCAAGTACTTGTGCCTCGAAACCCTCGACGTCAATTTTCAAAAGATCGATTGAATGAAATGAATCGGCTAACGAATCGAGAGTCGAAAGCTTCACATCTAACGCCCCAATACCCTCTGATTCAATATGATTAAGATCGTCCGACTTGTAGTCACTGAACGAAGCCGATCCTGGTTCGGCGGCAAGAGCGATATTCATAGCGGTCACGTTTTTCAGGCCGTTTAGTTCAATATTTTTCAACATATAGCGAAAGATTCGTGGATGGGGTTCAACCGCAAGCACTCGCCCTCTAAGACCTACTTCTACTGCACCGGCGATCACCGTGCTTCCAATATTTGCGCCGACATCGATGTAACAGTCTCCAGGCTTCAGATAAGCACTAATTAATCTGTTATCAGAAGCTCTGCTATCCGGATTGTACCACAACTCGGCTGACAGGTCGGTCGGATAGAAGCGCAATCTATATCCGTGAGTCCGAAATGTCATAAATTGGCATATTCCGGACCTCATAAGGACTCTTGAAAACAGATAATGGAGGCTCTTCTTTCTAAAATCGGTCATGGCAGGGATGAGTTTACAAAGGATTCGACAATATCATGATCCACCATCCCAACGCCCCGCGAAATTCGAAGCGTGACGCTTTTTCAAGTAGTCAGAGAAGCTGGTATCGGGGCGCAGAAAGACACCCAGTTGCCTCTTCTTTCCGGTCCCCTGGGTGGGGCCCAGGGAGTAGTAGTCAGATAACCCGCTATTTGATCGTATGAAATCTATTTCCAACTGAGGATCGGGGCCGCTCTCCCATATGAGAGCATGTCGGGTCATGGCGTCGAGTTTCGCCAATGCGCCAATCTTGTCCATACGGCCACACTCGGGGATATTTTGCTCTTCCTGCCTGAAAAACATATGATAGAGAACCGTCAATGCAACCACGATATCGAACGGTTGATCGGCTTGGAACTGCCGGAAATAGCAGTTTTGGAAGCGAACGTCCAGCCCATATGTCGCATCGAGTGCTTTGGCAACAGCTAGATGATTCGCGTCGTAATCAATCCCAGTCATCCTGAAACTCTGCCTTTGCAAATGGTGGGATGTGTATCCCATGTTGCAGCCGATATCCAAGCCACAGAGGCCTGGTCCGATGGGACCAAGAAATTGCCTGATCCGATCCAAGCGAATCGAATCACGGCGAGCGATTTTCGCCTTGCGATATGCCGGGTGGTCGATGGGGTTGTAGAATGACTTTCTTAAAGATCTGGCAACTACATTATCCAAGTCGCCCGTGCCACGGGCAAGCCATTTCGCAAGGACCTTTTCAGGCATGGCAACCTTGATCCACGACTTGCCAAGAGCTTTGGAGAGACAACACAGCTCAATGCCATCCTGCACAATGAGGCAGTCATTCCGAATGTCAGAGATGAGCGGTCTGCGGCTATAAGGATTCCACTGAAGGGCGCGGATTCTTGCGCTAAGGGCCTGAATGAAGTCAGTCTTGCTGATATGCGATCCACAAATTCCAGACGCTAGACAATCCTGATGGTAGGGACCAATATCCCCCTTGCCCTTGACAATACATTCAACCGCCTTCATTGCCGACAAGACGACAATGGGAACAGGAAGGGTGGCTACGAGATCTGTATCACCGCTCTGTCTGTGTAAATCATCCGCTCGTTCTATGTACGAGAATAGAATATTTAGCGGCACAAGTACATCACGCGTTGTCATAGAGAGTCAATCCATTGGTGTTGCTATTCAGTTTGACAAGATCAATGAACATCCGCTCAAATCGGGGGATCACTGTCTCAATCGAATGATTCCTTAAGAAGTATTCACGGACTCTTGCAGATGTCTCGGTGAAGCAGACGGGATCGGCAAGCAACTCGCCGATCCCGGTGATCAAGGCTGACGTATTTCGCCCAACCCGGCCAAGCATACGGCGTTCGATCAGGTTGTCAGGATCGACCGTTGACACGATAGGCAGCCCATGACTCCACGCCTCTAGGAAGGTGTTGGGAAAACCCTCGTAATCTGAGGTACAGCAGAGCAGCGATGCACTGCGGTAGAGTCCTGAAATCTCTCCCCTTGGTACGGCCCCAAGCATGCGCACATTAGGCAGCATGTTTGCCCGTTTGGCTACCGAGCGCGTGTAAGCATCATCGTACAACGGGCCAGCAACGTCAAATCCCAGATGTGGGCAGGCCGCCGCAATGTCAAGAAGGACGTCAGGTCGCTTCACACGGCAGACCCGTCCTACCCACACGATGCGCCCGGTGGTGCGGTTGGGGGAGAAGTTTTCGGCAGGTTCCGGTCCAGGTGCGGGCATTGGGATAACCTGGGAATCGACACCGAAATGCTTCGCCAATCGTTTGCTTTGTGTTGCCGTCTGCGCAACACGATGTGATGCAACACGGAGGCCGTGCTTATACAGGATGCGATCGCGCCAAGTCCGCAGCTCCGGCAGATTCGGATTGCAGTCGGCATCGCTGGCCAATGAGAAAACGAACGGCTTTCCGTGCAGGCGGCACCAAATTGCCACTTGTCCGGTGACACATCCGCCGCAGTTCTGATAGTATATATCGGCATTCACTTTCCGGAGCGATTTGATCAGCCCGGTCCACTTCGGATGAAGGAATCGTAATCCGGCAAGCCCGGCGTCTTTTCCGCAGATCTTAATCACTCGAACGCCGTCGACCATCTCCTCGTCGGGTCCACCTTCGTTCCAGGTCAGGAAACTAACCAGGTGTCCCCGTCCCGCCAACCAGCGGGACAGCAGGCTAGTCTGGCGTTCGACGCCACCAATATGGCCGGTCGGCACGCCTGAGATCGCTCCGTAGCCATTATGTGAGACGATACAGATGGAGACTGTCTTAGCCTCCGGTGGGTCTTCGTTTGAGTTCCCAATATCTCTTGGAAGTAATGTCGACATAGCCTCTGGGATTGTGGGTATGCTTTTACCAGTAGATGGGTGGACTGCGATCAGAGTCCCCGAAACTCCTTCACGGGCACGTTCGAACGGAAAGATTCAGCATGATAATCCTCAGGGCGTTTGTCAGATTTTTCCTCATCAAGGGTGGTACCAGCCATCGTAGGTAGAATATACTGCTGATCAAGGACCCGGCGGCAATCATTGCCATTGCCGACAGGGGATATGCCTCCAAAAGCTCGGCACCAACAGCCAGCGTTGCGGCAAACGGCGCGACACAGAGCAATGGTCGAAGGAAAGTACACCAAATATAGCGGCGCTTTGAAACTCCTACTATGCAGCAGGCATACCATGAAGTGACAAAACCATCTACAATAACTTGTGGCAATACAAAGCAGACAGCCGCTCCGCGGAGGCCCCAGTGAAATCCCCAAAGTCCGATTGTTAGTAGAATCATAGATGCGCCAGCAGCAATCAACTTGGCAAGCGCGGTCTGGCCGTGACAGTTCATTCCGCATAGCACACTCCAGACCGGTTCCTGAACCAGTGTGGCATAAGTGCCCATTGTCAGAATGGCGAGCAGGCAGGGTTGAATATAGGCTTGCCCCATCCATATGCCCATCAAGTGATTTCCAAGGAGCCCCAAAACAATTAGGACGGGTAACGCAAGGCTGGAGATGATGGAGGGAGTGGTCAGTAGGGTCTCCCGCAGTGCCGCCCGGTCGTTCCGTGCTTGGAGTCCGCTGGCAATTGGAACAACGATCATGCCGAACCTAGCGGCAAGGCTTCTCATCGTAGTCATTAGGCTTCTGGAACGGGAGAATATCGCCAGGCTAGCCGGGCCTATGAATACGACGATCAACAGGCTCAGGGCTTGGTTGGAAAGCAGGTTAGCAACCGAAGGGACCAGGCTTTTGATGCCGTAACTGGCTTGTTCGACAAACGTCGGCCATGAGGCGAGGCGGCGGTCGATGACCAACTCTGGACAGACGCGTTTCATCAAACGCTTACGCGCCAATGCGGAGCCGATCATGATTACGCAGTGGACGAGGGCAAGGGAGGGCAGTCCTTTGCCGAGCAACAGAACGCCGATCATCCCCAATGCTACCAAGCCGTTGGCGATCGCGGTGACCGAGTTCTGCAGGTCCCACCGGTGGCATCCTGCGATCACAGATGCGTAAACTGATAGAGAGAGGATGACCGCTATTTCTATCCCCTGATACAAAAGAACCAAGCGAGCCGTGCCCAACTCATCACCCAGACGTAGCCCGAATATTGGTAGCAACCACCATGCTGATACGACCGCTAGAACGAGTGCCAGCCAACCGACCGAGCGTTGAAAGAGTGCGATGGTTGATACCGACCGGTTTAAACCCTCCACATCGTTGCGAGCACGATGACCGGCGACGTAGCGACTGATAGAATCGCCAAGGCCGATTTCCAGCAGACCAAAGTAGGCAACCAAGCTCCAGGAGAAATCCCAGATGCCCAGGGTCGTTTGTCCGAGGTGATCGCTGATGAGTCGAGGCACGATGAACCCCGCTACTACATTCACCATGTAACCGCCCCAGGCAAACGCGACATTGCGCCCAAAGTGCTCGCGACCATCATTGGTGGATAGGGACGGAATTGTGGATGCCATGATCGGGAGATTGGGTGTCGATGGTGGCACTTATGCAAGTTTGAGGCTTGGTCAAAACACGATAATCCTCGGGATATTTGACCCGCACCCGCAGACTTCGAAACCTACTCATGGCTGCTTTCAGGTATAGCCGTAGCGGCGGTTCAGATCTCCGGCCGTGGCATCGAATACCCGGAGGTCATCCCTGCTCAAGTTGGATTTCCAACGCTCGTCGAGGCTGATCTCGGAGGATGAATCCATCCGCATGCCGTTGCCGATCACGTGTTGGGTTACCGCCCTGAAGTCAAGCCTGACCTTATCGGGATCGAGATCGAGGAAAGACACGAGTCGCTTGATGGTACCTTCGGGGTTGATACAGAGGTCCTCGTAGCGAACCTCGGTCCATAGCGTAGCAGGCAGTCGAGCCGTCAAGGCGTCGCATGATTCATTGCTGCGTTTCCATGAGTTGGCTGCTGCTTTCATTGATCCGAGCGGCGGGCGACGAATGCCGGTGCCGCCACCGCGCATACTCGGATCCTTTGAGTCGGCAAAAGTCCAATCATCGGTGTAAGTGAGAGCTACCGCCCGCCCATCGCGGATTACCCGGATCACCAGCAGGTCTAGGCCAGGGATCTTCAGCAGATATTTCAGCCGTAAGGGTACCTTTGACGAGTCGATGACGACAGCGGATCCGGTCACCTCCAGCAGTGACTCGATGAGGGCAAGGTTGCGGTCGTTGCACTCGGCCAGACGGGCATTACACATGGGTAAGAGGGAGAGTGCGAGGTCGCGGATTATCTCGAGGGTACCGCCACGGTAGACAGGTGCCAGCAGGCGACGAATGTAGGGACTATCAATCTCAAAGATGTTGGTGCCGGCCCGGGTGATCTGAAAGTCAGCATAGCCACGCGCTGCCATTGCCGTGGCAACGTGTTGCCAAAAATCGCAATCGAGGATATGCTCGCGGCAGGAACATCGATAGGAGGCAGCATCGCCCAGCGAGGTGGCCTTGAGTTCACCGGCGGTACAGGCACCCGGTTGTGCGCCGAGAAGCATCGCTAGCAGGGTGGATCCGGAGTGGCTGGCAGCTAAGAGATATGCGAGTTTTGGCATGGGAGTGCGGATATACCGGCTGAAAGACCGGAGTCGGAAGTCTAAGTTTGAAAGCAGTGTTAGTTGTCAGACTATACGTAATCCCATTTGCCCAGGAGTCATTCCTCCTCTTCGTTGTCATCCGGGGTGTTGACGAACCATTTGTCAGGCAATTCGTCCAAAAACACCGGCTCACCGGTCTCCGAGGCAATGAGCGAATTGACATGGACCCGCAGCAGCAACCCAATCGCCGCCCACATTCCAACCGAACCCTCGCGAGGATAGAATGTCTGGCCTCCAAAGGCTCCGATCATAAGCGCAAGCACGAGGCAAAAGGCGGTGCACCCGATGGAACAGACCAAGGGATCGTTCCGCACTAGGACATAGGTTATACTGTTCCTAACCACATAGAAGAAGAAGGCGACGACCAGAGTCATGCCTACGAATCCGTTGTCGAGCCATAGCTCCAAGTAGGCATGGTGCGGGTGATCGAAGGACTCGCCATAGACATTGAGTAGATTGTCTCGAACCCCACACGTCACCATGCCCTGTCGCCCAAAGCCGATCAGCGGAGACTTGCTGATTTGCTCGATCACCTGCGGCCAGGCGATGTCGCGCCCGGAAGTCATTTCGTAGGCGCTGGTGCCAACCGTGAAATTGCCCTTCGTGCCGCCGAAACCCTCGAGCATCCGCTCTCTTACGCTCGGCAAGGCGATTCCAATGGCCAGCATCGCCACCGGAATCACAAGCAGCAACTTGCGCCAGCGCAACATCGACAGAACAAGCCCCACTGCGATCCAAGTGACATAGCCGGTTCGGCCTCCGGTTAGTGCCTGGCCAAAGGCGATGGCCCCCGCGATGGTGAGCAGGATGCAGCGGTGAACATTTTGTTTCAGGAGAGGCAGCGTGGCCAGCGCCGCCCACGATGCGCCTGCAAGCATCATTGACAAGGTCACCCGGTTGTACCCCATTTCCTTCTGGATGATTCTGGAAGCTCGGGCCGCAAGTTCTGATCCGCCGCCGCCGATGGAGCTCAATGGCATCCAGCGCACCACCTGAATTGCCAGCAGAAAATAGAGCCCAAGGATGAAACCCAACGCGATAGTTGCCCGCTGGCGACTCCTACAGGCGTCAAAAATCAGCAGTGAAAGCAACACCCACTTGACGGTGTTCAGTAAAAACTCGCTGACAATCGAACCATTGGTGTAACCGCTCGGATAGTTACTCAGAAGCAAGCGGACAACTCCTATGATAATAAGGATCAAACAGCCGAAAAGCATTCGTCCAGCGATAAGTGGCAAGTCCCACTCGTATCCTTCATCGCCGCGCGTCGTCGCCCAGGCTAGAAGGATGCTCAGAAAAAGAAGATTCCAAGGGTTCGCTCCCTGAATGCCGCCGATATTCCGCGGGAAGTCTGGATGCTCGACCACCGCCATCAATAGAATCGCAGCACACAGACTGACAAACCAATCTCTCCACGCGTAAACGGAAAAAAAGGCGACTATGAGCAGCAGCAGGAATACCCGGATCATTGGGTGTGGATGCCGGAGAAGCGGGTTACAGTCGGAAGTGGGACGTTACTGAGCTTTCACCCGCACGAAGAGGGATGGATTGAGCAGCAGCTCGGCGGGCACTTTGACGGTGATCACCTTGACCGGACTGCCATGGTCCGAGTCCGGGGGATCGACGGCAGGGGCGAAGTCGAGCCAATCGCCATTGAGCGTGGCCGCCGACTCATAGCCTCAGCCAATTCGGCAAATGACAGGCAAGATATGCTCATCATGAGGGTTGCCACAGATCGTTGAATCATTGTCAATTTCCCTTGTATGGGTTTGTTGTTCACTGGCGGGCATTGATGAGCAGTTCGTCAACGATTCTCCCGGCGGTGTGGCCGTCCCAGAGGGGCGGAGTTTGGCCAAGGCGAGAGTGTTCGGCGAGGAGCTGGGTGATATCTGCACGCAGGGTAGCCACTGAAGTGAGTCGGTTGCTGCCGATGGTGAGGGTGACCGGACGTTCGGTGTTGGGCCGCAGGGTGAGGCAGGGGGTGCGGAAGTATGTGCTCTCTTCCTGCAGGCCGCCTGAGTCGGTAAGCAGGAATCGCGCATGGCGTGTTAGATTCAGTGAGTCGAGGTAGCCGAGTGGCTCAAGGGGGCGAATGCCCGGCTGAGCGTCGAAGCTGAGGCCGAACGCTACCATTCTCTGGCGGGTCCGCGGATGGATCGGGAAGACGATCGGCCAGTGTTCAGATAAGCTCGAAAGCTCGCGAATTATGACTTCAAGATTCTCACGGATATCAACGTTAGAAGGGCGGTGGAGGGTGACGTAAACATAGCGCCCTGGTTCCAGACCGAGTCGTTGAAGTGTTCCGATGGCCTCGGCCACCTCGATCTGAGCGATGAGCGAGTCGATCATCACATTGCCAACTCTCCGGATCTTTGCCTCAGGAATCCCTTCACGGCGAAGGTTTTCGTCGCCGTCGGCCGATGGAGTGAGGAGCAGGTCGGCAAGCGCGTCGGTGACGAGACGGTTGATCTCCTCGGGCATGTCGCGGTCAAAGCTGCGCAGACCTGCTTCGATGTGGGCCACCGGGATGCCGAGCTTGGCCGCCACTAAGGTGCAGGCCATCGTGGAATTCACATCGCCCACGACCACCACCCAGTCGGGCTTTTCGTGGATGCACACAGGCTCGAACGCGTGCATGATATTGGCGGTCTGCGATGCGTGAGAGCCAGATCCAACTTCGAGGTCATGGTTCGGAGAAGGGATTCCGAGTTCACGGAAGAAGACATCTGACATTGCCGAGTCGTAGTGCTGGCCGGTATGGACGAGGCAGCAGTCTATCAGCCGACCGTTACCATTGCAGGCGGCGTTGTTTGCCCAAATCGCGTGGATAACAGGTGCAATCTTTATGAAATTTGGCCTCGCCCCAGCGACCAGAAGGAGTTTCAGAGGTGAAAGCATCGGTTAGAAGATAGAGGATAATTCGCAGGATTTACGATCCATTCAGAGTCGTTTCGAGGTCTGGGCGCAGCGATATGATAATAGAGTCGAGGTGATTCAGTATCTCGGTGAGTACGCCGGAACCGGGGGGAATGGGCAACTCGCCTCTAGTGCGCGGCACTAGAGGAATCTTACGATCGACATCATCGGGAGTTTCAATCAAAACGAGACGGTGTTGATCGCAGAGCAGGCGATCCACAGCACCGATCGGGCCGCGAAAGACGCTGAAAACAGGCACGCCCATAGCGGCCGCTTCGCGATTCATTGTGCCGCCGCCACTGACCACCAAATCGGAGTGCCAGATGAGATTGAGACCATCAATGACTCCTTGCGGAACCACGAGTTTCGAATTAGCAAACCAAAGCGGAAACCGGCTGCGCAAATGCGCCTCCTGGCGAGGGTTGCGGGGCAGCAGCACGATCCTAGCCTCCGGGCATTCCAGTGCCCGATCGATGAAACATTCAAACAGCAACTCAGCTTCCGCATTGTGGTAATGAGCCTCGGTTGCCGGTGGTCTTGCAGTAACCACCAACCAGGCATCGCGTAAACCTAGCAGGTCGAGAATTGAAGCATCCGGCTGAAAATCAGATACATAGACATCCTCCTTGATGCCATCATATGTGCGGATTCGTTCAGTAGGCTTCCCGCCATGAACTGCCGCGCAGACGACATTGGGGGTCAGGTACCAGCGTGACTCTAACATCGAGAACTCCGCTGTGTGCTCATAATCCATAATCTCAACCACAGGAATGCCGAGAAATTTTGCCGCGAGGTTCTGGCTTCTTGAGCCAAGGCTGAGCGCCAAGCCCGGCCTCTCGCGCCGGGCGAAACGCAACAACTGAGTACTCCTTACTACCAGCCCGCATGCCTTGGCCGTCAAGTGCCGGCCGTAATGCCGACCGACTCGATGATAGTCCAGTGAGTGAAAACCGGCCATTTCACACGTCTGATTGCCATCCCTGGCGGTTAGAAAAACTTCGTGACCTCTTTTGCGCAACTCGCGGATGATAGGCCTGAAAAACGGAATGTGCGGCGTATTCTCCATGTCAATCCAAATCTTCATAATGAACGAACTGGGGGAGACGCCAACAACGACGGAGCAACCATGGAATCCGGCAGCAGCGGTTGGCATGCGTGGACAAAGCGCGATATAGAGCGTGGCAGAACCTGCCAGACATCTCCATGGTATTGATCGTTGATCCAGCTGAGAAACCCTTCGTAGTGGGCCAGAGGATACGTCATTTTTCCGCCGGTTCCAGACATGTCGATGTAGTCTGGATGCACATTCATCAGAACCATGCCGCCGCGCTGGATGATCCACTCGGCTTTGCGCTGCCAAATCCCCGCGTCCGGCTCGCGCAGCAGCAAGAATAGCGTCGAGTCCTGCGGGAGTGTGTAAGGCAGTTCGACATACCCCTTGCGGCGACCCGGCCTCGTCGCCGAATCTGGACAGGGGATGAAATAGGGGAAGATCGTATTGGCTCCAGTCGGTTGTGGCTCGAACGGATCGGTATCAAAAGTCGAGCATTCGTATTCAATATCCAAATCATGCAGCCAAGCAAGTTGGCGGAGCATGAAGCCCGAGCGAAATCCAGTCGCTTTCCACTCGTGCAAGTAATGATTGATCCGCAGTGCCTTGGCTTCGAAGGCTGCCCTAGAACGATAGAGTTTCCCGTCGTGGTTGAGATCGTGTACCCCTACTTCCAAGCCATTTTCGACGAGCCACCAGCGGAGCGAATCAGGCACCCGGTACTCACCTTCTGGAATAAAGTTAAATGAGGATCGAAAGCCGAATTTCAGGTCTATCTCCGCCAATGCCCGAACCTTGTCCACACCGTCCTTTGTCTCAACATCGTGAGTTAGAACCAACGCGAAGCGCTTGCCATCGGGCCAGCCTGGCCAGTCGTCGGGCGTCGCTCCTGCGGCTTTATCAATCGGCCACACGCTGGCTCGGCGCTTGCGAATACTTGCCGCCCGGTGCCTCCGCAATGTCCAGCGGACACCCTTGGGCACGTACGGCTTCACGTGATAGTATGCCTGAGTTAGAATTGATCGAGAAAGTTCAACCATGGCGTAATTATGGATATGCGCGGGAATTCCAAGGGGATGCATCCTGCCATCCAGGCGAGATAGCAGCCGGATCAATCACGTCTCTCCGCCCACCCAGCGTGGAGCGTGAGGTTTTGTCTTGTTAAACACACACGACACGTCGGCCCTTCCCTTTCCTAGTTCCGCATAACTCCAACTAAGACTCTCGCGGTTGGTGTTCTGCGCGTCAAGCACCAGCAGCATCTTATCCATGAAACCAGCTATCGCGATGGTCGGACTCGTCGGCCCTGCTGGCGGCATATCAAACACGATATAGTCAAAATCACAAACTTCAAGCTGAGGCATCAGTTCATGCATTTCGACGGATGCAAGTGATCGTGCCCCCTTGCTGCTGCGATGGGTCGGTGCGCCGGCAAAATAGAGGCTTCTTGGGTTCCTGCGAAATGCGTCAGTCCGTGAAATATTCAAGGCCGTGTCCAGCGATTCGACAGGGGATGCCGGCAGTGCTACACTCCAGGATGAGTTTAGGTCCACCAGCAACACCTTGAACTTGCCATTCTCAGCAAACGCCTTGGCCAGGGCGATGGCGATGGTTGACGTACCGGCGCCTTGCAACAGACTGGTCAAGCCAATGAGCTTCGGCTTGTGTGTGATATTGTTCAACTCGAAGTTGAACATGATTCGGTCACGAATTGCCGAGGCATAAGGCGTTATAAAATGCTCACCTTCCTGAGCCAGGCAATCACCGTTGCCGCTGTGGGCTTCTGGTGGAAATGTCAGATCACCGACATCTCCAAGTAGTTTGTGGCCAGGTTCCTTACCGATCAGTTTCGCCATTCCATCCTTCGAGCGGATATAGGGGATCGACATCATCAGCGGCAATTGCAAGCGGGTCTGGATTTCTATCGGGCGTGACACCCGTCGATCAATGACCCACTCAATGAGAAACGCCAGTAACAGGCCAGTGACAATCCCGGATGCGGCAAGTCCGAGCGCCAACCTGCGGGTTGTTTGGGCAATCGCCTTGATAGGTACCGAAGGGCTCTGAACAACGCCGATATTGGGCATAGTAGCCGGTTTGAGTATTTCGTCCACCCTGGCTTTTTCCAAACTTGTTTCGGCATAGCGGTACTTTACCTCCTCCAGTTGCCGCCGCCGCTCCAAGTTGGTGAATGTTTGTGCGCTGGCGGAGAGTTTCTCCATGTCCTCGTCCGCCTTCTTGGTTTGCTCCGTGAGAGCTTTGCACTTAGCCTCAACGGCTGCTAGTTGGGCCCGTTCGACATTTAGATCGATGCCGCTTGAAAGCGCTGAGGGAGCCCCCTGACCCCTTGCCTGGCCAGCGAGTGCTGGATACTGTTCAATGAGGTCTTGGGCTTGTTGTTGCACAGCCTCAACCTGTCGGTCCAATGCCTCTAGCATCGGGTCACCTGGCTTTCGAGATATCATCAGGACGTTGCGCCGTTGCTTTAACAGGGCAAGTTGCTCTGCTAGATCTCGAAACTTCTCCTGTGCCTTGGACCGTGCCATTAGTTCCGGTGTTGACTCCTCCGCATGATCAGGAATCCTCTCGGGCGCTTCTGGCTCAACTGCCCCCATGGCAGCTGCGAGGTAAGATACTTTAATTTGTTGCTCAGCCAATTCAACCTGCGCGGCTAACAGTGCAGAGCGCTGTGCATTGCGGCGTGCATCTAGAGCAGTCTTGGCATCGGCGAGTGATAGGAACCCGGACTCTGAATTGAGTTTGGTGAGTTCCTGTTCGGTCTGAGTCAGCCGGCTTCGTGCCTGATCGGTTTCCCTTGAAACGCTCTCAAAGGTACCGGTCGAGCGGTGGAGTGCCAGATGTTTCTCGAAATAGGAATCAATCAACTGTTTGAGGACCGAGACTGCCACTGCGGCGTCCGAATGGTGGTACCTGAGGTGAATGACACTGCTGCCTCGCTCCGCCTTGATTTCAAGGTTCTTAGCAATCTCCATCGCCGCCTCAACTTTACTCGGTGGGCCCGCCTTCGAAGCGAGAATCTTCTCGGGTCCGATCTTGGCCGCCACTTCGATGGCCAGATCCGTGCTTTTGATGATCTCGAGCTCAGCGTCCATCACCGCCATGCCATGGGTACCAGAGGCTTCAACCTTTGCCTCGTAGGGGTCCACGGTACTTCGTTCGAGGACGTAGCGAACCAGTAATTTTGCCTCCGTCTCGTAATTGGGCGAACGCAGGTTCCAGTAAAACATGGCAGCTGCACCAGCGAAACCCATCAAGGAGGGGATTGCGATCTTCCACTTGTGTTTGAACAACACAAAAAGAATGTCATAGACATTGAGGCTGCTCTGTCGCCGATGCTTGGGCCTCAAGTTGGAGGTTGCAGTAGGTTCGGCTTTCATGAATCAACGAAAATCGGTAGCCTTCAGTCGAGGTGCGGGTAGATCAGGCGGCCTGCGATCCGGTTGATAGCTAGTGGGAGGTGGCCAAAAACCGATGGGAAGCTTTCAGAAGGACATTTCGCATCGGCAATCCAGGCCAGTTTGCCTCTATGATAGCGAAAATAGCTTAGAATCCCGTCGGCAGAAGCCCAGGATTTCTTGAAACGAATCAGGCCGGTATCATCGTTAGAAGTTCGGCCAAAATGCAGGGATCGGCAGCCGATCAAGGCCAGATATTGAATGGCAGTCCACATCACATCATGGTTGGGCCGTACGTCCCAGTGGCCTTTGTCGGAGGCTCCGAACTTATAGATGGCGCGGCAATCCGAGTGAAAAAACACCGCTCCGGCAATGACTCTTCCAGCATGCCGAGCCAGCACAATAGCGCCCAGGCCTGGATCTATCAGGTGGCGGCAAATCGCCTGAAAAAATTCAATCGGCTGGGGGGGCAACCCGTGGCGGCGGCGGGTGCGACAATGCAATTGATAGAATTCCAGCATGGAAAGTGAATCGAAGCTGACGGTGATGGTGAGTCCGCTGCGTTCAGCCTTGCGGATAGATCTGCGGGTACTCGCTGGGAACCGTCCCATCAGCTGGGAAATACCACAACTCAGATTGAGTTCATGGGCGTGATAGGTTCGAAGACAAGCGGCCCCGACGGCGGGAGCCATGCCTCCGCGCAATTCCAAATGCTTCCATTTACGCTCTTCAGCCACGCCTATCAGCGCCTGATAGACCAAAGATCCTTGCCGTGGATCAATCCACAGCGGCCCGGCAAAATCAGCAAATGGAAGCGAAACTCCACGCCGCCCCGTGATTGCACTTCGCACCTCTATCAGAGGGACCAGCGCCGCCACAGCCCCATCGACCCAAACTCTCAGATAGATCGGCTTGTGCTGATAGGTTTCGGCCAGAATCCGCGCCCATGCCGACAGGTGGAACACCGAGTAATCAGGCAACACCCTGACCAGAGAATCCCAGACACCTCCCGTCAGAGGATCGATCTGTTCAATTTGAATGTTTGCTCCGCCATAACACATGGGTACAGGAGGCTGGAAATGCGCAACCATCACGCGTAGGCGGGAGATGGATGCAGTGCTCCTACCACGGCCTGTACTACGGCATCAATTTGGCCGGAGGCGAGTTCTGGATACATTGGCAGAGAAACGAATTCAGCTGCACAACGCTCGGCAACCGGGAATGCGCCGCAGCGATGCCCCAGACAAGCATAAGCATCCTGAAGATGGACGGGTACCGGATAGTGAATGCCGCAACCAATGCCTCGGGATTCCATGTGGCGCATGAATGATTTTCGGTCAGCCACCCTGATTGCAAAGATGTGCGACACATGAGTTCTTGAAGGCCGGCAAATCGGCAGCACCAGCCCGGCAATCCCTGCTAACGCACGAGCATAGTGCGCAGCATGTTTCCTGCGCCATTCGTTGCGATCCTCCAGATAACGCAGCTTAACCTGCAACACCGCCGCTTGTATGCCGTCCATCCGGCAGTTCCAGCCGATCTCAACATGATGATATTTTCGAACTTGTCCGTGATCACGGAGTGCCCGGATTCTATCAGCGAGTCGGACGTCCTGGGTGACCACGGCTCCCGCCTCGCCGAAGGCACCTAGATTTTTACCTGGATAGAAGCTGAAACATCCTGCTGTGCCAAGAGTCCCTGCCCGATAACCGTCATACCTCGCCCCGTGGGCTTGCGCCGCATCCTCGATGACCACAATTCCCCGAGCACGTGCAAAATCCAAAATCGGCGCCATGTCAGGCATCTGACCAAACAAATGCACTGGAATGATAGCTTTGGTATGAGACGTAACGGCCCGTTCCAAGCCTGCCGGATCCATCGTATAGGTCGCCTGCTCGATATCGACAAACACCGGCCGGGCACCGGTCCGGCTAATGGCCTCCACTGTGGCAATGAATGTCATCGGTACAGTAATCACTTCGTCGCCCGGGCCGATCCCCAGAGCCGTCATAGTTAGCCACAATGCATCGGAGCCGCTGCTCACCCCCACCGCGTGCCTGGCCTCGCAAAAACAAGCAAAATCCTCTTCAAAACGAGTAACAAATGGTCCTCCGGCAAAGGCTGCGGCATCAATCACTGCATTGATGGCATCCACCAACTCACGCCGACAAGCCGCATGGTGGGTTTTCAAATCGAGAAATGGCACATTCATCAGCTTGCTTCTCAGATGGGTTGTCAGGCACGGGTCTCCATCACACCGGAAATTCGCCGCCCATCGTGGGCCGATTCCGCAATGGCCACTAGTCTTCCGTTAGACTTCAATGAAATTGAGCACGCCTCGAGGATTCGAACGACTTCCAGACCACTCTCACCGCTGCTCAACGGCTGAGCGCCGCTGAGGCTGCAGTCAATGAAGTGCTGGCACATTTGCCTAAGCGGCTCTATCTGTTCGATGCGCGGAATGCGGCTATCTCCATAGTGGTAGGTATATTGAAAATCCCCAAAGGTTTCATAGTGGGCCGGGCGCTCAATGCGCGTGTCGTAAATTCTGATCTTCTCAAATGGCTCAATGTCATCATAAACGATCATTTTGCTCGATCCTACAATCGTCATCTGCCTAACCTTTCTCGGCTCCAGCCAACTACTTTGGATGGTGGCAAACCGACCGCATTCAAAGGACAAGGAAACATTGGCCACGTCCTCTATTCCTGGAGTAATGTTGGCGTGCCCCTGACAGTTGACCGCGTCTGGAGAACGCCCGAGCAGGTACAGAATCATCGAAAGATCATGCGGGGCGAGGTCCCAGACGACGTTGATATCATTATGAAACAACCCAAGGCTTAGGCGCTGGCTATTGATATAGCGGATATCACCGATATCCCCAGAGTCGATGATCCGCCGGATCATCCTCACTGCCGCCGAATATACGAACACATGCCCAACCATCAGGATCAATCCGCGACGCTCAGCCAAGGCGATCAATTCCTCGCACTCAGCGGAGTCGGAGGCCAATGGCTTTTCAATCAACACGTGTTTGCCGGCCAACAAAGCCGCCTTACCAAGGGGAAAGTGTTGGTGTACCGGCGCCGCCACCACTACGGCATCAAGGTTAGCCTCTTCCAGCATTTGATTGAAACTCACATAACAGGCGGAATCCGGATACAGCAGCTGCATTTTCTCCAAGCGCTCCGGATCCAGGTCGCACAATGCGCCTAGGCGGCAGCCGGGAAGTTGATTGAAATTGCGCGCGAGATTCGGGCCCCAATACCCGAGACCCACCACACCGACAGTCAACACACGTTGCATGCTCATAGGATTGACTCTCGAGTTAGCTTCTTACACGACGGCCTTCCCGCCTCACTTGGGGCACTACCGGACTCAGCCTGATGAGCCCTCGCAATTCATTGCCAGCAGCCTCACGCTTTTCCTGAGTCGGCAGACACGCCATTTCCTTTGTCGGCGCTGATCCCACGACTCTTGATAGGTCTCGCAGGATTTCCAACGACGGTCGTACCTGCTGCAACATCGCGGGTCACCACGCTGCCGGCTCCAATCATTGCATTAGCACCGATGACGACACCGCCCAGAATAGTGCAACCAGATCCAATTGACGCGCCTTTCTGCACTAGCGTGGACAAGCATTGCCAATCTCCTTCTGCAGCAAGCCGACCATCACCTGCAGTGGATCTCGGCCAGCAGTCGTTGGTAAACATTACGCCGTGCCCCACAAAGACCTCATCCTCGATGGTTACACCGGTGCAAATGAAGGTATGACTCGAGATTTTGCAACGCGAACCGACCTTGACGGCGGTCTGAATTTCCACGAAGCTACCAATTCGGGTATGATCCCCGATCTCGCAACCATACAAGTTCACGTGGCCGAAGAGCTTGACCCCGTTGCCCAGTATCACATCTTCACCGATACGCAGCCCCACGCCATTGCTTGTATTCATGTCCGATGATGCCCATAACGGGCTGGCCTGCCAGAGTGATTGGCGGTCTTTTCTCGGACTGCGGATGCGCACCATCTGCCACCACGCAACGGCACCCATGTTTCGCCCCGCAGTGCACTGATTCGCTGCTGGAAAGTAATGATCATCTGGCGCAGCAGCGCGCCTGGCGTGCGCAATAGAATCTCCAAATCCATTTTCAGCGAGGCGTTTCGCACATAATGAATGTCCATCGCATTCATCTCTCGAAATGTCGATTTATTCTTGCCGGTGACTTGCCAAATGCCTGTAAGCCCTGGCAAGGCATTGAACCGCTCCCGTTGTTGCGCGCTGAACAGCGGATACTCGGCTGGCAGGCATGGTCGAGGGCCGACCAAACTCATTTGCCCGCAAAAGACATTCAGCAACTGCGGCAATTCATCCAGCCCGGAGGCCCTCAACAGACACCCGCCGAGTACCAAACGGGAATCTCCAATCAACTCAAGCTTGATCATTGGCCTGTTTGATTTAACCAAATTTCTAACATACTCTTCCTGGCCATCAGGCCTTGAATTCGTTTGCATAGTGCGGAATTTATACAGGAAAAACAACTGACCATCTCGTCCGATTCGCTGTTGCCGCAACACCACAGGCCCCCGCGAGACGAGCTTGATCCACAAACCGATCAGTACCATTAACGGAGATATGAAGGGCAGCACCATCACAATGCACAGAATGTCCAAAGCCTGCTTCCATCCGCGCCTCTCAAGAGACGCTGCCGCCCTTGGTCGCATAGGGCTGTTGGGCGCTAAAACCATAATTTTCAAATGTTAGGGATTGAGATTCGCACTGTCCGCAAAAGAATCCAGGCAAACCTCCTCTCACGAGTGACTCGGCAACCCACATACAAACGTCCGGTTAAGGCCGTTTACTTGGAGATTTACCAAAAGGAATCGAATGTTGAACCCAATTTTTCAATTGATATATAACTGACATGAAAGATTAGATATATTGAAATTGGATAGCCAACGCCGAGCAAGTTAGGTAAAAACTTTTACAATCGTAAGCTATACCTTGGTATATTGTTTACAGAGACAAATCCGTCACTGATTTTATAAAATGCTTCCGTCCCAATTTTTGGATTGGGGAGCTCACTCCTATCGTGGCTGCGCCTCAGACCCAAGACGCAAGACTTGAAGACACAAGAGCGGAACGCTTGACCTAACGACTGAAACTTTGACTTTTCAAGGACTCTAGTGAAGCAACGTAGCGCAAATGCACGCTAGGCCAAGGGCGCAGCAACTGCGGGCAACCTGAGGAGGACAC
>Ga0118677_10003298_pt1 | contig 30804 bp, 30 predicted proteins | sample AliMusrvi5mmetaG_FD_86154 | JGI IMG/M metagenome (GOLD analysis project Ga0118677, IMG submission 86154) | reverse complement strand
CTACTACCAGCACCGCGTGGATCCCGACGTGGCCATCGAGGAGACGGTAGGGGCGATGGGCGAGTTGGTGCTGGCCGGCAAGGTGCGCTACCTCGGCCTGTCGGAGGTGGCCCCGGCCACGCTCCGCCGCGCCGCCAAGGTCCATCCGATCAGCGCCTTGCAGACCGAATACTCATTGTGGTGCCGGGATGTGGAGGCGGAAATCCTGGCCACCTGCCGCGAGCTGGGGATTGGCTTCGTGCCCTACAGCCCGCTGGGCCGCGGCTTCCTCACCGGCAAGATCCAAAAAATTGACGACCTTGCGGCAGACGACTGGCGGCGTCACGGTCCGCGCTTCCAAGGTGAAAACTTCGAACAGAACCTGGCAATCGTGCGCAGCCTCGAAGCGCTGGCCCAACGGAAAAAATGCACGCCCGCGCAACTGGCGCTGGCGTGGGTGCTGGCGCAGGGAGATGACGTCGCGCCCATTCCCGGAACCAAGCGGCGCACCTATCTGGATGAGAACGTGGCGGCCCTGGAAGTCGGGTTGACCGCCGGGGACCTGGCGGCGCTCGATCAGGCCGCGCCTGTGGGTATCACGGCCGGCGCGCGTTATCCGGAGGCAAGCATGGCAGCCGTGAACCGCTGAGCCGGGTCACGGAATGGCACCTTTTTCCCTCTAACCTTCAACCCCCATGGAACTCGACCTCGAAAACGATTACGCCGACCGCGCCTATCCGATCCTCGCCAGCCTCGTCACGCCGCGCCCCATCGCGCTGGTGACGACCCTCAGCGCCGACGGCCGGGTGAACGCCGCGCCGTTCAGCTTCTTCAACCTGCTGGGAGCCGATCCGCCCATCTGCGCCTTTGCCCCCGGCGACCGCGACGACGGCACGCCCAAGGACACTGCGCGCAACGTCCGCGCCACCCATGAGTTCGTCGTGAACCTCGTGGACGAGGCCATTGCCGAGGCGATGAACCAATGCGCCGCCCCGCTGCCGTTCGGTGAGAGCGAACTGGCCCGCGCCGGCTTGCACGCGGCAGCGTCGTCGGTGGTCAAACCGCCTCGCATCGCGGAAGCGCCGGCGAGCCTGGAGTGTGTGGAATGGGGCACGCTGCAAATCGGCGGCAACCGCGTTATCATCGGCCTGATCAAACGCGTCCACCTGCGCGACGAATTGTTTGACGTGGCAACCAAACGGGTGCGCACGGACAAACTGCACACCATCGGCCGCATGGCCTCGCCGCACTGGTATTGCAAGACAACCGAGCGGTTTGAAATGATCCGGCCGGGTTGAGTTGTATCAGATCAAAGGAAACGCAGTCTTCCATAGCGCCGACATATTGTAGCCATGAGCACCAACAATACATCTCTCCCCGTCACGCACAACGCCGGGCTCCAGCGCTTCGAGGCGTATGCGGACGGTCATCTTGCTTTCCTGAGCTACACCCGCCAGGGCGCCGCCGTCGTCATGGACCACACCTTCGTCCCGGCTGAGTTCCGGGGACGCGGGGTGGGCGCCATGCTTGTGCGTGCGGCGCTGGTTCAGGCGCGGGCCAAGAGCTGGAAGATAGTGCCCCGCTGTTCGTTTGTCGCCGCCTTCATTGGGCGGAACCCGGAGTTTGCGGACTTGGTGCGGCGGCAGGTGTGAGAATGAACGCGGGCCGGACGATTGCCACCTGCACCTCATCGGCAACGGGGCGCTCATGGTGTTCTGTGGCATGGGACTTCGCAACTTCGCGATGCTCCCCAAAAGGGACCGCCAAGATGATTGTGTCGGCCTCAGAGCGCATCCCGCAGCGACTTGGCGACGACCGTGGGTCCAATCGCCCGAGCCTGCGGTGCCAACGCCTCGGGCGGCCGGCGGCTCGCGACGGTCACGTCGATGTTCTTACGGGCGAAGGCGTGGGCGAGGGCCTGGCCTATCTTACCGAATCCTATTATTGCATAATTCATAATGCTTTTCCGATCTCGTGTTAGAACTACAGTTTGAGAAGCGTGGTCCCACGACTGGCGGGGCTGGAAGGCCAGCCACGGGACCGCGCCGGGGTCAGACCTGCGCCATGCCCCCATCGACGGCGAGATCCACGCCGGTGATATATGAACTTTCATCGGAGGCGAGGAACGTGACGGCAGCCGCGATTTCCTCTGGCTTGCCCCTGCGACCCATTGGGATCTGCGTGGTAAACTGGGCGGCCGCTTGCTTGGCCTGTTCAGCGGTAAGGCCCGTCGTAGTCTCTAAGGCCGGGGTATCGATTGCTCCGGGGCTCATCGCATTCACGCGGATTTTGCGGTCTTTCAGCTCCATAGTCCAGCCACGCGCGAAGTTGCGCACAGCCGCCTTACTCGCGGCGTAGGCGGTAAACCCTGGGAGCCCCATCACGTTCGAAACCGAAGAATTCAGGATAATTGAGCCTCCGTCTTTGAAGAGGGGAAGGGCCTTCTGTACCGTAAAGAACATTCCCTTCACGTTTACGTCGAAGGTCTGGTCAAAATGGGCCTCAGTAGCCACCGCGAGCGGTGCGATTGTACCCGCGCCCGCGTTCGCGAAGAGAATGTCGATGTGACCATGTTTCTCTTTCACGACGGCATAGAGCCGGTCCAGATCTTCCAAGCGCGACACGTCGCCCACGACCGTCGTAACGTTTCTCTTGATGAAGGCAGCAGCCTCCTTCAGCTCTTTCTCTCGTCGCCCAGTGATCACGACATGCGCACCTTCTTCCACGAAGCGCTTGGCTGTGGCCAAGCCAATCCCGCTGCTTCCGCCTGTAACGACCGCAATTTTTCCCGCCAATTTTTGTCCATTGTTGTTGTTCATATGCTTTTTCCTTTTTGTTTTTCGTTGTTCACCACGCCCTACGGCGCTCCGAATAATCGAATGGAGCGCCTGGGCGTGGCGCGTCAGAGTTGCGCCAGGCCGCCGTCGACGGCGACCTCGCTGGCGGTCATGAAGCTGCTGTCCGACGACGCGAGAAAGGCGGCCACCGCTCCGATTTCCGCCGGATCGGCCATGCGCAGGAGCGGAGTCATCGCTGCGTAGGCCTTCTGGCCCTCCTCGCCTAGCGCTGCCTTGGCGAGTTCGGTCGCCGTCGCCCCGGGCGACAGCACGTTTACCCGGATGCCGGTGCCCTTCAGGTCTGCCGCCCAGGTCCGTGCGAGGTTGCGCACTGCCGCCTTGCTCGCGCTGTAGGCGCTCATTGCCGGGGCGCCCGTGGTGCCGGCGCTCGATCCGGTCAGGATGATCGAACCGCCCTTGCCCATCAGCGGCAGCGCCTTCTGGACCGTGAAGATCGTACCCTTCACGTTGGTGTCGAAGGTTTCGTCAATGTGCTCGGCGGTGATCTTGCCGAGCGCAAGCGGGTTTCCCGCCCCGGCATTGGCGAAGACGATGTCGAGGGTTCCGCGCTCGGCCTTCACCGCCGCGTAGAGTCGGTCGAGGTCGGCCTCATCCGAAACCGAGCCCTTCACCGCGCGGGCATTGGGCCCGAGGTCGGCCACAGCGGCGTCGAGCGCGTCCTGCCGGCGGCCGAAGATGAAGACGAAGGCGCCCTCCTCGATGAAGCGCTTTGCTGCGGCGCGGCCGATGCCGGTAGCGCCACCTGTGATCACGGCGGTCTTTCCCGCCAATTTTTGTCCATTGTTGTTGTTCATATGTTTTTTCCTTTTTGTTTTTCGCTTTTCGTTGTTTTTTATGTTGAATTTACGCTTTTCCTCCAAAGCTGACATAGTCATCGAGTTCGCCGAATTCGAACCAGGTTGTGACGTCTTCCCGGGTTTTGGAAAGCCGGCCCAGGTGTTTGGCAAAGAACGCAAGTGTTTCGGCGTCGCTGTCCGGCGCACGTTTGTCCATGAAAGCAGACCAGGCCTCGATTTCCCATGGAGAGCGCGGGGTCTTGGAATGGGCCTGAACCCATTCGAGCATTTCCCCGTCACTTTTGCCGGTTGCCAATTCCTTCAGCAAGGCATCGGGATCGAAGCCAAGAAATTGCACCAGGCGCTGGTCGGTTGTGGAATTGTATTGATATTCGCCATTCTTCCCGGCGAGGGTCGCCCGGCCCTTGTCGAGCATGCGGGCCAAAATCACATAGTTGCCCAAGCGAACGCGAAAGCTCCGGGGCGGGCGCTGAGTCAGATCAATAAAGTAATGTTGCGTTTTCATGATTTTCTAGTTTTGAAATAGCCCGGTTGGTCCAAATCGGAAATGACCCCAGGCTGTGTTGGGTGCCAGTCCAGGCGTTCGTGGGGCCAACTTGCTGGATGGAACGGCTGTGGGTTGCATATTTGTGAAGGTGTGAATACGCTGGGAACATATTCATTGCTATGGGGTGAATGCCCCAAAGGCCGGTTTGTGATTGCAGTGATGCACAATTTGCATCACTATTTCATTCGGGCTGGAAAAGCTTAGTTTGTTCTTAGTGGTCCTTGAGGAAGGCAGTCTCCGTCGTGCGGCTGGCAGAGGCCCGTCATGGTCGGCGGACGCACACACGGTGGAAACCGACGCCACCATCACCCTCATGCACCTGATGGAGCGGCTCTGGCACGACCGGCCGGAGCCCGGCTGCCTGATCCTCAAGGTGGGAGTTGTTCTCACGCGACTCTGCGAGCAGGACAACCACACCCCGCAGTTGTTTCCGGACGGCGACGATGCCAGGGATGACGTCGCGGCCGGTGGCGGCAACGAAACTGAAAAACACCGGCGCCTCGACGCCGCCCTCGACAAGCTGCGGGCGCGCTACGGCCGCAAGGTGATCTACTATGGCAGCGTGCAGGAGAGCAGGGATGAAGCCCCCATGCGCATCGCCTTCACCCACATCCCGGACGAGGGGGTGGAGGGAGACTGAAGGGTTGACATGCTTGACATTTCGCCGCCAGCTTGCGCAGTGTTGTTCGGTTCTCAACATTAAGCCATGAAATCCCAACCCGGTTGTTTGCGAGTGGTCGTGCCGCTCCTGGAAAACAGTTTGTCACTCTTCTATGTGCTTGACCTCGGGTTCGCACTTGCCGAGGAGGTGAAAAAGCAAGGGGGGAAAGCGCGTTGTTTCAGGACGGCAACCTCAGTAATCGTTGAGCAGACCGGAATCAGCATCGATCAAGTCGAATCGCTTATTGATTCGTTCGCCGAAGCCGTATCGAAAAAGGGGGCCACCTTGAATGTGATTATCGAACAACGCGACGCTCCCGAGATTGATCTGGAGGGCAACGCAGTCATTCCCGGCGAATTCACGATGCGACGACTTACCAAGAAGTTCCTTTTCGGGCTGCCGGATGGAGCCATTGTCGTTGGCAGGGGAGAGCCCATTTCTGCAATAAGACTGGATTCTGGAAAGGACCGGGCAAGAGTCTGGAGGCAGGCCGTCAACTCTGGAGCCGCCCAGAGAATTTGTAGCGTTTACTGGAACCCCCAGGATGTGCTGGAAGTCCATGGAATCGATTTGGATAATCCGGTCGATGACGACGCGGGTGACTCGGGTCTCCCAACGTCCCGAATGTGGGACTGAGCGAATTTCCGCAATCCGTCAGTTGTTCGGGATTGGTAGGGTTCTAGGAGAGACTTGATAGGATTGACATTTCCCCGCTGCTCGTATGGAATCCCCGCATGCCCGCCAAACAAGCACCGATCAAAGACAAGTATTCCAAGACCCAGATCCTCGACGCGATTGCCGCCGGCACCGAACTCAGCCCCAAGCAGGTGGCCGCGGTGCTCGACAGCCTGGGCGAAGTCATCGGTGCCCACGTCAAGAAGAACGCCGTCGGCGAGTTCGTCCTGCCGGGCCTGCTCAAGATCAGCACCGTACGCAAGCCGGCGACCAAGGCGCGCAAGGGCATCAACCCCTTCACCAAGGAGGAGGTCATGTTCAAGGCCAAGCCCGCCTCCACGGTCGTCAAGGTGCGGCCGCTCAAGGGGCTCAAGGACATGGCGGTCTGAGCGGTCGATTGCTGGCACACTCTCGTTTTTCCTTATTGCCTTTGAAGGAGGGCAGGCTACGGTCATTCCTGAAATCGGCATCAGTGAGAGTCATCCCACTGGGCTATTACCCATCAAATCAAACATTATGAAATCATCCCGCAGGCATCTGGCGGCCATCCTGGCAATCCTCCTCGTCACCCTCGGCATGAACTGCACTTGCCGTGCGAGCCAGGCCGGCAAGATGTTCAATGAAGCCGACAAGGAGCTGAATGTTGCGTATCAGCAAGCGCTGTCCGGAATCACCGATTCCAAGCAAAAGGAGCTATTCGTTGAATCGCAGAGGGCGTGGGTAAAATACCGGGATGCCAATGTGGCTTTCTTCGCCGCACGCTATCCGTCCAGCAAGGGCGGCTTGTTCTTCAACCTGGATCTAACCAGGAAAAGAACCGCCTATCTGAAGTCCGTGTTCGCCACCCCGCCGGCCAAGACGCCGGAAGGCCCGGGCGACCAACAGGATGGATGAAGCGATTCATCACTGGCAATCCCGCCATTCCCGGCAGGACGGCATCAATAGCGGCGACCGAATCCTGACCTAGCATTGCGCGATGACAATCACCCCGGACCCACACGATGCCGACCTTCTGGACGCCCTGGGCAAACAGGCCGCCGGCTACGCCTTGCACATGATGCGCACTACTGGCAGCGTCCCGGCGACGGTGATCGCCGACACCAATGAGGGTTTTGTTTTCTGCATGCCAGCCGGATTGCCGGATGAGGCGGCAAAAGACCAGTTCGCCGATGTCGCCCGCCTGGTGGCAGTCGCCCACGGCGCGCGCGCCATCGCGATGGTGGTCGAGGCCTGGGTGAGGCTGGCCAGGCCCGGCGGCCACCTCGACCTCGACACGCCGCCACCGCAGGCGGCGGACCGGCAGGAGATGGTCGTGCTGATGCTCGACCGGACGCGCTGCGCCAACACCTTCCTGCCAATCACGCGGGATGTTTTCGGTAAATTCCTGGAGTTCGGGGAGTGTCCGACGCCCGAATTCACCTCGACGTCCGGCCGATTCTCCGGGCTCATGCCGAAACGACCGCAGAGCGCGCGGGAGGTGACCATGGCAAAGGCGGCGCTCCAGGCGATGGGGATGCGTGTGGTGAACCGCGGGTTTGATCCCTCAATGAACTGACCTGATGAAAGACAACGACGTGATCGTGGTGATCTTCAGCAAGGAGCAGGTCCGGCACTGCAAGCTGGCACACTTCCTCAAGCAGTTCGGCAGGGACGCCCTGCCGGAGGGTCCGGCGCTGGCGGCGCTGATGAACCGCTTCCGCTTCCTCGTCCACGGCTACGACGACGACCCGCAGGAACTCTACGCCATCCCGGAGGTGCGCAAGTTCTATCAGCACTTCCACCGCGTCTGGCCGTACTGGTTCTATTTCTGCGACCTCCAGTCGGAAACCCTGATCATGCTGACCCTGTGCCTGCTGCCCAACCTCAGCGGCTTCAAGCGACTCGGTGAACCCATGGCCAAGGTCGAATACGACCCACTCGAACTGCTGCGCTTCATCAAGAAAAGCTTCATGCCGCTCAACGCGATGATGGAGCGCGCCGGGATGTCCGAGCTGGACATCTACAACCGGACGCGGGACGTGTTCCGGCACGTCAAGCTGCCGAATGAGACGGAAGCGCCGGGGGGGTGAGGGCGACTGTCATCGTATGACGCACCGCACCCGGTTCGGCTCGGTGGAATCCCTGTGAAATCCACCCATCCGTGACACATCTGCCATAGCGCCGCCGCCGATCAAGGTCTTTCGCGACAGTCTATATCAGCAAGCGATAGTCATACGGTGCCGAGCCAAATCCACCGAGATAGCTCCCCATCTGCGCAATCGCACTTGCGGAATCCAGTGTCGCCGGTAGTCGTGAGTAGTAATCGAAGGTGTTCCAGTTCATCTTTGAAAGGCCAAGAATTTCTGTGGCTACCTGGGTCACGTCCGACTGCCCACGATAACGTCGGATCAGCAACGGAGTTGGAATCCGTCGCTTGCCCTGGTAATACTTCCAATTCGGGTTCTTTGCGCTCGGAGTGACGCCGTGAACCCACAGCAGCGCTGCGTTCTTATCCAAGACCACTGCTGCACCTCGGGGGATTGGAAACTTATCAATCTCCAGTTTTCCGTTGGTCATTTTTGAAGCCAAGTATCGAAGCGACTCCTCTATAGTGACCTCAATTAACTCGACATTTGGCACACCTTCCAACCCTTGCAGAAGTCCTCGTTGTTCGTCCTTGGTGAACGGTGTGCGCTTGTGGACCACGACTCGCGTCGGCAGGCGCATCTTGGCATCGAAGAACAACTGCCGAATCGTTTCTCCCGTCCTTCGGGCGTCATCGACCGACATGAACGGGTTTCTGCCCCGAATGATCGGGGCTTCGATGCGCCCAAGACGAAACTGGAGCCCCTCCCCGCGGGCATTGTAAAGGTGGCTGCATCCGAGGAGGACGTGATTCCCGCGTGCCGTTCCCGAGTCGATGCTATATCCGATTCCCACGAACGCGGTTTCATCATCCAGACAATCGAGGCGCCACGGAGTCCGCAACGCTTTAGCGTAGAGTGCGAGCGATAACCACCATCGAACTCTGCATGGCTGTGGTGTGATTGTGGTCTTCTCTCTAATGAACTGTGTGCTCTGCCCATGCCTTGCAGCATACGCTTTGACGAAGTGGTGGAGATTAAAGTGTTCAGTGTCCGTTTCTATATTCTCATAAGCGGCCCAGCGAAAGGGCACGAATATGGCTGCGATTGCTCCAGGGCGTAGGCTGCGGATAGCATCGAGCGCTTTGCAGATGCAATGCGCAAGTTGCTTGGCGCTCGTCAGAACATCCCCTGCCACCGTATCATCAAGCTCCATCCACCCGCTTTCGCCCCGGTTCGGAAAGGTCAGAGGAAGGCCGAACGCTGCGGAGAAGCCCGGAAAATCCTGGAGGTAATCGCGCTCTTTCTCGGCAGGCTTAGAGCGTTCTTGGAACTGACTCAGGAATCGCTTGAGCTTTGCGGCGTCCTGCATCGGGCAAATCGCGGCAATCTCCACCGACGGGGTCAGCCCCGACGTGGTGAGTTGAAAATCCCACGGTCTGTTTTCCACCAATCCCTTGAGCGGATTCGGGTTACGGACTTCGATTCTGCCGTTGGAGGAGCTGAACAAAAGGGCGGCATCGGACACCACCAAACCATGCTGCCGAACGTGCCGCTGCATTTCGTCTGGGAGCGCCGCACGCTGTTTTTGAAACAACCCCGCGTAAATGGGGGCGCGCCCAATCCGAAAGACTCCGCTACCTCTCGCCGGTGCATCGAGGCCGCCGATCTTTCCAGTCCAATACTTAATATCGGCGTCGAAAATGTCATTGTGCTGATAGCCATAAACCGCGTTCCTAATCACTTTGCTGGAGTCGATGTTCGCCAGTTCACCGTCGAGCGTCGTGGCGACAACTTCGGGCATAAGCGCGACATACGGCTTACCTCCGATGGATTCCAAACGGAACGACACGGCCCGGTGCAACTGATACCTGGTATTCAGCAAGGTGTGATCCCGATAATGCGCCACTTCCCACAGCCGGCGGCTTCCATCGGTCATCGCACCGATCTTGCTAGCCACGCTCTGGACGAGCGCGCGACGTAAGAGTGATCGAATGCGCCCGTCACTCGCCAGGTCTTGTTCTGAGATGGCCGCCGCCACAGGACTGCCGCGGAGTGCTGGGCCAAACGCCTCTTGAATGTCTGCGCTGTCTGCAAAGGCCAGTGCGCCGTCATCCATCGATACCGTTGCACCCTTTTCCGGCGGCAATCTTTCGTCCAGCCAATGGCGGCGGTTCTCGCCCTGCGGTATCTCCAGCGCGAGTTTCAGCGCGTGCGAGGGAATGACAAGCGGATACGCGTTGCTTTTGACCAGCATGGTCGCGGGGTTTGCCGGCACCGAAAATGTCGCAGGAAAGCCAACTGGCTCTATGGTTGCGTCTTGCAAAGCTTTTGCCTCGGCTAGTAAGCCACCCCCAAGCTGGCGAAGTGCGAGCCTTGAAATCAAGTCATCAAAACCATCAGTCGCAATATAGAAGGCATCCTTGCTCGCTGCACGTGCCGTCGCGATCAGAACTGCGACGGGAGCTGGAACATCGTCACCAAGACCACACCAAAACATTCTACACGGACTCGCCCCGGCATACGCCTCCTCCAACACTTCCATAATCGAAGAATCGCGACCGCTATAGCCGAGAACAACGAGATCGTAATCCTTTAGTTCGTGGAGCAATTCAGCGCGAAGGGCGGCCTCCTGCTGCTGAAGCTCTACTATGGTATTCTTGAGATTATCGTAGCGGTAGTCACCGTGCATCGAAATAACTCTCAACTCTCCCTCGGCTTGAGGCCGCTCGACACGGTGCGGCGTGTCGATTCCTATCTCGATACAACTGAGCTCCGCTGCCGCGCAGGCGCGGGCAACCAACCCATCAAAATTGGTCGTCCAGACGGAGCGCAACAGGTTAGCCTTTGCAAGTAATGGTATCAACCGATAGCCAATGTGCGGTTTCGCTTTGGAAACGTAGGCCTGAAAGAAAGCGCGCCGATCCTGCCCGGTCGGATAGCATTCCTGCGCATAGAACGAATACTCGTCAGGATGGTCCTCCGCAGGATATTTATTTCGTTGATCCAACCAAAGCTGAATGCGCCTCCGAGTGCCAGGCAGGGACAGTTCACCCACTGACTCGCGGAGTGTCGGGTTGTTTGTGACAAAGATTTCCTGCTTCCACTCCCAAATGCATCGCTGTGCTGAGGGCATCCCCGAGGAAATGGAGGCGCCCGCCCCAAGCAACAGGCAGACGGGGCGCCCTCGATTGACCGCGAGCGAGCGAACGAGAGCATCAACTGAAAGTTGGAAATCCGGAGTCATATTGAGTTTTGGTCCAATTGACTGGCAAGCACTGCTTTTGATTCTGGGTTCATTGGCATGTGAGTTCAGCGACCAGGGCTTCCAGGAGGTTCTTGGCAGTGGAGTGGGAGGCGGCGAGCTGCGCTTCCAACTCGTCCACCAAGGCCATCAGTTGATCTACTTTAGCCACGATCCGGCGTTGTTCGGCGAATGGAGGGATGGGAATCGGTGTCTGCTCAAGCATCCCTATATTTAGCGTCGGTTGTGCGAGCGTTCTCGTAGTCGAGGTGAAATAGTTCTGAACTGATTGCTCTTGGAGGACGAGCAGGAGGTAGTCGCGCAGAAGGTCGGGGATGGGCCGTATGCGCGCGACTGCTCTAGCGATGTTTGCGCCCGCCCACGAATCAGGAACGATTCCAATTTTGCCAATGCTCCCGACGACACAGAGAAGAATTTCACCACCTGTGAGCCTCGTGCGGGCGTATGGCTTTTCAATATCAGGCGCTATGGTTTTGTTGGGCTTTTCTGGGTGATTAGAAAGGCAGAGGTCTTGGGCGCGGACAAAAGGTATGCCGTCGTTTACATCATTTCCCGGAACAAGGACGCCGTATGAAATGGTGTTTTCAGGATCGACGATGTTGGCAAGTCGTTCAATGCACCATGATGTGGGCAAGTCAACACGCTTAAAAAGGACGGCTGATTCGTCAAGTTCCTTCCGCCGCAGGCTCTTGGTATTAATCGTTTTCTGCCGCTTCGCCATGGCGCGATCTATCACATTCCGCGCATTACCATCCTTAGAATCCTGCGGCACGAGTTTGCCCTGGACGGCGAGGGTGAGGATGGATTTGCGGAGGTCTGCGGGTTGTATGGTGTAGGATTTGTGGAAGAGGAAATTGAGGTTGGCCGGTGTGGGCGCGGCGGCAAAGCGGGCCAGCGATGCGCGGGCTAGGGCACCGTGTTTTTCCTCGCGCTCTTTCTGCTGCGCCTCCAAGCGATCACACAAGGCCATCAACTCATCCACCTTCGCGACGATCCGCTTCTGCTCGGCGAGGGGTGGGAGGGGAAAAGGCTGCTCGGCAAACTCTTCGTATTTGAGACTTTGGACGGTCATGCCCGTCTTCACCAGCGAGCTAAGAATGAAATCCGTCATCCCACGCAACATGATTTGAAGATATCGCTCAAGTCCACCAACGAATGGAGACAAGACCTTCAAGTCTTGGTTCACTGTCGCCGCGACTCGAAGGATAGAAACTGGAAAAGTCCGCTTTAGGATGCCGCTCCGCGCAACCATAATCAAGCATCCGGGCGAATAGAGCTGTAGCCCTGTCTTTTCGGTAGCCGCACGGGTAATCTTTAGTTCCGAATCGGTTAGCTCGTCTGATTTAATATCCTTTGACGAAAACCAATTCACATCACCATCCCAAAAAGCGGACTTGGCCTTCGACGGCGTCATCCCGCCTGACATAGCTCCGATGTCATTTAGGGGAACCCATGCCCAATGCTTAGGGGTAATGATGGGGCGATCAATCGTTGCTTCCGATAAGACCGTAGCTGGCGCATTTCGTCGGACGTTCTTGGTTCGTCGTGCTTTTGCTGCCGCAAGTAAGTCAACCAATTCGCGGACGGGAGCATCACCGTCTATTTTTTCGGAAAGTAGCCCTGTTACCGCAAAGTTCAGAATCAACTCCCTCATCTTCGCCACCGCATTTGGCGCGTCGGCGAATTGATCAAACTTTTCAAAGAAGGTTTTCAGGGTCATGGGTGGGCAGAGAGCAGGGCTTGCCACATGGGGCGGGTTTTCCAATCGGCCGGGAGTTCCATTTCCGGTTGGAGCGCGGGATCCAGCGTATCTAGCAGGCAGGCGAGACGATGCGGCAAGGTGGAGGAGGGCTCGATCACCTGCATCATGTGGACTAGCAGCACTAGGGAATTGTAAATGCGGCGTTCATTGGGATTGCCTAGCGGGCTGAGGGTGACGTTGAAGTTGGGGGCCAGATGCCGGGGCTTCTTTCTCGGGAGCTGGACGGTAAAGGTAAACTTGCGGTTCCACAGGCGGCTGTGATGTGCTGCTGTATTGCGCAGGACTGAGAGATGGTGGAAGAGAGAGCAGAAGATTTTCTCGTCAAGGTCGTAGGTGTCGGCGACAGACTGACGGATGGCAGGCGGCTCCAAGCCTGCCAGCAACTTTGAAATGGACCCGAACGAGGCCACCTCCATGAGCGCCCAAACAGGAGGCCACGGCATGCCCAAGGTCCTTTTATGATGTTTGATGAATTCCTCCTTGCTACGAGTCATCTCGGAATCGAGTTTCGTCAGGGTGCGGGCGTGCTCCAAGGGATCGGAGAAGTGCCTGTTTTCCAAATAGGCCAGTGGGCCGAGTTGGTGGCCGATCTCGTAGGCAAGCCGGGACCTTGCTGAAATCTCGACCCGTTTGCAGGCTTCCAGAACAAGCTGACGGAGGCTCCGGTCGAAGTGGTAGAGGTTCCACAGTTGGGTAAAGGTCGTTCCAGGCTGGAATTGATCTGGAGCACCTGGAACTGTGAAAGAGAAACGGTATGCAGAGAGACGGTAATAGTTGTGGTGCGCGAGAATGTGGAGGGCGAAGGCCTCGTCCGGCACCTGAAGGCCGCGTGATTTGAGCTGATTCAACTGATCACGGTATGTCAGCGGCGGTTTGCTCACAGCGCCCTCCTCTCAGACTGACATGCCCAGAAAAAAAGTAACCTCCCTGGTGCGCATCGTGGAGAGGCGTGGGAGGTGTTGTTGCGGGCAACATATATCAAGCTCCGGGCGTGGCAAGGCATTTTTGCCACAGGATGCGCCAAAATACGGGTAAGGGACCATTGCCCATATGAGAAAAAACCGAGAAAAGCCGCCCAAACCCGGATCATTCGATTCAAGAAAAGGTTGGATACCTGTGGTTTCATCGGGTGAGCGCTTGGTGGAGTTCCTTTTTCAGCGCGGCCCGCGTCTCGGCGATCTGGGCGAGGAGCTTTTCGTATTCCGGCAGGAGGTGATCCACATCGCCGGGGCCTTCGTCGGAATTGTGCGGGTTCTTGATGTCCAGGTTGAAGTTGCTGGCCTTGATGGTGTCGATGGAGACACGCCAAGCGCGGTCGTTTTCCTCGCGCTTGCTGAAGTGCCCGTGTTTGTCGGGTTTCCCCCACCACTTCTTTTCCGCCTCGAACTCAGCGATGGTGATGGGTTTGCCCCTGTTGTAACTCTTGGCACCGGGCGGATAGGGATGCTCGTAATACCAGACTTCCTTTGTGGGCGCGCCCTTGGTGAAGAAGAGGAGATTGGTGCGGATGCTGGTGTAGGGGGCGAAGACGCCATTGGGCAGGCGGACGATGGTGTGGAGGTTGCACTCCTTTAGAAGCGCCTCCTTGATGCGGGTTTTCACGCCTTCCCCAAAGAGCGTGCCATCCGGCAGCACGAGACCGGCGCGGCCACCGGGCTTGAGGATCTTCATGAGAAGCACAAGGAAGAGATCGGCAGTCTCGCGGGTGCGGAACTCTGCGGGATAGTTAGACTCGATGCCGTCCTCCTCCATTCCACCGAAGGGTGGATTGGTGACGATGACGTCCACCCGCTCCTTGGGACCCCAATCGCGCAGCGGGCGGGCGAGCGTGTTGCCATGGCGGACATTGGAGGGGATGTCGATGCCGTGGAGCAGGAGATTAGTCATGCACAGGACGTGCGGCAGACCCTTCTTCTCGATGCCGGAAAAGCTGTTCTGGAGGGAGAGTTCGTCGGCCTCTGTCTTGGCTTGTTTCCGCAGGTGTTCGATGACGCAAGTGAGGAAGCCCCCTGTGCCGCAGGCAGGGTCGAGCACGGATTCGCCGAGCTTTGGGTTCACCTGATCCACGATGAACTGGGTGACGGCGCGGGGCGTGTAGAACTCCCCCGCGTTTCCCGCGGACTGGAGGTCTTTCAGGATCTTCTCATAGATATCCCCGAAGATGTGGCGATCGTGAGAGGTGTTGAAGTCGATGCCGTTGATCTTGTTGATCACCTGACGCATGAGGGTGCCATTCTTCATGTAGTTATTGGCATCCTCGAAGGTCATGCGGATGAGCGACTGCATGCGGTCAGACCCGCTGAGAGTCTTCAGCTTGGGCAGCAGGGTGTTATTGATGAAATCCAGCAAGGCATCGCCAGTGATGCCTTCCTCATTGGCTGCCCAGTTAGACCAGCGGAGGTGCTTGGGCAGCGGGGATTTATACGCATCGCGCAGGAGTTCCATCTCCTTTTCCCTGTCGTCAAAGATTTTGAGGAAGAAGAGCCAGGCAATCTGCTCGATGCGCTGGGCGTCGCCGTACGTGCCGGCGTCCTTGCGCATGATGTCCTGAATGGATTTGACGATGTTGGATACGTTGGGCATTGGGGAAATTCGGATGCAAAAAATTCGGATTGACGGGAGGCTGGGGCGGTGGAATCTTAACAGCAAGTCGGACTGGAAATTTCCGGTCGGCGCTGGGCTTCTGGGATTTCCCGGAGGCCCTTCGCATTTTCAGGGGAGCATCCCGGAGGGATAACAGCCTTTAGCCGGTGGTTGAGCAACGCGATACCACCGGAACAGCGATACCCCCACGGAATATGCACCCCGGATGGGGTGCCAGATATATTAAAATTCAATCGAGAAACCGCTCGTCGTATGGCACACCGGATTTCTTGAGGAAGCCGATGAGTTCCTCCCGGAATGATTTCATACGATGGTGCTCTTCCTGTCCGGCGATGTATTTTTGAATCGTTGACCGCATGGAAGCGCTCACGGAAAACGCGGCGTATCCCTCCTGCCAGCGAAAATTTCGTTCCTTGGTCGTTTCCGTCACCCATATCGATGAGGATTTCTTCAACTCGCGCATGAAGTTCGCGAGGCAATGGGTGGGTTTGAGACCTATCAGAAGATGGACATGATCGGCGACGCCGCCAACGCCCTGGGGTGTGCCATCCATGCCGCGACCCGCACCCCCAAGGTATTCGTGTAACCGGTTGCGCCATTCCGGGGCAATGATAGGTTCGCGGTTTTTGGTGGCAAAAACAATATGATAGAGAAGGCAGGTATGGGTCGAGGCCATAGTGTGGATTTGCTGGCACCCCTGCCGGGGTGCGTTTGGGTTGGGAACCGTTATCCGGTGGTATCGCAACGCTCAACCACCGGCTACAGGCTTGGATGCCTCCGGCATCGGGGATGGGATTTCCGGAGGACATGATGGCGACGCTATGCATGCGGTATCTAATCGCGATGGTTATTGTTGCTTGGCGGCGAATGCAGCTTCAAGGGCGGGCATTTCCTCGGCTATGATACGGATCACGTCCTGCGTTTCGTTTTCCTTCAGGCAGGAGAGGCACCAATCACAGATCTTCAGTGCAATTCCATCTGGATCTTCCATCTCATCCTCATTCAAGGAGACTTTGCTGTTGAAGATGTGCAGCGAGCACCACATGGCGGGGCGATCCGCCCTTTTTGATCTCCTAAATGGAGGGTTGGCCGATAGCTGCCACACGCGATCAATCCACACATCAGGGGCTTTCCCGGCGATGACATACAAATGCGGCCTCTTACCTCTGAAGCTCATTTCAAACAGGATCGTTCTCTGGGAACCGCTCCACCCATCACCATGGGTATTACCTGCTTGATCCCATAATTTGGGAAGCAAACGGAGGTAGGTCTTGCTGCAGGAATCCACCATAAAGTCCAGCCCACTGGCCTTTTCTTCAAGCAGTATTCTGACCTTGTCAGAAACCAATTTGAGATTGTCTGGTCGTTGGTCAAAAATAACATCCAGCGCGCGCTTATGCTGCTGGTAGATTTTTCTGGCGGTGCGGGCGATTTCTGATTCATCCATAAATTTTTCCTCTAGGAGGCGAAGATAGTTTTCAAGCAGGACTTTCGGTTCGGTGCCGATCACATGACTTTTGGCCAGCAGGCATTCCTTCAACGCCTTATGAACTTGGGCGTATGAGGCTGCGACATAGGCGTTATCATCAGGTTCTTCATCGTTCTTGGTGAGAAATAGATAAATCCGGTGTTTTGCATGGGGAAAAGTCTGCTCCACCAACAAACGATATTTCCGCAACTGGCCATCACTCTGTGATGAGTTCACCTTGTTCTCAATACAGATGACCCATTGGTCCTGCTTGGCAAAAGTGAGAATCAGCAAAAGGTCGATGTTCTTCCACTCGCGCCGCACTTCAACTTCTTGCAGTTGCCACGCATCGATGTCCACTGCTGTCACTGGCGCAACCGCCTGCCCGGAGGCCTCATGAATCACCCGCATCAGCCATTTCTTGAGGAATGTCGAATCGAGGCCGTGAGATTCGGATGGGTCCATAATCCACGCCAAAACATTTGAATGGCGGATTTCCCCGTGTTCGAACTTGAGGACCTGAAAGAGATTGAATCCACCAAGCAGCGCTTCGAGTTGCTCAAATTCAGGGCAATTCACGATCAACTCGTTCAGGGCGGCGTAATCAGCTTTGATTTTATCGGAATCAGATATCATGCGGCTTTCTGGTAAAGGGCTTGTTCCAATTCCCTGATGGCGGCGAGGTAGGATTCCTTGTCACCGAAGAGCTTGACAATTTCTATCGGGGTGCCGAAGCCCGCAAGCGGATCGACTTTGAGGATATCCATTGATTCCAAACTGGTGATGCCGCTGTCGGCGTATTTCTGGAGCAGGGCATCGAGCACGGCGCGGGTCTGCTCGCCGTATTTGGCGAAGACATTGCGTTTCTTCACCTTGTCGGCCCGTTCCTTGCGCGTGAGTGGTGTTTGATCGAAGGCGACGTGGCAGATGAGATCGAAGGCGTCGTAGTCGCGCCCAACCTGGTCGGCGAGTTCATCAAGGAAGACGCCCTTTTCCGCCAATTCTTCGAGGATGGCCTGTTTGCGGTCGGCATCATTCCAGACGGTTAGAAAATCATCGAGTGAGGAGTACGTCTGGCGGAGTGACTTGCGGGAGTATGCCCGGAGAGACTCGGTGATGAGTTTGCCGCTGGCGTCGAGATACTGCACACGCTCCGTGGCGACACGGACTGCCACATCGTTGACGTAGTATTTGGTGGGCGCATCCCCGAATGTTGCGCTGCCGCCGAATGGATCGACAATTGTGGTGCCGGTTGGGTCTTCATCACCGCCCACGGTGGGTTCCACTGGTGGGATCACGGGCTCGTCACCCTTGGGCTCGTAAATCTGGACGGGATCACCATCAAAATCCGGATCGGCGAAGAGCGCGGTGGCCTGCCGGAAATCCATGATGGTGAAGAAGAGTTTTCCGTAGTCCTCGTTGATGCGGGTGCCGCGACCGATGATCTGCTTGAACTCGGTCATGGATGCGATGCGGCGGTCGAGAACGATCAACTGGCATGTCTGGGCGTCCACGCCTGTACTCATGAGGCGGGAAGTGCAGGCGATGACTGGATAGGTGGATTCAGGATCGATGAAGTTGTCGAGCTGGGCCTTGCCCTCGTCATTGTCGCCTGTGATGCGCATGACGTATTTGTTATTGGCTGCTGCCAGATCCGGATTGGCGTTGACCATCGCCACGCGCATCCGCTCGGCATGTTCGATGTTCTCGCAGAAGATGATGGTCTTGGCAAAGCGGCTGGTGCCCCTGAGGAATTCCGTGATCTTGGCGGCGACAACTTCGCTGCGCTTTTCGAGGATGAGGTTACGGTCGTAATCCTTGATGTTGTATTCCCTGTCCTCGATGAGTTGGCCGTATTTGTCCCGCTGCCCATTCTCAGGCCGCCAGCCATCGAGATCCTTGTCTAGGCCGATGCGGATGACCTTGTAGGGGGCGAGGAAGCCATCAGAGATGCCTTGCCGCAGGGAGTATGTGTAGATAGGCTCGCCGAAGTATTCGATATTGGAAACCTCCTTCGTTTCCTTGGGCGTGGCGGTGAGACCTATCTGGGTGGCGGAGGAAAAATATTCTAGCACCTTCCGCCATGCCGCATCATCGGCGGCACTGCCGCGGTGACACTCATCCACGATGACGAGGTCGAAAAAGTCCGGGGAGAATTGTTTGTAGATGTTCTGCTCCTCCTCGGTACCGGTGACAGCCTGATAGAGACAGAGGTAAATCTCATACGCCTTGTCCACCGTGCGGTTGGTGATCTTGGTCATCGCCTTGCCGAAGGGCTTGAAATCGTTGGTCTTGGTCTGGTCCGCCAGAATATTGCGGTCCACCAGAAACAGGATGCGTTTCTTGGCACCGGATTTCCAAAGCCGCCAGATGATCTGGAAGGCGGTGTAGGTCTTTCCTGTGCCGGTGGCCATCACCAGCAGGACGCGGTTTTCGCCGCGTGCGATGGCCTCCACCGTGCGGTTGATCGCAATCAACTGGTAGTAGCGCGGTGGCTTTTCGGAACCGTAGTCGTAATAATCCTGGGCGGCTATCGCGACCTGACCGGGCGTGCTGCCCTTGGCATGGCAGTAACGTGCCCAGAGTTCTTCCGGCGTGGGGAACTGGTCCAACGGTATCTCGCGGGTGACGGTGCCGCCGGTGGCCGTGCGGTCGTGTTCGAGAAATGCGTCGCCGTTGGAGCTGTAGGCAAAGGGAATGTCCAGAATCTCGGCGTATTCAAGCGCCTGCTGCATTCCGCTCCCCACGGATTGGTTGTTGTCCTTGGCCTCGATGACGGCGATGGGGATGTTGGGCTTATAGTAGAGGATGTAGTCCGCTTTTTTGGCGGCTCCGCGCCTCACTGTCTTGCCGCGTACGATGACCCGTCCCTTGGTGAAGTAGGCTTCCTCGCGGATCTGGGTCATCACGTCCCATTTCTCACCATTCGCGCCGACAAGTGCCGGCGTAATGAACTTGGTGCGGATGTCCGCCTCGGTGAGGGCTTTTTTATTCATCTGGCGGTCACTGGAAACGGCTGATGCCTCAGATTCCCACCGGCATTCCGCCAGATTCTGACACGTTTCGGAAGCAAAATCGTTAGCAGGCGACGGAGCAGAAGGAGCCGAGGGGCGGGCGTCGATGCCGGAAGAGGACCCAACCCCCGTTGGGGATGGGGATTTGGATCGGGATGGTAATCCCAGAGTAGCCGGGAATAGGCGTCCCGGCTGCTTGAATCACGTACACCAAAACATGGTTAGAGAGCCAATTTAGGGCGATCCAACGTTCATCAAGGGGGCCGCTGCAACCCTTATAGATCATGGCCTTTTCAGCATGACCGATGACAAATGGGTACATCTGGGGGACATCAAAGGGACATCTGGGGTACATCAGAGGGACATCTGGGGGACACTAACCACACAGATACACTGATTACACCGAGTACAAGGAGTACAAAGAACACACACACAACAGAGCAAGCAGCGAAGGGGCAGCAGGCGTATGGGATTAACCGCAAAGCCGCAAAGGGCGCGGAGGCACGCAGAGGGAGGATGGGATTTTAGGGGGATTTCATTGATGAACGCGAGGCGAGCACTGGCGAGCTTGGAAGAATCTGGCGCAGCCCTAGATGGCATAGCCGAAGGCAATGATGATTGACGATTTTTGAACGCGGAGCGAGCACTAGCGAGCTTGGAAGAAAACGGCGCAGCCCTGACTGGCATAGCCGCAGGCAACTTGAAGGGAACGCGGAGCGAGAACTTGCGAGCTTGGAAAAACTGGCATAGCCCTGACTGGCATAGCCGTAGGCAACAGAAAGAGGGAGAGGGCCGGGGACCATTAAAGAGACCCTCCTGGCTGCAATTGTGCGTTGCAAGCGGGATGGAATTTCCGGATTCTGCGGGTGTTATAGCCCCGTTGGCGCAGAAGAAATGGAAGGAACCAGAACCATGAGCAAAAATAACCCTACCCCAGGCGGTCGCGCCAAAAAGAACACCGATGTTTCCCTGATTCGTTCATCGGCGGCGGAATACCTGACCTTTGTGGCGGCCAGTGGCCAGGGTGGCGTCGAAGCCATTTACGCCGATGAAAATGTCTGGCTCACGCAAAAAATGATGGGGTTGCTCTACGACGTGGAGACTCACACCATCAACTACCACCTCAAGAAGGTCTTTGCCGACCACGAGTTGCAGGAGGATTCAGTTATTCGAAATTTTCGAATAACTGCCGCCGACGGCAAAAGCTACGACACCCAGCACTACAATCTCGCCGCGATTATTTCGGTCGGCTACAAGGTCAATTCCGAGCGTGCCGTCCAGTTCCGCAAGTGGGCCTCCGGCATCATTGAATCGTTCACCATCAAGGGCTTTGCGATGGATGATGAGCGTCTGAAAAACGACGGCTCCATTCTCGGCAAAAAGTATTTCGAGGAACAGCTCCAGCGGATACGGGAAATCCGCCTTAGCGAGCGCAAGTTTTACCAGAAAATCACCGACATCTACGCGACCGCGCTGGACTACGATCCGTCGGCCTCGGCAACGAAGCGTTTCTTTGCGGCGGTTCAAAACAAAATGCACTACGCCGTGCACGGCCAAACAGCGGCCGAAGTCATCGTGGATCGTGCCAACCACGAACGGGAAAACATGGGGCTGACCCATTGGGAAGGTGCGCCCAAGGGAAAAATCCATCGCTACGACGTTTCCATCGCCAAGAACTACCTCTCGGAGTTCGAGTTGGGGCAACTGCAGCGCATCGTCTCTGCCTATCTCGACATGGCCGAAATGCAGGCGATGCGGAAAATCCCGATGACCATGGAGGACTGGGAAAAGCGCCTGAGCGGCTTCCTTCAGCTCTGGGATCGGGAAATCCTTCAGGATGCAGGCAAGGTGACAGCGGAATTGGCAAAGGCCCACGCGGAAAGCGAGTTCGAGAAATACCGCATCGTGCAGGATCGCTTGTTCGAGTCGGACTTTGACCGGTTGATCACGGAGTTGCCGGAGAAAGGGGACAAACCATGATCACCGAAGACCAACTCGAACAGCTCGCGATCCAGTGGCATGAGACCCTCACCCCGGCCCTTTGCCTTCGGCTATTTGCCGTTGGCCATCTTCGCTTCGCTACGGTTCCGCTGCGCACGGGTTCCCAAAGGGCGAGGGAGGACGCAACATCGAACGTCGAAGTGAAGAGATAAGAATCGAACTGAACCATGAACGATCCCATCACCATTACCGAAGTCATCGGACGTGCCGTGCAGGGCATGACGAGGCCATTTCTCTGCAAGGCGGGCTTTTTCGACTATTACGTGAAAGGCGCGTATGCGGGGTTGGATTCACTGTGTTGCGAGTGGGTGGCGAACCGGTTGGTGAATCTCGCTTTGCCAAGTGCGCCGCTGGGGCTGCCGATGTTCGAGATGGGGGAAGTGCCCCATGCGTTGATCGTGGAAAGCGGGTTTTCGGACATCCGCGAACTTGGCGAAGGACGGGTGTTTGCTTCCCTGCGGATCGAGGAAGGGCAGGAATTGACGTGGTCGGCCGCGCAGGGGTGGCCGGAAGAGACGATGGCGCTGCTTCTTTTGCTGGATCTGTGGATTCAGAACGAGGACCGCAGCCTTTCGGAACTTGGGGGAAATCCGAATCTGCTGGTGACACAGATTACGCCGTTGCCGACTGACGATCCGGAAGGGGCGCTGTGGGTGGATCAGCCGCGACGGGAAATGCTGTGGGCCTATGATTTCAATCTGGCATTCGATCCGGATTTCAACCGCGAGCGGTTTTTCGGAGCGCATGTGTTCGGCGGGATGCTCAAGCAATGGCCGGAGGGGTTCCGCGAACAGATGGAACCGCTTCTTAAATCCGCACTGGCAGAGGTGCCGGCGATCTTTGCCGAGCTTCCGCTGGAATGGCTGCACGTGGATGGCGACGAGAGTTTGCCTGTGCAACTGGACATGAAACGGGTAATCTCCGTCCTGGAACTGCCCTTCACCGATCCCGAAACTTTCTGGAAACTGCCATGAATCCGACTCTAGCTATTTGTGACTATGCCGTGCTGCGTTTCCTGCCGCAGCCGGATCGAGAAGAATTTGTCAACGTGGGCGTGGTGGTGAACTGCCTGCAGCCGGGCTTCTTGGAATTCAAGACAGAGACTCAAATACCAGAATGGTTGAATCGGGTATTTCCAAACTGGACCAAGGAGAAGTACGAGAGCGCGCAAGCGGCGATGACGGCCGAGCTTGAGCGGGTGAAGAAGCTCGTTTCCCAAGCGCGGGATCCAATGACCGGAAGACGTAATTTTCAAGAACTCGTGCGTCCACGGGAGTCTGTCTTCCGATTCGGCGAAATCCGCACGATTTCGAGCGCAAACCCCGAACGGGTGGCTGATGAACTCTTCGAGCGCTATGTCATGAGATCGTCTGCTGGAAGGCACATGGCCTCATGATCACCGAAGACCAACTCGAACAGCCCGCCATCCAGTGGCATGAGACCCTCACCCCGTCCCTTTGCCTTCGGCTATTTGCCGTTGGCTATCTCCGCTGCGCTACGGTTCCGCTGCGCTCCGGTTCCCAGAGTGAGAGGGAGAAAGAAGGGGCGTTTAGCGGAGGCGGTGCGTATCCCCGGCTCGCGACAATTCTCGCGACAAAGTGTCGGGAGAGGGGTGACTGATGATCGCGACATGAATCGCGACATCGTGTCGCGATTCGGAGGTGATTCAGGAGGAACGTGGGGAATCGCGACAGAAATCCCGACAAAATGTCGGGATTTCGCTCTGTTGGCGAGAGGTGAAGCGGCATCCAGACAATTATCCCGACATGATGTCAGGTTTGTGCGCGAGAAGGATCACCGGATGGGCCGCCCTTTCAGGGCTTGGAAACCTGTTGACGATGGGACCCAGGGCGTTGCCCTGGGCTATCTTGTGATGCCCCTTTGGGGCGTAAGAATGGGAAGGAACCAGAACCATGAGCAAAGATAAACCTACATCAGGCGGACGCCCGGAAAAGAACACCGATGTTTCCTTGGTTCGCTCTTCGGCGGCGGAATACCTAACCTTTGTGGCTGCCAGTGGCCAAGGTGGCGTCCAAGCCATTTACGCCGATGAAAATGTCTGGCTCACGCAAAAAATGATGGGGTTGCTCTACGACGTGGAGACTCACACCATCAATTACCACCTCAAGAAGGTCTTTGCCGACCACGAGTTGCAGGAGGATTCAGTTATTCGAAATTTTCGAATAACTGCCGCCGACGGCAAGGGCTACCAGAAGGTTTGGACACAAGAAGGAGGAGCAATCTATGAGTGAAACGCTGAATATCTACTGCGACGAGAGTTGCCATTTATTGAATGACGGCCATGAGGTCATGACGCTTGGCGCGCTGTGGTGTCCGTTGGAACGGCGGCGTGAAATCAGCGTGCGGCTGCGGGAGATCAAGGTGAAGCATGGCATTCCGGTTACGACGGAAGTGAAGTGGGTGAAGGTGTCTCCGGCGAAGGTTGTATTTTACCAGGATTGGCTGGATTATTTTTTCGATGACGACGACCTGCATTTCCGGGCGGTGGTGATACCGCGGAAGTCGGAACTCCGCCATGGGGAGTTCGGGCAGACTCATGACGAGTGGTATTACAAGATGCTCTTCACACTGCTGTCTGTAATCCTGAAGCCGGAGAACAAGCACCGGATTTACATTGATCTCAAGGACACGCACAGCGCAAGAAAGTCAGCGAAGCTCCATGAAGTGCTATGCACCAGCACCTACGACTTTGACCGCAGCATCATTGAACGCGTCCAGCCGGTGGCATCGCATGAGTCGGAACTGCTGCAGCTTTGTGATTTGTTAATCGGGGCGGTGGGATATGCGAATCGGGGTCTTGAAGGCAGCAGTGCGAAAATGCAGTTGGTGAAGCGCATGAGGGAACGCTCCCGGCTTGCGCTGACGCGGAGTTCGCTTTTGAATGCGAGCAAGGTCAATCTCCTGCGCTGGGAAGGGGGAAGGAATAAGGGATGAGTGATAGATGGCTGCCAAATTTGATTTATCTGGAAGATGCGGGAGGTGATTGGAATGCCTATCTCGATATGCTGTATCAGGCTTTTGTGGTCGATTTCGTTCTTTCCAAACCGCGCTGGCCCGGAAAGCGTGTCGCCATGAAGCGGTATCCCGAATATCAGGGTAAGGGAGCGACGTTCTGGCACATGATATCGGAAGGGGGCATCGAGGATGAGCGCATTCCGGAATTGCGCCGCTGCGAGCGCATCCGCTGGCCCAAGCCGATGATGGAAGCGTTTCCTGACCAGAAACCCGCGCAAGGAGATCCGATCGTGTGGTGGAGGAACCAGCGGGGAAGAGAGGCGCGCATTGTCTTGGCGCTCAAAGATTTCAGCTATGTAGTAATCGTCACTGAGCGTGAGGATTTTGTGCTACCTTGGACTGCATACACCGTTGGGCAAACGCACCGGCGCAATAAGCTCCAGCGGGAATTTGAGGATTACTGGAGGGGCCAACCATGAAGGCGAACGGGTCCCTTATTTCCCTTCAGGACTGGAATTTGCGAGGAAGCGTCCGTCCTGAAATGCTGAAGCCGCCCTGGTGGACGGCTTCGTTACTCCTTCAACGCATGGTGGATGAGCTGCCGGAAAGTCGCACATTGTCCGCATCTGTCAAGGTTGAAAATCGAACTGAAAATCCCGCTATCGTCGTAACTGCCATAATGGGCCTGATTTCTTCTTTGAATGCTAATGGTGCGACTGGATTTCTGATTTCGTAATAGACTTAAAATCAAAAGGATTCTTCTTTAAACGCAAAACGCGTCAATCATTGTTCCCAGAAATTGACTCGCTCATGATCACCGAAGACCAACTCGAACAGCTCGCCATCCAGTGGTTCCAGGACACGGGATGGAATTATCTGCCTGGTAAGTCAGTCTCGCCAGATCCTGAATCTGCCCCCCTCTCCCCGTGGGAGAGGGATGGGGTGAGGGTTCTAGAGCGGGAGGATTTCCGGGCGGTGGTCTTGAAGGGGCGTTTAGCGGAGGCGGTGCGGCGCTTGAACCCGAAGCTGCCGGAATCGGCAGTGGAGGAGGTGGTGCATATGGTGACGAAGCAGGAGCATCTCTCGCTCGTTCAGAGCAACCGGGCCTTCCACCGCTATCTGATGGACGGGGTGAAAGTTGAATACAACTCCCTCACCCCAGCCCTCTCCCACGGGGAGAGGGAGGAAGCAGTTTCCCGCGCAAGACCAAACCGCGCCTTGCCCCTTTCCCAAGGGGAGAAGGAGGGAGATGGGCGAAGGGTGGTGGATCATGCGCTGTTGATCGATTTCGAGCATCCGAGCCGCAATGATTTCCTGGTGGTGAACCAGTTCACGGTTACGGGGACGAAGAAGCCGCGTCGGCCGGATCTGGTGTGTTTCGTGAACGGGCTGCCGCTGGGATTGATCGAGCTGAAGAATCCGGCGGACAAGCAGGCGGACGTGTGGAAGGCATTCGATCAACTCCAGACATATCAGGCAGAGATTTCCGATCTGCTGGTTTTCAACGAGGCGCTGGTGGTGAGCGACGGGATGAACGCGCGGGTGGGATCGCTGACGGCGAGTAAGGAGTGGTTTATGCCATGGCGTACCATATCTAACGAGAACGACAAGCCGCAGGTGGAATTCGAGCTGGAGAAGGTGGTGCGCGGGTTTTTCCGACCGGATCTTTTTTTGGACTATGTGCGGTATTTCATTCTCTTCGAGCAGGACGGGGACGGACTGATCAAGAAGATCGCGGGCTATCACCAGTTCCACGGGGTGCGGGAGGCGGTGCGTGTGACCTTGATCGCCTCGGCGACGGCGGTTGGCATGAACGTGAAGGAGGACCGGGCGACCTATGGCAAGGAAGTGGTGCCGGGATCGAAGAAGGCCGGCGTCTTCTGGCACACGCAGGGCAGCGGCAAGAGCATCTCCATGTGCTGCTACGCTGGGAAGCTGTTACAGCAGCCGGAGATGAACAACCCGACGCTGGTGGTGGTGACGGATCGCAATGATCTGGATGGCCAGCTTTTCCAACAGTTTTGCAGCGCGAAGGACTTACTCAAGCAGACGCCCGAGCAGGCGGATAGCCGGGAGGAACTTCGTGAGATGCTGTCGTCCCGGAAGTCTGGCGGGATCATTTTCACGACCATTCAGAAATTTGGGCCTCCGGCATCTGGTGAATGGTCGCCCTCACCCCCAGCCCCTCTCCCAGAGGGAGAAGGGAGCAAGAGGAATTATCGGGGCGGCTTTACTTTTGCGGGATTGGTGGAGCGCGCTCGGGAACTGCGGGAGAAGCAGACGCCTGCGGAGGAAATGCTTTGGCAGTTGCTGCGGAACCAGCAACTCGGCAATGCGAAATTCCGGCGGCAGCACCAGTTCGGCGATTACATCTGCGACTTCTACTGCCACGAGGCAGCTTTGGTGGTCGAATGCGACGGCGAGGGCCATGAATCCGCAGCTGCCAAGGCCCAAGACAAAAAGCGAGACGCCTACCTGAAATCACAGGGCCTCAAAGTCATCCGTTTTCAGAATCAAGCCGTCATCAATACCCCCGCAGCTGTGCTGCAACAGATCGCCAATGAACTCCCTTCTCCCTCGGGGAGAGGGGCAGGGGGTGAGGGCGACGAGTCAATTTTTGAGACAGCGCAGCCACTGAGCACGCGTACGAACATCGTCGTAATTTCCGATGAGGCCCACCGTTCGCAATACGGGATTAAGGCGAAGCTGGTAGACGTGAAGGACAAGGCGACCAAGCAGGTGATAGGGAAGAAATACGTGTACGGATTCGCCAAGCACATGCGGGATGCCTTGCCGGGCGCGTCATTCATCGGTTTCACCGGCACTCCTATCGAGAAAACGGATGCGGATACGAAAGCAACCTTCGGCGACTATGTCTCGGTTTACGACATTGAGGATGCCAAGAACGACAAGGCGACGGTGCCGATCTATTATGAAAGTCGTCTGGCGAAGCTGGACATCAACCGCGAGGAGATCGACGCACTGAACAAGGACGTAGAGGAGGTGATCGAGGATGAGGAGGACGTGAACGTCCGCGAGAACACCAAGGGCAAGTGGGCGCAACTCTCCAAGCTGGTAGGCGCGGAAGATCGGGTGAGGGAATTGGCAGCGGATCTGGTGGATCACTACGAGACGCGGACGAGCGTGCTGGAAGGCAAGGCGATGTTCGTCGCGATGAGCCGGGATATTTGCGTGAGTCTTTTCAATGAAATCATCGCGCTGCGTCCGGAGTGGGCGGGCACCAAGCTAACAAAGGACGGCAAGGAATCCGGATGGAACCACGAGGACGGCGCGATCCGGATCGTGATGACCGGCACGGCCTCGGACAAAGCAGGCATTCAGAATCATGTTTACAGTAAGGGCCAGAAGAGGAGGCTGGAGCGGCGTTTCAAGGATCCGAAAGATCCGCTCAAGATCGTGATCGTGCGCGATATGTGGCTGACGGGATTTGATGCGCCATGCTGCCACACGATGTATGTGGACAAGCCGATGGTGGGCCACAACCTGATGCAGGCGATCGCACGGGTGAACCGGGTTTTCAAAGGCAAGGAAGGCGGGCTGGTGGTGGACTACATCGGGATCGCTGCAGAGTTAAAGATCGCGCTGAAGACCTACACCCAGGCGAAGGGTAAGGGCAAGCTGACCCTGAACGCGGAGAAAGCTCTGGAAAAGCTGTTGGAGAAGCTGGACGTGCTGCGGACGCTCTTCCATGGCTTCGATTACAGTGGATTCGATGCACCGGGATTGGTGAGCCTGAAGCTGCTGCCCGATGCGGCGAACCACATTCTCGGTTTGGAGAAAGATGGCGAGCGGAACGGCAAGAAACGTTTCCTCGATGCGATGGCTGCCGCAAATGTGGGCTATTCTCTGTGCTCCACTCTGGATGGGGCCAAGGCTGTGCACAAGGAACTGGCATTCTTCTCCAGCCTTGCGGGGGTTCTGCGGAAACATGGAACCACGGACAAGAAGCGCACGGAGGAGCAGAAGAGTTCCGCGCTGAAACAGATCCTCGACAACGCGGTGAAGGCGGAGGACGTGCAGGATATTTTCCAAATGGCCGGACTGGACAAACCGAACATCGGTCTTCTATCCGATGAGTTCCTCGAAGACGTGCGCCGGATGGAGCGCAAGAATCTGGCGGTGGAGTTGTTGGAACGTCTGTTGCAAGACAAGATCAAATCACAGACGCGGACAAATCTGGTGCAGGAGAAGAAATACAGCGACCGTCTGCTGGAAGCGCTGCGGAAGTATCATAACCGCATGATCGAAAGCTCGCAGGTGATCGCCGAGATGATCGAGATGGCGAAGGACATGCAGGCCGCGATGCAGCGCCACGAAGAGCTGGGCCTGAATCCGGACGAGGAGGCGTTTTACGATGCGCTGGCGGATCGGCCGGATGTGCTGCTTTCCATGGGCGATGCGACGTTGAAGAAACTCGCCAGCGAACTAACAGATAAGCTGCGCAACAGCACGACGGTGGACTGGCAGTTCCGCGACAGCGTGCGGGCGAAGATGCGCCTGTTAATCAAACAACTTTTGAGGAAATACAAGTATCCGCCGGAAGGGCAGGAGGCGGCGATAGCGCTGGTGCTGAAGCAGGCCGAGGCATTGGCGGATGATTGGACGGCCTATTAGATAGATTTTACACCTAACGATATGGCAATTCCCAACCTGGACGAAATTCGGAGACCCGCATTGGCGCTTCTTGCGGAGCGAGGCACCCTGACAAAGATCGGCGACGTGTTCGAGTTGCTGGCTCCGCGTTTCAAGCTGACCGAAGACGAGTTAATCGAACTGCTTCCGAGCGGGACGCAACGGAAATGGAACAACCGGGTGAACTGGTCGTGCTTCGATCTCTTTAAGGCGAATCTCCTTGAAAGACCTAACAAGGTTTGCTATCAGATCAACGAGGCTGGTCGTAAGGCACTGAAAGACGGGCCGGAACAAATCACCCGTAAGTATCTTTCCAAGGTTTCGAAAAATTTCGAAGAGTTTGTCGCTCCAGGTTTGACTCCGGGAGGAACGAAGGTGGTTATGCCTGCTCCTGAACCGACCGAACGGACGCCGGACGAACAGATCGGAATGGCGATGGAAACGATTGACCGCTTCTTGAGGTCCGATCTGCTGGAGCACCTTTCCAAAGTGAAACCCTATCGCTTCGAACAAGTGGTGATCGATCTGCTCTTCGCCATGGGCTACGGCGGATCAAGGGAAGAGGCCGCGCAGGTCACGAAACGTTCCGGCGACGAGGGAATCGACGGAGTGATCAATGAGGACCGTCTAGGGCTCGATGTGATCTATGTGCAGGCAAAGCGTTGGAAAAGCACCGTGGGACGGCCAGATGTCCAGGGCTTCGTGGGGGCCTTGGCTGGCAAGCAAGCGAACAAGGGCGTATTCATTACCACTAGCAACTTCTCTCAAGAGGCGATTCAGTTCGCCCGGAGTATCTCACAGAAGGTCATCCTGATCGACGGAGCGCGTCTTGCGGACTTGATGATTGAACACAGCGTGGGAGTCTCGACGACGCAGACATTCACGATCAAACGTGTCGATTCCGACTACTTCGAGGATGAGTGACCCCCTGCCTAGCCATGCGCAGTCTTTGATTTCTTCTTACTACGGATAACCTTCTTCCCTCTGAAATCAACACGCACTTGAAGCCACCAAATGTAAATCTGCGAGGGCAGAGGATTGAACGCGGAGGACGCTGAGTTTGCGCGAAGGGCGCGGAGGGCGCGGAGGAGGAGAGGGGTTATTCGTTAAAAGTTATTGGTTACTGGGGAAGAGGGTTTTGGGTGGAAGAGAAGAATCAGACGGATGCTTTCTGAAGGACTTTCGGCAATCCCTTCGACAGGCTCAGGACTTGGCAGCTTTTTTGGCAACCAGTATAAGCAATACTTAACCATTGGCAATCGGCCTAGCACCCAGTCCGGCTGCTTTCCCATGCGAGGACGGCGCGTTTTCTGACGGCTCCCCAGCGGTAATGGCCGACCACGCCGGTTTCGCGTATCACACGGTGGCAGGGGATGAGAAAGGAAATGGGATTATCCCCGACGGCCGATCCGGCGGCGCGGGCGGCATGGGGATTGCCCGCTGCAGCGGCGAGTTTCCCATAACTGACCAGCATTCCCGGC
>Ga0118677_10003297_pt1 | contig 30821 bp, 25 predicted proteins | sample AliMusrvi5mmetaG_FD_86154 | JGI IMG/M metagenome (GOLD analysis project Ga0118677, IMG submission 86154) | reverse complement strand
TGCGCGAAGCCGAGCACGGTCATGATGACGAACGGCGCCACGATGATGACGGTGAAGACGATGGAGCTGAGGGCCACAAGATCGAGGCCGCGGATGTTGATCACGGCGAACAGCGCGATCAGCGCCGCCCCGATGAGCCACAGCTCCCACCCATTGAGCTGCGGCCACCAACTGCCCACGTAGCCGAGCACGAGGGCGATGTACACCGCCGAGTCCACGAACTGGCAGGTCCAGGCCCACCAGCCGCACTGGAAGCCCCAGAACTCGCCCAGCGCGCGCCGCACCCAGATGTAGTAGCCGCCTTCCTCGGGTAGCGCTGAGCCGAGCTCCGAGCAGACGAGCGCCATCGGGAGCGCCCAGACGAACGGCAGCGCCACCAGCATCAGGACCATCATGCCGGCACCCGAAGAGGCCATGTCCTCAAGGCCGAAGGCGCCTGAGGACACGAACACGAAGATCATCACGACGGCGGCCGGTACGGAGATCCTGACCCGGCGCAGTTGGTCTGCCATGTCCCCCCTGTCGCGGAGAGCCGCCCCATCCCGGCGCGGCCGGTCGACGATGCCCGAATGCTCGCATCGTCGCGGCCGCCGCGCCAGAGCCCGCACTTCATCAATCTTGCTGGCCCGAAAACGGATTGTTGGTCGCTGTTGTGCATCGGGGTCCGCGGACGTTGACGGGCGGCTCCGGCGCTGCCTACTCTCGCGGCACGAGACGTTGACGCCGAGCCCACAAAGCCCGGCGACCGCCGGGCGCGTCAACGCCGCCTTGGAGGGTGGCCGCATGACTTCCACACGCACGATCGATCCCGGCACCGCAGACGCGGCGGTCCTGCGCGCACTGCGCCAGTCGCAGCCGCTGCCGTTCTGGCTCGATTCCGATCAGGCGCGCCGTCCAGAGGCCGCTGAAGCCGGCGCCGACGCCTGCGACCTCGCCGTGGTCGGCGCCGGCTTCAGCGGCCTCTGGACGGCGCTGCTCGCCAAGGAGCAGGACCCGGCCGCCGACGTCGTCATCCTCGAGGCCGGCCGGGTCGCAGGTCAGGCCACCGGCCGCAACGGCGGCATCTGCATGGCGTCGCTGACGCATGGCCTGAGCCAGGGCGCCGAGCTCTTCCCGCGGGAGAACGCGCGCCTTGCGGAGCTCGGCCTGGAGAACCTCGACGCCATCGAGCGCACGATCGCGGAGCTCGGCATCGAGTGCGGCTTTGAGCGCACCGGCGAGCTCGAGATCGCCAGCTTCCAGTGGCAGCTGGACGGCCTGCGCGAGGTGCGCGAGGAGCACGAGCGCGACGGCATCCCGCACACGTGGCTCGACGGCGAGGAGCTGCGCGCCGAGATCCACTCGCCGACCTATCTCGGCGGGCTCTGGCACCACGACTCGGCCATCCTCGACCCTGCGCGCCTCGCGTGGGGACTGGCGCGCGCCTGCCGCGAGCGCGGCGTGCGCTTCTACGAGCGCACGCCGGTCGCCGGGCTCTCGCGTGCCGGCGACGGGGTGGAGTTGCGCACGGCGTGGGGCGCGCTGCGCGCGCGCCGCGCCGTGCTCGCCACCAACGCCTTCCTGCCGCTGCTCAAGCGGCTCCGCTACCACATCGTCCCCGTCTACGACTACGCGCTGATGACGGAGCCGCTCAGTGCGGAGCAGCTCGAGGCGGTCGGCTGGGGCCGGCGCCAGGCGCTCTCCGACGCCGGCTACATGTTCCACTACTACCGGCTCACCGAGGACCAGCGCATCCTGTGGGGCGGCTGGGATGCGATGTACTACCGCGGCCGCCACATCACGGCCGAGCAGGAGGACCGGCCGGACCTGTTCGCCAAGCTCGCCGGCCACTTCTTTCACACCTTCCCGCAGCTGAGCGGCCTGCGCTTCACGCACCGCTGGTCCGGCGTCATCGACACCTGCTCGCGCTTCTGCCAGTTCTGGGGCACGGCCTTCGACGGCCGCGTCTCCTACGTGCTCGGCTACACCGGCCTCGGCGTCGCCGCCTCGCGCTTCGGCGCCCGCGTCGCGCTCGACCTCGCCGCCGGCCGGCGCACCGAGCTCACCGAGCTCGAGTTCGTGCGCCGCCGGCCGCTGCCGTTCCCGCCGGAGCCGCTGCTCTACCCGCTCATCGAGGTGACGCGGCGCTCCACCGAGCACGCCGAGCTCCACGACGGGCGCCGCAACGCCTGGCTGCGCGCGCTCGACCGCTTCGGCCTCGGGTTCGATTCGTAGCGCGGCCGCCGAGCCGATACAGTGGCCGCGACAGGTATCGGACGGCCGCCGGCGCGGCGAGGGGAGAGGCGATGAAGCGCGACGAGCGGGCCAGGATCCGCCGCCGGGAGATGCTCGCCGCCTACTACGAGACCCTCCTCGACGAAGGCCTGCAGGGCGCGTCGGTCGCCCGGATCGCGCGCCGCATCGACGTGCCCCCGAGTCTCCTCATCCACTACTTCGGCACCAAAGAACAGATGACCATCGAGCTGGTGGACTACCTGCTCGAGCGGTTCCACGACTCGTTCGTCGTCTCGCTGGAAGGCGTCGACGACCCCCTGGAGCGCCTGCGTGCGGTCGTCGACGCCCTGTTCAGCGTGGAGTACCACCAGTTGCTCGACGACCGGGCCTTCTACGCCCTCTTCTACGTGAGTCTCACGCATCCGACGGTGCGGCGCGCCTTCGCGCGCGTGTACGAGGAGTCGCTGGCCATCGTCGAAGAGACGCTGCTGGAGTGCATGGACAACGGCCTCATCCCCGAGGACGATGCGCACGAGCTGGCGGTCACGCTCAAGGCCCTCGAAGAGGGCTACGCCTTCCTGATCGGCGGCGGCGCCGACGAGGAAGCCAAGGCCGAGATCGGCAGCGCGCTGCGCAAGCGCGCGCTGCAGCTGCTCGGCCTCCCCGCCGACATCTGACCGCCGCCGGGCCGCTCGCTTGCGGCCTGGATTCCCGCCCCGGGACGCCCTGCGGGGCCTCCGGCGCACACCGGCGAAGTTCAAGATGGCGTGCGCCGTTGCCGAAAAAGAGAACACATCGTGGGCTTCTCCGCAGGAGGCCCACGCCGGGCGAGTCGCAAGGTGCGGCGCCCGGTCGGGGAGTGGAGGTCGGCTCGTGAAACGCAGGTCCGTGTTCATCGTGCTCGTGCTGGCGGCACTTGGTCTGGCCGTCGGCCTGTCGGGGTGCGGCGGGTCGAGCTCCTCGTCGGCATCGCCGACGCCCACCGCCAGTCCGACCGCCGCCCAGACCGTCAAGGTCGACGCGCCGATCGTGCCGGCGGCGGTCGACCTCAAGGTCGGCGACAAACTGGTCGTCGTGCTCAACAGCAATGCCAGCACCGGCTACCTGTGGTCGGCCTCCGGCATGAACACGGTCTCCATTTTGCAGCAGGTCGGCAAGGCCGTGGTCACATCGGGCGGCGGCAGCGGCCTCGTCGGCGCGCCGGGCAAGACGAAGTTCATCTTCAGCGCCGTCAAGACGGGCACCGACCAGCTCGAGTTCTGGTACGCGCGGCCTTCGGACCCGGCCAGCCCGGGCGCCGCGTACGCCCTCGTGGTCAACGTAGCCAAGGGGCACCTGCCCCAGACCGTGAATGCGGGTGAGGACTACACCGCCGAGACGGCGCAGCTGCGCAGCGGCGACACGCTTCAGGTGACGATCCGGCACGCGAGCTACTCGGGCAAGGCGACGTGGAAGACGGTCGCCGGCTCCACGCCGCTGCTCAAGTCCACCGGGCCGCAGAAGTTCTCCACCGCGAGCGACGGCACCGTGACCATGGAGTTCGCCGCCAAAGGCACCGGCAACGGCACACTGGTGCTCGTCAACCAGCCCGCCGGCGAGCCGCCGTTGCAAACGTACTCCCTGCCCGTGATCGTCAAGCAGGGCGCAAAGCCGATCACCTACCAGGTGAACCAGAACGACGCCGGCGAGACCTTCTCCGCCAAGGTCGGCGACCTGATCCAGGTCGCTTTGCCGGAGCAGCCCTCCACCGATTTCGCGTGGCAGTGGGTGACGCCCAAGAGCAGCATCATCCAGCAGGTCGGCAAGCCGAAGTTCGTGACCAGCGCCAACGTGGTCGGCGCCAAGGGCAAGATGGTGTGGACCTTCCAGGTCGTCGGCCAGGGCACCGCGTCGATGATCGCCGACTACAATCAGATCCCGGCGCAGGCGACGCCGATCGACAGCTTCCAGTTCACCGTCGCAGCGAAGGGTGGGGCTCCCAAGGTCGTCCAGGCCGTGGACTCGTACCCGGCCAACACGGTGTTCCTGACGGCGGGCGACAAGGTGGCCGTCGACCTGCCTGCGGGCGCTGGAGTGTGGAAGCCTCAGGGTGCCTGGACCGTGCTGCCGGCGTCGGTCGGGGTGATGAACTCCGGCCGGATCACGGTGACCTACACCGCCAAGGCCGCCGGGATCGCGATCCCGCTGCTGCTCGCCAAGGCTCCCACCGGCCTGCCGAGCCAGGCCTACGCGTTCACGGCGCAGATCTCCGCCAGCACCGCCAAGACGGTGACCGCCGCTGAGCACCAGGTCGCCAAGGCGATCGACGTGAGCGTGGGGCAGACCTTCGACGTCACGCTCCCGGGCAGCCCCACGAGCGGCTACATGTGGGCGACCGACACGTTCGCGCAGACCGGCATCGTCGAGCAGGTCGGCCAGCCGACGATCGTCGACAAGGCCGGCGCCGGCGGCGCCGCGATGGGTGACGCTGGGACCGTGACGATGCACTACAAGGCGGTCGGCGCGGGCTCCGTGCCGCTCGTCATCCTGTACGAGACGCCGGGCACCGACCTGCCGGCGAACGGCATCTGGATGACGATGGTGAACGTGAAGTAGGGAGCCGGCGGACGGCGCAGGGCCGTCTGAGAGCTACGAACACAGCGGGGCGGCCGGCGCAAGCCGGCCGCCCCGTCAGTTGAGTCCGAAGCGGTGCATGTCGGCCTCGCCGGCGCCGAAGTAGTGCGCCGTCTCGTGCAGCACTGTGATCCGGATCTGCTCGGCGAGGTCCTCTTCGTCCACGGCCTCGCGTTCGAGGTTTCGCTGGAAGAGGTGGATCAGGCCGGTCTCGGGCCCCGGCCCGAGCGCCGACTGGTCGGGCATCGCGATGCCGTGGAAGAGTCCGAGCGTGCGCGGGTCGAGGCCCTCGAGGATGAGGGCTTCCGAGGGCCGCTCCTCGACGAGGATCGGAACGTTGCGCAGGCGCTCGAGGACCTCCGGAGGCAGTTCCTCGAGCGCGTCGGCGGCGATCCTCTCGAAGCGCGCCGGGCTGATGACCGGCTCGGGCTCGTCGTTGGCCGCGTCGAGGCGGAGCACGGCGAGCCACTCCTTGAGCATGCCTTTGCGGTCGTCCTTGTCCTCGCAGGCTTGCCCGAGGATGTGGCGCGCGTCGGCTTCGTCGAGCGGGTCGAGCTCCCAGTCGGCGAGCAGCTCGCGCAGGAGGCGGGCTGCCTCAGCGGGCTCGCCGAACTCGAGATAGACCTCGGCCGAGCCGATCCACGGCTCCGGGTCGTCCGGCTCGGCGTCGCTCCAGCGGCGGTACGCCTCGAGCGCGTCCTGCGGCCGCTCGTCGGCGACCGCCAGCTCGGCTTCGACCTCGAGCACGGCGGGGTCGTCGGGCGCGACGTCGCGGGCCTGCGCGAGTTCCCGAGCAGCGGCCTCGAGGTCGCCCTCGCCGAGCGCATCCCAGGCGTCGTCCAGATGGCCCTGTGTCTCGGGATCGAGTTTGGAGTCGTCGTCCACGGTGCTCACTATACCCTCGCGAGCACGGCGCGCGGCATCGCGTTGCAGGCACCCGCCGCTGGTCGCGCGGGCATGCCGAGATCGTCATCCCAAATGGGCGCGTTGGCGAGTAAGATGGGGCTTGGGAGTCGGTCTTGTTCATGGCGGCAAGGAGGCGGCATGAGCGACGCATATCGTCCAAGGAATCCTCGCGCCAAGCTGCGTGAGGTGGCCGGCAAGTGGGTGTCGGCGATGCGCGTGGCCGGCCGGGCGCCCAACAGGAGCATCGTCTTCGGGCAGACGCAGACCGCCACAGAGCCGGCCCAGATCAGCGGTTTCCTCCTCGACGATCGGCGTCCCGACGGCGACGGCCGGCGCTACCTCGTGCTCGAGGACGGTGACGTGCTGTTCGCGCCCGAGGAGCGCTGGCTGCCGGAGCCGGACGACCACCTCGTGACGCTCCTCGCCAAGGCCCTTGCCGATGCCCGCATGGGTGGCTCGGGCTGGCTCGCCGAGGGCGAGGACTTCGTGGAGCAGGTCCCGGACCGGCGCGGCGAGCGACTCCCGCACGAGGGGCCCGACCGCCGCCGCATGCACTGACGGCGGTCGCGGGCTGCGCGTCGGTCCGGGCCCGCGCGTTGTGGTAGCTTTGATGGCGTGAAGCACCGCTCGTCGCAGCACCCCGGCGTCACGCCCGAATCCCCGCCTGAGGCCGAAGCACGCGCCAAGCCGGCCGCCGCAGGCGGGCCGGCGCCGTCGGACCATCCGCTGTTCCTCGGCGTCGACCTCGGCAAGGTCACTACCTCGATCGCCCTCGGCGAGCTGGCGGACGACGGCAGCCTCCACGTGGTGCGGACGGCCGCCGAGCGCCACCTCGGGGAGCCGCTCGGCCCGTTCCTCGCGTTCTACAGGAGCATCGCTCACGAGCGCCTTGCGGGGATCGCCGCCACGGGCCTGCACGGTGAGCGCGTCGGCGAGCCGGCGTTCAGCGGTCTGCCCGAGGAGATCGCCCAGGAGCTGGCCGCCGCCTGGCTGTACCCGGACGGGCCACTCAACGTCGTGCGGGTGGGCGGCGGCGGCTACTCGGTGCTCACGCGCGACGCCCGCGGGCACGTGAGCTACGAGGCCAACGAGCGCTGTTCGGCGGGCACCGGCGAGACGGTGGAAGGCCTCTGCGCTCGCCTCGGCCGCTCGCTGGAGGAGGCCGTGTCGCTCGCCGAGCAGAGCCCGGACGGCGTCACGGTCACGAGCCGCTGTGCTGTGTTCGCCAAGAGCGAGCTCACGCACTTCGCCAACCAGGGCGAGTCGCACGCGCGCATCTTCAACGGCCTGTTCGCCGGCGTGGCGCGCAACGTGCACAGTCTCTACGACAAGAGCAAGGTCACAGGCCCCGTCGTGCTCGTCGGCCACGGGGCGCTGATCGCGCCCATCGCCGACGGGGTGGCGCGGCTCAGCTCGGCGCCGGTGAGCGTGGCGCCGGAGGCGGGCGTGTTCGAGGCGCTCGGCGCTCTTCGGTACGCCGCCGGCGACATCGCGACCGTCGATCGGCCGACGACCTCAGACCGCCTTGCCGCCGCCCATCCGGCCGCGGCCGGCGGTCCCCCGCGTGCCGCGGCGTTCCCGGCGGATCCCGAAGAGCTCGTGCGCCCGGCGCGCAGCCGGGTGGCGCGCCTCCGGCCGGCGCGCGAAGGGCCGGGCTCTGTGGTACGGCTCGAAGAGCCGCACGACGGGCTGCCCGGCCCGGACGCGCCGGCGGTCCTCGGCCTCGATCTCGGCTCCACCGGCTCCAAGGCCGCGCTGCTCGATCTGGCCTCCGGCGCCGTCCTCACCAGCGTCTACCGGCGCACCGAGGGGAACCCCGTCGAGGCGGCGCAGGCGCTGGTCGCCGAGGTGGGTGAGATGATGCCCAACCCGGTGGTCGCCGTGGGCGTCACCGGCTCCGGGCGCGACGCCGCCGCTACGGTCTTCCGCGCCGCGTATCCCTCGCTCGAAGGGCGACTCACGGTGCAGAACGAGATCGTCGCGCACGCTGTGGCGGCCGCCCGACTGGACCCGGACGGCGGCCGCAGCCTCTCGATCGTCGAGATCGGCGGTCAGGACGCGAAGTTCATCAACGTCGAGGGCGGCCGCGTGGTGGACGCCGACATGAACCGCGTGTGCAGCGCCGGCACCGGCTCGTTCCTCGAAGAGCAGGCGATCGCGCACGGCGTCGACGACATCGCCGAGTTCGGACTGCTGGCCGCCAGGAGCGACGGCCCGCCGGACCTCGGCCAGACGTGCACCGTGTTCGTCGCCGACGTCGCGGCGGAAGCGCTCAGCGACGGCTACACGCGCGAGGACATCTTCGCCGGTCTGCAGCACTCCGTGGTGCGCAACTACCGCAGCCGCGTGATGGGGCAGCGGCGCCTGCTCGGCCGCGTCTTCTTCCAGGGCAAGCCGGCGACCGACCCCGCGCTGGCCCGGACCCTCGCGGCCGTGCTCGAGCGCGAGGTGTACGTGCCGGCCGACCCGGGTGCGATGGGCGCCGTCGGTATCGCGCTGCTCGCCGGGGAAGCGCTCGTCACCGCAGCGGCCGCCGGCCGCACTCCCGGGTCGCGAGCGGTCGCTCCGGCCCCCGAGCCGATCGATCTCTCGCGCGTGCTCGAGGCGCGCGTCGCCGGTCGCCGCGAGTTCCAGTGCAAGGACCGCGACTGCCTCAACCTCTGCCGCCTCGAGCTCGCCGAGATCGACGTCGGCGGCGAGCGCGAGAAGATCGTCAGCGGCGGACAGTGCCCCAAGTACGACGCCGTCTCGGTCGCCGGGGAGAAGCTCCCCAAGGACGCTCCCAACCCGTATCGCGAGCGGGACGAGCTGCTGGAGATGCTGCTGGAAGAGGAGCGTCCGGCGGTCGCGCCCGCGGCCACGCTCACGATCGGCCTGCCGTACTGCCACTACCTGATCGACACGATGCCGTTCTTCCACACGCTGCTGCGCCGTCTCGGCTACGAGGTGGACGTGCTGCGGCCGGACGCCGGCACGCTCGCCGAGGGGGACCGGCGCTGCGCCGCGCCGGGAGCCTGTGCGCCGGTCAAGCTCCTGCACGGGCTCGCCGGCGCGGACGTGGACGTGTTCTTCGCGCCGCTGTTCGTGCACCTGCCCCTGCCCAACGCCGGCGACGTCACCTACACGTGCCCGATGGCGCAGGGCGCGCCGGACATGACGGCGCGCGCCCTGGACGTGGAAGGCTCGCGCACGCGCGTCCTGCGCCCGGTGTTGTTCGACAAGGAAGGCGACGGCTTCGCGGCGGCGCGCACGCGCCGCGCCTTGCGCCGCGCGGCCGAGGCGCTGGCGAAGGCCGCCGGCGAAGCCGGCGGCCCCGCGCCCGAGGCGTTCCGCGCCGCCTACACCGCGGCGCTCGACAGCCAGCGGCGCTTCGAGGACGGGCTGCGCGAGATCGGCGTGCGCTCTCTCGCCTGGGCGCGAGCGGAGGATTACCCGGTCGTCCTCATCGCCGGCGAGACGCACGTCTTTCACGACGCCGTGCTCGACGCCGGCATCCACGAGTTGGTGGCGGCCAACGGCGGACTACCGCTCCCGGCCGATTGCTACCCCGTGCCGGACGAGATGCCCGGCTACCGCCGCGTGCACTGGGCCAGCGCCGGCCAGACGCTGCGCGCTTCGGCGGCAGGCGCTCTCGAGGGGGACGTCTTCCCGCTGCTGCTCGGCGCCTACGGCTGCGGACCCAACTCGATGATCGAGCACCTCTTCGCCGACCTGCTCGAGGACTACCCGCACGCCGTGCTCGAGAGCGACGGCCACGGTGGCAAGGCCGGCTACGTGACGCGCGTGCAAGCGTTCCTGCACAGCGTGCGCGCCTGGCGCGCGAACGGGGCGGGCAAGCTCGCGCCCGGCCGCCTCGAGCGTTTTGACGATCCCCTGCCGCACAGCCTCGACGCGGGCTACGACCGCTTCTTCTTCGGCCACGTGGGCGGCGGCCTCGGCGAGCACCTGGCCGCCGCCATGCGCGGCGCCGGCTTCGACGCGACCTACGTCGGCAGGCCCGATGCCGCCGCGCTGCGCGTCGCCGGCGCGGCCTGCTCCGGCAAGGAGTGCCTGCCCTATCAGCTGATCTGGGGCAGCTTCGCCCAGTTCCTCAGGGAAGAGGCGCCGCATCTCGAAGGCAAGCGCGCCCTCTTCCTCAGCGCCGGGAACGGCTTCCAGGCGTGCCGCGCCAACCTGTTCCCCTTCACCGAACAGGTGTCACTGGAGAAGCTGGGCCTGGGCGGTCAGGTCGAGGTCGCCGACTTCAGCCTCGTCACCGCCAACGTCCGCATGATGCCCGTCGCGTGGATCGCGCTCGTCGCCGTCGACCTGCTCAACATGCTGCGCTTCTACCATCTGGCGGCGGAGCGGGAGCGGGGCGCCTCGGACGCGCTGTTCGAGGAGTACTCGGGACGGCTTGTCGGAATGCTCGAGCAGCCGCGGCCGGACGCCGGCGTCGCCGGCAACGTGCGCGCGGCGTTCCGCTTCTGCGCCGAGGTCGAGACGCTGCTCGCGGAGGCCGCCGTGCGCTTCCGCGAGCAGCCCGTCGACGGCTCGCGCGCCACAGACCTCCGCGACATCTACCTCTGCGGCGACCTCTACCTGCGCGTCGACGAGTGGGGTAACGACGACCTGCAGCGCAAGCTCGCCGACCATGGCCTGCGCACCATCTTCGAGCCCTACGGCGCCTTCATGGAACTGCTGGCGCTGCGCCAGATCCAGGACGACATCCCGATCACCAAGATACCCGAGAGAGAAGCGACGCTGCGCACGATGCGCTACGTGGTGAGGCGGCTGCTCAAGCCGGTGCGTGCCGAACATCCGTGGGCCTTCTGGAACGACGTGCGCGACGTCGATCGCGAGAGCCGCCGCGTCGTGGCGCCCTACCCGTTCGGCGAGACGATCCCGGCGGTCGGCGGGGCGCTGCTCACGTGGCGCACGCAGCCCGTCGACGGCGTGGTCTCGGTCGCCCCGCGGGGATGCGGGCCGGCCCTGATCGCCGAAGCGCAGCTTCGGCGCGAGGCCGGCCTCCCGGCCCTCTTCGTCTACAACGACGGCGATCCCATCGACGAGGCCCGGCTCGCGGGCTTCGCCTGGCGGCTCCGCAGCCGGCCCGCCCGGCGCTCACCCGTCTGAGCGCCCGGCTCGTCTGACGGCGGCCGCGCCCGCCCGACCGTCGGCGGGCTTCCTACGCGACCGGTTCGGCCTCAGGCATCAGCAGGCCGTCGGGTCCCGGCCCCGCCTCGCTGTCCTCTTCGCCGCTCTCCGGGTCGATGGCGTGCGTGCGGCGCAACGGGTCCTCGCGCAGGAAGAACACGACGACGAAGCCGACGGCGGCGATGACGGCGGCGAGCAGGAACAGGTCGCTGATCGCCGTGCCCAGGCTGAGGCGGACGGCGTGCATGAACGACTGGTACAACTGCTCGCCTTGGGCGCCGGCCTTGAGGAACAGCGTGTGCAGGTCCCCGTTCGCCTTCGGCGAGAGCAGCACCTGCGGGTTGTCGAGCTTCGACGAACCGCTGAACTTCTGCAGCGGCCCCGCCAGGTTCGTCTTCATGTTGGCGGCGAACTGGTTGTTGAGGACCGTGCCGAACACGGCAAGGCCTATCGTGCTGCCGAGAGAGCGGAAGAACTGAAGGCTGGCGGTGACCTCGCCGAGGCGGTGCGACGGATACTGGTTCTGCACGATGACCGTGAAGGCGCTCATCGCGATGCCGAGGCCGAGGCCCATGACGATCATGTCGCGCATCACGGTGGTCCAGGTGGTGGCGAGGCCCATCCGCGACAGCAGGTAGGCCCCGGTCGTGGTGCAGGCGAATCCGATGATGACCATGACCTTGTACTTGCCGCTCCTGGAGATGATCTGCCCGCCGCCAATGCTGGTGACGATTGCCCCCAGCATGAGCGGCATGAGGATGGCGCCGGAGTTGGTCGCGGACTTGCCGAGCACGCCCTGCACGAAGAGCGGCAGGAACATGATGGCGCCGAACATGGCCGCCGATTGCAGGGCGCTGGCGGCGGCCGAGACGCTGAAGATGCTGTTCTGGAACAGCCGCGGGTTGATGACGGGTTCCGCGGCGCGCATCTCGCGCAGGTAGAACGCGACCCACATCAGGGCAGAGAACACGAACATGCCGACGATCTCCCAGGACCCCCAGGGGTACGTGGTGCCTCCGAGGCTGAGGCCCAGGAGCAGCGGCACGGCGGCGGCGACCAGGATCGCCGACCCGACGTAGTCGATGCGGTGCTTGCGCAGGCTCACGTGAGAGGGCAGCGCGACGGCGGCGAAGGTGAGCGCGAGGATGCCCACCGGCACGTTGACGTAGAACACCCAGCGCCAGCCGAGGCTGCTGTCCGTGATCCAGCCACCGAGCAGGGGCCCGATGATGGTGGATACGGCGAACACGCTCATGAGCGCCCCGCTCCACTTGGCGCGCCGCGCCGGCGGGAAGATGTCGCCGATGATCGCCTGCGAGATGGGCATCATGGCGCCGGCGCCGAGCCCCTGGAAGGCGCGGAAGAGGATCAGCTCGGTCATGCTATGGCTCTGGCCGCAGAGCACCGAGCCGGTGATGAAGATCGCCATGCCGAGGATGAAGAAGCGCTTGCGGCCGTAGGCGTCGCTGAGCTTGCCCCAGATCGGCATCGACACCATGGAGGCGAGCAGGTAGCCGGTGGCCACCCAGGCGAAGTGTTGCATGCCGTGGAGGCTGCCGATGATGGTCGGCAGGGCGGTGCTCACCAGCATCTGGTCGAGAGCCGACAGGAACATGCCGAGCATGACGGCGGCGATGACGAAGCCGATGCGCCGCCGGCTCAGGGTGTCGCCCCACGGCTGTGGGACGGGGTGGCTCAGCGTCTCTGCGCGGACCTCAGCCACGGGGCACCCCGATGACGGGCGCGGCTCCCGGAGCGGCGACCGGCACGGCTGCCGCGATCACCGGCGCGGCATCCGCCTGATCGTCCGGCGCCGGGTGCCCGGCCGCGATACGCATGAGGCCGCGGAACCCACGCGTGAGCCCGTCCAGTTCCTCGTCGCTCAGCGCCCCGAGCCAGGCGAGGATGTGTTCCTCGCGGCCCTGGCGCAGGCGCCCGGCGAGCTCTTCGGCGGCCGGGGTGGCCGTGACCAGCGTGCGGCGGCGGTCCTGCGGGTCGCGCGCGCGGACGGCCAGACCGAGTTCCTCGAGCTTGTCCACGAGGAGGCTTGCGGCCGGCTCGCTGATGCCCAGGCGCCGGCCGAGCTCGCCGACGGGCTGCGGGCCGTTGATGGTCAGCGTGGCCATGGCCTTGAACTGCCCCATCGTGAGTTCGAGGGACAGGAGCTCGGGGCCGGCGCTGCGGTTGAGCGCGGCGAAGACCTCGTGCGCGGCGTTGTGGCAGTCTGCCAGCAGACGGGCGCGCGCGTCTGCGGCGTGGGCGGACTTGGGCAAAGCGGACCTCCGGCGGCCGGTGGGACGGCCGATTCCATTTACAGAATGTATGTAGTGTACGGAAGCAATCGGCCGGCGACAACCGGACGGGAGGTCTCGTCCGCCGCCCGCGCGTATCATCGACGCACCGATGAGTACCTCGTCCGCAAAGAGCCCGTGGGTCCGGCTGGCGATCGTCGCCGTCTGGGCCATCGCCTTCGCGCTCGTCGAGGCGATGGTCGTCGTCTACCTGCGGCGGATCTTCGCGCTTCAGTTCCACCTCGTCTACCACGTCGGCGAGTTCCACTTCCCGCGCTCCTACCTGCGCTACGAGCAGGCGCGGGAGGCGGCGACGATGGTGATGCTGCTCGCCGTCGGCTGCCTCGCCGGCCGCACCTGGTGGCAGCGCTTCGCGTATTGGCTCTTCGCCTTCGGCCTGTGGGACGTCTTCTACTACGTGTGGCTCTTCGTCTACCTGCACTGGCCCTCGTCGCCGGGGACCCGTGACCTCCTGTTCCTGCTGCCACGCGAGTGGTGGGCGCCGGTCTGGCAGCCGGTGCTCGCCTCCTGCGGCTTCATGGCGCTCGCGGTGCTCATACTGGCGCGGACCCGGCGCGCCTGAGGCGGGCTGATAGACTCGCGGCGATGACCTCCCCCGGAACCTCCGTCGCTGCGCTCTGGCCTCCCGAGGCCATCGAAGCCATCCGCGCCGCCTCTCTCGCGCTGCTCGCCCGAGCCGGCGTGCGCGTGGACTCGGCTGCCGCGACGGACCTCCTCGTCGAGGCCGGCTGCGCACGCGACCCGCAGGGCCGCGTGCGGATCCCGGCGCCGGTCGTCCTGGCCGCGCTCGAGTCGTGCCCGCGCGCCTTCACGCTGCTGGCGCGCGACCCGGCGCGCGATCTGCTCATGGACCCGGACCCGGGCCCCATCTACGTCCACAACATGGGCGAGGCGCCCGACGTGGCCGACGCGCGCACCGGCGAAGCGCGCCGCGCCACCCTGCGCGACCAGGTCCTCGCGGCGCGCGTCATGCACCACGGCCGCTACCCGGACAGCATCAACCCGCTGGTCTCTCCCTCGGACGTGCCCGCCGAGCTTCACCCGCTGTATTCGTACCTCGCGATCAACGCCGAGACCGACAAGCACGTCGGCGGGCCCGGCCTCGACTTCCCCTGGCAGACGCGCTACCTCGCGGAGATGTCCGAGGCCGTGGCCGGAGCGCGGCCGGCCGCCGGCGACGGCACGCCGCCCGCCGCACGCGCGCCGCTCGCCTGCGCCCTCGACATGGGCTTCTCGCCGGTCAGCCCGCTCCACCTCGGGCCCGGCGTGAGCGACGCCATCGTCGAGGCCGCGCGCCTGGGCATGGCGGTGCAGTTGCTCACGAATCCGGTGGCCGGCACCACGGCGCCGGCCTCGATCGCCGGGGCGCTGGCGCAGCAGGACGCCGAGGTGCTCGCCGGCGTCGTACTCGTACAGGCTGCCGCGCCGGGCGCGCCCTGCAGCTACGGCGCGCGCCTCTCGGCCGCCGATCCGCGCACCGGCACGCTGCTGTGCGGCGCCGGCCAGTGGGCGCTCGCCTCCGCCGGCGCGACGCTGCTCGCCCGTCGGCACGGCCTCGCCTGCGACTGCTATGGCCCGGACACCTCTGCGAAGCTGCTCGACATGCAGGCCGGCTACCAGCAGGCCATCCCCACGCTCGCCGGCGCCTTCGCGCGGCCGCGCTTCGTGTCCGGCATCGGCGCGTGGGGCGACACCACGACCTGCCTCGAGCTGCTGGTGATCGACGACGCGATCTTCCGTGCGACACTGGCGGCACTTGAGCCGCCCGATTGGGACGCGGACGCCCTCGATGTCGACGCCATCGTCGAGGGCGTGACCGGCGCGACGGGTCACCTCGGTACGCGGCACACGCGGCGCTGGCTGCGGCGCGTGCGGGCGGCCGAGGACCTGGGCTTCCGCGGCGGCGACGACGAATGGGCCGCCGCCGGGCGGCCGGACGTGGTGGACCGCGCCCGGGCGCGCGTGGCGGAGCTGGTCGCGCGCCCGCCGGTGGGTCTGCCCGCGGACGTCGAGGCGGAGCTGTGCCGCCTCATCGACGCGGCGGCGGCACAGTGCGGCATCACCGGCCACCCGGATCCACGCCGTCTGCTCGCCGAGGCCCAGGCCTCGTCGTAGCCCGCGGCGCGATCCCACGGCGGGCCGCCCGCGCTCGCCGCCCTACAGCGCCTGCTCGGGCCGTTCGCCTCGGAGCTCATTGCGCAGCGGCTCCCGCGCCTCGGCCTCGCTGTCGGCGGAGCCTCGCCCGATCCCGCTCCGCCTCAGCAGCGGGAACAGCGCGGCGCCCAGCAGCCCGGCGGCGGCGATCACCGCGAACGCCCCCCGCCCGCCCAGCTGCGCCATCGCCCAGCCGCCGAGCAGCGGTCCCATGGCGTACCCGCCCATGTACACCAGCGTCCACATGCCCATGTAGCGGCCGCGCAGGTCCGCGGGCGACAGGTTCGAGACCACCGTGGACGAGATCGGGATGAGCAGCACGATGCCGAGGCAGATGAGGAACATGCACGCGAAGGTGGCGGGGTAGGGCACGAAGGCTGCGGCGCCCATCCCGGCGCCGATGAAGAGCGCCGACAGCGACATGAGCCACATGTGGTCGTACTTGCTGAAGAGCCTGATCACTGGGTACTGGAGCGTGGCCATGGCGACGCCGTACACGACCATGAGCAGCGCCCACTGCTGCGCCGAGACGCCGTGCAGGTCACCCAGCATGATCGGCATCGTCACCCAGATCTGGCCGAAGCCGAACAGCGGCAGCAGCGCGACCAGGCAGAACGCCACCATGCGCCGGTCGCGCAGCACGAGGCCATAGCCGGCGAAGGCCGCGACCACCGACAAGCGCTTCGTCTCCGGCGGTCGTGTCTCGCGCAGGAGCGTCAGGACGAAGAGCAGGCACAGGCCGCAGACCGCGCCGGCGGCGAGGAACGGCAGGCGGAACGTGGGGTCCAGGGCGATCAGCGGGGCGGCCGCAAGCGGCCCCAGGGTGATGCCCGCGTTGAGCGCCACGCGCGAGATGCTGAACGCCTCCGCGCGGCGGGGCAGCGGTGTGAGATCGGCGATCATGGCGTTGCTCGCGGTGATGAATTGCGCCCAGCCGAACGCCGCCTCGAAGGCGATCAGCGCCACGACGAGCCAGAGCTGGTGAGTGAGGCCCAAGCCGATGTAGAGCGTCATGCTCCCGGCGATGCCGACGGCGAGCACCGGGCGGCGACCGTAGCGGTCGCAGAGGGCGCCGCCCACCACCTGCATCGGTAGCGTCGCGAACATCGTGATGCCGACGATCAGACCGATGGCGGTGACCGACACGCCGAGGACGTCGCGCATGTAGATCGTCTCGAACGGATAGCACATCTCGACGCCGATGAGGTACACGAAGGTGCCGGCGGCGAGCAGCCAGAACTGGCGCGGCAGCGTCTTGAGCTCGGCGGCGATCCGCGATGTACGGCCCGGTGGCACGGAGCGTCCCCTCTCGTCGGCGCGTGCCCGCCCATGCTATCGGGCGGCGCTGCACCCGGCGACCGCGGCGAGTGGCCGGCGGTCGCGTCGCCGGCCGCGGAGCAGCCACGTCACGGACCGCATCACCGGCACCGTCGCCGGAATCGCGTCACGGCCGGCGGTTCTCCCCGCCTCGCGCCGGGTACCACTGCCTCAACGCCAGCGACCCGAGGAGCCACCATGCCTGCCCAGCTTCGCGCTGTGGAGCGCGTCATCGATCCCACGCCGGTCATCGAAGGCGCCGGCGTACGCTTGCGGCGCAGCATCGCCACGGCCACGCTCGACTACCTCGACCCCTTCCTGCTGCTCGACAACTTCGAGTCCAGCGACCCGGACGATTACCTTGCCGGGTTCCCGTGGCATCCGCACCGCGGCATCGAGACGGTGACCTACATGCTCGCCGGCGAGGTCGACCACCGCGACAGCATCGGCAACGCGGGCGCCATCGGTGCCGGCGACGTCCAGTGGATGACCGCCGGCGGCGGCATCATGCACGAGGAGATGCCGCGCGCGGACGGCGACGGCCTCATGGGCGGCTTCCAGCTGTGGGTGAACCTGCCGGCGGAGCTCAAGATGACGCGGCCGCGATATCAGGACCTGCGCGCCGCCCAGATCCCGGAGGTGAAGCGCGACGACGGCACCGTGATCCGCGTCGTCGCCGGCGAGGTCGACGGAGTCGGCGGCGCGGTCACGGAGATCTACGCCGAGCCGGAGTACCTCGACGTCTCGCTCCCGCCCGGCGCCCACTTCGTCCAGCCGGTCCCGCGCGGGCACTCGGCCTTCGCGTATGCGTTCCGCGGCGAAGGCCGGTTCGGCGTCGGCGGCGACTCTGTCGACCCCGGGCGGCGGGGCGGCCTCGACGGCGCCCTGCTGCGCGCGCCACAGCTGGCCGTGTTCGGCGACGGCGACGAGGTGCGTGTGGAAGCCGACGGCAGCGCGGTGCGCTTCCTGCTCGTGAGCGGCAAGCCGATCGGCGAGCCGATCGCGCGCTACGGCCCGTTCGTCATGAACACTCGCGAGGAGCTCCAGTTCGCCCTGCAGGACCTGCAGAACGACAGCTTCGTGTGGCGCGACGACCCCGAGTGGGCACGCACGCGCCGCACGTGGTCACCGGAGACGTTCAGCCGCTGAGGCGGCACTATCGGTCGGGAGCCGGCTCGACGAGCCTCACGGTCGTCGAGCCGGCGGACCGGCGCTTCGCGCGCCGCCCGGGCTCACGTGGGGAAATGGCTCCGCCAGAACGTCGTGTCGTTCTCCGAGCTCAGCTTCACGTGCCGCGGCTTGTCACCTTTCAGGTCCGCGTCGTGTTCCAGCACGATCTCCTCTACCGACGTCGGCCGACCCGTGTCCATGCCGCCGCGCTCGATGTAGTCCTTGAAGACCAGAAGGTCGTGAGTGATGTGGTGTTCAAGATCCTCGCGGGACGGCGTGACCTCGTCGTCGGGTACCTCCAGCAGGAACGCCACCCTGGTGCCCGCGCCGTCCTGCTCGAACGAAACGTTGCCGCTGTCCACTGCGCTCACGCAGGCGAACTCGTCGCATACCAGCTTGCGGCTCCCGTTGAGGATCCAGTGGATGAAATGCTCCCACGTCGCCTGCACCTCTGCGGGCGCCGCGTCTACTTCGATCTCGCGTCGGATGGTGGCCATGATGGTCGCTCCGTTCCTCGCCCCACCTGCAGCGGAGATGCGCTCCGCTCACTGTCATGAGGGGAAAGTACCCGCGGGCGAAAGGCCGGGAACGTTGTGATGGGAGGCACAAAGGCGGCGCGACCGGCGTGCGCCGGGCCCGCGCGCTCGCTACGGCCGCGCGCTGACGCTACGGCCGCGGTCAGACGGTCGTGACCGTGACACCGGCCTCGGCCAGCGCGCGCAGCTCGGCGGCGGGCGCCGAGGCGGCGGTGATGAGCTCGTCGACCGCCTCGAGCGCGCAGATGCGCACGAAGGCGAGCTTGCCCACCTTGGAGGCGTCGGCGACGACGATCACCCGCCGCGCCCGGCTGATGAGGACCTCGTTGGTGTGCGCCTCGATGTCGTGGTAGGTCGTGAGCCCGCCGGCGACGCTGATGCCGTCGACGCCGACGATGGCCAGGTCGAGGTTCATGCCCGAGAGGGCGGCCTCGGCGATCGGGCCGACGAGCTCGTAGGATTCACTGCGCGCCGTGCCGCCGGTGACGATGAGCTTGAGCTCGGGGCGCAGCGCGAGCTCCGCGGCGATGTTGAGCGCGTTGGTGACGACGGTGATGTCCTGACGGCCGGCCAGCTCCCTGGCGACCTCCGTCGTCGTGGTGCCGCCGGTGAGCCCGACGGACGCGACCTCGGCGCCCACGCGGGCCGCGGCGGCGAGCGCGATGCGGCGTTTCTCCTCGCGGTGTCGCCCGCCGCGATAGCGCAGCGGCAGCTCGTAGACAGTGCTGTTGGCGACGGCGCCGCCGTGCGTGCGCGTGAGCAGCCGCTGCTCCTCCAGCGTCTGGAGGTCGCGGCGGATGGACGCCGTGGAGACGTCCAGCTTGGCGGCGATCTCCGCCACGCCTACGGCGCCGTTCGCGGACAGCTCCTCGAGGATGAGACTCATGCGTTCTTCCTGCCTCATGCCGGCATCGTACCACAGGCGCTGACCGTTTCTGCACGAATCCACATGGTTTCGCTCAGGAACCGCCAGCACGAGGAAACCACCGGCCTTCTCAGGCGGTGCTGACGACCCCGCAGGGACGAGTCGAACAGGCACGCGCGAGGCGAAATGCCTCTGGTTGTTGCTTTTTGATTGAATGGGCCATACTCTTTGCACAAATGAGCAAGACGACTGCAGAGATCGCGACACAACCTGAGTGCTGGCGGCGCGCCGCCGAGCTGGCGAAGAGCGCCTCGGCGGCGGGGCTCCTCCCTCCGGCGGGAGCCGAGCTCGCGGTCGTGGGCTGCGGCACGTCCTGGTTCATGGCTCAGTCCTTCGCTGCGCTGCGCGAGGCCGCCGGGCAAGGCCGCACCGACGCGTTCCCGGCTTCCGAGTTCCCCTCGGCTCGCGAGTACGCGCATGTACTCGCGCTCTGCCGCTCCGGCACGACGACTGAGGTCGTCGGGCTCCTGAGCGGGCTGCCCGCCGGGGTGCGGTCGGTGGTCGTGAGCGCGGTGCCGGATTCGCCGGCGGTGCGCGCCGCCCGCCGCGCGGTGCTCCTGGACTTCGCGGACGAGGAGTCGGTCGTCCAGACCAGGTTCGCGACGACCGCGCTGGCGCTGCTGCGCGCGGCGCTCGGCGAGGACGTCGAGGCGGCGGCGCGCGATGCGGAACGCGCCCTCGCCGCGCCGCTGCCGCTCGACCCGGCGGCGGTCGAGCAGGTCGCCTTTCTCGGCGGCGGCTGGACCTACGGGCTCGCCAACGAGGCGGCCCTCAAGCTGCGCGAGGCCGCCCAGTTCTGGGCGGAGTCCCACCTCGCCATGGAGTATCGCCACGGCCCCATAAGCATCGCGGCGCCCGGCCGGGCCGTATGGCCCTTCGGGCCGCTGCCGCCCGGCCTCGGCGACCAGATCCGCGCCACCGGCGCCGAGCTTGTCGACATGCACGACCTCGATCCGCTGGCCGCACTCGTGGTGGCGCAGCGGTTCGCGGTGGCGGCGGCGGAATGCCGCGGCCTTGATCCGGACAGTCCCCGCAGCCTCACCCGCTCGGTGATCCTGCTCCCACAGGAGGTGGAGACATGAAGCTCGCGCGTACTCCAGAGCGCATCCGTGTCCGCGGCGCGGACACGCTGGTCCTGCTGGCTGCGACGATCATCGTCGTGATCCTTGCCGCTCTGCTGGCGGCATGCGGCGGTTCGTCCTCGTCTTCGACCTCGACCAGCGCGTCGCCCGGCGGCAGCGGCACGGTGACGCTGTGGCACGGCGACGTCGACGTGGAACGTGCGGCGCTCGAGAACATGGCCGCGCAGTACAACGGGACGAATCCTCCCTGGAAGGTACAGACCGTCTTCTCCGGCAACAGCGACTACGCCCTGCAGAAACTGCTCACCGCGATGGCCGGCGGCAAGGCTCCCGACATGATGTACCAGTACGGTTCTTCGCTGCCCAATCTCGCGCGTTCGCCCAAGATCGTGACCATCGGGGACCTGATCGCGAAGACGCCGAGTTACGACTGGAACGACTTCTACCCGGCCGCGCGTCTTGCGTGCACCGTCAACGGCAAGATCAAGGCCGTGCCGTCGCTGATCGACAACCTCTGCCTGGTCTACAACAAGAAGCTCTTCGACCAGGCCGGCGTGAGCTACCCGACGGCGCAGTGGACCTGGACCGACTTCCGCGATGCCGCCAGGAAGCTCACCAACGCGTCGGTCAAGCAGTACGGCTGGGCCTACGTCGCCGACGGCAGCGAGGACAGTGTGTGGCGCTACCTGGCCACACTGTGGCAGGCGAACGGCGACCTGCTCAACGCGGACAACACCAAGGCCGCCTTCGACTCGCCGGCCGGCCTCGCCTCGATGACGCTGCTCCACGACATGGCAGTGGTCGACAAGTCGGTCTATCTCGACACCGGCAACGGCAACTACATGAACCTGTTCAACAACGGCAAGATCGCGATGTTGTGGACGGGTCCCTGGGACATGTCGACGATCAACAAGGACGTCCAGTACGACGTGGAGATCCTGCCGGCGGACGTGGTGCACGCCAGCATCGCCGGGCCGGACTCGTGGATCATGGTCGACAACGGCGCCGACCGCGTGCAGGGCGCCTGGAGCTTCCTGCAGTGGTTCACCTCGGCCAAGGGTCACCTGGAGTACGCCATCAAGACCGGCAACCTGCCGATCCGCGAGTCGGAGACCAAGCTGCCGGAGTACAAGCAGTACCTCACCAAATACCCGTACGCCAAGGTGTTCGTGGACAACCTGAACAATGTGACCAAGGCGCGCCCCAACATCCCGCAGTACCCCAAGATCTCCATCGCTCTCGGGCAGGCGGTGCAGGGCGTGCTGCTCGGCAAACTGCAGCCGCAGCAGGCGCTCGACCAGGCGAGCCAGCAGGTCGACGCGATCCTCTCGGCGCCGATGTGATGAGAGCTTCGGGGGCAGGCAGGGGAGGGGCCGGCGCGTGAGCGCGCCTGACGCCGCTGCGATCGCGCCGCGCGGCCGGCGCGCCGGCCGCTGGGACCGCGTGCTCGCCAGCGAGAGCACCACCGGCTGGCTCTTCGTCTCGCCGGCGGTGATCGTGATCGGCCTCTTCGGAGTCGCTCCCATCATCTGGTCGGTCGTGCTGTCGTTCCAGAGCAACGACCTGGTGACGCCGGCGACGTGGGTCGGCCTCGCCAACTACAAGGCGCTGCTCAAGGACCCGATGTTCGTGGCCTCGGTGCGCCGCACGATCCTCTACACGGTGCTGTTCGTGCCCGTGGTCACGGTAGGCGCCCTGGGGCTGGCGGTGGCGCTCAACCGGCGGCTGCGCGGCATGCGTTTCTACCGCACAGCCGTGTTCGCGCCGGTCGTGACCTCCACCGTGGCCACGGCGATCATGTTCAACTGGCTGCTGGACCCGGATTTCGGCATCGTCAACGCGCTGCTCGTCAAGCTCGGCTTCTCAGCCCAGGGCTTCTTCCAGTCGCCCTCGCAGGCCCTGTACTGCATCGTCGTGATGACGGTGTGGGGCTGGCTGGGCTTCGCCGTCATCATCTTCCTGGCCGCCCTGCAGGGCGTGCCGCAGGAGCTGATGGAGGCGGCGGCGATCGACGGCGCCACGCGCTGGCGCGCCTTCCGCCGCGTGCAGCTGCCCATGCTCGGCCCCGCGACGCTGTTCCTCGTCATCTGGCTGAGCATCAACGCCCTGCAGCTCTTCGACGAGATCTACGTCACCACGCGCGGCGGCCCTCTGAGCGCGACGACCGTGGTCGTCTACTACCTCTACCAGCAGGCCTTCCAGGTCTTCCAGGCCGGCTACGCCACGGCGATCGCCTACGTGCTCTTCGTCGGCATCCTGCTGCTCACCGTCGTGCAGCTCCTCATCGGGCGCCGGTTCGTCCACTACCGCTCGTGAGCGCGATGCCCGGCATCCGCGGACGCAGATGAGCTTCGTCGCCGCGGAGCGCGCGGACGCGCTCGAGGGCGCCGGCCTCGCCGCCCTGCCGGAGCCGGCGGGCCACCACCGTCGTCATCCCAGCTGGTGGCACCTGCTCCTGCTGCCGGTGGCGCTGCTCATGATCTTCCCGTTCGTCTGGCTCGTGATCACGAGCGCGTCCACGCTTGCCGAGACGCGCGTGTTCCCGCCGGCGCTGCCCGCCGGCTTCCCGCTGACGTGGATCCAGAACATGGTCCACAACTACAGCGCGGCGTGGACACAGGCGCCCTTCGGCCGCTGGGCCCTCAACACGACCATCGTCACGACGGTGGTCGTGATCGGGAACCTCGTCTTCTGCAGCCTCGCCGGCTACGCGCTGGCGCGGCTGCGCTTCTTCGGCCGCACCGCCCTCTTCCTCGTCATCCTCGCGACGCTGATGGTGCCGTTCCAGGTCGTGATGATCCCCGTGCTCCTGATCTGCAAGCAGCTCGGCATCGTCGACACGCTGACCGCGCTCGTGGCCCCCAACCTGGTCACGCCGTTCGGCATCTTCCTGCTGCGCCAGTTCTTCAAGACGTTGCCGGTGGAGATCGAAGAGGCGGCGCGCATCGACGGCGCCACGCGCCTCGGCACGCTCGTCAAGGTGCTTCTTCCCTCGATGGCCGCGCCGCTCGCCACGGTGGGCATCATGACCATGCTGTGGAGCTGGAACGACTTCCTCTGGCCGCTCATCGCCATCACCTCGCAGGACAACATGACGCTGCAGCTGGGCCTCTCGAGCTTCGTCGGCTCGCACACCACCAACTGGCCGGTGCTCATGGCCGGCACGGTGATGACGCAGGTGCCCATGCTGCTGATCTTCCTGGTCGCGCAGCGCTGGTTCGTGCAGTCCTTCGCGTCGTCCGGAGTGAAAGGGTAGGGTGCCGCGGTGGCCCAGGTGATCCTCGACAAGGTGCGCAAGGAGTTCCCCGGAAAGCCGCCGATGGTGGCCCTGGAAGGGCTCGACCTCACGATCGCCGACGGCGAGCTGCTGATCCTCGTCGGGCCGTCGGGCTGCGGCAAGACCACGGCGCTGCGCTGCGTCGCCGGCCTCGAACAGCCCACCTCGGGGCGCGTCGTCATCGGCGAGCGCGAGGTGCACGACCTGCCCTCGCGCAAGCGCGACGTGGCGATGGTGTTCCAGAACTACGCGCTCTACCCGCACCTCACCGTCTACGGCAACCTCGCCTTCGGCCTCAAGGAGCACCACGTGCCCAAGGCCGACGCCGACCGCCGCGTGCGCGACATGGCGCACGTGCTCGGCATCGAGAAGCTGCTGGACCGCCGCCCGGCGCAGCTGAGCGGCGGCCAGAGCCAGCGCGTGGCCATGGGCCGCGCCCTCGTGCGCGAGCCGCAGGTCTTCCTGCTCGACGAGCCGCTGAGCAACCTCGATGCGAAGCTGCGCGGCCAGATGCGCGGCGAGATCCTCGAGCTCCAGCGCCGGGTCGGCGTGACGAGCCTGTACGTGACGCACGACCAGGCCGAGGCGATGACCCTCGGCGACCGCATCGCGGTGCTCAACGCCGGCGTGCTACAGCAGCTCGGGCCGCCCGAGGAAGTCTTCCGGCGGCCACGCAACCTCTTCGTGGCGGCGTTCATGGGGACGCCGTCGATGAACCTGCTGCGCGGCACGCTGCAGGACGGCGTCGTGCGCGCCGGCGACCTGACCCTGCGCGTCGCCGGCGCCGCGGACGGCGCCGTCATCGTGGGGTTCCGGCCGGAGGCGCTGCTGCCGGCGCAGCAGGGCGCCGGCCTGCCGCAGCTGCAGATGAGCGTGGAGGTGGTCGAGGAGCTCGGCAACGAGACGCTGATCTACGGGGATGTGCCGGGAGAGATCGCCACCGTCGAGATCGACTCCGCGCTGCCGGCGCCGCTGCCCGGCGCTCGTGCCCGGGTCTGCGCCCGGCTGAGCGGGTTCACGGACGTGCGCCCGGGCGAGACGGTCCCGCTGGCGCTGCGCCTCGACCGCGTGCACCTGTTCGCAGCGGCCGGCGGCGAGGCGCTCGCGGGCGCCTCGCCGCCGGCCGCCGGGCCGGACTGACGCAGTCGGGTCCGGCTACTTCGCCGCTTCCTTCTCCGCCTTCTCGAGCTCTTTCTCGAGCTGCTTCTGGTCGGCCTTGACCTCTTTCTCGATGATCTTGTCGGCGCGCGACATCGCTGCCTTCATCTGCTCGTCCAGCTTGGACTTGCCGACCACGACGAGCGCCGCCGTGCCCTCGTCGAGAAGTTCGCCGAGCTCCTTCATGTCCTTGCGCGACATGCCGTTCCAGAGGTGGCCGATGACGCCGCCGGCTGCGCCGCCCACGAGGGCCCCGGCGATGATCGACGGCGGGAACAGGATGCCGACGACGGCGCCGACGGCGATGCCGGTCCAGGCGCCGTGCTGCGTCGGCTTCTCCCACTTGTCGACACGTACCTTGCCGTCGTCGTCCTTGGTGATCACGGCGGCGTCGTAGGTGCCCACGAAGCCGCGCGCGTGCAACGTGCGCAGGGCCTCGAGGTCCTCCCGGGCGCTCTCGGCCTCGGTGTAGGTGGCGAGGAAGATGAACACGGATGCGTCGGCCATTGAGACTCCTCCAGGTGACTGAGGCCACGCCTCTCCCGGCCCGGCCCGTTGGCTTCCGCCTCAGCCTCCCCCAGCCCACCGGCGCCGAAACCGTAGGGCCGGCGCCGGTGGGCTGGGCTCGCGGCGGTCTTCCGGCGCCGGCCGCCGAGGCGGTGGGTATACAATCCGCAGGGCCTGACACTGGACGGGAGCGGCGATGACACTGAACATCGAGCGGCGCGGTCGCATCGGAGTGATCTCCGACACGCACGGCTACCTCGATCCCGCCGTGCCGGAGCTCTTCGAGGGCGTCGATCACATCATCCACGCCGGCGACATCATCGATGCCGACACCCTTGCCGAGCTGGAGAAGATCGCGCCGGTGACCGCCGTCAGCGGCAACCTCGACGCCGGCAAGCTGGCCAAGCTGCCGCGTGAAGCCACCGGTGAGGTCGCGGGCATCAGCTTCGTCGTCGGTCACAAGCGCAAGCGCCTGCTCAAGCGGCTCGACCAGGGCAAGATCGAAGGGTTCTCGGCTGCGGCGCGCCCAGACCTCCTCATCTACGGGCACGACCACATCCCCGCACTGGAGTGGCTGGATGGCTGCCTCATCCTCGACCCCGGCACCGCCTCGTCGCCGCACGAGGAGGACGACGACCCCACGGTCGCGATCGTCGAGGCCGGCGAGGCCGGCCTGAGCGTACATTTCTTCATGCTGGAGCGTTCGCCCCAGTACAGCGGCTGACCCGCCGGCCTCCTCAGCTCTCCCCGCACGCCGCACCGTACACGTCCAGGACGCGTTCGACGTGGGCGCGCATCAGCTCCGCGGGGTCCGTGCCGAGCCGCCCGTCTCTCACCCGCTCGTACTCGCCCGGCAAGTACTGGCTGAGGAGCGCCGGAGGGATGGGGCGCGACCGGAGGTTGCCGAGGAGCGTGTCCACGGCGCGCCGGACCGGCGGCTGTGGCCAGTAGTACCGGCAGCGGTCGCTGTAGCTGAAGGCGCGCGCGAGACGCGTGCTCTCTTCGTCGCCGGCGTAGTAGGGCCGCCAGTATCCGGGCTGCGCCAGCATGGCGGCCTCGAGCGCCGCGCGCACGCCCGAGGGAGGCGCGTCCTTTGATCTGAGAAGCTCGCGCTCGATCGCCTCGAGGGCGAAGACGGCCTCGCGCAGCGCGAACGTGAGCCACGGCCCGACCTTGAGGATGCCGAAGTGGTCCTCGACGAGCGCGCGCAAGGCCTTGGGTCGCTGATAATCGGTCGAGTGGGCTTCGAACACGATGCCGGGATGGCTGCGCAGCGCCTCGCCAAGGCCGGCCGCCGCGTCGCGGTCGTAGTCGATCACCGCCTCATCGCCGAACTCCACGCCCGGCTGCACGACGAGCGCGACGACGCGCTCCCAGGCCGCCCCGACCCCGGCCGTCTCGAACGCCTCCCGGGTCATGCCTAGCACGCATTCCGCGTCCCGCGCCGGTGTGACTTCGGGCCGCCCGGATGCGGCAGTCTCGCCGCCCGGCACCGGCACCTCCGTGCCGACGACGTAGGCCGGTGCCGGCGCGCCGGCGGAGAGCGCGGAGCGGGCCTCCTCCGCCGCGCGGCACAGATCGGCGGCGCGTGCCGTGGCGATCTCCTGGGGGAGCGGCTCTGCCTCGAGGCCGGCGTCGTCCGCGCAGCGCATGCTCGTGTCCAGGTGGAGCTTGGAGTAGCCGGCCGCCACGCACGAGCGCACGAGTTCGCGCGCCGCCGCCATGGCCTCGGCGGCCGGGCGGTCACGCCAAGGGTACGGCCCGAGGTGGTCGCCGCCGAGGATCAGGCGCCCGGAGGGGAGTCCCGCCGCGGCGGCGAGGCTCGCGACTTCGTCGCGAAAGAGCGCCGCCGTCATGCCCGTGTAGCCGCCGTCCTGGTTGACCTGGTTGCACGTCGATTCGATGCAGATGATCGCTTCGTGCGCCGCTGCCCGTCGCAGCGCGGTCTCGAGCACGATGCGGTCGGCGGAGCACACCGACGCCAGGCCGACGCCCTCGCCGCGTCGGTTGGCCGCTGCGATGGCGAGAAGCGCAGAGGACTCGGGGCCACCCTCCGCGGCGCTCATCGGCCGCACCCGGCGCTCATCGGCCGCACCCGGGGGCGGGCGGGCTCGACCCGGCCGGTGGTGCTCCTGACGTCGCTCCTTCGGGGACGAGCCCGGCGACCAGCGCCAGCGCCTCCTCGCGCGTGGGCTGCGCCTCCACACCTCCAGCGGCGCGGGTCGAGAGAGACCCGACGGCGACCGCCAGCGCGAGAGAACGGCCCACCTCCCATCCCATGAGACGGGCGCAGATGAAGCCGGCGTCGAAGGAGTCCCCGGCGCCGACCGTGTCGGCGACGTCGGCGTCGGGGGCCGAGACGCTCGCCAGCCGGCACCCGTCGTGCGCCAGGGCGCCCGCGGCGCCGAGCTTGAGCACCGGCAGCGGGCCGCGGGCGGCGAGGACGGTCGCGGCGACCGCCGGATCGGCGGCGCCGCTCACGGCCGCCGCCTCGGCGGCGTTGACGAACAGCACGTCGACGGCGGGCAGCACGGCGGCGAGCCCGCCGTCCCAGCGCCCCGAGGGGTCCCAGTTGAGGTCGAGGGAGGTCGTCGCTCCGGCCGCATGTGCGGCCGCGAACAGGTCGGCGAGGCCGGCCGCCAGACGCGGCTGGAGGAAGAAGGACCCTACGTGTACGTGCCGGGCGGAACTCAGGAGCTCTGCGCCGACCAGACTCGCGTGCAGTTCGTCGATGCATCCGGGGGACGTGACGATGGCCCTGTCCTCGCCGCGCGCCAAGGCGACTGTGAGCCCTGTCCGCCATGCGGAGCCGCGCGCGACGCCCGCAGTGTCGACGCCCCGTCGCTCCAGCTCATCGAGCATGAACCGACCGCCCGCGTCGTCGCCGACCACGCTCACGAGCGCGGTCCGCAGGCCGAGGCGCGCGGCGGCGCATGCGGTGATCGCGGCGGAGCCGCCGACGGTGAGCGCGCCGGACTCCGCCAGCTGCTCCGCCTGCCCGAACGCGAGCTCGCTTGGCGCGCCGTGAAGCACGACGTCGGGGTTGGCGTCGCCGACGACCAGAAGATCGAAGCGCGCGGTCATGCCCAGCGCCGGGTCTCGGGCGCGCGAGCGTCGCGGCGCCGGCCCTGGGCCGCGCCAGTCGCGCTGCACTGCCACTGCGACTTCATCGCAGCGACTCGGGGATGAGGTCGCGTTCCGCTGCGAGCAACTCCTCGACCATGGCCTCGATCCGCTCCGGCGACAGGGTCGCGGAGGCGTTGGGGTCGAGCAGCACGGCCTGATGCACGTGATCGCGCCGGCCGTCGAGCGCGGCGCGGACGGTGAGCTCGACGACGTTGAGGAACGTGCGGTCGAGCGCGGCGCACTGGGCCGGGAGGTCGCCCACGAACGTGGGCTGCAGCCCGGCCCGGTCCACCAGGCACGGCACCTCGACGCAGGCGTCCTGCGGCAGGTTGGTGATCAGCCCCGTGTTGCGCACGTTGCCGTACACGGTGCGCGGCTGCCCGGTGACCATCGAGTGGATGATCAGCGAGGCGTACTCGCCGCTGCGCTCGATCTCGAAGGGCTCGCCGGCGGCGAGCTTGCGCTTCTCGTCCTCGTAGAAGCCGATGTTCTCCTCGCTGCGGCGGATGTACTCGTCGACGGGGATGCGCAGACGCTCGATCTGCGCGTCGTCGCGCATGAACCACGGGACGTACTCGGCGAAGTGCTCGCTGGACTCGGTGGGGAAGTAGCCGAAGCGTTTGTAGATCTCCACGCGGACGTGGCGGCCGAGCCCTTCGGGGTCGGCCGCGATCGCCGCGTCCAGCGCCGGGTACAGGCTCTCGCCGTCCTTCTCGAGCCGGAGCACCCAGCTCATGTGGTTGACGCCGGCGCCGAGGAAGGTGACCTCGGCGGGGTCCACCCCCACGTACTCGGCCACTTGATGGCTCGTGTTCTGGATCGAATGGCAGAGCCCCACGATGTTCTGGTGCAGCGAACCCTCGTACCAGGCCCAGCAGTTCATCGCCATGGGGTTGGTGTAGTTGAGCATCCACGCCTGCGGACACAGCTCCATCATGTCGTCGGCGATCGAGAGGAGCACGGGGATGGTGCGCAGCGCCCGGAAGACCGCGCCGACGCCGGAGGTGTCGGCGATGGTCTGGCGGAGGCCGTACTTGCGCGGGATGTCGAAGTCGAGGCGCGTCGCCGCGATCCCGCCGACCTCGATCGTGTTGATCGCGAAGTCGGCGCCGTCGAGGGCCGTGCGGCGGTCAAGCTGTGACTCGATCGCCGGATGCGCGCCGACCTCGTTCGCCGTCCAGCGCGCCATCGCCTCGGCCGTCGCGAGTCGTTCGGCGCTGATGTCGTGCAGCACGATCTCCGCGTCCGCGAGCTCGGGGAAGGTGAGGATGTCGCCGAGCAGGTTGCGCGTGAACTCCACGCTGCCGGCGCCGATGAACGCGATCCTGGTCATGCCGTTGCCGTCCTTTCGCCGGCGCCGCCGGTCGGCGGCGCCGAAGCTGTCATACCTGACGGCCCGCCGCAAGGGTAGGGCGATGGCCGTTCCTGAGCGATATTCTGCCAAATCGAGCAGAAATGAGCAAGGCGGCGCCGCTGCGTGTGCCGCCTTCGCTCGGGTATGCTGCGCGCGAGCCAGCGAGGAGGAGCGATGAAGTCGCACACCGTCTACAAGACCTTCCGCGTCGAGCAACGCCGCGCCTTCGTGCGCATCACCGAGGATGTGCGGGCGGCGGTCGAGGAGTCCGGCATCAGCGAGGGCATGGCCCTGGTCTCGGCGATGCACATCACCGCCGGCGTGTGGATCAACGACGACGAGCCCGGGATCCAGGCCGACGCCCTCGAGTGGCTCGACAAGCTGGCGCCGCCGTCCTGGCAGCCGCCGGCCGACGACGTGGCCCGGCAGCTGCTCCCCGACGGCGGCGACTACCGCCATCACCGAGGCGGCGAGGACAACGGCGACGCTCACCTGAAGAACCTGCTGGTGCACCACCAGGTGATCGTGCCGGTCACCGACGGCCGCCTCGACCTGGGGCCGTGGCAAGCCGTCTTCTATTGCGAGTTCGACGGCCGCCGCAGCAAGCGGCTGATCATCAAGGTGCTGGGGGAGTAACCGGCCGTCTGCGTCGTCGTCGCGTGCCGCCCCGCGAGTAACCTCGGCGACCCGCGGGTATCGAGGATTCCGGGGCCGCTGAGGCGAAGATCGCGGGGCCGTCATGGCGAAAGCGCTCGCGTCACGTGCGCGAGCCGGAGGAGGAACAGATGGACGAGCAGCACAGCGAGACGATCGTCGTGGTGGACGGCCGGGCGGCCGCGCACCGCTACTGGGGACTCATGGCCGCGCTCGGCGTGGTCGCCATCATCTTCGGCGTCATCGTGCTGGCCAACATCTGGGCGAGCGTGCACCTGGTGGCCATCTTCGCCGGCCTGTTCCTCGCCTTCGCCGGCCTCATGCAGTTCGTCAACGCGGCCGGCGCCGAGAGGAAGACCGGCCGCATCATCGCCGGCGTC
>Ga0118677_10003296_pt1 | contig 30822 bp, 20 predicted proteins | sample AliMusrvi5mmetaG_FD_86154 | JGI IMG/M metagenome (GOLD analysis project Ga0118677, IMG submission 86154) | reverse complement strand
AGTTTGGCTCAGGCTCGGGAATCGGGGCGTACCGGCTCAGCGGCTGGAAAGCTACGCGGGCGCCCTCGCCCCGGTTCTCAGCGACCGTTGAAAGGCCCCTGCTTTTGCTGGACCTCAAGTAAGCGCCATTCCACCTTCGAGTGGTAGGCCAGCTTACCAAATAGCCGCGCTAATCTGAGCGCGGCTGACTTGTGGGTAATGACAAGGCCTTTAGGCTGCAGAACATCATTTTGGAGGGGAGCTAAACAGTGTTCCGGTGCTACTGGGTTCTCGTGTGCTTCTGCAGACTAAAGGCCGCGCTCCTATGCGCTGGTGGCATTGACAAGACGCGCCCACTGCCCGCCTGCTCCAGCACCACCTGCCTTTGGCGACCAGAACCCCTATGATCAGTTGTTGCGGATGGTGCGAATCGACTGCACCGCAAACTCGCCTCCGCTGCCCTCATCCGCCGGGTCGAGACGAATGCCGATGATGGTCTTGCCGGCCCAAAGGGAATGCCGACCGACTTCAAAGACAGATTCATTGAAATCAGGGCCGGGCTTGAACGGCAGACGAACCATTTTGTCCTCGGACCAGTTCGGGCTGTCCGCAGTAATCCAGTACAGTCCGATAGAACCGCCGGTAGCCGACTGGGATTTGACCTTGAGCTTGTCATCAAGGTGGCCATCGACTCGCAACCGGGTTCGGTGCAGGTAGGGATTGGACCCGGTTGCCCGGCCCTTGAGCAGTCCAGCTTCCGTTCGCAGGTCTTCGACTTCGTGGACCGGCATCCAGCCTTCCAGGCCCTGTCCAAAATCAAAGGCAATCACGCTCAACTGGCTCGGTAGGAGGCTGCCGGCCACGTACTTCGCGCCCGGGATTTCCAGCAAGTGCGGGCCTGGCCCGGACAACCGGATAACCAGAAACCCTTTTTCGCCCTGATACTGCCAGCCGTCGGTTGGGGATTGCGGCAAGCTTGAGCTATTGAGCATGACGCGCACGGGTTTCTCAAGGCCGGTCACCAGTACACAACCGCTCTCTCCTTCCGGAAAGCGCGTTTGAAATCTCAGCACTCCGTCTTTCCAGGCAGCCTCGCTTACCCGGGCGCGTGTAGTGATGCTCACACGCTGATTCCCGGTTTCGACCGTGATCGTCGCCGGCTCGATGTCACGCCCGAGTAGTTTATAGATGTTCTTGGAGATCAGGCCCGGTTCGAAGACCCAGGGGCACTTGGACCAGTCCAACGCACTGAAGTTGTCGGGCCAAAGGGCTACGTTGGGGCCATCCGTGTCCTGCTGGTAAAGCGCGCTGATCGTGAGCCCTTCGGCGATGCGCCGCCAGGGAAAGGAATGGTCGTAGTCCGCCAGTTTCAGCAGGGCATAAGCGTAGCGTAGCCCATTCCATTGAACAGGCTGACCTATCCAGGAACCGCCGAACCATGAGCCGCCGAAGAGGGCAATTGAGGCATAGCGGAGGACCGGCTTGCCTTCAGGATTCCACACATACACAAATGGCATGCCCGTCCAGGCCCAGCGCACGGCTTCCTGGAGGTAGCGGGCTTGCCCGGAGCAACGATAGGCCTCGATCTCGGCCTCAACGGCATCCGCAGCGGCAAGGATGTCCGGCGCGTGGACCGGGCATTCCCAGACTTGGGCGGCGCGGGGCACGCGGAACTGCTCGATAAACGCCAGCGGCTTTTCGGCTGCCTTGAAGTACCCCGCGTCGCCAGTAAGCCGGGCGAACCGCAGGACTTCGTACAGATTGTGGGCGCAAGTGCCGAGTTCGGCGGCATGGTCCGGACCGAGCAACGAATAATCCAATCCTTTGAATACCCCGCTCGTCTCCACCCGGGTCCTGAATCGCCATGAACCGTCGGGCTCCATCGCATCCAAAAGCTGGATGGCTGTCTGACTCATACCCGCCAGTCGCGGAACCGGGTCAGCCCAAGTAAAACCCAGGTCGTCCCATTGCGGGCTGAATCCGCCCAGCTTTTCTGCCAGCGCCGCCCGGTCGTTGTATGCCTGTCGGAGATCGGCGTCCTGGGTCATGAGGGCCGCCATGCGGAGCTGGCAGGCGAAATGCGGGGGCCGTCCCTTCGGGCTCAACAGTTCGCCCGCGCCCTTCGAGGTCCACCATTGGCGCTCCGCCTCCACCCACAGCGATTCCAGGAACGCCCGGGTGCTGAACTCCAGCTCCTTCACGTAGCTTCCTCGCGGGATCGGCGCCGGCTCAGGAACTCCGAAGGTCTCAAACCACCGAGGCAGGCAGGCGACGGACTGCCGCGCGGGAGTCACCCCCGTAATCCAGGCCTCAAGGCGCAAGGGCGTCTGCCGCTTGTAAGGGTACGGAGCAGCGGCGGCTTCGAGCGCATTCGAGCTCACCCAGCCAGGCACCGTTGGCAGAAATAGTCCCATCAGGTGATTGTCCTGTCGTTCAATGAAATTCGGCGAGGCAAAGACCGCCGCAGGCCGGTCATTGGCCCCGTCCCACTTTTGGAGGCAGTCCCAGTAAAGCGCCAAGGCGGCGTTGTCCCTGGAGAAGGCCATGAGCGGCACCGTGATCTTGTTCGGATGCGGCACGTAGCGGACGTAGTAATCCGAATCGTGCATATCGAGGTTGGACGACGAGGCCTCGTCGCCTACCAGCCACTCCAGGCCGCAGAACAGGCCGTCGTCTTTCCTGGCTCCGAAGGTCCCTTCGCCGACATGCAACATGGGTCCCTGGAAATGCACGAGCAACCCCTCTTTGTCTGGCTTGGCTTCATAGACGATCCTGACTCGGTCATCATTGGAGAGAGCGAAAGAAAAGCGGCAGTCCCACCGCGTGCCTGCTCCGTCATCAAGGGAGCGGGCGAACTCCAGCCCGCATCCGCCGGGCCCGAGGTCCGTCGGTTTGAATTGGTCGGCATAGATGAATCGCCGCGACAATTCCGTTCCCTTCTTTACGACCAGATAGCTTAACTCGCTCGCCACCGCCATGCGCGTCCAACGATTGGACTGGTTGACATCCACGGCGAATACCCCGTAACCGAATTCATTCCTCGGAAAGACCAGCCGCACGTGCTTGTTGCCGAGCACAAGGGTCTCTCCGTCGCGGGCGAGGCCAGGCCGATCGAATGCAGTCTCCCCCATCGGGATCGGATTAGCGACGACTACCTTGGCGGGTTTGGTCGCCGGGTCGAGGCCGGGAAAGACTGCGCGCGCCCTGATATCGGCGGCCAGGGCGCCTTTCGCCATGAGCTTCCACTGCAGGACCACTGGTTTGTCCCTCCGAACCCCCGGCAACCTGACCATCCGCTCACCCGCCAGCAGACTCAACCCTTCCGGCAGTTCTAATTCGACGGTTCCTGTGGGCAGTGGCCGGCCGCCCTTGTCAGCCACCTCACAGTTCACCACAAAGGGCGTTCCGACCTCCAACACCGGCCGCGGCACTCTCAGTGAGAGGGCTAGTTGGGGAGGAAACAAGTCCTGGATTTCGTCCTCGCTCAAGGCCCGGTCATATATTTTGACGTTTGCAATAGCGCCGATGAAGTTCTCCCCGATTCGGAGTTGACGGGCCTCCAGGACGGGTGCCCCGCTCCGCGCGCGGTCGGCCTTTACGCCGTCTAGCCACAGGTGCAGGCTGGTCTTGTCCCAGACGGCGACGACCTGGTGCCACTTGGAGGGTTCCGGCCCGGACACTTGTACCCGCGGTTCGGGATTGCCCGCGATGAACGTAAAGAACGAGAGCTTGCCTCCCTCCGGCGGGTTATCGAGGCGCAACAGATAGCTCCCCGGCACATCAAGGATGTGCTTGAACTTATTGGCCTTCTCATCAGCCGGGCAGATCAAGGCCTGAATAGTAATCGGCCCCTCCAGTCGCTTGGACTGAGGTAAAGGCACTTCGACAAGTGAATGTCCATCGAATGATAGGGCCTTTCCTGACGGCCCCTCGATCCATCTGGCGGCCCCGCGAATTGCTCCTTCGAACCCATGCCCCGTAGCGTCATGCGCGATGTTGCCTGCGCCTTCGTCAAACTTCCACCACGCCCAGGGGCCCGCGCCTTGGAGCCCAGCCGGTGCCGACTGCGCAAGGGGCTCTGCTGCCGGAGATGTCATGACGCTCGCCGGGAGAAGCGCCGCTCCGAGCACGGCAGCGGCGTGGCAAAAGGCGAGTGTTAGGTTTCGGCGGACTTCTCGGTTCATGTCTTTGTCGGCGGCACTTCAGCCTGCGAAGCTTCTCCTGGCGGGCGATGTTCTGCGCCGGAGGACACTGCCGACTATAGGAACTTCCCGCCCACCGTCGCCAGTGTTTTCGAGGCATCATGCTGCGGCATCGTGTTCACTCTACTTGGTCAGGCTCGCGCTAAAGCCTAGTAACGCAGATACGGCGGCGTAGCGCAGATTTCCAATCTGCTGTATCGCCGATCTATAATCGGCAAGGCCTTGACCTCTGACCCCGACCTGCACACCACCTGAACCAATGAAGCCCATACGAAATCTCACGCGCGGGAAAAGCAATCCGCGCTCTTGTGACCGCTTGTCGACGGTGGTAACCTGAGTTCATGACAAGCACGCAGCGTAAGTTGCTTCAGGCAGTCGTGCGCGATGGGCTTAAGATCCAGTCGCGTTTTTCTGCTGCGCCGGTCTATGCGATTACCGGTCGAGGTTCGCTTAAAAGCGAAGGGGTAGCCACGCTTCAAGAGATTAAGCGGAACCTGAAGAAGCGCCGTGCGAAAAGCGTGGCTTGAAGCGTTCACGTGGGAAATGGTGATCGCTGCTAATGCGGCGTTATGCCAGGCCAAGGGTGCGCTTCACCAACCCACCAACGACGGCTACGAGTCGGCGCGTAAGCTCTGGGACAGCCGATACCACCAGGCCTTATGGCTCGATGAGGCGGTGGATCTATGCCGTCAGTGTCATCGGCTGGCTCCGTTCTGCAATTTCAACGGCAACACCTTTGCCGCCATTGCACGCCAGTCCATCCAGGAGCTTCGGTTGCCGGCCGACCAGGCACACATAGTCCGATCCTGGGCTGGACATATAGTGGCGGGGACCGCCGGTGCAGTGGAAATAGAGCAATTCTTGCAATTCTCACGTGCGCTGACGGCTACGAAGATGAGAAAGTAGCCTCGTTCGTGGGATGCTGCATCCCTTACGAAGGGGAGCACACGGACCAACGATTATGAAACTGAAGCCCTTCATTCTCTTAACTGCCCTGTTCGGCTGCCAGGTCATCACCCGGGCGCTCGGCGGCGCGACTGATTCAACCAAGCACTCGTTCTCGATCGGCGAAAACGATTTCCTCCTGGACGGCCAGCGATTCCAGATCCGCTGCGGCGAAATTCATGCGCCTCGCGTGCCGCGCGAGTATTGGCGGCATCGGTTACAGATGAGCAAGGCCATGGGATTGAATACGGTTTGCGCCTACCTGTTCTGGAACATGCACGAGCCCAGGCCGGGCCAGTTCGAGTGGTCAGGTCAGGCGGACGCAGCCGATTTTTGCCGCATTGCACAGGAGCAGGGATTGTGGGTGATCCTGCGCCCGGGACCTTACTCGTGCGCGGAATGGGAAATGGGCGGGTTCCCGTGGTGGCTGCTCAAGGACGATGACATTCAGCTCCGGACGCGCGATCCGCGGTATCTGGCCCCAGTCAAGGGTTACCTTCGTGAGGTCGGCCGCGTGCTCGGGCCGTTGCAGGTGACCAAAGGTGGCCCGATCCTGATGGTCCAGGTGGAAAATGAGTATGGCTTCTTCGGGAAGGATGCCGCTTATATGGGCGAACTGCGGCAAGCCGTCCTGGATGCGGGCTTCGACGTGCCGCTCTTCGCTTGCAACCCGCCGCAGCACCTCAAGGATGGCTTTCGACCGGACCTATTCCCGGTCGTGAATTTTGGTTCCGACCCTGCCAGTGGGTTCAAGGCGCTGCGAGAGGTATTGCCTAAGGGACCGCTCATGTGCGGCGAGTTCTATCCGGGTTGGTTCGACACCTGGGGAGCGCCGCATCACACGGGTAACACGGCCCGCTACCTAGCCGACCTCGAATACATGCTGAAGGCGGGAGGCTCGTTCAGCATTTACATGGCACACGGAGGGACGACCTTTGGTTTCTGGACTGGGGCAGATCGTCCGTTCAAGCCGGACACCTCGAGCTATGACTACGACGCGCCCATTAGCGAGGCCGGCTGGGCCACGGAAAAGTTCTTCAAGACGCGGGAGCTATTCGGGCGCTACCTGCTGCCCGGTGAAACGATGCCTGAGCCCGCCACCAGGAACCTGGTAATGGCCATCGCGCCGGTGGAGGCTGCGGCGTGCGCACCTTTGCGTGAGAACCTTCCGGCCGCCGTCAAAGATGCGAAGCCGCGCACGATGGAACAATATGACCAGGGCTATGGCTGCATCCTGTATCGGACCATGCTTCCAGTCGGACCGGAAGCCACTTTGGAAGCCAAGGCCGTCCATGACATTGGCCAGGTATTCTTGGACGGCAAACGCATGGGCATCATGGACCGGCGGTCCAGCAAGTTCAGCATTCGACTTCCGCAACGCGAGACGCCTCAGCCCCTTGACCTGTTGGTTGAAGCCATGGGGCGCGTCAATTTCGGTGCGGAGGTTTATGACCGGAAAGGCTTGCACGGACCCGTGATATTGCGCCCCGCCGACGGTCAGGCCGTCGAACTGGCAAATTGGCAGGTCTTCACGCTGCCTCTGGATGACGCGATGCGGGCTGGCTTGCGATTTGGGTCGCCCAAACTGCACGAGCCGGCGTTTTGGCGGGCATCTCTGAAGGTCAACGAACCGCACGACACTTTCCTGGACATGCGAACATGGAGCAAAGGCTTCGTTTGGGTGAACGGCCACAACCTGGGCCGCTTCTGGAACATCGGTCCGCAGCAGACGATATACTTGCCCGGTCCTTGGCTCAAGCGAGGCGAGAATGAAGTCATTATCCTCGACCTGTTTGGTCCGGAAAAGCCGCTCGTTGCCGGACTGGAGCAGCCCATCTTGAATCAGCTTCGTCCGGAACTGGACTTCGCCCGCGCCAAACGGCCCGAGGTGACCCTGCAACTCGATGCCGCGGAGCCCGTGCTCAAAGGTACTTTTGCTTCCGGCACTGCCATGCAGGAAATCAAATTCGCCCGCCCGGCCCGTGGACGCTATTTCTGCCTGGAGTCACTCAGCGCGCAGGATGGGAAGCCCTACGCAGCCGTGGCGGAGCTCGAGCTGCTGGACGCCTCAGGCAACACGCTCTCCCACGAAGGCTGGACCATCGGTTATGTGGACAGCGAGGAACGCGAGCGTGAAGATGGTACCGCCGAGAACGCCATCGACGGCCAGACAGCAAATTTCTGGCACACTCAATGGGGTTCCGCCTCGCCCGCACATCCTCATCGCCTCGTCCTCGACCTCGGCCAATCTCGTTCCATCGGCGGATTCCGCTATGTGCCCCGGCAAGGGGGTGCGGAGGTGGGTGGCCGCATCAAAGAATACCGCGTCTGCATCGGCGACAATCTGATTCTCCGGCCGAAGGACTGATGGTGGAACCATGCCCTTGACTTTCGACACATGGCATTCTTCTCGGAAGCCGGATAGCAACGTAGCGTGAATGAGTCTGGTAGCCAACAGCAGCCCCGAGCCGGGCTGAGAGAATTGCTGGCAACGGTCTGGCCGGCCGCGTCGGCAAAGGACTCGGACCTGCAAAGGCGGAAAAAACTAGCCGTTCGCACCGGCCACCTGACAATGGCGGTGATGACGGCGGCGGCGGTGGCAGGGACCCTGATTGTCGAGTTTCGACAATCGTCGGGCGCTCGGCTTGCGAGCCTGGCAGCCGTGGACCTCATCTACATTACCTGACCGTGGTGAATGTGCAGCTCGAGGCAGCACGCTTGCTGGATGGGCGCGACCCGGCTGGGGCACGCAGCGCCATCGAAAAAGCGCAGACGCTGACGCAAGAGGGCCTGCGGCAGATCCGTTGTTCGGTCGCCGCGTTGCGGTCGTCTACACCTGCACGTTGTCCGGCAACTCCGGCGGGGCGTATGGGGACCAGTAATTCCCATGCGCGCTTTACAACTGTTTACGAATACCAAGGCATCGGCTCGATGATTTCCTATGCTTGGCTCCAGCAATACGGCCTGCCCACGGACAGTTCGTCGGATTACGCCGACCCGGACCACGATGCCCCGAGCAACTGGCAGGAGTGCATTTGCGGCACCAATCCCACCAACGCGCTCTCGGCCTTACGCATGGTGTCGGCCCTGCCCACTGGCACCAACGCGACGGCGGCCTGGCAGAGCGTGGCCGGGGTGGATTACTTTCTGGAGCGGAACGCCAATCTGGCCGCGCCGTTCACGCTCTTGGCCACGAACATCGTCGGGCAAGCGAGCACCACCAGCGTCGCGTAAGGCCTCCAGGCGGCAGTATTAAAATGCGGCGGCTGGTGGCCCGGCGGCGATAAATCGGCGGCGATAAATCGGTTGCAGTCCGAGCCGAATCCGGGCAAGCCTCGGGCATGTGCATCTGCAAGTTCTTTACCGGGTTCCTGGCCTTGGTCACAGCGATTTGTCTTAGTGGCTGTGCGAGCAATCGCTCGCATCACGCGCTTGAGCGGCAAACGGGCGAATCGGTCGTTCTAGTGGGAGAGGCGCCAGCGAATCTGGCGTTTGCACCATTGCTTTCCAAGTCGGTCATCGTTCGCAGCACTTACCGGGACGGGTTGCCGCAGACGATTCATTACCAGCCGGGCCAGGATTATGTGTTGGATGCATCAGGCGAGATCCGCCGCACGCCGGGTTCGCGCATTCCTGACTTCGGCACCAACATGCTCTACGGCAAAGAAGACTTCCGGCACGACCAGTTCCCCGGCTTCGGCAATGGGCGGTTCTTCGTCTATGTGGATTACGCGCATAGGGAGACGTGGCAGCGTCCCAAAACGATGGCCGAGTTCGGCGTGACGCAATTGCCCAGAACCCGGCAGAAGCTGCGAGCCGGCGCAACCGTCCGCATCGTAGCTTTCGGCGACAGCATCACCGCGGGCGGTGACGCCTCGGAGCCGAGCCTGATCTTTTGGGAACGCTGGGCGGCAGCGCTGCGGATGAAGTATCCCAGCGCGCTGATCGAGACAACCAATGGCGCGACCGGTGGCGATGCGACCGTGCAGGGTTTGCAGCGCCTGGAGGAGAAAGTGCTCCGGCAGAAGCCCGACCTGGTCGTGATCGGATTCGGCATGAACGACCACAACCGCGAAGGCTACGGCGTGCCGTTGGACGCCTTTGCCGCGAATCTGCGCACCATGATCGCCCGTATTCGTGCCAGCACCGATGCCGAGATTGTCTTGTTCTCCACCTTCCCGCCCAACCCGAAATGGCATTTCGGCTCGCACAACATGGCAGCCTACGCGGATGCAACTGAGCGAGTGGCTCGGGAAGAGCACTGCGCCTATGCCGACGTTTATCACTTCTGGATGTCCCAGGCCGCACGGAAGAAGCCGGAAGACCTCCTGGCCAACGACATCAACCATCCCAACGACTTCGGGCACTGGATCTACTTGGAAGCCCTGCAAGCCATAGGCCTCTGAACCGGACATTCCAGCACAGATGAACCTTGGGCTGCGAAGAGGGGACTAACACAGGCGGCGGTAATGTGAGTGGAACCATGGAGTTCTACGCGCCAGCACTGCCAGCTATGAATACCAGATGCGGGGCGGACCCAAAGATACCTTGTGGGCTGGATTGTGATTGGCATATATTGCTGCCATGAGCACAATAATTGGTGAGTTAGCTCAGAACCGGCGATGTCAGCCTGACCTGGCGCCGGCAAGCGAGCCGGCGAAGGCCCCTGCGGCCGCTGAGCGGCGCGACCGCGCCACACCAGCCGCCGTGCGATCCGCTCTGAAGGTTACCGGGAACGGGGACTTGGGCTTGTTGGAGGCCCTGATCAGCTCGAAACTCTACCTGGATTATGAGCGGGCATTCACTGAGGCGACTGGTCTGCCGGTTGCGCTGCGACCGGTCGAGTCCTGGCAACTCCCTCACCATGGCAAGCAGAACGAGAGTCCGTTCTGCGCTTTGATGGCGGAGAGAAGCCGAGCTTGCGGGTCCTGTCTGGAAGTGCAGGAGAAGCTAACACGAGCGGCAACGGATGGACCTGCGACCACCGCCTGTCCAGCCGGCCTGAGCGACACTGTGGTGCCGGTGCGGTTGGGGGAGCGGTTGATCGGCTTCTTGCAGACCGGCCAGGTCTTTCGGAAACCGCCGACGCAGCAGCAGTTCGAGCGCACAGCCCAGTTGCTGGCGGAATGGGGCATCAATACAGACCGGGCGGCGCTAAGGCAGGCGTATTTTGCCACACAGGTGGTGCCAACCAGGCAGCACGAAGCGGTGATCAAGCTGCTGAGCATCTTCGCGCAGCACCTATCGATCTTGAGCAACCAGATCCTCGTTCAGCATAAAAACGCGGAGCCACCGATCATCACCCGCGCCAAGGCCTACCTCCAGGAGCACCAAGCCGAAGACCTGAGTCTGGGACAGGTCTCCAAGGCGGTCAACAGCAGCCCCTTCTATTTCTGCAAGATGTTCAAGAAGGCCACTGGGCTGAACTTCACGGATTACGTGTCGCGCATCCGCATCGAGCGCGCCAAGAACCTCCTGCTGAATCCCAACCTGCGGGTGAGCGAAATCGCGTTCGAGGTCGGCTTCCAGTCACTCACGCACTTCAACCGCGTGTTCAAGAATACCGTTGGCCAGTCCCCGACCCATTATCGGGAGCAGTTGATGGGGCGGTAAAACACTTCGAAATCCGCATTGCCAGCCGGGGGCCGATGGCGCGATGCTTCGCCGGAATGAACGAGAATTCTCTCACCGTCGTTGCGCAGATCAAAGCCAAGCCGGGCAAGGAAACCCAGGTCCGGCAGGAGCTGCTGTCGCTCGTTGCCCCGAGTCGCAAGGACGCGGGGTGCTTGAATTATGACCTGCACCAGGCGCTGGATAATCCAGCACTGTTCCTGTTCCACGAGAACTGGACCAGCGAGGCGCACCTGGAGCAGCACTTGCAGAAGCCGGATTTGAAGGCCGTGTTGGCCAGGGTGGGAGAACTGGTCGCCGAACCGCCGCAGATCACGCTCTGGAAGAAGATCGGTTGATTAACAGCGAAGGCGCGAAGGCGCGAAGCCACTTGCGACAAGTGGGGCCTATCCGGAGGGAATCGGCGCCTACGCCTAGGCGATCTTTTTCCTGCGTTCCGCCAATTCATCCGCCATCTGGATGGTCATTCTCTTGTTCAGCTTATACGCCGCCAACAGTGCGGTGCAGATGGCGAAGAGCAGACCGACGACGATTCCGCTCGTGAAACGATAGCCGGCAACCGCCCCGGGCGCACTGGGCAGCTTGGTGTCATAGTTGAAGAAACCGCCCATGATCCAAAGAAAGGAAGCCGAGCCGAGAGCTAATCCGGATTTCAGGGCGAACCCGATCGTAGCAAAGACCGTCCCGGTGAAGCGGCGGCCGACGGTCCATTCCGAATAATCCGCCACGTCGGCAAAGATGGCCCAGACCAGTGGAATAGTAGGAGCGTAGCAGATGGCGATGAGGATCGTCAGTGCCATCATGCCGCTGGCATTGGCCGGGGAGAGCAGATAAAAGGCGAACGTGCCGAGGCTGGCCAGGCCGAAGCCGGCGACCGCAATTGCTTTCTTTCCGAATCTCCGAGACAGCGGCGGCGAGAGGATGATAACGAGGATGGTCGTGGCTGTGCCGACCATGTTTATCAGGCTGTTGAATACGTCGGCAACATTCGAGCCCGCGAGGTCGGATTTGTCCCCGTGGACGAGGTATCCCAGCGTTTCGAGCAGGCCGCCGGATGCGCCCACCGAGGCGGTCAGGCCGAGCTTGGCCACGAAGTCGTACATGGCGGCCTTGTCGGCGTAATGATGATAGTAATTATAGAGCGCGCCGCCCCTGAAGGAGAGGATGGCAAAATGGATGAGGGTCATGACGAACATCACCCGCCAGGGAATGTTCTTGAACAAGTCCGTCCAATCGTGCTTCGGGGAGGTCTTCTCTTCCTTGACCGGTTGAACCCGCTCCCGGGTAGCCAGGAACGTGATGAGGAACAGCACGAAGCAGAGCCCGGCCCAGAGAGTCATCGTCATCCGCCACCCGTATTGACGGTCGTGGCCGGCGGCGAACTTGGCAACCAGGGGCAGCGTAAAACCACCCACGACAAACTGCGCGATGTTCACCGCGACAAAGCGATAGGAGTTGAGCTTCGTCCGCTCGTCCAAATCGCCGGTCATCACGCCACCCAGCGCCGAGTAGGGCATGTTGTTCATGGAGTAGAGCGTCATGAGCAGCGCGTTGGTGACCGCGGCATAGGCGATCATCGCTCCCATGCTCCAGCCGTGGGGCGTGGTGTAGGCCAGGATCATCACCACGGCCCAGGGAATGGAAGTCCAGAGCACCCAGGGACGGAACCGGCCCCACCGCGTCCGGGTACGGTCGGCGAGAATCCCCATGATCGGGTCGAAGAAAGCATCCCAGAGCCGAGGTCCTAAGAGAATGGCCGCGGCGGCGCTGGCGCTCAGGCCGAACACGTCCGTGTAGAAGTTCAATTGGAAAAGGATCATCGTCATGAAGACGAAGTTGGCGGCGGCGTCGCCTCCGCTGTAAGCGGCCTTTTCGAGGAAGGAGAGCTTCTGTTGGGGGTTGTCGGACTGCTGATTCATACGCCTGTATCGTTCTCAACCGGGCACACCGCGTCCAGCACTTTCGCCAAAGTGAACCTCATTATGACGCAGGGAATCTCGATCCGATTTCCGGCAAGGAACCGGTCGTCATGCCCGTGGTCGCCAAACTCTTCAACAGCATCGCGTCCGAGACCGTCCCCGCCTCTTTCTTTTATGGGCTCTGGCCGTCATCAAGGTGGCGGGCGGGCAGGCCTGCGTGCGTGTCTGCAAAACCTGCGACTGCGCCCGTTCCCTCCGCCGTCCTCCCGGTCGCGCTGCTCCGAACACACCAGCTAGCGTAGAATCCTCGTGGCTGCGCGACCTGTCCCGCGCGCCAGTGCTGCTCACTCCCGCAGCGCCACCGTTGGGCTACCTTGCACTACCGTAGCCCCGACATCCCCTCCAGTTCTCACCCCGAAACAACATCTTCCACGTGAAGCCCATTCCACCCGGAAATACAAACGACGGCTTACGGCTACCAGCAAGTCGCCATCCGCGAGTTGAAGAACGGCCACGCCACCGGCGCTGCAAAGGTAGCGTGTGGACATTCTCCCCAACCATCCGCCCGGTGGATTGCGCTAGAGCCGCTAGGCGACTTCGCCACTGGACGCACGAGGTTCCGTAGCCCACCTTCCGTCCTCCCTCAGGCTAACGCCCCCGAAAGCGCCCGGCTAGCAGAAAACTTCGGGAGTGTGTTTTACGCACCCATGTAATTCTGATCATCCGAGATGCTTGTTCTGCCCTTTGCCATTCCTATTGATGCTTGGCCAATCAGCTTTTGTGTCCAGCGAACATTCATTGGCCCTCTTTTGTCCCTAACCATTGTCCCTCCAGTTCGTTAGGGTCCATCGTCGCGCCAATGCGTGCTGCTTTGGCAAGGGTTGGGCCGGACCAGTGGGTCTTGAAATTGTACTTGCCGCTCATCTTGTTTCCATCCACGTGGCCAGTGAAGTCGTAAGAGTTGTAATCTAAACTGCTCCTATCACTGCTAGGATTGTGACGCCAATGAAAATCGATTTCCTTACCCACGCGCACTCCACCGAATGTCCCCTCCTCGGCTGGCAGGGGTTCTTGGAGGAACTTTTTGTAAAACTCATTACCAGCCTCAGGGGGACGCTCTTCTTTGGTTTTCCAAATTCCACTAAGAACGCCGTCCTTATCTGTAATGTCCAGGATTACGAACCGTGTCCCGGCCCAACAACTGGGCACAATCCGCCATTGGCCGCTGATGTTGATGGGCTCGGGCCGCGAATTGACTGGCTGATGGTCCGACTTGGGAGAACATGCCGCGAGCGCAACGCCAACGCCTGCCAAAAGCGCAGCCCGCGACCGCAAGGTGTTAGAGACTGATGCTTTCATTTTCGGGTCAATGGTTATGTCCTGGACTGATTCAATCGGTGGTTTGAGAAACCAGCGGTTGCCACCCCTGCGCCAGTGTGTCGGCTTGCCGCGGTGGCACCTGCTGCTGACTGGATTTTCCGCAACCACGGTGAAGACCATCGTCCGAGAATGCACGCCCGCAGTCAAGCCGCGCCTTGGGCGCATTTGAAGCTTTCCCTTTGTGCGGAGGCACCGGTCTGGTAGGATTGCCGCTGTGAACTCAATTCACTTCGTCCTCGAGAGGTTGGAAACGAAAGATGATGGGGGCCGCATAGCCATAGCAGGTACCCCCATAAGACCTTATGTCTAATCGCGTATTTCGTGTGTTTGTTGCGTCTCCGGGAGATGTCTCGGAAGAACGGGATGCACTGGCAAAGCTCGTCCGCGACCTCAACCTCACGATCCATGCTGTCGCGCCAGAGAAGGGAATAGCCCTAGAGCTGGTGCGCTGGGAAACGCACGCGTTTCCTGCTCCTGGTCGGCCGCAGAGTGTGATTAACGAGGAGATCGGCAAGTACGATATCTTCGTTGGGATTATGTGGACACGGTTCGGCACGCCCTCGGGAGTGGCCGAATCCGGGACGGAAGAGGAATACAACCTCGCGTATGAATCGTGGCGGCGCCATGGCAAACCCCACATCATGTTCTACTTCTGCCAAGCTCCGTCTCCACCCCCAGCATCAGATGCAGCAGCCCGGCAGTTGCTACGTGTTGTCAGATTCCGTGAGCGGCTATCCGAGAAAGCCCTAGTTTGGGTATACCAAAACCACTCTGATTTCGTGGACACGGTACTCCCACACCTGCTTCGAGTCCTGGCGAAAGCAATGGCTGCGGAGCAGTCGATCCTCCAATCGATCGCATTTTCGCCCCCAACTGGCGACGTGGATTTCGTCAAATCCGAGTTGCTCAGCCTATCGGCTGAGTATGCACGTGTTCGCTCCGCTCTGCCATCTGGAGATGCGAGGACGCTGCAGATGGAGATGGTTGTCACGAAGATGCGCACAGTCGCCTCGTCGGCACCCCCTGCTGTATTGCGGTTATTAGCCAATTCCCGTGTCCCCGGACACCGTCTCGCCGCAATAGCGACCCTGCAGGTCGCACCGCAGGCCGAGTACGTGGAATGGTTGGGTGATAGATGCTTAGAGGGCCAGCCGTTCGTCGCCTATCATGCCGCCGTGGCCTTGCTGGTAAGTGTCCGAACGCTGGACCTCGAGAACAAGGCAAAGCTCGAAAGCGTGATACGCAAAGGACTGGCGCATCTGAAAAAGAAGCAAGGCACGGATCGGTACAAAACCTTATCGGGCGCGCTTGAGGAACTCGCGGCACGCTGCCCCTAGGCAAATTCGGAATGACAGCTTAACGCATGAAAAGCCCCCTAGCACGAGCTACAATGTGGGGGGCTTGCTCCTTCCACGGTCTGTGCGCGCGCCAGGCTCTGGGGTCTATCCTACCAGCGCGCTCCACTCCCACCACCAGAGAATCAACTGGCTGCTTAAGGGACGGGTGCCGGGGAATCCCAGGCAACTTAGAAAAGCATGTGATAGGCGCCTGTATTGCCGCGCAGCAGAAAGGTCATCTAGTTTTCCACGGTCTTGTCTTCGAGAGCAGTGCAGGCTATAGTACAGACGGATATGGCAATCGGCTCATGCGTTGTTCTTGAAGGCGTGCTTACATCGGACGGTACCGTGAGGCTCGAAACCCGGCCTGCGTTACCGCCAGGCCGTGTGCGGGTCCGGCTGGAGGCCATGCCTTCGTCCGGGGGCGAGTCCGAGCGCTTGCCGGGCGCTCTGTGGTTCGACGACAGCGTCGCCGCTACGTTGGACCTTCCGAGACCGGGTGGGACAGAGCACACGGAACCCCGTGAGGTCAGTGAACGGTTGCCGGAACGGCTTGGGTTCCATGAGGAGCCGTGAGCCTGATTTACAGGCCAGCGCCGCCGGATGAGGCGGTATCCCAGGGGGACATCTTCGACGAGTGTCCCATCTTGTTTTGGGATGACGCAGGCCCGGACGTCGGCGCCCGAATGGCATCAGTAACCGTTCGGGTTCGTGCTGTGGTTCTGACCCAAGCATGCGACTTGGCTCAGCAAAAGGCCACGCGGGTCCTGGTCGCGGTTGTCCACGGTGCTCAAAGCTTGATTGATCGGGGGGTTCTCAAGTCGAACCTCATTCGCGACCAACTCCGAAGCCACCGCGTCTATGGATGGTACTTCCTCCCCGCCGGGCCGGCGCTCCCGGAGTCGGTGGTGGATTTGCGCGACCTGCACACCCTCCCTCGCCGGTTGCTTGAGCGGCTCGCGACTGAGGGTAAACGTGTCTGCCGGGTCGCCACCCCATATCGCGAGCACCTGGCCCAGCACTTTGCGACTACCTACTCGCGTATCGGTTTGCCGACCCCATACGAGACACAGCCGGATTCGGCGGATTCCTGAAAACGCCTCCGCGATGGAGGGCGCTGGCGGCAACCGAATGGGGTCTGTTACCTGGCGATCGTCAAGACCACCTTCTGCAAGTCCTCGTCACGCGAGGAATTGCCGACCATGATCTCGAATTCGCCCGGCTCGACGACGAAGTGCATGTTGATATCGTAGACCGCCAGGGATTCCTGGGTGATGTCGAGCGTGACCGTCTGCGTCTCCCCAGGCTGAAGGGAGATCTTCTTGAACCCCTTGAGTTCCTTCACCGGACGGGTGACAGAACTGACCCGGTCACGGATATACATCTGCACGACTTCCGTTCCCGCGCGGTTGCCAGCATTCGTGACATCCACAAGCACCTGTGTCGCGCCACCCTTGGCGGAAATCCGCTTCTGCTTCAGTCTGACCTTGTTGAACGCGAATTGGGTATAGCTTAGGCCATAACCGAAGGCGAACAAGGGTGAAGCGTCATCAAAGAGGTAGCCCCGCCGGGCCGACGGTTTGTAGTTATAAAACGCCGGCAAATGCCCGACCGAGCGCGGTATGCTGATGGGCAGCTTGCCCCCGGGGCTGCAATCGCCGAAGAGCACGTCCGCCACAGCAACGCCGCACTCTTGTCCCAGATACCAGCACTCGAAGATGACCGGCACCTGCTGAAACAGGTAGTCATTCACGATCGGGCTGCCGTTAAACAGCAGCGCGATGACGGGTTTGCCGGTCGCCACGATGGACTTGATCAATAGTTCCTGCCGGCCCAGCAAATCTAGATGCGCCCGATCGCCCATGTGATTGCGGTTCCAGGCCTCGCGGGAGGTTTGCTCATTGCCGCCGATGGCCAGCACCACCACATCCGCCTTCCGGGCCACCTGCACCGCTTCTTTGATGAGCTTCTTGTCCTCCTCCGGGTCGCTCGGCGTCACCAGGTCCTGATTCCACGAGCCCCCCACCGTGATCTTGCAGCCTTCCGCGAAGTGGACTTTGACCCGGTCTCCAACCTTCGCCCGGATTCCATCCAGCACCGAGGTGTAGAACTTTGGCTTGCCGCTATAGCCGCCGAGCAACTCGCGATCGGCGTTCGGTCCAATGACCGCAATGCTGCGAAGCCGCTCCGGATCTAAGGGCGCCAGCCCGCCGTCGTTCTTCAACAGTGTGATCGTCTCGCGCGCCGCCTGCAGGGCGATGGCGCGGTTTGCCTCGCTGCCCACCACGCGCTCCGCCTCGGCCGGGTCCACGTAGGGAGACTCGAACAGCCCCAGCTTGAACTTCCAGAGCAACATGGGCTCGACCAGTTCGTCGAGCTCCGACTCCTTCAACACCCCTTTGCGCACCAGTTCGACCAGGTGCAGGTAACAATCCGGTTCCGGCAGCTCGATATTCACGCCGGCTTTGACGGCGAGCGCGCACGATTCCTTCTTATCCGCCGCTAGAAAATGCCCATGCGTGTCAGGACGATAGCCCAGCTCCCAAATGGCGTAGTAATCGGAAACAACGAAACCCTTGAAGCCCCATTCCTTTCGCAGCACTTCTCGCAGTAGCCATTGACTGGCGTGTGAAGGCACGCCGTCTATCTCGTTATAGCTGGCCATGACGCTGATGGCACCGGCCTTCTGGACGCATTCCTTGAACGGCTGCAGGAAGGTCTCACGCAGGACTCGCAGAGAGACGTTCGCCGGGGCGCAATTCATGCCCGACTCAGGCTGGCCGTGAGCGGCAAAGTGCTTCAGCGTGGCGATAAGATGCTTCCGGTCGTGGAAAGAGGCGTCGCCCTGAAACCCCCGAATTGCGGCCATCCCGAGCTGAGCCACGAGAAACGGGTCCTCGCCAAACGTCTCTTCGACGCGCCCCCAACGCGGGTCGCGTGCCACATCCACCACTGGTGTCAGCGCTTGATGCGTGCCGCGCACTCGGACCTCTTCGGCGGTCATGGCGTAGAGCGCCTCCACCAATCCCGGGTTGAATGTTGCGGCCAAACCGATGGGCTGTGGGAAACTCGTGCCACCCAAGGCGGCGTGGCCGTGAAGACATTCCTCGTGGTAAATCACCGGAATGCCCAGCCTGGAGTTCTCAACAAAGAACCGTTGAATCGCGTTGGTCAACTCCGCCATTTCGCGCGGCGTCTTGCCGCCTCCGGCGTCGCTCGGGCGCCCGACTTGGCCCAGGCCGTGCCCATCCTTGAAGTGAGCCTTGGCCTTCTTGAAATCGAAGTTGCCCTCCGCGTCCAACAGCAGCTCGGCCTTCTTCTGCCAGACGCATACCATTTGCGCTGCTTTTTCTTCCAGTGTCATCAGCGCCAAAAGATCCTTGGCGCGCCGAGAGGCTGGAATTTGCGGGTTTTGGTAAGCTGGTACTTTGCTGCGTTTGTCTGCTTTTCTGGACGACAAGTTGTTCATGGTTTCAGGTGCTAAGCGCGCCGCAATTGAGTCTGCTCAGCGGATGCGGTCTTTGTCAACGTTCGCAGCCCAGGCCGGTGCTGGGATTCTCACTGCCGACACGGCTTGTTTTGAACTCGTTTCTTTCGGATGTTATCCTCCATGTTAATGAAACGTTTCCTGGCGATAGTTGCCATTGCCGCGTTGGTGATCGGACGCGTCGCGGCGGGCCCCTTCTCCAAAGGGCCTTATATCCAATTTCCCGCCCCAGGCACAGTAACCGTGATGTGGGAAGGCACGACGAATCTGCCGGGCACCGTTCGGTTCGGTCCGGGGCAGGGCCTTACCCAAACGTTTGACAACATCATTCCGGTCGCGAAAGAAAGCCGCACGACGGCCTTGGTGAAAGCAGGTCCAACGAATATCACTTACTTCTTGTACAGGGCATCCATACCCGCGTTGATGCCGCACGCCTCGTACAGCTACCAGGTGACCGTTGGTAATCAATCGAGCGAGGTGAGGCAGTTCCGGACGCTGGACCCGCACGCTCAAGAGACCCGGTTCATTGCCTATGGTGATTCGCGGAGCGATCCTAAGAAGCACCGCGCCCTGGCCGAGATGTTCGCGTCCTACCGCCCGGAGTTCATTCTGCACACCGGCGACCTGGTCGCCAAGGGGCAGGATTACAGTCTGTGGTCCCGGGAGTTTTTCGAGCCGATGGCGACCGTGATTGACCGAACGCCTTTCTTTTCGGTTATAGGGAACCACGAGCAGGATGGGACGAACTACCTGAACTATTTCGACCTGCCGGGAAACAAGCTCTGGTATTCCCTGGACCCCGGCCCGGTGCACGTCCTGGCCTTGGACTTCCGGTATCCCAAGACGGACCATCCCCAATTCAAGTTTGCCGAAGCTGACCTGAAGAAGAGCCATGCCCCCTGGAAGATCGTCATCCTCCACACACCGATGTACAACGTGGGAGGCCACGCCTCCGACTGGGGTCATGAGAATTATCTGCCGTTATTCCACAAAACCCATGTGGACCTGGTTCTGGCCGGCCATTCGCACCTGTATGAACGGTTCCGCCCGCTGGCGCCACAACGCGCTCGCGCCCGATGGGCCATCACCCACATCACTACCGGCGGCGGCGGCGCTGGCTTGCACAACGCTTTGCCACACCCGTCCCTCTTCGCTCACGCGACCACCAACCACTTCATGGTGTTTGAGGCCGATGCCCACATGTTGAAAGGAAAGGCGGTGTCGGTGGACGGCAGCCTCATCGATGCTTTTCAGTTGTTCAAGGCGCGCGGCAAGCCTATGTCGGATTACCTGGGAATGGGATACGACCAGGAATCGCTCGACCTGTTTTTCGTAGCGGGGCCCATGCTCGGCGCACGGGCAGCGGCGGCTCCCGACCACCACGGTAAACCGGTCCAGTTCACCCTGACGTCACGTCCCAAAGGCAAGCCGCTCGAGTTACGGGTCCGCCTCTCGGAAAGTTCCAGTCGGGATTACGAGCTCGTGGATGCGTCGTTGACCTTGCGCACGCCGCGCACAGGCACCACCAATTACGTCACGGTGCAGGTTCTCTCAAGGGGATCGGCGCACATTACTACCAATAGCTCCAAGGAGCTGGTTCCGCCGCTTTCATTTGAGGCCGAGGTGAACGATAGCCGCAGCAGCACGCTGGTTTATGGGCCGCGGGTGAAAGTCGGGGCGCTGGTCCGGTAAGGAAGGAGCGCCATCCATAGGCAAAGGCGCCTTCACTGGGCAAACAGGGAATAACTGGCGCAATCCGTCGAAGCACTAGATGCGTTTGGCCTTTTCCTCGGCTTTGGACAATGTCGGCAGCGGCAACGCAAAGATTTCTCTCGACGAGGCTAACCAGCCCCTTAACCTGAATTCCACCAGCTAATTATTGATGCTATGAACCGAAGACAATTCTTTCGCAATATGTCGTTTCTCACCTCAGGCTTGATGCTCGGTTCGATGAGCTGGGCGGCTGAGAGTGGTTTCCCCGTAGTCCGCACCCCGGAAGCCAAGCGGAAATTCACCAGCCGCGCCGTGGAGCGGACCATCGAAACCATCAAAGCGCGCATCGGCAATAAGGAGCTGGCGTGGATGTTCGAAAACTGCTTCCCGAACACGCTCGACACGACGGTGGATTTCGAGGTTGTGAATGGCCGGCCTGATACCTACGTCATCACCGGCGACATCGACGCCATGTGGCTGAGGGACAGCACGGCACAGGTATGGCCCTACCTGCCGCTGATGAAGAACGATTCCAACCTGCAGCAGTTGATCGCGGGGGTAATCAATCGTCACACCCGCTGCATCCTCAAGGACCCTTATGCCAATGCCTTCTACAAGGACGAGGCCAAGGTAAGCGAGTGGAAGAGCGACCGCACCGATATGAAGCCCGGCGTCCATGAACGCAAATGGGAGGTTGATTCCCTGTGCTACCCCATCCGGCTGGCGTATCATTATTGGAAACTGAGCAACGATCGCGCCCCCTTCGATGCCGCCTGGCGTGAGGCGGTCTTGCTAACGCTCCGGACCTTCCAGGAGCAGCAGCGCAAGACCGGCCCGGGGCCTTACCGCTTCCAGCGTCGCACCGAGGTGCAGACCGACACGCTGGCCGGCGGCGGTTATGGCCGGCCCGTCAAACCGGTGGGGCTGATCTGCTCCATGTTCCGCCCGAGTGACGACTCGACCGTATTCCCGTTCCTGGTGCCGTCGAACTTCTTCGCCGTCGTCAGCCTGCGCCAGGCCGCCGAGCTGCTCACCCAGATACATCACGACCAGGATTCGGCCACCCAGTGTCGCGCCCTGGCCGATGAAGTCGAGGGCGCGCTACGCCAATACGCCGTCGTGATGCACGAGAAGCACGGGCGCATCCTGCCTTACGAGATAGATGGCTACGGCAATTACTACTGCATTGACGACGGCAACGTCCCCAGCCTGCTATCCTTGCCCTATATTGATGCCACTGGTCCCGGCGACCCGCTCTATCTCAACACGCGGAAGTTCGTCCTGTCCGACAGCAACCCCTATTACTGTATCGGCAAAGCCGCATCGGGGCCGGGCGGGCCACACGTCGGAAAGGACATGATTTGGCCGCTGGGTCTGATCGTGCAGGGTCTCACCAGCACTGATGACCAGGAAGCGCGGCAGGTGCTGCTTACCCTCCAGAAGACCCACGCCGGAACTGGTTTCATGCACGAAGCATTCAACAAAGATGACCCGAGCAAGTTCACCCGCTCCTGGTTTGCCTGGGCCAACACGATCTTCGGCGAACTGGTCCTGAAGTGCTACAAAGAGCGGCCGACTGTGCTCAACTGATTTGGAGTCCGCGTAACCTTTGCCTGGTCCAGGCCTCACCTGAGATGCGGAGCGGCCTTCGCTTCAGCCGGCTGGATAACGCCAGACCCAGTCGGCTTTGTTGATGTCGGTGTTGCCCGACTTCGTCAATTCGACTTTGCCGCCATCGTTTTTTTCGTTCCACCCGACCGAGTAGAGGACAAACTTGCCGTCATCCGTGCGGCGATATTTAAGCGGCTGGCCGGTGATGAGATCATGCGGAAGCTTCTCGACGAACTTCGGCGCCAGCGCTTCGAGCGTTTCGCAGAATTGGCCGTTGGCCAGCCGGTAGCGCTCGAGCGCGCAAGCGATGCGGGCGAGGTCGGTCGCGGTTTGGCCGTAAGCGAACCTCTTTGCTGACGTGGCCAGGGACGGCAGCAACATCTTCGACAAGGCGTCATAAGGCCGCAGGTGTAAATTATCGAGAGCGGACTGCGACTCTAAGGCAACGGCGGGCGAGACGACTCGCCGTTGCAAATCCACGACCGGCAGCAGGTAGTTCTCCTGCAGGCGGCAGAGAGACAGTTTGTTCTGGTCGAACCAGCCCGCCGGGATCAGTCGAAACAAGGCCATGGCCAGGGACTTACCAAATTCACCCGAGTTCGAACCTTGGCTTGGAGAGAATATCTCATCCAGTCCATTGATACCTGACTTGCGGATGTAATCCACCGACCAAAGCTCGCAGTCGGCCCGTTCCCCCCGCATTGAAAACTCGTAATCCGCCAGGAAATCCAGCTTGCCCAGTTCGCCTTCGATCACACCCAACTCCGCTTCGGTCCATTGCCGTTGGGCCAGACCCTCCCAGACCGGCTGTAAGGCGATGTGCAGCGAAGCAATACGCACAAGTTGGGCGATCAGGGTCGGCTCGCGCCTGATCGACTCGAGCAGCCGAAACAGGGCTTTCAGGTCCTCAACCGCTGTTTCCCGGTCGCCGGCCTTCAGCGCGGCATTCGCGTGAAGTGAAAGGTAGTGGGCGGCGGCTTTGACCCGCGCCAGATGCGGCAAAAGCATTCCAGGACCGTCATCGTAGTTGGCCCAGAACCGAGCGTAGGGCCGGGTGCAGGAGGCGATCAGAAGCTGACGGTTCGTCTCGAACCGGCTTAAGGCCAGCAGGACATCGGCCGCGGGCGTCTGAGGCTCTTTAGCGACTTGAAAATAATTGGTGGGGTGACTCGCAATAGACTCGCCCAAGCCATAACGCCTTTGGAAGGCCCGCTGCGCTGCTTGATTGAGACCGGCAGCGGCGGACGGCTCGTTGCTGCTGCCACGGTAATAAGCCTGCCAGGCGGCCAGGTCAACTCGCTGTGGCTTGGCCCAATTACCAGGGCTGGGAGAGTCCTTGCCATTGGGGCCGAAGATGTCGAAGACAACGTGATTCCCCCAGTTCGTGTCGCGCCAAATCACAGCACCGTTCGTCTTCACGAAGTGCATGTCCTCCCAGAGCGGTGTGGCGAAGAAGTTCTGGTCGTTCGGTACTTGAGGGGGGATAAAACTCGCAAGGTCCAACCTCTCGCCTTTAACCTCCTGTTCCCGTTTGAAATCCTGCCACGCTCTCCGTCCACGCCAATCCTCCACCGCGTAGAACAGCGCGACCACGGTGACCAGGCACCCCAGCACCAGAAACCGTCGATCCAACAGCCATGCGAACAGCCGGCGGACGGGTGGTATCCAGGCCAGAATGTAAGCCGGGACACTCACCGCGAAACAGAGGATGCAGCCCAACACAACGAATGCGAGCGGCAACGCCGGACCTGCCAGTCCCATGCTAACAGTCGCCAGGGCGAAACCGCATACGCTGAGCATCGCAAGCCAGAAGAAGAAGTGGCGGGGCTCGTTCCAGGCGGTGTGCAGGATAGTCTTGAGTTTCTCGTTCATATTTGCCTCAGGTGTTCAGGGTTTCCTTCTGCCGGTCGCTGTGTGGACTCGTCGGGGCCGGTTTCGCCGTGTCTGCGGGAGCCAGTTCGAGTGCCAAGGCCAGGTCAGCCATCAGTAGTTGCTTCTGCTTCCAGGCAAAGCGCATTTCGGACATTGAGGGAACCATTTGCCCTGCCACCAGCCGAGCGTCGGGCTCGCGCGCTGCGAAGTTCAGCGCGAGGATCACCACCCACACCACCGCTAGCCCGGCCCAAGCTTTGGGCGAACGGCGGAGCCTGGCTTGGAGGTGCTGGGCGAGCGCGGAGAGGAGAACCTGCCACCCAGCGAGCTGCGAGACCCGGTTCGGCAGGCCGGAGCGAGCGGCAAAAGGCACGGCGGAGACTACCGAGCACTCAATCTGCTCCCACAACGCTGGCGTCCGTGACCCCCGGTTCAGGCCGCCCTTCAGCCCCTTCTCCAGCTCCTGCTCTTCGGCGAAGAGGCGCAAGCAGTCGGGGCACGACTTAAGGTGCTGCTCGATTTCAAGGGTGATCCTGGCGTCTAATTCCGAGTCCAGGTAGGGGCCTTGCAGTGATTGAACTTCCTCACATCTCATAATCAATTCTCCTTCAATAGATTGGTTCTTCGTTCGGAGCGCGCGATGTAGGCGCGCATTTTTTGACGGGCGCGGGACAGGTTGCCCATGACGCTGCCCAGCGGGATATCCAGCGATTCGCTGATTTCCCGGTAACGCAGGTCGCCGATGGCACGGAGGAGCAGGACTGCGCGCTCAGTGTCCGTGAGCGTCTTCAGCCCTGCCGACAGCGCCGGTTCCAAAGCCTCATTAAGTGCCTCGGGCGAGAGAGCCCGGCTGCCGCCTTGGTCCGGCTCGCCAGCGAACGGCAGCCCTTCCAATTCCTCGGGCTCAAGTTGGTACTCATGACGGGCAATCCGCGAGTGCTTCCGGTTCAGGGCGAAGGCTTCGTGGGTGAGGATCTTGAACATCCAGGCCCGGAAGCTCGCGTCTTCGTGGTAGCGGTCGAAGGCGGCAAAGGCGCGCATGACTGCGTTCTGCAAGGCATCCGGCGCTTCCTGGGGCTCCCACATCAGCCGCCGGCAATACGTCTCCAGGTCGCGCTCGATCGGCTGGAGCAGCGCCAGGAAACGGTCCGCGTCGGATGTGGCAGTCTCACACATACTATGTTCTATATGGACAAAGCGAATTGCGGGCCGTTTTATTACAACCAATTGCATCCATGTTTGCCTTGCAGAACTGTGCCCCGTTGCCGATAATCCATGCTGTTCAGTCTCCGCAATCAGGTTCAAAGGAGAATTATGAGACGTCTCAGATTAAATCAATGGGTCCTCAGAGTCGCACTGCTGGCGTCTTTCGTCAGCGACATCGTTGCTGCGCCTGCCGGCACAGCGTTCACGTATCAGGGCCTGCTGAAAAGCGCGGGCCAGCCAGCCAACGGGAATTACGACCTGAAGTTTATCCTCTACGATGCCGCCAGCGGCAGCGGCCAGGTCGCTGGTCCTTTGACCAGCGCGCCGGTGGTCGTAACGAACGGCGCCTTCACCGCCTTGCTTGATTTCGGAGCCGTGTTCAACGGCGACGCGCGCTGGCTGGAGATTGGAGTGCGGACCAACGGCAGCAGCGTTTCATACAGCACGCTCTCCCCACGCCAACTGATCTCGCCCTCGCCCTACGCGCTCTATGCCTCCAGCGCCGGTTTGGCGGCGACGGCAACAACGGCGGGCACCGCCAACAACCTTGCTGGCAATCTCAGCGGCGATGTTACCGGCACGCAGATGGCGACCGTGGTCGATCGGTTAGGAGGGCAGACAGCCACTGATGTGGCCAGCGGCTCAGTCATGGCGAATGCGGCGACCAGTGCTAAAACGCCGGACCGGATTGTAAAGCGCGACGCAGTCGGAAACTTCGCAGCAGGCACCATAACGGCGAGTGGTTTCAATGGGAATGGAGCGGGGCTGACGGGGCTCAATGCCGATAACTTGGTGACGGGCACACTGGCCGATGGGCGGCTTTCAACTAATGTTGCCCGGCTCAGCGCCAACCAGACTTTTAGCGGCTCGAACATCTTTGCCGGGGTGAGTACGCTGACCAATGCGACCAACACAATTGCCGGCACCTTTAGCGGCAACGGAGGCGGGTTGACGAACTTGAACGCCAACCAACTGGCTAGCGGGGCGGTGCCCGGCGAGCGGCTCTCGGGAACGTATGCTGGGACTTTGACCCTCAACAACTCGGCCAACAGCTTCGCAGGGAACGGCAGCGCATTGACCGCGCTCAATGCGGGCAATTTGACCAGCGGGACCGTGCCAGCGGCGCGGCTATCTGGCACTTATTCCGGCCCCGTAACCTTCAACAACGGCGCCAACAGTTTCAGCGGCAATGGGACCGGGCTGACCAACCTGAATGCCGGCGCTCTGGCCTCTGGCACAATCCCCAGCGCGCGGCTTTCCGGCATCTATTCCAGCGCCGTAACCTTCAACAACGCTGGCAACAGCCTTAGCGGAAACGGGGGTGGGCTGACAAACCTCAACGCGGGCGCTCTGGCGACTGGAACAGTCCCCAGCGCGCGGCTTTCCGGCACATACTCCAACACTGTGACTTTCAACAACGCCGGTAACAGTCTCAGCGGCAACGGGGCCGGGCTCGCCGGCTTGGACGCGGACAGTCTGGCGAGCGGCACCGTCCCCGGCGCGCGGCTTTCCGGCACTTATCCCAGCGCTGTGACTTTCAACAACACCAGCAACCATTTCAGCGGCGATGGCTCGGGGCTGACCGCCGCAGGCTTGGTGCGGACGACCGTCTTGAATGTCAATTGTTCCAGCAGCGGCGTTTCGTATGGCACCAGTTTCACAAAAGTAGCCGACATTGGAAGTTTCACCAAACAACTGGCTCCCTCTACGATCGAAGTCACCTTTAACGGGCGAACCTATGTCTCCACCATGAGCTTTGGTTCAGCGGGCGCAGTTTTCGAGTTGCGGGTGGACGGCGCGGCGACGTCTAACGGTCGTGCCCGTGCGAGTTTCAGATACTCGGAAACATCCACTGGTGCCGGCGTCCAGACAAGCATCACTGGGATCTTCACTGGACTGGCCGCGAGCGCTCACACCGTGAGCCTGTGGGTTCAAGCCGTCGGTGCAGGCGCGAGCGGGACGGGCGCACAGCTTGATCCGGGATGTTTTTCCACCGACCACGTAGTGGTCAAGGAGCTCAAATGAGCGGTCTTGCTTGCCCGTGTCTCCGGCGCCCGCCGGTTGCGCAATTGCCTGCAAGTTGGGTTGAGTTTCGCCACATTTGACCCTTATGGCGCCAGTTTCCGTTGAGCAGGCGTTTTGCCTCGGAGTGGTCATCCTGGCGGCGGGGCGGTCGGCGCGCATGGGAAAACCCAAGCTGTTGCTGCCCTGGGGCCGGACTTCGGTGCTTGGGCATTTAGTCGAGGAATGGCACACCTTGCACGCGAGGCAAATCGCCGTGGTCTACGCGACCAGTGATTCGGCTATCCAGACGGAAATGGACCGCCTGGGCTTCCCGGCACAGAACCGAATCATCAACCCGAATCCCCCGCGCGGCATGTTCAGCTCGATTCAATGCGCGGCACAATGGCCGGGCTGGCAGTCGGCTGTGACGCACTGGGCGATCGTGCTGGGAGATCAACCGCATTTGCGGTCGCAGACTCTGCGAGGGGTGCTCGACTTCAGTTCTGCGCACTCGGCCAGGGTCTGCCAGCCCGCGCGGTGTGGCCATGGGCGCCATCCGGTCCTGCTCCCCAAAGCCGTATTCCGCCGAATAGCCGGCTCGACGGCAGCTACCCTGAAGGAGTTTCTCGCTGCCGAGGCCCGCGAAGTCGCCCTTTGTGAGCTGGACGACCCTGGCCTAGACCTGGACATTGACGTCCCCGCCGATTACGAGAAGGCCGTTCGCCTTGCGATGCTAAACCGCCGGTGCTAATCTCAACCTGCCGACAGTCAAAAGACCGGTTTCGCGGGAACCACTTATGCAAACAACGCTGGCTTCAATCAAACACTTAAGGTGGCTGTGGATTTCTGGCGCCATGGCTTTGGCGGCACTCGTCATCCCGATCCAAGCACAATCCTACTCTATTTCCTGGTATAAGGTTTCCGGGGGTGGCGGCACGAGCACAGGGGGAGTCTATTCCGTCAGCGGCACCATCGGCCAACCAGACGCAGGCGGCCCGTTGACCGGCGGCAACTATTCCCTCACTGGCGGCTTCTGGTCGCTTTACGCCGTACAAACACCGGGCGCGCCCTTGTTGAGCATCACACTCACCAACAACACCGGGATGGTCTATTGGTCTTCGCCTGCGACCGGCTACAATCTGCAAGTGAACACCAACCTTGCGACGACAAACTGGGTCATACCGCCGGAAACCGTCACCGACAACGGCATGATCAAGTACATATTGGTCAATCCGCCAACGGGGAATCGGTTCTACCGGCTGCAGAGTCCTTAAGAGGACGGGCTGAGATGGCTCCTCGAACAGTGGCGGGCTTGGGCGGGCCGCCAAATTGGAGACCTTTATGAAGATCATTGACGTTCAGCAGAGCGGCAAGCTCAGCACATTCATCACCTTCAGAAACCGCTATGGCCAGTTCCGACGCCGGTATGTCGTTCCCAAAGATCCCCGCAGCCCGGCGCAGCTCGGTGTGCGCTCCAGGGTTGGACGATCACGGCATGGCTGAAGACCGCACAGATAGTTTGAGCCGCCCGGAGGTGGAAAGAGCTTCCTTCCCGCCCGGGCTGCACCACGCGTATCTGTTCTCCGTTTTCAACGCCTTTTCCTACCAGATCGTACTCAGCAGTCCGATGGTGCTTTACGCCAAGACCCTCGGTGCCAGCGCCACGGTGCTGGGCATCATCGCCGGCATGATGCCACTGCTGGTGATTTTTCAGATCCCCGCCGCCAGTTACATCCCGCGTGTGGGCTTTAAGCGGTTCGTTTATGCGGGCTGGGGCACGCGGGTCATGTTCATCTTCGCGATGGCGCTGGTGCCGCTGACCAGCATTTTTCTCAAGCCCGAAAGCAGGCTCGCGCTGATGCTGATGCTGCTGTTCTGCTTCAATCTCTCGCGCGGCATTTCCAGTTGCGCGTGGCTGCCCTGGATCACCGCGCTGGTCCCGAGCGCGCTGCGCGGCAAATACCTCGCCCGCGACGCCGCAGTCCAGAACCTGGCCAGCTTCATCACCTTCTTGCTCGCCGGAGCCTGCCTGGCGGGCAACCCCGGCTCGTGGCAATTCGCCATCCTCTTCGCTTTCAGTGCCATCATGGGCGCGGTCAGCCTGAGCTTCCTAAAACGCATCCCAGACGCGGAGATGACGGAGGAAATCCGTGTCTCCAAGGGCCGGGTGCCTTGGCTGGAGATGGTGCGCTACGCGCCCTTCAAGAAGCTCCTCTGCGCCCTGGTGGGTTTTTCGATTGCTTACGGCGGCATGACCGCCTTTGTGGTCGCCTTCCTGAAAACCGAAACGGCCATGACCCAAAGCCAGATTCTGCTAGTCAACTCGGTTGCCTTTCTGGGGGGCCTTAGCAGTCTTTGGCTGCTTGGCTCGCGCTTGGACCACCTTGGCAGCAAGCCGGTACTGACGTTCTGCCACGCCGCGTGGGTGGCAGTGTTGGGGGGATGGATCTGCCTGTCCGGCGGCGTCCTGCCCGTGAGGCTGGCCAGCGTCCTCGTGCTGCAATTCCTGATGGGCCTGCTGGCCGCGCTGATCCAAATGGCCACTACGCGGCTGGCGATGGCCATTATTCCGGCCATGGGCCGCAACCATTTCTTCGCCATCTACTCTACCATCGGCAACGTCACTCTCGGCCTCGCTCCCATCGGCTGGGGCTTACTAATAGACGCCGTGGGAGCCCGTTCTCCGGTCTGGCTAGGAGTGGCGTGGAACCGCTACACGATCTTCTTCTTCGCCGCCGCCCTCGCTTTCATGGTGACGCTGGCGCTGGCGCGGCGGTTGCACGAGCCCGAGGCGGCGAGCATGGAGGACCTGCTGCGCGAAATCCTGATTCAGTCGCCACAACGCTTCTGGATCCGCCTCTGGCCTAAAGGGGGGGCGTGAGCTCTGCGCGGTTCAGTTTCTATCCGGGATACCTGGAGTTCTAAACCAGGACTCAAGGAACTGGGCTACTGAACCGTTGAATACAGCACGTTTGATATTCATCCAAGTGCGCTGGTCGCCTACGGCATAGTATAACCAGGTCTTCCCATCCACTTCGGCAAGGTCCGGGTCTGAGGTATTGATGCCGTCGTCTATCGCCTGGGGCGTGAGCACGGGGTTGGCCCCGCTGAGTTCCCACGCAACCAGGTCTTTCGAGCGGGCGATGTAGGTTTCGAAGAACCACCGCGGCGTGCGATGTTCGGTGTAAAGTAGATAATAATAGCCACGGGCAAAGCGGATCGAGGGGCACGCTGTATAGCGCTTTTTGCCGAAGATCGCTTCGGGGACAGTCTTCCAATGAGTGAGGTCCTTCGACTGCGCAAACTTCACGGTGAACGCCGGCCACGCGGGATCATCGGATTCATACGCCATGACAAAACCGTTTGGTCCCTGGCAGACGCTGCTGTTAAACAGATGCTCCCGGGCGTTCTGCTCAATGACGCGTCTACTGCTCCACTTCACCAGGTCGGATGATTCGAACTGGGTCACGTCGTTCCAGCCGTTGTTCTCGAATCGTGAGGCGAAGGCATAGAGCTTCCCGCGGTGCACGAGCGCC
>Ga0118677_10003295_pt1 | contig 30824 bp, 22 predicted proteins | sample AliMusrvi5mmetaG_FD_86154 | JGI IMG/M metagenome (GOLD analysis project Ga0118677, IMG submission 86154) | reverse complement strand
GTTTCCTTTAATTGATTCTGAAGAAACTTCCGGACAGATAATGTAAAAATTGTTAAAGATAAGTATGATGTTGATTCTGTTCATAAAAAAGGCTTAATTTCGTGGCACAATCAAAAACAATTTAGTGTGCATCAGAACCTTGTTTTAATTCCAACCTATAATGAGAAGGAAAACATCGAGCGAATGATTCGGAAAGTCTTTTCGTTGAAAACTCCTTTTGAAGTTTTGATAATCGATGATAATTCACCGGATGGAACTGCAGGTATTGTTGATCGTTTAATGCCGGAATTTGAGGGAAAACTTCATATTCTAAACCGGTCAGCGAAACAGGGACTTGGGAAAGCTTATATTGCAGGATTTCACTGGGCCTTAGAACGGAAATATGATTATATCTTCGAGATGGATTGTGACTTTTCGCATAACCCCAAGGATCTGGAGAAACTTTACAAAGCATGTGTTGTTCAAAATGCAGGCATGGCTATCGGGTCACGTTATATTTCAGGTATTAATGTAGTTAACTGGCCACTTGGAAGAGTTCTGATGTCCTATCTTGCCTCAGTTTATGTTCGGACCATTACGAGGATGAAGATCATGGATACGACTGCCGGATTTAAGTGTTACCAGCGAAGAGTGCTTGAAACCATCGATTTGGATAACATCAGGCTTAAAGGCTATGGATTTCAGATAGAGATGAAGTTTAAAACCTGGCTACATGGGTTTAAAATTATTGAAGTGCCCATCATATTTAAAGACCGTACGGAAGGCGCTTCAAAAATGAGCGGCGGTATATTCAATGAAGCACTCTGGGGTGTACTGAAAATGAAGATCAGAAGCTGGTTTAAGCATTACGATAAGGTGAAGCCATAAGCTTCAGAAAAATAAATATTCTGATTTTAAGACCGCAAGAGCGGTCTTTTTGTTTATATATTCAGTAAATTTGGATGCACTGCGCTGAAACAAAAATACCAGATATGAAGACACTGATAAAAAATGCCCGGATCATCAACGAAGGACTGATATTTAACGGAGCCGTGCTGATTGACGGAGAGTTCATTTCCAGAATATTTCATGGTGATATTCCTGCTGAAGCTTCCCACGGAGCAATAGTTATTGATGCTACGGGCCAATACCTCATTCCTGGAGCCATTGACGATCAGGTTCATTTTCGTGAACCGGGGTTGACGCATAAAGGTGAAATTGCCACCGAATCGAGGGCTGCCGTGGCTGGTGGAGTGACCTCGTTTATGGAAATGCCTAATACAAATCCACAGGCTGTGACACAGGAATTACTTGAACAAAAATATCTTCGTGCAGCTGAGGTTTCGGCAGCCAATTACTCATTCTATATGGGTGCCACTAATAATAACCTGGATGAAGTGCTGAAGACAGATCCTAATACTGTTTGTGGGATAAAAATATTCATGGGTTCGTCAACAGGAAATATGCTGGTTGATAATGAAGAGGTACTTTCAGAAATATTCAGGAATACCAAAATGCTGGTTGCCACGCATTGCGAAGACGAACCTACCATCATTCGGAATACTGCTCTATTTCGTGAAACATACGGAGAATTTGTACCGATTTCTGCTCATCCGAAGATCCGAAGCGCTGAAGCTTGTTATAAATCATCGGCAAAAGCAGTTGAACTGGCTACCAAATTCGGAACGCGGCTACATGTTTTACATCTTTCGACTGCAGAAGAGATGAAGCTTTTTGCTTCAGGGCCGGTTAAAGATAAGCACATCACTGCAGAAGTTTGTGTTCATCATTTGTGGTTTGACGAACACGATTATATGACACTGGGGAATCTGATCAAATGGAACCCTGCGATAAAATCGGCAGAGGATAAGGCTGCTCTTTGGAAAGCCTTGCTGAACGATCAGATTGATGTGATAGCTACCGACCATGCTCCGCATACCCTTTTAGAAAAAGATCATTCCTATTTTAAGTCCCCGTCGGGAGGACCATTGGTACAACATTCGCTGGTTGCTATGCTCGAACAAAGCAAAAGAGGGATGATAACGCTTGAAAAGATTATTGAAAAAATGTGTCATGCACCGGCAGACTTGTTCCGTATTGATCGTCGCGGCTATATACGCGAAGGATATTATGCCGATTTGGTGCTGGTTGATCCTTCCCAATCGTGGGAGGTTTCTCACAAAAACATTTTATACAAATGTGGTTGGTCACCTTTTGATGGAATCCGGTTTTCACATAAAGTTGTCGCCACATTCGTTAATGGCAGCCTGATTTATGCCAATGGTGATATTATTTCCTCAAAACAAGGTAAAAGGTTGGCGTTTAACAGGTAAGTAGACAAAAGGAATTCTTATGGAGATGAAATCATCTACAACTCATAAAAAGTAAATTACAGGAAGTTGTCATATGCATTCATCCAGGAACAAGACCATTGCCCTATACCAATTCCATATATAAAATACAGTTTACCTTTATTTTAAATACCAAATATCAAATCTTTGTACTTATATAGTACTCAAACAGTACTTAAACTAAGGCGTTAACCTATCTTCTATATAATGTCAATGTAAATCTGTCCCGATAGCTATTAGGATGAATGTCCTTTAACAGATTCAACAAAAAGATTAATTTACGCTTTTAGGATTCCAAACTGAATCTGTTAAAGTAGAATTAAAGGCTTTGATAGAAAGGGTTTTGGGCTTTCCTGCTCATAAACATAGACTTTTTATATAGTTAATGGAGTAAATTATATTAACTTTCGGTATTCAATTGAAGTTAGCGGTAACTTATGCAAAGGGATTCCATCTTTCAAAAAGAGATGGAATCCCAGATACACATAAACCGACCCTTATAAATAAATTATATTGCTATGAAAACGATCTTAATTTTGGTCTTTTTTCTACTTGCTCTATATTGCCATGCGCAGCAAACGAAAATGCCCGATGCTGAATATTCCCTACTGGAGAGCACCAATTTCTGGAGCGTATTAATTGACACTACCGCAGTTCCGGTTCCAAATTTTAATCCATACAAAGAGGTAATATCGACCTGGTACAAATTGGGAAATGATACGGTCTTCAATGGTATTCAGGTAAAAACCCTTTTAAATAATCAAGGACCATATTTTCATGGATGGAGTGTTTCAGGCTATCTCAGGCAGGATGGAGAGAAAATCTATATTTTGGAAGGAGTACGGGAAATCCTGCTTTACGATTTTGGCCTTTCGGTTGGAGAAACTTTTAAATCTGCAATAAATCCTGATTTCAGTTACGTTTCACAATTAGATTCTGTACGTGATACCACTTTAAACAATTCAGTACGAAAGATATATTACCTAACCGAATACCCTGATTTTAATCCTTCCATCAAACAAAAGGATATATGGATTGAAGGTATTGGCAGTATTACAAATGGATTGCTGCGTCAAACCATGCTTGGCTCACCCCTTGATCCCATTCTCTGGCTTGATTATCATCTGATGTGTTTTCATCAGAATGACGAATTGGTTTATCAAATGAAAAGGTACAAGATGGACGACAATTATACCAATAGTCCAGTGCAATCTCTTCTATCGCCAGATAAATTGTGGAGTACAATGAAAGGGCCGGTCACAGGATGCAAGTCATTTTTCTGTTCAAGTTATTATACAAGGTTCTCGGGCGATACAATAATCGAGAATAATCATTATATGAAGGTTTTGTGTACCAGTGATATTCTCATGAAGAATTGGAACACCTGGGGGTTTATCAGGGAAGACCAAAATCAACAGGTATTTTACAGGGAAATAAATGCTAAAAAGGAATGTCTCCTATACGACTTTGATTGCAAGCCTGGAGAGATACTGCATTTGAGTAATGCCTGTACGGGTGATTATTTAGTCGATTCAATTGCAACAAAATTAGATAATGGTATTTCACGGAAGCATTTTTATCTCAGATATTTATCTGGCTCTGACACAAATGAGGAATGGATAGAAGGGATTGGGAGCAATTTTGGTATTCTTAATGGAGGGGGTGCAAATCATTGCATGACTGGTGGGGGTGAAAGCTTGTTATGTAGTTATGAAAACGATGTAAAAACCTACCAATCATCCCTAGTCCCTAACTATTGCTATTTAAGTCCTGAAATCATCAACGGGATTGCTCCCGAAAAGAATATCCTACAATATAGAGTTTACCCTAATCCGGTTTTCCGTGATTTGTTTGTGCAATCCCCCAAGATAAATGATGGAGATTTTACTCTCGAATTGTATTCTATAAAAGGGGAATTGATAAATACAGAATGCCTGGAAGGTGGCTCTAATCTGCATCGCATTGACGTGAGCTCTCTTAAAAGTGGAGTTTTTGTTGTGCGGCTGATTTCAGCTTCGGGGAGGTATTCCGAAGAAGTGATTATTAAGGAATAGTAAGGACTGCAAAGGGATTCCATCTTTCAAAATGAGATGGAATCCCTGATATCTAAATGCGCTTATAGAAAGGGTTTCGGGCTTTCCTGTTCATAAACATAGACTTTTTATATAGTTAATGGAATAATTTATATTAACTTTCGAATATTATTGTTCTGACCCCTTTCCTTGTTTCTTTGGTATTTAAGAAAACCCGCCAGTTCAAGCATCATTTTACTGATTTCAATTAATAAGTAAAGCCAAATGCTAAAGAATAGCACATTTTATTAATAACCATAAAATGAAGACAATACCAATTTATATATTGCTCTTTGCAACCTTATTCTGTAAGGGACAACAACAGATAACTTTGAATACGGAATTTTCATTATTTGATCAATCCAATTTGTGGTGTGTTTTAGATAACCATACTTCTGAACATGGCCCGACTGATCCATATTCTTATTTAAAATCCAGTTGGTATAAAATAGGGAACGATACCACAATTAACGATATCGCATACAAAAATCTACTGAAATCGACCAACCCCGAACATAAGCAATGGATTGGTTCCGGTTGTCTCAGGCCAGACGGGGATCGTGTCTATTTTCTGAACAATGGCAGGGAAATACTGCTGTATAATTTTGGCATGGCCGTTGGCGATATCATGGAGTCAGCAATCATAGAAGGATTTTTTTATGCCTCCCGGTTAGATTCAGTCCGCGACATCACCCTGCAAAACACTGTTCGAAAAATATATTATCTGACAGAATACCCTGTTCCCGATCCTGACACAAAAGAAAGAGAAATCTGGATTGAAGGAATTGGCAGCATCACAAATGGACTTTTGCGCCAAACAATGTTTGGGCTTACCGCAGATAGTTGGCATGACTACCAATTGTTATGTTTTTATCAAAACGAAATACTAAATTACAAATCTGAGAAGTACGAAAACTGCTTTTATGATATTGTTGAAGGCATTGTTCCGGGAAAAACTATTTCGAAGGTTCAAGTTTATCCTAACCCTGTATTAAATGAATTATTTATACAAAACAGACAAAATGTTGAAGAAGCTTACACCTTTGAATTGTATTCGGTAAAAGGCGAATTGGTAAAGACGGAATGTCTGGAAGGTGGCAATGATCTGCATCGCATTGACGTGAGCTCTCTTAAAAGTGGAGTTTATGTTGTGCGGCTGATCTCTGCTTCGGGGAGGTATTCCGAAGAAGTGATTATTAAGGAATAGTAAGGATAGCAAAGGGATTCCATCTTTCAAAAAGAGATGGAATCCTTAACAGCTTAAAACACCTAAATAATATCGTCATGGGAAACAAGAATTATTACTTCGTCTTTCTGCTGTTTGGTTTTAACTGCTTATTTTCATTGAAGAGTCATGGTCAGCTTAAAGTGGATGCGGGGAATGATGTTGTACTTTGTTTTTCCGATTCGTCCTCATCAACCGTGCAACTTGGTGGATTCCCTGTAGCTTCGGGTGGTGTTGAACCATACACCTATACCTGGAGTGGGAAAATACTGCAATTCTTCGGTCCTAAAGATAGCACCTGGGTCTATGCTTCTTATTTTCTGGATGATACAACCAAGTGCCATCCGACATTTAAAATGGGGAAAATACCTTTTGACTGGCCTGATTTCAATCTGAAAGTTGTAGATGCAGCTGGAAATATAAAGAACGATTCTGTTAAAATAATCGACGGAACAATTTTTAGTATGGATAGTTATATGCCTCCGGTAACCATAAAAAGAGGGGATAGCATTCAGTTCTATGGTGATATCTATTTTTATTACAATAATTTTTTGCCTTTTAAATTTACTTTGAGTCCAAATTACGGGATAACCGATCCAACTGATTTAAGAGGCTGGGCGAAACCTGATACAAGCACTACTTATTATCTACAGGTTGAAAATACTGTGGGTTGCGTTTATAAAATGAGCTATTGGCGTATTAATGTTGATACAACTACTGTAGCGAATAAGGAGGTTATTAACCCATCGACTCAATGTTATTTGGCTCATGGCGTTTTGGTGGTCAATATGCCTGAAAATAATAATTCATCCTATCAGTTAAATGTCTCAACAGCAAACGGAGTAATTATCCATTCGGGCATATACAGGAACAGAAATTTAAGGCTTTCGAATTTAAACTTTAAGAAAAACCAGGTCTTTATCGTATCAATCATCGACGGGAAGGAAAAGAGTACGTTTAAACTGATCAGTAATTAGCGCTATGTCAGATTAAGGATTTCATCTTTCAAAAAGAGATGGAATCCTTAATACAACGTAACAGGTCTATTTCATTGGGACTAATAGTCAATTGAACGATAGTATAAGATATAGAAAATGAAAAACACATCAAAGTTGAAATGTTTAGTTGTAATACTCCTTTTTAATTCATTAAGTGGGTTTACACAACCGATCACCTTCAGTAAAATTTACAATTTCGGCATTGCCTCCAGTTTATTGTCTGTTCAACAAACATCAGATAGTGGTTATATTGCATCTGGCTGGATTGGTAGAAATTATGAAGATGCCTATATCCTAAAGCTAAATAAATCTGGTGATACCATTTGGACGAGATCGTATGGGTATTCATACAGAGACTGGGCTTCTGATATCCAAATAACTTCTGACGGAGGTTATATTGTTGCGGGCAGAAAAAATTATCATACAGATATTGAACACGGCAATATGTATGGTGATATTTGGATATTAAAATTAAATGCAAGTGGTGATACCCTTTGGACAAAGACATTCGGAGGCAAATACAATGACTATGCAAATTCAATTAAGCAAACTTCTGATGGTGGGTATATTGTTGCAGGGGCAAAGAACAATCATATGATAAACTCTCCAAGCGATATTTGGATTCTTAAGTTGGACCAGAATGGTGATACGCTTTGGACAAAAACAATTCCTTGTACTTATCAGTCGGAAGCTAAATCCATTCTTCAAACGAAAAGTGGTGATTTTGTTTTTACAGGAACTGGAAGAGTTTGTAAATTAAGCAATTCTGGTGATAGCATTTGGTATAAAAATCTTAGTTCATTTACAGGAAATGATATCGTTCAAACAAATGATGGAAATTTCATTGCAGTTGGGTTTTTCAATAATTCTGAGGATAAAATAATTAAGCTTGATACTAAAGACAATACGATATGGGAAAATCTATATCCTCCAGCTAATGGGTATTACTTTCAGTCAAACGCTTTAGCATTAAATGAATCGGGCGATATTATATCAGTCGGACAAAGAATAAATACAAATAATGTTGGAAATACCTCTAATGATTTATGGATAAAAAAGAATCTGTCAAGTGGTACTAGTGTTTGGACAAAGACCCGGGATCTTTCGATAAATGATATTGGAAATTCCGTAAAGGCTACTAATGATAATGGTTTTATCATTTCTGGTGTTACAAATTATAGCGCATGGCTGCTAAAGTTAGATCCGAACTGTGATCTCACATTGAATGTTCCCAATCTTGCAAAAGACAGTATTGATACATGGAATTATCCCAATCCATTTTCAGGTTCTACGACAATTTATTACACCAATCCAGAGGCCAATAACGAAAAGATAGAAATAGATATTTTCAACAGTGTTGGGAATATTGTAAAGACAATTATTCAAACTAATCCCAAAGAGAATCATGTTTTATTTGAGTCAGCTGATTTGTCTCCTGGTGTCTATTTTTATAAAGTAAATCACAGGAATAGTTCAATATGTAAAAAGATGATATTGGTTAGATGAAGTAATGAGAAGCATAAAATGTCGTATTTTATCTTCGAATGAATACTGACAAATTCTGTCACCGCTATGCGGCTTTTATTCTTGTTTTTCAATTTACTTCTACCATACTTACACCGCTATGCGGCTATTTTTTAGGTGCGTAGCACTGATAGTATGGTAGCATAGTAGAGAATGGAAAATGAGCCGCATAGCGGTGACATAATATTGGTAATGCGACATTATATTATTTCAAGTACTGAATATATTACTGAGCTAAATAAGGTTGTTGGCAAAGGGATTCCATCTTTCAAAAAGAGATAGAATCCCTGAATAATATAAAAGAGGCTCCGTTTTTACAAAGCCTCTTTCCTTTTTACCGTCATCCTGAACTTGTTTCAGGACCCCCTCCTTTACTTTTTACTCTTTCCTTTTTACTGACTTTTATTCAACAACAATAAGCAGATATTTTGAAGATTTCCAGAATTCTTCAGGGTTGTCGATCACGATGCTTTCAACTGTTTTTACACCCGTCCAATGATATGATTTGTCAGGATGGATGGTAACCAATTTAGCTTTTTTGGTATTCAGCGGTAGTTGTTTAAACTCACGGATATCAATTTTCATGAAATAGTCACGGTTAAAATCTTTTTTCAATTTGACAACTTTACCAACACCTAATACGCCACCTTCTTTTTCAATGACATTCTTTTCAACCAATTCTTTCTTGGTTCCAAAAGCATAATAAGCAGTGTTCAATGCATTGGTTTGCTCTTCAATTGTTTGAGATTTAGCCTTGATCGTAGCATCAGTTTCTTTGGTGATGGTTTCAATTTTCTGGTTTAATCCTGCGACATTAACATGAAGGTTTTCCATTTCTGTGTTCAGACGGGCAAGTTCACCATCTTTTTCAGTCATTTGTTTGTTCAACAATTCGATCATATTCTGGAGTTCCTTAACCTTCACGTTCGAACGATCAAGTTTCCCCTGCATCGATTTTACTAGATCTTTGTTTTTCTGCAGCAGTTGATTAATCATTCTGATGTCCTCAACGATACGCTTTTTAGCATCAGCTTTCAATTCTGTGCCGGGAGCTGTTTGAACGGAAACTAATTTCTGAATGGTTTTTACTGAATCCAGGTTTGTCTGAATTTCATTCATCGCACCAATAAATTCCAGGATGGAATTATCTTTCTGTACGCCAAGCTGTGAAATACTATCTTGTTTGGCTTGCATGCGTGCAATCTCTTTTTTGTGTTGTCCGCAAGAAACCAACACCATAACTGATAAAACAAACAATAATTTTTTCATGTGATATAATTTAAAGTGATTAAAAATTTAATAATAAACCGGTTTATCTTCTATAATAATATAGCTTTCCCGGGTATATGATTTAAAGTAGGACAGTTGTTCAATTCGCAGAAAGCTTTCGAACTTACATAAATACATCAGCTACTTATCCAACATTGATCTGTTCATTTTCTCCTGAATAACCTGATTTAAATCGATTGTGTCAAACATTTCCAGAATCCGTTTTTCAGTTTCTTCGAAACCGACCCGGAAGATATCATCCGCTTTCCTGAAATCGAACGTGCTGAATTGCCTGGTTTCAGGAGGTTCAATCACAAAATCGCATTTAGTAAGACTATCTCTTACATTTTGGCTCATTACCAATTGAAAGGTTCGTTCAGCAATATTTTTTATTCCTGATATGTTTTCTTCAACACCATTATGGTTCACATGTACGCCAATCAGAATGTGACATTGATCACGTATGCAGTCGACTGGTAAATTGTTTAGTAAGCCTCCATCAACATATGTCTTTCCATCAATGATTTGCGGCTCGAAAATGATAGGTATTGACGCTGAGGCCATAACCCATTGAAACAACTTCCCTTCATTCTTGATTTCAGAATGCCCACTGTTGAGGTTTACTACAGAACAGTAAAATGGTTTCAGCAGACTCGAAAAATCATCGATTTTAATATTTTCTTCAAGCAGGGAGAATACTTTCTTCAAATCAATCAATCCCCCTGAAGGCATTTGCCACTTGAACATTTTTACCATCTTGTTTGATTTCACTAGTTCCAGTATCTGAAGAGGCTCGAACCCTGCGGCATAAAAAACGCCAACCAGGGCACCCATACTTGCTCCTGAAACGATCTCAGGTTGGATACCGTATTTATGAAGTGCCTCGAGAACTCCAATATGGACAATTCCCCTGGCGCCTCCCCCGCTAAGTGCAATTCCAATTTTATATGGTTTTAATTTCAAATGCATGCATATGCTGTTAGCTTAAACCTTAATGTAACTTTATTTAGATTATTATAGACATTCTAAATATGAAATGTGCCTGTCCAAATAAAACGGAAATAGGGTAACAGTTTTAATAGTATAAAGTTAAGGAGATTCTTGTTCTAAAAGTTACATAACTTTAATAAAAAGTTACATCATTCACACTTTCTAATTATTTAAGTTTTTCAATTTTATAGTTTCTTTCGGTATATGTTTGAAAGTTTGTAATATTGCAGGCTTTTAAATTGTCAATTGAAATACGAAAAACACGTATTTTCAGGAGTGTTTCATACAATATTATTCCAAATTGGCAGTTTAACCTAAAGCATTAAAATACAGATATTGGGCAGGCACTATTTATATCGTTTTTTCTTTATTAGTATACTTTTCTTACTGGCCGCATGTACGACCGAGAAGAATACTATGATGTCGCGTGCATATAACAATCTTACAGCACATTACAATGTTTATTACAATGGAAAAACGAGCCTCGGATTAGGAGTGGAAAAGATCAACAACTCCTACGAGGATGATTATTCAAAAGTTTTACCATTGTTCAAATCGAGCAATCCCTCAACTGCAACTGCTGCCAATGCTGAGATGGATAATGCTATTTTGAAAGCATCAAAACTTATCCAATCTCATTCAATTACCAAAAAGCCCAAACGTCGGAAGCACAGAAGTCAGGCCTACATCCGTTTTGCCAGCCGTGAAGAATTTAATAACTGGATAGATGATGCTTATATCCTCATGGGGGAGGCCTATTTCTATAAACAGAATTTTAACTTAGCAATAGAGAACTTTTCGTATGTAACACGTAAGTTTAAGGAAGAACCCTCCCGATATACTGCATACATCTGGCTTATTAGAAGTTTTACAGAGACCGAACGATATGTGGAGGCTTATGAAATCATCCAGCAAATGCAGAATGACGAAGGTTTTCCACATCAGCTTGATGGAGAACTCGCTGTGGTCACCTCAAACTATTATGCCAAACAACATCTGTATGCTGATGGCATTCCTTTCCTTTCAATCGCAATCAATAATACCAGGAAAAGACAGGATAGAATGCGTTATAAATATGTTTTAGCCCAGTGGTATCAGGAAACCGGGAATACTGAAAAAGCTTCGCTGATATTCAGGGAGATTATCCGGATGAACCCCCCATATAAAATGGCTTTCAACGCCCATATAAATGCTGCCGGAACCTTTTCAGGCATAGGGGATGCTGAGAAACTGAAAAAGGAACTGCGTAAGATGCTCCGGGATAAGAAAAATCTGGAGTTTCAGGATCAGATTTATTTCGCAATGGGTAACATTCTGATGAAAGAAGGCAACAAAAAACAGGCAACTATTGAATACAAACGATCTGCAGGAAAAAGCAAAAATAACTTATATCAGAGGGCTGTTTCATGTTTAACTCTGGCCCAGATCTATTTTGATGAGCTGGAATATAAAAAAGCACAAAGTTATTACGATAGTGCAATGGTGGTGATTGATAACAAGTATCCGAATTATCTTCAAATATCTGAACGCCACAAGAGCCTGACTCGTTTAACGGATAACATATACACTGTAGAGCGTGAAGATAGTCTTCAACGTATAGCTAAGATGGATGTGAATGCCAGAAATATTCTGATCGATAAATGGATTAAGGCGGCAACAGAAAAGGAAGCCAAAGAAAAGAAAGATAAAGCAGCGCAAATGATGGACCAGAATTATTTCAGGTCGAATGAGAGTCGGTTTGGTCTTAGTCAGCAGCAGGATAATGCCGGATGGTATTTTTACAATCCCACAACAGTTGCATACGGCAAAGTAGAATTTGAAAGACTTTGGGGAAAGCGTAAACTGGAAGATAATTGGCGAAGATCGGATAAAAGGTCAGTGGCGGAAGATGCAGCCCAGCAGGCTGAAGATTCTATTGCAAACTTACCCGTAGCAGGGAAGCAAAAAAGGTCAAAAGATAACAAAAGCAGCGATTTCTATACACAGGACTTACCAGTAAATGATTCACTCCTGAATATTTCTCATGCTAAGATCCGAAATGCCTTGTTTAATGAGGGGCGCATATTTAAAACTGATTTCAATGACTTTCCCCGTTCAATTGAGTCCTTTGAAGAATTGAACAAAAGATATCCGGATAATCTGTTTGCACTTTCATCCTGGTTCGAATTATATGATTTATATAAAAAACAGGCAAATCAGGAAAAGTCAGACTATTATAAAAACCTGATTATTGGCAAGTATCCTGATTCGAAGTATGCCAAATATTTAATGAACCCGAACTATTTTATCGAACTTGAAGCCAGAACTGATAGTATGAACCGGTTATATCAGCAGGCCTTCCTTGAATTTAAAAACGGACGATATGCCCAGGCTGGAAAGATAACGGATCAGATTCTGAAGATGCAGCCTGATAGTGCATTGATCCCAAAGATTAAATTCATCAGGGTGGTTGCCGATGGAACGGCCTCAAACCGTGAATCCTTTGGGAAACTATTGACTGAATATATTTCTACCTATCCGAAGGCAGAACCAAAACCTTTAGCAGAGCAGATTCTGAAATTAATTCAGGATAGCACCCTTGTTGATTATCAGAAAATGGTTGATTCAGGATATTTGAATGACAAAATCAAAAACAGTGAATTGTCGAACGAGAAAAGGAAGGGTACTGATGAGTTTGGAGGCAAATTCTCGTACGAAGAAGATCTTCTGCATTATTTTGTGATTGCCTACCCTAAAAGTTCAGAAGTTGATTTAAACCGCCTTAAATTTGATATTGCCAATTACAACATTGATCATTATACCAAAATAGATTTCGAAATTGAAACGTCAAACCTGAACCCGACCACTTCACTATTACTTATCCGATCACTTAACGACAAAGAAAGGGGATTGATCTATTTCAGGTCGATCATCAAGAACAGAAACGTCTTTGCTGCCCTCAAAAAGGTCAAATACGTGAATTTTATTGCCTCCTCGACAAACTATAGAGAGATTACTAACGATAAGGACTATGCTGAATATCTGAAATTCTTCGTTAAGAATTACAGCAAATTCGTGACTGGTGATTTTTCTGAGGAAGTACTTCCCGAACCGGAAGAATTGCTGGCTAAAGTTCAGCATGAAGAAGATCTGCCGAAGGAAAAAGGAAGCTTTGTATCAGTTGCACCCACAGGTAATGGTCTCGACATCTATTCGAATGAAGAGAATGGCCCGCAGAATTATGTTATTGCAATAAATGGCCCTGCAGTAAACCTTAAACCGGTCATTAGTGCCTTCACTAATCTTAACCGTGATAATTTCCGGCAGGCAAATCTATCAATCCGCCAAAGTCAGGTTGATGATTATAAATTGATGATTGTTAGTGCGTTTAAATCTAAAAATGAAGCAATTGCTTATTTCATCAAGGCTGTTGCTAACCGGAAATATTTCAAAAGCCTGGATACGTTGAGTTATCGTAATTTTATTATTACCGATACTAATTTGAAAAAGCTTACGGAAACCAGGAAAGTTTCGGAATATATGAACTTCTTCAAAATTAAATATATTGGAACCGGTTCCGATGCAAATACTCCTAATACCACACAACCTGCGTATACTGGACCCTATAAACAGAATGTATCAGGGATACAATCCTTTGTGCTGATTATTCCAAAGGAGGAGGCTAATGCCGATCAACTCGTTAAGACTATCATTCAGTTTAATTTGCAAAACTATGCAGCACAGAATCTTAAAGTAACATCCGGTATGCTTGATGATTTTAGAGTTCTGGTAAAAGTGGAAGGACTTCAAAATTTACAATCCGGTTTAGATTATCTCCGGGCCATCGCTAAAGACCAATCGGTATACGGACCAATACAGAATGCTTCATATCGTAATTTTATTATTACTCCTGAAAATGAATTGATTTTCAGACAGAGCAAAAACATTCTGACCTATATGGAATTCTATAAAAAATTCTACCTTAAGCAGTAGTAAATTTTGAATTCAATTTGGTTAATTGCAGGCGTTTCTAGGGTTATTCCAGACGCTTCAAGGTTAAATTTTGTTAAGTCGATACTTTTATTGTTTCGAAATTGTTTATACCTGTACTGCCTTGCATTAGGCTAAAACAATTTATCCAGGAATGTTTAAATGAAAATTTTACGGTATGAAGAAAACTAAAATACTTTGGGTCGATGATGAAATCGATTTATTGCGCGCACACATTATCTTCCTTGAAGAAAAAGGTTTTGATGTTGTTACGGCCAACAATGGAACTGATGCTATTGAACTGGTCAGAAACGATTTTTTCGATATCATTTTCCTTGATGAAAATATGCCGGGCTTAAGCGGTTTACAGACATTAAATGAAATTAAAACCATTGATCCGAACCTTCCGGTTGTAATGATTACAAAAAGTGAAGAAGAGGATATCATGGAAGAGGCCATTGGTTCAAAAATGGCAGACTACCTGATTAAACCGGTTAATCCAAATCAAATTCTGCATTCCATTAAGAAAAATATTGATCAGCGACGCTTAGTTACTGAAAGGACCAATTCGGCATACCAGAGTGAATTTTCCAAAATTGGCATGCAAATCAGCGATAAACTGTCTTTTCCTGAATGGGTTGAGGTCTATAAAAAACTGGTATTTTGGGAACTTGAACTTGCTGTTTCCGAGGATTCGGCTATGGATGAGGTCTTGAAAATGCAAAAATCAGAGGCTAATAATTCATTCGCAAAATACATCCGTACTAATTATCAAAACTGGTTTAACAATGATAAGGCCGATCGTCCTTTGATTTCTCCTGATATATTTCGAAAAAAGGTTATCCCTTTGGTTGATGCAGGAAATAAAGTATTTGTATTGGTTGTTGATAATTTAAGGTATGACCAGTACCGGGTTTTATCCACTGTATTGAACAATTATTACCATGTTGAGGAAGAAGATCTTTACTGTAGTATTTTGCCTACTGCCACCATGTATGCGCGAAATGCCATGTTTGCAGGATTAATGCCTTCTGAAATAGAAAAACTTTATCCTGAATACTGGGATGATGATGACAATGAAGGTCATAAAAATCGTTTCGAACAAGAGCTGTTACAGAAACAATTGTCACGGCTTGGAAAGAATTACAAACTATTCTTCGAGAAAATTACCAGTGTTAAAGCAGGTAAAAAGATGTCTGATTATCTGGGGAATATCCTTCAAAGTGATCTATCCGTGATGGTTTTTAACTTCGTCGATATGATTTCGCATGCACGTACCGAAATGGATATGATAAAGGAACTGGCAAGTGACGAAGCTGCCTATCGTTCATTAACGCTTAGTTGGTTTAACCATTCATCTTTGCTTGATTTGTTGAAACTTCTGGCTGAAAATAAGGTTAAAGTTGTTCTGACAACTGATCACGGTACGATTCGTGTTGATGATGCGCTCAAGGTGATTGGTGACAGGGAAACAAACACTAACCTCCGTTACAAAATTGGTCGTAACCTGAATTATAAATCGAAAGCCATATTTGATGTCCGAAATCCGGCATCAATCTATCTTCCATCTCGAAATGTGAGTTCCACCTATATCTTTGCCACCAATACTGATTTTTTCGCCTATCCGAATAACTATAATCATTTCGCACAGTATTACCGCAATACCTTTCAGCATGGGGGGATTTCGCTTGAGGAAATGATTATTCCGGTGGTAACGCTAACGCCGAAAGGGTAGGGAAAATTGCCAGTACTGTTAGTCAGTACTTCTGTGTAAAGTCATTTATCAGGAGGAAATGGATTATTGATGTAAATTCTGTCGGTCACGATCATTTAACCTTTGTACACGATAAAAGCTTGAGGTTATTGCCCGATTGAGGTACTTAGCTCAAGATCAAACAAAACTAAAATAACTCAAAAGAGTCAACCCGTAGCACAATGCCAGGAGTTGACTCTTTTTTTATGTATAAATCTTTCACAGACAATTGATTTCAAAACACGATTACTGGATTTGCGGAATTACACGATTATTTTTTCACCTGAATCCTGTATTATCAAAGCTATATTGAAGAAGGGATGAAGTATTACCTTGAGTATACCTTGAGTATACCTTGAGTATACCTTGAGTATACCTTATGTGTTCAAAAATAAATAAGGTATACTTATTGTAATCTTATTTTATACATAAGGTATACGTAAATAGTTACTCTGGTATAGTTCGATTAATACGTTGACCCTGCTCAATAGTTTCGCAAAGGACAGTAAGAATAACAAAAGGAGGATATTTTAATCTTTGGAAGCAATCAGGTTAACCTTACGCTTCTGTTTGAGACTGCGTAAATGACGTAAATGGCGTAAACGGCATAAATGGCGGAATTGTCGGATGTGTTGGAAACAAAATTGAGCTTGCAAAGTGACCTCTTGGAGGTCAATCCGGTCATGCTTCGAGTTTTTCAGCAGCCACTGTTTGAATTATTACCGATCATTCATCTTTTCATCCCTGATTCTCTGATATTGTTTGTTGGCAAAGACGAATTCCTGGAGTTTTTGATTATCGGCATATAGCACTTCTGTACGGTTGCCTTCCCAGCACATTTCTCCTTCAGAAATGAACAGGATATTGTCGCCAATTTCCATGACTGAGTTCATGTCATGCGTATTGATGATGGTTGTAATCTGGAGGTCGACCGTGATTGAATGGATTAGTTCGTCAATTACCATCGAAGTCTCAGGGTCGAGGCCTGAGTTTGGTTCGTCACAAAACAGATATTTCGGGTTCATAACAATAGCCCTTGCGATAGCCACCCGTTTTTGCATGCCTCCTGAAATTTCCGAAGGATAGAGTTTATTGGCATTGGTGATGTTCACCCTTTCGAGACAAAAATCTACTTGCTTTTGTTTTTCGGCAGATGAAAGCATTGAAAACATATCAAGTGGAAAGCGTATATTCTGTTCTACAGTTAAGGAATCGAATAATGCACCACCCTGGAAAACCATTCCCATTTCCTGCCGTAAGTGCTTCCGGAACTTGGGGTTCATTGAAGTGAAATCACGATTATCGTATAGGATTTGACCACTATCAACTTCATATAAACCGACAATCGATTTTAACAACACAGTCTTACCTGATCCGCTTCTCCCGATAATCAGATTTGTTTGGCCCTGATTGAAAACCTTGCTGATATTCCGGATAACCTCCTTATGATCAAACGACTTGTATATGTTTTTTATCTCGATCATTTATAATAGCAATTGTGTTAAAATTAAATCCCAAACCAGAATCATGATATTTGTGTTTACAACAGCCCTTGTACTGGCGGTCCCTACATCAAAAGCGCCACCCTCGACAGTATATCCAAAAAATGAGGCGATAGATGCAATCAGAAAACCAAAGACCAGACATTTGATCAGGGAAAAGGTCACATAATAAGGATTAAACGAATACTGAATGCCATGTATATAGTCGGTCAGCGTGACAGCTCCGACAGCTGGTCCAACAATCATCCCCCCAATGATCCCAAAAAAAACGCTTAGGATGTAAAGAAACGGGAACATGAGTACTACCGCAATTATTTTCGGCAGAATGAGGTAACCTGCAGAGTTAACACCCATTATTTCAAGCGAATCAATTTGTTCTGTTACCTTCATACTTCCAATTTCGGAAGTGATATTTGAACCGATTTTCCCGGCCATAATTAAACCCATAATAGTTGAAGAAAACTCAAGAATCAGTGAGTCGCGATTCCCTAAACCGATCAGGGTCGTTGGCAATAAGGGGTTTGTCATGTTGTAAGCTACCTGTAAGGTCATGATTCCACCCATAAACAAAGAAATCACAGCAACAATACCGACCGATTTTACTCCGAGGTTTTCAATTTCATTAAAGGTTTGCCGAATATATAAGCTATGCCTTTCAGGTTTGCTGAAAACCCTGAACATTAGGGCAAAGTATCTTCCTGTTAGATTTAAAATATTCATAAACAAATCAGTATTTCTTCTTTTAGATAATTACAAAATAGATTCCAAATAGTTAAAATTTGATACTTAAATATCTAGTTTGATAGTAATTGTGGTTAAAGGTACGAATATTCCAAAAACAGGCATTTTTTCGAGGGTTTTAATTTAAAACTCATTATCTTAATTGAAGATTTTGAATACCTTTCTACTTTTTGCATAAGTTATTTAAAATGTCTTTCAGAATAACTAATTTGCTAACAATAAACAGATTAAGAAATGAACAATACGTATTGTGTTATAATGGCAGGTGGTATCGGCAGCAGGTTTTGGCCCTTAAGCAAGAGTACAATGCCAAAACAGTTTCTGGATATCCTGGGGACTGGTCGTACTTTTATTCAACAAACATATGACAGGTTTAAGAAGATATGTCCAAATGAAAATTTCTATGTCGTTGCAAGTGTAGACTACAAGGAGCTTGTGATGAAACAATTGCCGGAACTTAAAGAACATCAGGTGCTACTTGAACCCTTACGCAGAAATACGGCTCCATGCATTGCTTATGCCTGTTACAAAATTCAAACGATAAATCCGGATGCAAATATTATTGTGGCTCCTTCTGATCATCATATCCAGCAGGAGGATGTATTTCTGGAAGTTATTAAAAAGGGATTGGAATTTATCAGTAATAAGGACGCTTTGCTTACTCTGGGAATTAAACCATGTCGTCCAGAGACAGGCTATGGTTACATTCAAATCGAAAATTCAAATCGAATCAACTCACAGGAGAACTTACACAAGGTAAAAACCTTCACCGAAAAACCTGACCTTGAATTAGCTAAAATATTTCTGGAAAGTGGTGAATTTTTCTGGAACTCCGGGATCTTTCTGTGGTCACTAAAATCCATTCTGAATGCCTTCAAAATTCATCTAAGCAATGTATCCGAATTATTTGAAAAGGGAAATAAACTTTATGGAACTGTCGATGAAGCTCCATTCCTGAATAAGACCTATTCGGAATGTCAGAATATTTCCATTGATTATGGGATTATGGAAAAGGCTGAAAATGTTTATGTATTATGCTCTGATTTCGGTTGGAGCGATCTTGGGAACTGGGGATCATTGTATGAGAATTCGAATAAGGATGCTCAGGGTAATGTTGTTTCAGGTAAAAATGTAATGTTGTACGGATCAAAAAATTGCATTGTGAATATGCCAAATGAAAAACTTGTAATTCTTCAGGGACTGGATGGTTATATTGTTGTTGAATCTGAAGGCACTTTACTGGTATGTAAGAAAGAGGATGAACAGCAGATCAGACAGTTCGTAAACGATGTCAGGATGAATAAAGGGGAAAATTACATCTAAAAACAGGAATAAGGAAACAGAAATAGTGCGAGTATTTTTCCTGTTTCCTCATTACTTTTTCTTTTTTCTAAATTATTCGTAATAATTCGGTTTGAATGTACTGCGTACACACCTGAATCCAATATAAGACTTTGCCGAATCCTGATATTCAAAACTTCGGGTTGATACCTGAATATAATAGGCAATATCTTTCCATGATCCGCCACGAATTACTTTTCTCTTTAAAGCAGGCGGATCATCCGGTTTAGCATTGTACTGAAAATCCGGACTAAAATCACTGATAATCTCATATGCAGATTCATCATAAGCATTCGAAGTCCATTCTGCAACATTCCCGGCCATATCATATAGTCCGTATGAATTCGGAAGGAAATTGGCAACTTTGGTGGTGGTAACATTTGTCCGGCTGTCTGACACATAATTACCTCGCAATGGCTTGAAATTAGCAAGAAAACTACCTTCCTCGTTTCGTGTGTAATAACTACCCCAAGGATAAAGTGTCATCTGATGACCTCCCCGGGCTGCATATTCCCACTCCACCTCTGATGGTAAACGGTAATCCATAACTCCAGGATTCTTAATCATTTCCTGAAATGCATTCAGTTGTTTTGTCCGCCAATTGCAGAAAGCTTTTGCCTGGGTCCAGGTTACACCAACAACGGGATAGTCGTCATATGCAATATGTGAGAAGTATTTTTCGGTTAATGGTTCATTATATGAGAAGGTATAATCTCTGATCCAAACCAGGGTGTCCGGGTAAATGGGTGTCGATTCGCTCATAATAAATGATGAACGATTCTGAACCGGACCTGTTTTTCCCTTAACATCGACAACAGTTCCTCCATAAGTTTGGGTGTCAAAATTATAACTGTTTGCCCGTTTGGCAGCTTGCCGGTAGTCAATCCAGTAATACTCGTATTTGAGTTTTCGTGTATCAATTTCTTTTTTATTGAAGAATCGCTCTGCTGATGGAATATACAGACCTTCTAATGCTGACTGATAATCAGGGTTTTTCCATTCGATAGGTTCTTCCCAGTTTAGCCTGGGGTTATCAAGTATAACTCCTTTTCTTCCTTCTGAAATAAGAAATTCAGGAACAGTTTCTGATAAGAGCTGACGAGCAATAGAATCTCTTACCCAATATACAAACTGACGATATTCATTATTGGTGATTTCAGTATCATCCATCCAGAAGGATGGAACAGATACTGTTTTCACAGGAGTAACTGACTGATCCACTTCCTGGCCGGATGGGCCAATATTCAGACTTCCCTGTTTGATAAAATTCATACCATAAGGAATAGGCTCAAAATAAGGTTTCCTATTCTGGGCATTTGTAAGCTGACTGGTCCAATCACGGTTGCAGGAGCCGAAAAGGAAAGTCGCAAACAAACCTATGATTAGAATTTTATACATATCTTTCAATACCCGGTTAACAAATAATTGGCCTCAATTACTGAAATACTCTTGCAGTACTTTTCTATTGTTCAGAATATTGACTTTTCAAAAAAAAAGCCTTATCAGGAATCTCCCATAAGGCTTTGACTTATGCGGATTGGTTCTAATACTCCCAAAGGTTTTGTTCGTAATCAAAGATTGAATTTTCGATTCGTTTACTTTCCAGCATCGCATTCTTGCCGCTTAAATAATTGCTGATATCACGGTTGTTATAAATATTTTCCTCTTTCACAATGTATGAATCAAATTTCCGTTTCAGGAAAATGTCGTCAAAAGATGCATTGCGTGAAGAATTCTGAGGATTGAAGACCTCATTGGCTGCAAGTATATTACGTGCTTCAGGAAAATATATCCAGAATACCTGGCGACGCATTACGTTTTCCTGATTAGTATCGTCGGCGCGATAAAATTCCTGGATCGGACAGATGCCAATAATCTTTACATTCATGGTCGACGATTGTTTATCGAAATACCATTCTTCTTTTACCATGATTTGTTTAACTTCTTCGGAACGGATTTCTCCGGTAACGTTTTGTGGTTTCAATTCACCAGTGTCAACATCTCTCACCATTTTTGTCCGCGTAGTCGCACCAAAAACTTCCTTTACCTGATCATAAGACATAGGAACTTTGAATTCGTCATCATTTTTTGCATCGTAAGCAGTTAATTTGCCATCTTTTATTCCCTGAATCAGTATGTTTACCAGGTTGAATCTGCCTTCCACATCTTTGGTTGGAAAATACAAAGGCTGGTTCATTTTCTCACGCAGGTCGATAATACGCCATACTTTTTTACTCCACATCACATCTGCTTCCCTGACATAAGGCAGCGCTGTTGGTTTGCGCTTAACCAAATCTGAGCGGCTATATGCACCATCAACAATTTGCGCTTTTGCTTCCTGATTGTTTGCTACAAACAATAAAGCCAATATTCCCAAAAAGATTAAAATCTTATTCATGTCTATTTTATTTTAAAACCGATATTGGCTAAAGGGCGATTTGATCCATCGTCCCCTTTTGCCATAATATTATCAATATAAATCATACTTCCAGCTGATAGTTTTCCAAACATACTTTTTTGCTCATCGGTAAATTTGTTTGATTTTGATGAACTTGTTTTAACATATGCGCCGGAAACAGTAATGTCAAACTGGGTAACCTTGAATTTCAGATCGAAGTCAAAATCTTTTAATTCAGCAAAAACACCACCTTCAGCCAACAAATCCTCTTTCTTTAATGAACCTCCATTTAGACCTGCGACAGTGGCAAGAGGAGGCGGAACTTCTTTTACCCTGAAGGCCATAGAACCCATTGGTCTTTTAATATTGTTCGTGTTTAAAACTACAGAAATTGCTGTGTTTTTACCCAGGGCATCTAACTTCGATGGATAGGCAAAGTAGTCATCTCCATTTTTTTCAATCCGCCCTCCATTACTAATTGACACTTCCAAATTCTGTGATGCAACTCCAGGAACCGAAACCCTTATCGGATTGGCAACACCCATATACAATACATTCATCTTTGTAGGCGATATGGTAACACTTGGCTTGCCTACCTGGTATTCGCCTTCAAATTTATAATTATTGACATTTCCCTCAGGATTCTTGTATTTAATAAGTCCTCCCCATTTGAAGGTTCCTTCCTGTGAAGCAGACACTTTGTAAATGCCTTTCCCATCATGCATGATAAGTTTTGTATTGCCAACATAAATCTCAGGTTGTTGGGTTGTATCTTCAGCAGCCAGGTATATCTCAGCTTCAAATTGATCTCCTTCAAGAACATAGGTTGATTTAGCCAGAATCCTGGCCCCCAATCGGTTGAATTTAAAGGAAGCTGCATCAATTTGGCTGAATAAGGTCGAAATGATATTCGTTTCAGCATTCTCAATGTCAATCTGCATTTTCGAAAGCAAGGTTACCACAGCAATCAGTGGTTTACTTTCGAAATAAAGGCTCTCCCATGATTTTTTTACTCCACCTTCGGCTAAATCAACTGGTGGATCAGGAGTATCCAGTTGTTTTATAATATTATCACGTAGAGGCGAGCCTTCTTCCAGATTTGTTACCAGAAAATCCCTGTATTCTTTGATGTCATTTCTAAGATCTGTCGCTGTTTTTTGCTTAATCATGATTTCGGAGGGCGTATTCAAATCATCCTCCTTTTTCATCAGGATGGTATCACCCTTGCTGTTAATCGTATAAGGTTCTTCTGTAAGCTTAAATCCAGGTTGAACACTTTTTAGTGGGATACCTCCTGAAGCCAGTACAAGTTTCTCTTTGAGATCTTTTATTTTGGTTATTAAGACAGCCGTTTTTATTTTGACATTATCTGCTTTGTCTTTCCATTCCTTGACCTTTGTCGGATTTTGTATATAAGCAGCATCAAATGCACCGTATATCTGATCATTCTTCCTTCTGACATTATTCAGAGTCTGTCCTAAACTGGCATCCACGATCCGAAATGATTCAAGGACTTCAGACGCCACGTTTAGTGCCAACAAAGCTGTCAGCACCAGATACATCATGTTAATCATTTTTTGCCTCGGAGTTTCCGGGCAATTTTTCGTCGACATAGTGTTTGCTCCGTTAAATTACTTCTTTTTATAATTCATGGCTCCAAGCATATTCCCGTAAATCGAATTCAGCGAATCAAGATGTGCATTCAACTTTTCGGCATTTTCCTTGTATTTCTTCATTTCCTGTGCCGATGAAGCAATGATCTGGTTCATCTGATTAAGATCTTCGAAAAACTTGGCGGATGCATGGATTTGCTCACTTGTCCCTTTCAATTGCTTTTCGTAAGTGACATTCAGTGATTCAATGTTTTTATTTAGCTTTTGAAGGTTATCCCCATAATTGGAAGAATTCATTTCAATATCTTTGAACCCTTTCTCCATCGATCCGGAAAACTTTTGATATGACTCAACAAGTTTATTCCCTGATTCATCAATCTGTCTGGAAAACCTGGCACTTGATTCGTTAAGTTTTGCAAGCATACCTTCACCGGTTTCTGATATCTTATGTGCCGTACTGCTATAAGTACTGACCAGTTCACCAATCGATTTATTAAGTGTCGAATTAGCCTGAGTATTCATTTCCGAAAATGCAAACATCGATTCAGATGCTGAATTCAGGTTTCGGACATATACATCAGTAGCAAGCGTAGCAGTTGAAATGTCGCTGATTCCTGAAGCGGTATTGGATAAATCGACTAAACTCTTGCTGATTTTTGTCAGCAGTTCCGGAGTAATATTAGAACTGTTCAATATAGCATCGAAACTACTTTTAATATTTGACTGGGCATCTTCAGTGTTCACAATCAATTCATAATCATCCTGTAACTCGGGGTATACTCTTGCCCAGTCAGGTTGTTCCAGGGATGGCTCAAAAGCCGATATAAAGAAGATAAAAGCCTCAGTCATCAACCCGATAGTCAGCATTATGCCGGAGTGGTTCCAGTGCTCCAGTTTAAACAAAGCACCAATCAGCACCAATGAAGCACCCCAACCATAGACATAACCCATAAGGCTTTTCCACCTTTTTGACTTAAGCATTTCTCCTACATTCATGTGATAGATATTAAAAATAGATATTAAAATTCATTGCCAAAGGACGAACGCACACAACGGAACCCAATGTATGATTTTGTCGTGTCCTGGTACTCAAAACTTCGGGTTGCAACCTGAAGGTAAACAGAAATATCTTTCCATGATCCTCCACGAATAACCTTCCGCTTCATGGCTGGTGCATCACCTGGCTTTGCATTATATTCAAAGTTTGGATTAAAATCGTTAATATAAGTGTAAGCAGATTCATCATAGGCTGTATTTGTCCATTCAGCAACATTCCCGGCCATATCATACAGACCAAAATCATTCGGATCATAACTACCTACTTTCATCGTGGCCATACCACCATCTTCAACATAATTCCCTCTTAAAGGTTTAAAGTTTGCCATAAAGATAAAGGTACCATCCTGTTTCCGCGTGTAATATCCTCCCCAGGGATACATTGACATTTGATGATCGCCACGGGCTGCATATTCCCATTCTACTTCTGTAGGAAGTCTGTAGTCGTGTAAAGTGGCTTCTCTGCGGCTTGTAAGGTAATCGTTTTGAAGTTTCGTTCTCCAGTTACAAAATGCCTTGGCTTGTTTCCAGTCAACTCCCACAACCGGATAATCATCAAACCCGGGATGCCAGAAATAACGTGTAGCCCATGGTTCATTGTAGGAGAAAGTAAAATCTCTGATCCAGCATAAGGTGTCAGGATAAACAGGTACCTGATCGCTTAAAATAAACGAAGAACGGTTTTCAATAGCCTTTTCTTCCCCTTTGGCATCAAGTACATTCCCATCGTATTTTTGAGTTTCATAGTTGTACATGTTCTGACGACGGGCGGCCTGTTTTAAGTCAATCCAATGATATTCATAAAACAGTTTACGTGCATCGATTTCTTTTTTCTTGAAAAACCGTTCGGCTTCAGGCACATATAATGGTGTCAATGCTTCGGTATATTCCGGATTGGTCCAGTCCAGCTTTTGTTTCCAGTTAATCCTTGGCGGATCAATCGGATTACCCTTTCGGTCTTCACTATTCATGAATTCAGGAAATTGCTCTGACAACAATGTTCGGGCAATCGAATCTCTGACCCATTGGACAAATTGCCGGTATTCATTGTTAGTGATTTCGGTGTCATCCATCCAGAAAGCATCAACAGATACTGTTTTTGAGGGTGTACTTGATGCCGTCACATCCTGGTCATTTGGTCCAAGAGTAAATGATCCCCTGTGAACGAAAGTCATCCCATAAGGTGTTGGTTCAAACCATTTCCCTCTTCCCTTTACTCCAGTTAGTTCTCCATTTCCTGACTTGTTACAACTGGATAGCGTAACAATCGTCAAAATAACCAAGCCAATAGAAAAATGTTTTTTCATAGTATAGCGGTATATTGCTTCTAATATTCTCTTTATAAATATCTTACACTCTTATATTTCTTATTCCTATTCTTGCCCAGATCAAGACTATAACTCAGATAAAACTCATGCGAACCGCTTCCGTAAGCAGCTAAAGCAGAAGTCATAATATCATAGGCATAACCAATTTTCATTCCGTTATTTAATTCAAAACCTAAAAGAATACCAATGGCATCCTGTATACGATAATTCAGACCAGCCGAAAACCGTTTTTTATAAACCAGATTAGCCGTAAAATCTGTCTGATAGGCAACCCCGTCAGTTTTGAAATAAACAGCTGGTTCCAATTCAAATAACGGATCACGAAGGCTAATATTGTAACCCCCGGATACATAATAATGGCGTGCTAAAAAAGTACGCGCCTGATCTCCCAATATGATTGTGGCCTGGTTGATATGCGTCGCTGAGGCTCCAATAAAATACGTATTCGATTTCAAATAAGCTCCAAAACCCAAATCAAAGGCCAATTGGCTTGCCTGTCCCTGCGGAATTCCCGGTTCAGTTGTTGTGCCAAATACATCACCTTCCGGAATATACCAGTCTGGATTGATCGACATGTTGTAAAATCCAAAGCTCGGCCCTATTCCAAGATCTCCAATTCCTGTTTTCTTACGATAGGAATAATCGAAGCTAACAGAAATATTCTTGAAAAAACCTATTTCGTCACTTATCACATTTACTCCAACCCCGCTGTTTATTCCAAACAGGTCTGTTGCTCCACCAACGCTGAAAACCAATGTGTTAGGTGCTCCTTTGATCCCTACCCATTGATAGCGGTTTAATATTGTACCGGTTATCATACCATCATTCCCGGCATATCCCGGGTTCACAGTTAATTGCGTTTGGCTGTTAAATGTGAACTGCGGATCCTGTTGGGCAACTGCGGCTAAGATAGCTATTATATATAAAAATAAAAAACAAAATATTTTTTTCATAAAAGCACAGTTGCAATCCGGTTAAGCCTCGTTAATGTTCTGTAAAATAATGAAAAAATGTTTACTGTACCAAACATGTGAGAATCTATCGATTCAATGAACGCAGGTTTACATCATTTATTTTGTCTTTTATACATCTTACGTATATTTTTCCACCATCTGTCGGGAATATCACCATGTGAAGCTTTTTTATAATCATCTTCATCACAGGGAATTATATACATTCCTCCCTTTCTGTTCTCAAAATCTGAAACTTCCATCCACCACCTTCCTGAAACCCGGCTTTGAAAAAATATAAGTGTCATATTAATGTTCGACATGTCAACCATGAACTGATTGAAATTTTCAGAATCTTCGGATGGATCTTCAGGCTTACGAATAAAAAAACCATCCATAAAATGCCAGACAATCTGGGCCATCAGGTTGGTCGAATTTGAACTGAGATCTTTATCCGGGATCAGATTAAAAAAGCCTGCAATAGATAATTCATCGCTGATGCCTGCATACCGGGCTATCTGGCAGGCTTCTTCCGAAAATAATCCATTGGGCGAAACCATTGATTGACCACTGGCATCCATCGATCGAACAGCATTCAGATCAAAACCAAATACCTGTGCGTCGCGAAGAATGGGCTCAACCGAAGTAAGATCGTATCTCACCTGCCCCAATCGTTTGACATCCCAATGAAAATTATTGAACTGATCAATTTCTGTCTGATCAACAAAATAGTTCTGATAGGCAAGCGAAGTATAGGTATATAGATTCTTTTGCTTTTCAAAAATCAGGTTCAGATAATTATCAGAATTAATATTTTTTACCCCCTTCTTGAAATCCAGTTTGGGATCAACGGTTGCCATATTGAACAACCGACCATCAAAAGCTTTGGTCATCCCGAAGGTAAGGTCCTGGCTTCCGCCTAAAACGATTAAAGTCTGGTGATTTTCAAGGATATGTTCACAAATATCCCTTAATGCAAAATAAGAGTCATTGACGGTATGTCCGATCTTCAGGTTGCCAAGATCAATAACTTTAAACCGCGGACCAATTCGGTTCAGATTGTAAAGGTGTTTCCTTATTTCGTCAGGAGCCTTCCCAGAACCTGCCATAACCGAATTCCGATCTTCGCCAACACCGATTATTACCAGATCGGCCTTTTCAGGTTTTAGTTTCTCCTGATTTTTTCGCAACAGGGTCCCTAAGGTATATTTTTGATTGGCCCATTCAGCCGGTTCAAACTTATCGAAATCAACAGGATCAAAGTAATGTAGCAAATCCATCAGCAGTCATTTATCAGGAGTTGAAAATACGCTTTTAATTAAAACGGGCAAACAAAAATATGTTTACCCGTGAAAATTATTTTTTCCTTGATTTCTTTGGTGCCGGCTGCTTTTCTATCAGCGTCATACATTCGACAAGTGTAAGGATGGATGCATCCGTATTTTTTGGAATTTTATAATTGTTCTTTTTGAAGGTAATGTACGGGCCCCATCTTCCGTTCAGTATCTTCACTTCAGGATTTTCTTCAAATACCTTGATTAAAGCATTCAGATCTTTCTCCCGTTTCGCCTCAATCAGGATAATTGCTCTTTCCAAATCGATGGTATACGGATCGTCAACGTCTTTCTCCAATGAGATGAATTTACTGTCATGGCGGATGTAAGGGCCAAATCGTCCGATGGCAACAGTTACTGATTTCCCTTCAAAGTCGCCAATGTTTCTGGGCAATTTGAAAAGCTCCAGTACTTCTTCAATGGTAATGGTTTCAATATGTTGTCCCGGTCGCAGACTGGCAAACTGAGGTTTTTCACCTTCTTCAGTAATTTCGCCAAGTTGAGCCAATGGTCCAAACCGACCTATTTTTACCGATAATTCTTTTCCTGAAGTTGGATCAATTCCAAGGATCCTTACCCCGTTTGTTCGTTCGGCTTCGCTTAATGCGCTTTCAACTTTTGAGTGAAAGGGATCGTAAAAGTCTCTGATCATATCATTCCAGACGATGGCTCCCTCTGCAATTTCGTCAAACTCTTTCTCTACTTTGGCAGTGAAATTGTAATCCATGATCATGTCAAAGTACTTAACCAGGAAGTCATTGACCACCATGCCAATGTCAGTAGGGAAGAGTTTCGATTTTTCAGCTCCTGTCAGTTCTGTTTTAACCTTTTCACTGATCTTTTGTCCCGAAAGAATTAATTCATTGTATTCACGATCAGTGCCCTGCCGGTCTTCCTTGACCACATAGCCCCGGTTTTGAACAGTGGTGATAATCGGGGCATAGGTTGAAGGACGTCCGATTCCAAGTTCCTCCAGTTTCTTAACCAGACTTGCTTCAGTATAACGAGGTGGTTTCTGTGTGTATCGCTCAGTAGCCTGTATTTTATCCCAGCTCAGAATTTGACTGGCACTCAACGCGGGTAACAGTCCTTTGGTTGTGCCATTCTGATCCTCATCGTCATAGGACTCCATATAAACGCTCAGGAATCCATCGAATATTAATACCTCACCTGTTGCAATAAATTTATCCGGTCCGTTCGAAATATCTATGGTAACCGTCGTTTTCTCCAGTTCGGCTTCACTCATCTGTGATGCGATGGTTCGTTTCCAGATCAGTTCATATAATTTTTTCTCCTGGCTGGTACCCGAAATTTCTTCATGATCCAGATAGGCCGGACGAATGGCTTCGTGAGCTTCCTGCGCTCCTTTGATCTTTGTTTTATATTGTCTGACCTGGTGGTACTTTTCGCCAAACAGGCTGATGATCTTTTGTTTTGCAGCGTTTATTGCCAATCCGGAGAGGTTCACCGAATCGGTACGCATATAGGTGATCTTTCCTGATTCGTAAAGTTTTTGAGCGATACTCATCGTTTGGGATACCGAATAACCTAATTTACGACTTGCTTCCTGCTGTAGGGTGGAAGTAATGAAAGGTGGGGCAGGAGATCGTTTTCCCGGCTTTTTAACCACTTCGCTAATCTGGAATTCAGCATTCCTGCATTTTTCCAGAAAGGCCCTGGCCTCATCCCTGCTGTCGAACCTTCGGTTCAGTTCAGCTTTTAATTCAGTGATCTTTCCGTCTTTTTCAGGAACCAGAAAACTGGCAGCTACCCGAAATGCTGAAGTTGAAGTAAAATTGATGATATCACGTTCCCGCTCAACGATTAGTCTGACAGCAACTGACTGAACTCTTCCGGCCGAGAGCGAAGGCTTTACTTTCTTCCATAATACCGGTGAAACTTCAAACCCTACGATGCGGTCCAGAACCCGTCGGGCCTGCTGTGCATTGACCAGGTTCAGATCAAGCGGACGTGGATTCTCAACAGCCTTTAGGATGGCTTCTTTGGTAATCTCGTGAAATACAATTCGTTTCGTTTTTTCCGGATCCAATCCAAGGGTTTCCATCAGGTGCCACGATATGGCTTCTCCTTCACGGTCCTCGTCAGATGCGAGCCAGATTATTTTCGATTCCTTGGCAAGCTTTCTTAACTCCGTTACTAATTTCTTCTTGTCAGAAGTGATTTCATATTTGGGAGTAAAATTATTTTGAATGTCGATACCAAAATCTTTTTTCTCGAGATCCCTGATATGCCCCATGCTGGAGGTAACAAAAAAATCCTTCCCTAAAAACTTTTCAATCGTTTTTGCTTTGGCAGGTGACTCAACAATAACAAGATTTTCATGCATATATTGTTTTTTTATTCGTTCCCTTTTTAAATTTTGTGCAAATTAAAGAAAAGGAAACGCTAACTTCAAAATTAAATCCAATAT
>Ga0118677_10003294_pt1 | contig 30825 bp, 33 predicted proteins | sample AliMusrvi5mmetaG_FD_86154 | JGI IMG/M metagenome (GOLD analysis project Ga0118677, IMG submission 86154) | reverse complement strand
ATTGAAGATTTAAATATCAAATTTTAATTTTTATCAATAAATATAATATGTTAAGCAGCACCTCTGCTACGTTACTATTTTAATATTAATTCCAAGTTGTCTACACAAGCTGCTGACGATTTTTTTACATTAGCAGTATTTGCCAATACAGAAATAGCTACAAAAGCTATTGAATCGTAACGTTCTGGTAGGAATTCTTTTATTATTTTAGAGATATTTACACTTTCATGTTTCCATACGCCAAGTTCGCTATTTTTATTCTCCAAAATGTAATATCTTACGTCCTTTTCCTTTAACGTCCATGGCACTATGCCCTGAGGGTGGTTTGTAGCACTCCAAATAAATTTGATACTCCTAAACCTCCATGCACCTGCGTTAAATATAGGATATACAGCTATCGCACTGTCGTTCAGATCTAGAACATACTCATCTGATCCCTCAGGCAATTTATAAACGACCCAGTCCCATTCTAAAAAAGCCTCTTTCCCCTCTTTATGATATTTTTTGCCTAACTTGATGCTGTTTCCCCAGTAACTTTTATAGATAGTCACGGAGGGTATCTGGGTGGTGTTGTCTGTGACCATTTTTATATTTTGAGCATCTAAGTCTTGTCTGATAAAATCTTTTGGGAACTGCCTTAAAGACGAGCATAACTGTTTGTTCTTAGGATCCTTGGCATCTTCTTTGATATAATAGTAATATGAATTCTCTTTAAGGGTCTTTTTATAACCATCGCTTCTTGACGTCCATGTATCAAAAAAGTCAGAAGTATCCTTATATTGATCAAAATTATCTAGAGGAATGATTATAGGTTGTTGAGATGCTGCAATAAAACAGAGAAAAGTGTAAATCACAGTTAATAACAATTTTTCCTCACTCTTTCAAAAAAGACGACGCTTTTACAAAAGTGTACTCGTTGTCCTTATAAAAATCTATAATTTTAGGTAAGGCTTCTAAGAGGTCGGCTTTTTGTTTTTTGGATCCGCCTTCCAATCCTAAGCCATCATGTAATAGAATGATTTCGTTCATCATTGGTTTAACGATAGCTTTCTCTATGATCCATTTGCTTCCCAAGACGTCGGTATCCCATACCCCTCTGGTCCAAGGTATCAACTTTATGGAGTTGGACCTTAAATACCTTTTTAAGGCAAGGTTTTTAAAACCATGAGGCGGACGAAATATTTTTTTAAATTCTTGTGATTTACCAAGTTCTGAATAGATATCTCTTATCGAGTCTATAGCTGGTTCTAATTCTGCTGCTATTTCTGGAGCAGAGGCGTTGTGTAGCTTTTTATGGCTAATGGTGTGGGTGCCTATCTCACAGCCTTGTTCTATAATTTTTTTTATTAGCTCTACATTTGATTGTATTTTGCTGCCTAAAACAAAAAAACTGGCGGTTACATTCTTATTCTTAAGCACCTTCAATATCTCTTCTGTAAACCCTTTTGTTGGTCCGTCATCAAAGGTCAGGGAGACTATTTTTTTGTCTTTATTGAACTTAATGTCTGGTGATAGATCAAATTTTGGGTAGATCTTATATAAAAAATATACCCCCATCGCAATGTAAACAATTCCAGCAGGTATACTTATCAGGTGGCTTATAAGTGCCCCGCCAACAAGGTATAGAACTATTATAACGAGGGTTTTTATTTTTATTTTTACCGGCATTTTTTAATTATATACTACGTTCAAGGGCTTTCCTATTGCAATCCTTATAAAAGGCAATGATTTTTGTGGTAACGTTTTCCCAAGAGAATTCTAGAGATTTCTTTCTTGCGGCCATAGCCATTTGTTCTCTAAGTCCCTTGTTATTGACCAGCTCTAGTATCCTTTGTGCCAGTTTTTCATAGTCTCCGTATGACACCAAAAATCCTTCTTTACCTTCTGTTATTACGTCTCTAAAACTTTTTATATCTGTTGTTATTATCGGCTTACCAGCAGCAAGTCCCTCTAATACAGTTATACTATGAGCTGCTATTTCTGCAGGGAAAACATGAATGTCTGCAGTATTGTAGTAAACAGGGCGTTCTTTGTTTATTTTTCCAACAAAATGAACGTCTTTTTTATATTCTTGAGGCACCATTTCTTTATAGTGGGCCATGTATGGACCATCACCAGCTATTATCAAACGGACGTTGTTATTAGCTTGTATCACTTTTAAAAATGCTTTTATCAGTACATCGATACCATTCCTTACGTCTGCTCTTCCGATGAAAAATATATTAACTTTTCCGTCACAGAAGGCATTTATCTTTTCTTTTGTTCCACCAAAAAGATTTGTATCTATTCCATTTGGCAACACCAATGGCATCCTGTGTATTTTGTCTTGTATCAAAAGAGCACTTGATTCTGAGACAGCTATGCAGCCATCTAGAGCATCGTAGTATCTTATTATATATTTTTTTAAATAATCAAAATAGAAGTTCTTTTTAAAGTATGTATGTATGGTCCCAACAGTAAGGGTGTTACTGTATTTTATTGCCATCATTGGTAAAAAACCTGCTAATGGAGAGTGCACGTGTATTACGTCGAATTTCTCTTTTTCAAAGAGTGCTTTTAGTTTTTTGTCTATACCGAGGGTTATTCCTGGTCTGCTTAGCGACCCATTAGAGAATATAGGTAGATGTTTTCCTAATCTTATTACAACGCCGTCATTGAAATATTCTAGGTCCACTTTCTTGGTTTCTTTTTTGGTGTAATTGTATGGTTGTGGTGTTATCAGCTTTACATCGTGTCCTTGTATTATTGCGTATTTAGTGAAGTTATAAACGTTTTCTGTTATTCCACCAAGAACCGGATAAAAATAATCTGATACTACTGCTATCTTCATATGCTTTTGTAAACTCTTTTGTTGCCTCTGGCTATCCACGTTTTTTGAGTAATAAAGAGGAATACGAGTATTAGTATGGCAAATGTATTATATACGCTATAAACTACATCCAATAACGCTAAAAAGAGTTTCTTCATACCTTTTGTTTAACCCAGTTAATAGTTTTGTCCAAACCTTCTTTTAGAAGTGTTGTAGGGGTATAACCTAACTTTTTTTGAGCCAGGGCTATATTTGCACACGATCTGTATATGTCTCCTTTTCTTTTATCGGAGTGTGTCGAAGACGCTGTATACCCAGAGAGTGTTTTGATAGTGTTATATATTTCTATAATTGTTGTCTCTTTTCCTGTTCCAACATTGTATACATTACCAAAAGCTCTCTCGGTCGCCTTGTATGCAAGTATATTTGCTGTAACTACGTCATTTACAAAAACAAAATCCCTTGTCTGTTTACCGTCACCCTCTATGTTAATTGGGTTATTTAATAAAGCTTCTTTTATGAATTTGTATATTACTCCAGCATAACCACCGGCTTCTTGCTGATGTGGCCCGTAGACGTTGAAATACCTTAAGCATATTGAATCAAGACCATAATGTTTAGAAAAATATTCACAATATTTCTCCCCAACATATTTTTGTAGTGCATACGGAGACTCTGGACTTACAGCAGCTGTTTCTTTTACAGGGATAGCTTCAATATTACCGTAAACAGCAGCAGAAGAAGAAAAAATAAACCTTTTAACTTCGTTATTTTTAGATGCTGAAAGTAAATTAAGTGTACCATCAATATTTGTGCTGTTTGTAAGTTCAGGGTTGATAATTGACTCTTCTACAGAGATTTTTGCTGCCAAATGGAAAACAACATCTATTCCAACACAGGCAGCGTTAGCAGTTTTTATATCGGTTATAGAACCTTTGACGAATTCTATCTTGTTCATGACTTTCTCAAGATTTGCCAATGAACCGGTAGACAGATCGTCCAAAACCCTTACGCTAGCTTTTTGACCTAAAACTAACTCTTTTACAAGATTAGATCCAATAAATCCTGCTCCGCCTGTTACCAATGCTTTCATGCTGTTCTGTATACCAAAGCTAGCACTTGTTGTCTTTATTAAAGTATTCCTTTTATAATTTTTATTTAATGGGGTATATCCTAGGAAGTAAGAGGAGGAAGATATGAACAAACTTATTTTTAGCGGTTTTATGTGTTGTGTATTAAGTTCACTGGTCTTTGCGGAAAGCTCCAAAATAACCAAGGTGGACCTTGATGTTAAGACTACCCATATTATTAAGGCAGATATCGGTAGGGATGATCTTGTCTATTATATGGACGCCACGGCTTGTATCTGTTGGGTTAGCCAGTCCATGGGGTCATCGTTCGCAGTATCTACGTTTGACTGTTCAAAACTAGTTAAACACCCAAAACTTGAAAAATACGTTGCTGATTGTAACTCTCCAAAGAAAGAGGAAACAATAAAAAAGGATGAATCTCCTTTGAAAGCTGAAGAAGTTAAACCGGAATCTGAAGCAAAACAGCCAGAAGCTGCAATCCCTTTCGTTGTAGAAGAGAAGAGTAAAGAGCCAGCTAACAACGTAAAGAAGTAGCTATTTTAGCTCCCTAGGGATATTTATGTGATCGTTTTCGCCTATGTTGTTAAGCGTGAACCATCCCAATGGTGCTTCTATCGCATAACGCACCATAGTTGGTGATTGATACACAGGGAAATCTCTATCTTGTTTGTTACCTTCAACTTTCATATTGTATATCTTTGCTATTCGTCCCTCAGGCTCAACAAAAGCTATACTTAATGGTATTAAGGTATTTTTCATCCAAAAAGAAAGATAGCTTGAATAGTCATAAACGAAGATCATCCCTTCATTATCTTTAAGGCTGGTTATGTTCATTAACCCTTTTTCTTGTCTTTCTTTGGAGTACGCTACTTTAACAGTTAAGGAAATATTATTGAAAGGAACAATACATACTGAGTTATCCTTTTTTTCACATTTTTTGGTCACACCAAATGTTACAATTAACAAAATTAGAAGAGTTACCCCGATCCCTATTATGTAATATTTTTTTCTCGGACACATATTGACCTCCAGTTCAGTATATTATTGTAGTTATCCCTTGTTCTACATTTACAAGTCGAGAGTGAACTATATCCGAACCAGCAACAATATAAAGTATATATTCCCCGGCCGTTACATCTGGAAAAATGAATTTGGAGAATCCTACCTTGTTGTTAAATAAGGAGGTTGAATATTTAGTTCTGCTTGGCAGGCCTGTAGTGTCATCGAAATATTTACTCTCATAGATAATATTACCGTCAATACTTTTTAAGAACGCTCTATAGCTTTTGTGATATGGGTAGGAACCATATACGATACCATTTATAGGTAGTGTAGGAATTGTTTTGTTCCATAAGGTAATCAACTTATTATCTGGTATCTCAAGGTTAAGCTCTATATTCTTTATATCGTTATGAACAATTAAGGGAATTATAAATCTTTGTTCTCTTACTTCTAGCAATACTTCCAATTGGTCGTCAATAAGAGCTATATTTTTAATAACGAATTTTCCATGAGAGTCAGTATTTGTATTCTTCTCAGTATATTTTAGCTCTATTTTACAGTCGTTACAAAATGAGTCCTGACTAAAAGAACCCTTAATATACGAGATGGTCCCAGCTAGTTTTTCTATCTTCTTTGGTATTGGGTTTACAATAAGTGTTTCGTTCTTCTTTAATTTTATCGGCATTAACCCCAAACTGGTATTGTTGTACTTTAGTTCTAACAAAGACCCTTCCACATCAAGATCATCAACTATAAGCGGTTCTTTGGTTGAGTTATCGAATTCCAAGACGCTCTTGTTTTTTAAGGACCTTTTTGACGAGAGAACGAATTCTCCACTATCGATATTATTTGGAGGAAAGATAACAAGAGAGGGGTTGGAATAATGGGTCTTATCGGAGAAGATAATCTTAGGTATCTCCAGATCTATCTTCCCAACAAACGTCGGAATTATCATATTAAGTTTTCTGTCTTTGTTTGGATCAAATATTTGAGTGTAAATATTTGATACCATGGGTACCCCTGTGAGCCTAGCTATACCATCATTGTCCGAGATACCAGTTTTATATATTCCGAGTTCTGGAGCTAATCTGGAGATGCTGTCTACACCATAAATGGTGGTCCATAGGTTAGGTTCACTTTTTATGCTCAGGGTTATGTTGTCTAGCCGTTGGGTATTTATTTCTTTTAATTGTATCTTTATAGGGTCGTTATTTTTTCTGCTTGCCAGTAGTGATGGTGGTATTCCATTTATTTTATTATCCGTTCCATAGGCTAGGGGCCAAAGATATAAAGAGGATGCCACATCAAAAGCGAAAGCAGCAATATATGTTGGAGGTGTTTCCTGGTCCTCAAAGTTGCTCAATAAAAAATCTAACGAAAAACTACCTCCTCTGCAGTCGTCTAAAAGAACTGTTGCAAGAGGGGCCTCTTTTGGGGTCATCTCCTCAAGAGGCTGAGAGTAAATACTGACAGAAATGTAGCAGGAGTGTCTATTCTTATATGGGGATATGATAGTGCCGTTTATGGAATATTTGTTTGTTTCTATCCTCTTTGTATTTTTCACATTTGTGTATGAATTGAACCACCTTTTTATTTCTTCATCTGTTTGTATGTCTTCTGTTGTATATTTTTTATTTTGGACAAGCTTACCTTTTTTTATAGACATGAATTCCTTAAAGCTTATGTCATTATGTACTCCGCTACCTACATATTCTGTGTATTCGGCCATTAGCTCTTGGTATTTTTTTCTGGCATTATCACTTAGATCTATGGCCTGTTCACTTTTAGGTAACATTGGCTGTCTTACCGTTTTTTCGATGATCCTGATAGGCTTAGGGCTTTGGACCAAGTATAAAAACAGGGCTCCTGCTCCAAAAGAGAGCAAAATAGCTATAATCCACTTGCTTAAATTATTAAGTTTAATCATACTCTATTTTGATATCTTATCAGGATTAGCTGAACATAGAAATAAATATCATGAGTAGTAACATTAAAGAACTTAAAGATGCTGTTGGTTTTAGTGATAAAGCTGCAGTAACTCTTCTAGCAGGAGATGCCTCCACAAGGAAATACTATAGAGTAACGGAGGGCAATAAGAACTATATTGTAGTGATATCTGAAGCTTTTTCTGACGATGATCCTTCCATACTTTCCAACACAGCCTTCAAAAAACTTGGTGTTCCAGTACCAGTGATATTAAGAATAATTCCAAGCAAAGGTTTAATGATCAAAGAAGATTTAGGTGGGACTCACCTTCAAGACATAAAAGATCAAGGGAAACTGTTGTGTTATTACGACACTGTTGTGGACATTATGCTTACATATCAAATAAATGCCACAAAGAGTAAAGAGCCGCTGTACCCGCTGTCATATTCTTTTACTAAGGAAAAATTTATTTCGGAACTGGATATGACAACTAAATACTATTTTTGTGAATATACTGGAAGGACACTAACTAGTGTGGACCAAAGTGAGTTAAGTGCAGTCTACAAAGATATAGTAGATAAAATGATGTTACAAAAAGAACTATTATTACACAGGGATTACCATTCAAGGAATCTCATGTTAAATAACGACAGGCTTTTTGTTATAGATTATCAGGATGCAAGACTTGGGCCATACACCTATGATCTAGCGTCGTTGATAATAGATCCTTATATAGAACTTAGTGATGAACTAAAGGAACATCTTCTCCATAAATATTATCAAGGTATCAAGACAATCGTTAATGAGTCTAAGGACGAGTTCAAGAGAAATTACTCTTTGTGTTTTCTACAGAGAGGGATAAAGATACTTGGAACTTTTGCATATCAGAAACTAGAAAAGAAGAACGACAGATACCTTAAATATCTTGATCCAAGTCTAAAAAAGATCAATGATGTTTTAATCCATTTTCCTGAGTGGAAGGGTACGGTGCTGGGAGCTTTGTTGAAATGAAAGCTGTCATACTATGCGCTGGATACGGAACCAGATTAAAACCCTTAACTAATACTGTCCCTAAGCCAATGGTTAAAGTCATGGGCATCCCTGTGGTAGAGTACACAATAGGACTTCTGGTGAACAGCGGGATAAAAGATATCTATATCAACAGGCATTATCTGTCAGAAGCCTTTGATGACCTATGTATACCTGAAGGAGTGAACATAGAGTTCTCCTATGAGCCTCAGATCTTAGGCACCTCAGGTGGTATCCTTTCTTTTAAGGACAAACTTAAGGATGATGATTTTTTAGTGGTTAACGGGGACGTCATTTTTAACTTAGATCTTGATGAACTTATAGCGACTCATAAGAAAAGTAAAAAAATAGCAACTATGGTACTTAAAAATAAAGAAGAGAACCTGGTTACCTCTGTTTTTAAGGATGATTTTTCTAATGTGGTTAGTATTGGTGGAAATAATGAGGGTGTGTATCAGGAACTGATGTTCTCTGGTATACATGTTCTTAGTCCGGAGTTCTTTAACATAGTTAAAAGTACCGAGCCACCTAGTTGTGTCATTAAAGATTTCTACCTGCCGTACCTACAAAGTGGAGGAAAAGTTGGTGCCTACGTTATGGAGGAGAGCAAAGGTTGTTTTTGGAAGGAGATAGGTAATCTTAAACAATACCTAGAGTGCAATTTATGGATGATAAATTCTGTTAGTGAGTTGAAGTTGAAGGGATTCTATGAGCTTTTTATCAATGAATATTGGGAAGGGATCATAGACGGGGATTCAGTAACAGAGGTAGTTGAAGGTATTTGGCTTGGTGATAATGTTGAAATAGATCCAGCGGCAACATTGATACAACCAGTATTTGTGGGTCCTGGTACAAAGATACAAAAAGGGTCTGTAGTGGGGCCTAATGTCATCATAGATTCTAACGTAACTGTTGGTGAAAACTCCGTAGTCACTGAATCTGTTTTACTAGAGGATGCACTGGTAAAGGATTATACAACAGTAAGCAAAATGGTGGTCTCAGAGAAGTTTAAATATAGAGCCTAATAAGAAGCAAGGTTTTCCCAGTATTCTTTATTCCTCATTTTTTCTAAGGTACTTTCATCAGCACCACGTCGTAACCAAAAATCATTTTTCTTTTTGAATAGTCTTTCTCTTTGTCTTTGTCCGGTGACATCTATTATTGGTCTGAAGCTGTTCTTTATAAATATTTCTTCGATAGTTGACTTAACATCTATTTCTTCAACTTCCTGTGCCTTTAAGATGTCTTTGTACGGAGCAGGATAATCCTCTCCTATTATAACCACATTGTCGTCTTCTCTAAGATGTAGTTGATCTGCCAGGGTAATGGTCCCTATTATACTGGCAACGGTCGACAAACTGAATTTTCCGACCATTTGTTTCGTATGCTTTGCGTCTACTTTAAATTCAGTTGCTATTTTTGTCCCGAAGTTCTCTATGCATTTTAGTGCTTTTGCAGAATCTCCATCGTCTATTAACATCACATAATCCGTTCCCATGATATTATGTATGTAAGGAATAAAACCATAACCAACTCCAGATGATTTATTGGAAGTCCTTTTGTTGCTATAAAAAGTTGGACTAGAGGTTGGCTCTATCAAAATATTCTTTGAGTAAGGAAAACTTTTTTTACTTATAAATGCAGCCCCACTGAACCCACCAGAAGAGACAGGATAGGATAGAAGGACAAGTTTACTATTGCCTGAACCTTCTACTGCCTTGGTTATTGCATTAGCGGTGACGCTTGCGTGGTATGAATATGTTATTGGGGATTGAACGTCGGAGATAAAATTAGTTTTTTTTCTATTTGAGTCTATTATTCGATTTGCATCAGATATTTTGATCCCTTCGAACTCTACTTTGGCACCATAGCCCTCTGCCTTTTTTAGCCAATACGGGTTTGTACTCTCTGGAGTCTTTATGATGCACTTTACCCCCATTACAGAGCAAGCCCATGCGTAACTTATTATTGCACTATCAAAGGCAAGCACCTCTACAGTATTGGCTTGGAGCCTTTTGTTATCTATCATGTATTTAACATTGAAATAAGCTGAGCCATCGTTTGATGACCCTGTTGGGAAGTTATCAGGAGACAACACCACAACGTTCGCCTTTGTTCCAACAATATTCTTCGGGAGCACTATCTTGCTTATTTCGCCACTTGGCTTTTTCCAGTTTAACAGGAAATTTGGTTTAGAATTTTCGCTATTAAGGTCCTTATAGGTTATTTTTTCTGTTTTTGGCATCCTCGCCTCCGTTTAACTAAAGTAGAATAATAACTAAAGAGAATTGAAATGTCAAGCAGATAAAAAGGGCTGTTTTGTTCTTAAGTATTAACGCTGTTACCTTGTAAAAATACATAGTTTTTCTGGTTTTGAGATATGGTGAGTAACCCCTAACAAGTTAGCTCTTTAATTATGCTATCCAAAATAGGAATGTGCTTAAAAGGCACTAATATCCTGCCATTTCGCCGTTCCAACAGGCCATCGTTCAATAAGGAACGATATTTATCTCCTTTAAAGGTCTGTTCTGTGACACCAGAAGTGAATGTTCTTAGTCCTAACATTATGGTTTCTGTGTATTCCATGTCTTTTGTAAGCTTTTCTGAAGTAACAGTTAATGGGTCAGAGAGGTATCCTTGAACGTCCCTTGAATGCCAGTACCTAAGATGTTCCTGTTTAAGGAAGGAGTGTGCTGCTGCACCAAGCCCTATATAAGAGGTTCTGTCCCAGTAGGCGAGATTATGGATGCTTTCTTTTCCAGGGATAGCATAATTTGATATCTCGTAATGATCGTACCCGAGCTTAGTCATCTTCTTATGAACGATGTCGAACATCCGTTCTACCATTCCTTCATCTGGCAGCAAGGATATCAGGGGATAATTTTCTGGAGGGGTAAAGAGGTATATTGAGACATGGTGAGGAGAGCATTTTTCTATGAAGTTTAAATCCTTTTGCAAGGAGGATATTGTTTGGTCTGGCAAGGCGAACATAAAATCAAATGATATATTAAAACCTTCTACTCTTAGTTCCTTATACAAGGTCGCCAACTTCTCTAAACAATAATTTCTTGCAATAAGTTTTTTTATTTTCTCATTTATTGTTTGTACGCCTACGCTGACTCTGTTCACTTTATGTTTTTTTAATAGAGAGATAAATTTGTGTCTATTATCTTTGTCCTCTAGGTGCTCAGGGTTCAATTCTATAGTTGCTTCTGTATTGGTGTCTGTATAGTTGTCGAGCTCTTCCAGTAAAAGATTAAGATTATTTATCCCTAACATTAAAGGACTTCCTCCCCCAAGGTACAAGGACTTCAATGGTCGAGAAAGTGTTTTTGTATGATGCTTTAGCTCTTTTATTAAAGAGGCAGTGTACTGGTTTTTGACTTGTTCATCAGCAGAACTTATGGAATAAAAGTCGCAGTATGGACACTTTGATCTACAGAAGGGGATGTGTATATAAAGGTGTTTGATAAGGTTAGACATAAAGTTATAATACCTGTAAGTTTTAGGTAAACAAGACACTATAAGGATAAAAAATGGAAATAAAAAAATTGTCGAATGGTCTTAGCTGTATTTTTGTAGATAATGCAGCCTCTGATGTGGTCAGCGTTCAAATATGGATAAAATGTGGTTCCGTTTACGAAAAAAATGGTGAATATGGAGTATCCCATTTTATTGAACATCTATTGTTTAAAGGTACCAGAAAACATGGTGTTGGAGACGTGGCAAAGATCATAGAGAGCCTGGGGGGCGACCTTAATGCTTTTACAGCCAAGGAATACACTTGTTTTTATGTAACGCTTCCATCCCTTCATTTTAAAAAAGGTTTAGAGACGCTTAAAGAGTTAGTGTTCTTCCCTCTATTTGAGGCACAAGAAATAGAGTCGGAAAGAGAAGTTATATTGGAAGAAATTCGCCGTTATCAAGATATTCCCGGTAGTGTGGCCTCGGACAATTATTTTGAAATGCATTTTATGGGACACCCATATGCACGACCAATACTTGGTTATGAAGATATTATAAAGAACATAAAGAGAGAAGACATACTCGCTTACTATAAAAGATTCTACAGGGCTTCTAACTCCATTCTAGTGGTGTGTGGTAATGTTAGACAAAAGGAGGCTTTAAATATTTCTGAAGAACTTTTTTACGAACTTGATAGCGAGATAATGCCAGCAAACAAAATAGCAGACGCCATTTTAAAGACCGATTCTGTATCAAAGAATGTTGAAATGGATGTAAAGGAATCAATTTTTGAGTTTGGGTATCCCATACCAGGTCTTTTGCATAAAGATATCCCTGCGCTAGATGTGCTTGCGATAATACTTGGGCAAGGTGAAAGTTCCAGATTATTTAAAAACCTCAGACTAGAGAAAGGACTTGTTACAGCGATCAGTTCTTATTCTTACACTCCAGTTTATGGAGGTACCTTTAGTATCGTTTTTGCCTTAGAGTCCGAAAAAGAAGGGTTCGTTGATAAGCTTAAAAATATATTCAAAGAAATAAAAACAGAACTGGATAATATAATGAAAGGGGATGTTATAGAAGGTGAAATAGATAAAGCTAAGAATATCTTACTTAGCGAAAAGGTCTACGAAAGAGAGACGGTGGAAGGTTATGGTAGGAAACTTGGGCACCTGGTTTCTGTTACCGGAGGCTTTGATTTTGAGAACATCTATTTTAAGAACTTGGCAAAAGTAACAAAAGTAGATGTGATAAATGTGCTCAACAAATATATAGAACCCGGACGAGTAACACTCTCTTCCGTGGTTCCTAATGGACAGGGGCATTCCTCAGAGGAATATTTGAAGATACTTAACGATAATATGTCTACTAAAACGCATGGTCATACTACTACTCACGAAAAACCAGTAGGGAATAGACCTAAAATAGATTCGTGTTGTGCTTTTGATGAAAAATTTTTAATAGATAAAGCCAAGATCATTGGGCATAAAAGTGGTGCAAAAATAATAACAAGAAAACTTACGTCCACCCCTCTTGTTTCTGTAAAAATAATAGTCAAAGGTGGTATCCTTATAGAATCCCCAAAGACGAATGGGATATGCAGTTTACTGTCAAGGACGATCATGTTCGGAGCAGGGGATCTTACTTTTGAGGACATAGCCGGTGCTACTGATTCAACTGCATCAACACTACAGGCTTTTAGTGGAAGAAACTCCGTGGGGCTGACACTTGAATGTATAAAACCATTTTTACCGGAAATGTTGTCTATAATGGAAAAAATGCTCCTTGAGGCTAAATTTGAAAGTTCTTACTTTGATACTGAGAAAAAAATAATCCAAGATGAAATAAGCTCGATACAAGACAACTTGTCCAGATATGCTAGCGTTCTTTTTTTAAGATCACTATACAAGGACCATCCATATAGTCTTGAACCCTCTGGTACCGTAGAGTCGGTAAGATCTATCCAAAGGAATGATATTATGGACCTGTATAAAAAAATCTTCGCTCCTCAGAATATGGTAATTTCTGTGGTGGGGGATTTTGATGAAAAGATAATGATCGATTGGGCAGAGGCACTATTGGCTAAGCTTGGTACTCGTAACTTTATGTTACCCAACATAAAAGCACTGGACGAGCAGAAAGCGCCGAGATCTACTAAATTTACGAAAGAGACAAAACAGGCTCATATTTTCTTGGGTTACGGGACTTGTGATATTAACTCCAAGGATATGTATGCCATTAAGGTATTGTCGTCAGTCCTGTCTGGTCAAAGCGGCAGACTTTTTATGAACCTTAGGGATAAACAGAGCCTTGCTTATACGGTAACACCTGTGGAAATGTTCGGGCCTGAACCTGGGTATTTTGCAATTTATATAGCAACAGAGAACTCAAAGATAGATAAAGCAATAATGGAAATAAAAAGAGAATTGTCTGAATTAAAGAATAATAAAATAGGACCTGAAGAACTAGCGAGAGCCAAGAACTTCATTATGGGGAGACACGCTATTGCTATGCAGAGTTATGGAGAACAGGCCTCTAACATGGCCTTGGATGAGCTTTTTGGTCTGGGGTATGATTCCGTCTTTAATTATTCAAAGAATATTATGTCCATTAATGCAGAGGACATAATGGAGATCGCAAACAGATACTTCGTGGAGGAAAGGGAAAATCTCTCTATTGTTTATAAAGGCTCCAATTAAGTAATTAAGCCTTGTTCCTCTCAAGCAGGGTTACGAGCATTTTAAGTTCAGCTAGTTCTTCCTGTAGTTCTTGCATTTTCTTTTTTTGGTTTAGTATTATTTCATCCTTTTCCGTTATTAGTTCTTGATTAAGTTTAGCGATCTCTTTCATCGATCTTTCTGCAAAGTCCAGGACCTCATCATTTTGTGCTTTTGGTTTTTTGGTAGCTTCAGTGGCATCTAAAATAAAATATTTTCCACCCTCAAGTTTGTGTTTAAGCTCCTGATTCTTGATTTTTCGACGTATGGTGGAAACGCTAACTTGATTTTTTACTGCATATTCTGTTATAGGAAGCCAAGAATTCATTGTTTGTACCTCACCAATATACTGATTATACAATTTTATTGTTGATTATAACAATGATTTTGCGTAGTAATATTGGAATATGCGCCTGTTTCTCTTGTTTTTGCTACCAACGCTCTCTTTTGCCTCTATTTTGGATAATGGAAGCGGATATAACAACACCCTGTTCGCAGAAGGCTTTAGGTCTGAGGGCAACGTTTCTAGCCAGGAGGAGGACGATACTTTCATTTTAAAAGAGATTTTTAAGGATCCAGATGGCCTTATCTCCAGTACCTTTATAATTCCGGACAAACTTAAAGGAAGGGTCATGTTCTGGGCAAATATTTATGGGCGTTATCCGTTAAGTGTTGCGGTTGTGCATGATAAAAAAGATCCTTCTATTGTTTATGATATTCTGGACCTATCTTCTATTTTTAACGATATAAAATTAAACCCTGCAGGTAAAGAGGCTAAGTTTGAAAAACTTGTAGCAGAGAGGAAACAACTGATAAAGGATATTTTAAAGGAGATGTCCAAAACAAAAAATGCCAAAAAATTTCTTGCAAAAACTAGGGACGAAATAAAAATAAAAAAGATCGTAACAGCCAATATAAAAAACGGGCTAGAGCTGCAAACAGCATGGCAAAATGTGAGGGTCCAGCTTGGACAAAAAGATAGCATATTAGAAGGGTTAAAGAGTTCGTTCAGGTATTTACCTATCATAGAGGATATTTTTAAAGAGAATGGACTACCGTGGGAACTTACAAGGATACCATTTGTAGAATCGTCCTTTAACATAGATGCCAATTCAAAGGTTGGAGCAAAGGGTATCTGGCAGATAATGGGTGTTACCGGCAAGCATTTTATGGAAACCAAAGCGACCTATGACGAGCGATATTCACCCTTTAAGGCGAGTGCAGTGGCGGCTAAACTTTTAAAAGAGAACTACGACATATTGAAAAGCTGGCCTCTAGCTATTACAGCTTATAATCATGGACCTGGCGGGCTAAAAAAAGCATGCAAACAGCTTGGGACAAAGGATATTTGTAAAATAATAGCAGACTATAAAGGAAAGACTTTTGGCTTTGCCTCGCAGAATTTTTATTCTGAGTTCTTGGCCGCTCTGTATGTTACTGTTTATTACGAAAAGTTATTCGGTAATATAGATAAGGGCCATCCGCTTAGTTTTTACTATGTGAATATAGATAAGGATATTAACGTTAGGGATCTGTCTATCATTTCTGGTCTAAATAAGTCCGAGATAGCCTCTTACAATCCAGAGTTCAGCAAAAAAATGTTAAAGGATGAATTTCCTATAAAGAAAGGGTCAAAGATAAAGTTGCCTGGTAGGGCCTCTTATAAGGTGGAAGATTATTTTGTAAAGATCTCCGACAAAAAAGAATTGGAAAGAGAATTAAATATAAATGAACCAGAAGAAGATTAAGGAAAAAATTTGGACAGCTCCACTTGCTGGTATCAGTGATTCTCCATTCAGAATGGTAAATAGACATTTTGGTGCAGAACATGTTTGCTCTGAAATGGTCAGCGTGGAAGGTATCTGGCGCAAGCATAAGAATACGAAAAAACTGCTTGGCATCTTGCCAGGGGACAGTTCTTTGATAGTACAACTTTTTGGTTCTAATCCGGAGTCTTTTTACAAGGCTGTTAAGGAAATAGAGGAACTTGATTATATAACCGAGATAAATATAAATGCAGGATGTCCCGTAAAAAAAGTTGTAAAGAATGGCAGTGGTTCAGCCTTAATGACCACACCAAACGTATTGGCAGAAATAGTAAGAGAGGTAAGGTCAGCTACAAGCAAAGCGATCTCTGTTAAGCTTAGGTCTGGATGGAGACAGAGCAATATAAATGCAAAGGAATGCGCACGTATCTGTGAAGACAATGGTGCCAACATAGTTATTATACACCCTAGAACAACGGACATGTTCTTTTCTGGATGTTCTGATTGGAACATTATCAAAGAAGTAAAGGAATTTGTTAAAATACCGATCATAGGTAACGGTGATGTTCTTACTTTAAGTGACGCTGAAAGGATGTTGGAAACCACTGGTTGTGATGGTGTCATGGTAGGCCGGGCGCTTGTTGGTAATCCTTGGTTCTTTACAGGTGAAAATAAAAAGGTCGATGATGAGTTTATCAAAACAGTTCTATGGCACATGGATATGGCAAAAGAATTCTATGGTGAGGTGCGATCATACAAACTGATGAAAACACATCTTATTTATTACTCAAAGAGTATTGATACAAAAGGTCATGATAGGAAAAAATATTACGAATCCATTAATCATGCACAAAACTTTGAAGACGAAAGAAAAGTTGTAGAAGATTTTTTATGTTCCATTAAGGAGTAGTGTTTTGAATAAAAATAGTACAAGTGCAATAGGCCTTTTTTCCGGAGGTTTGGATAGTTGGCTTGCGGCATTGCTTATAAAAAAGCAGGGTTTTAAGGTTTACCTATTGCACTTCTCGTCGCCATATTTTGGTTACACAGGTAAAGGAATAGAAGAGTTGGAAAAGAAAGTTAAAGAGCAAGGGATGGAACTTCTTATAGTTGAGCCAGGGCAAGAATATCTTAATACAGTTTTTTGTGCTCCGGAATACGGTTATGGCTCGTCAAAAAATGCCTGTATAGATTGCCATGGCTATATGCTAAAAATTGCAAAACAGAAAATGCAAGAACTAGGTGCTGAATTTGTTTTTTCTGGTGAAGTACTTGGGCAGCGACCAATGTCACAGCAACGAAGAGGACTAGGCGCTGTAGAAAAACAAAGTGGTCTTAAAGGGTTCCTTGTTCGTCCATTAAGTGCGAAATTATTAGAGCCAAGTATCCCTGAACAGAATGGCGTTTTGAATAGGGAAATGCTGATGGCTATTTCTGGCAGAGGAAGAAAAGATCAGATAGCGTTGGCAGAAAAACTTGGATTGAAAGAGTTTCCTCAGCCTGCTGGAGGTTGTAAATTCACCGATCCAAATCTTACTAAGCGCCTTTCCAAGATGCTGGACATAAATGGTAATATTACCTGGGACGATCTAAAACTTTTGCGCTTTAGCAGGAATTTTTATATTGGAGAGAACATATATTTTTATGTTACCAGAGAAGAAAAAGAACTTGCACTACTTTCAAAGTTCTTTGACATGGGTATTGTGGTTGAACCACTCAGCGACATGCCAGGTGCTACAGGCCTTGCTGTTAAATATGATAAAGAGGGAGTTAAACAAAGACAGGATGTTAGTAAAGATATTTTAGATACTCTTGGACGTATAATCGCACGATATACAAAAGCTTATCAACAAGGTTCTCTGAGCGTTGAAATATGTTTTATGAGTAAGGGTGAACTATTTTTAAAAAATAATTATGAGCCTTTTACAGAGCAGGATCTGGAAAAATATCGTTTATGATCTTTATCGCTTCCTCAGCGGAGGAGACTTTTATTACTGAGTCTTTTCTTTTGTCGTCTATTTTTTGCCCAGATAATTTTGTGCTCCATCCTTGATTAACATCGAAAGCTATTACTGGTTTATTATAAACCCATGCGTAGGCCATTTCTGACAAGGTGCCTGAACCACCCCCTATTGCAACGATGATATCACTGGATAGAACAACTATCTGATTTCTGGCCCAACCGATCCCAGTTGGTATTACATAGTCAAGGTATGCATTCCCCTCGTTCTTTTTTATTCCAGGTAATATCCCTATCACTCTTGAGGTCTCTGGTCTTGGAGAAACGGACGCAGCTCCACGTGAGGCAGCTCCCATAATACCTTCTCTGCCCCCCGTCACCAGGGAGTATCCAGACAAGGCTATCAGTCTACCCATTTCTTCTGCTATTGTATTAAGTGCGGGGATTTCTGCGGAGTCACCGATGATACCAATAGTCTTAACGTACATAAGACCCTCCGTAGACAGTAAAGTATCTAAGTATCTCTAGATATAGTAATTTACAAAGGTTTTTTGTTAGTTAAGTCAATAATTGGACGTGCCTAAAATAAGGCTTTTAATGCCTTTTTAAGTCCTATATGCTAGTTAAATAATAGAAATTAAGGAGGGAGCATGAGGTCTTTATATAAGTACTTATTAAATTCTAAACCACTTATTTCTTTTTTATTTTGCTATATGATCATTGTCTTGGTCGGACTTATACAAAAGTTATTCCTATTCTCGTTCGGACAGGGAGATATTTTTTACTACCTCTTTAATTTTATCAAGAGTAGTCTAAGTAATAGCGACGCAACCTTTATAAAGATCTTGTCATATATGATGTTTTTGGGATCATTTTATGGAGTATTCATACGGGCCTTCCTGTTCCTTGCTCTGATGTTCCTATATGCTTCTGTTTTACAAACCATTTTGCATCTCTGTCTTAAAAAGCCTGCTCGTTTTAGCAAGATACTGGCCATTTTCTTTACAGTAACATCGATGTTATATTTATTATTTTTTATACCAGTTATAGGAATTTTCTTGTTCCTGCTTGGCTTTATTTATTTTGCAGGAAAAGAGATTGGCAAAACCGATGGTTTTTCTACATTCAAGGGAATAATGCTTATAATAGCGCCTAAACTCATATTCTTGTTGATAATATTCTTTGCAGCAGCAAGCTTATTGAATGTAGTTTCTTTCTTTTAGTTTTTGGATAAGTGCTGTATGTTTTCTGTTAGAGGTATTTTAAGCATGAAGAAAACGATAACTTTTTTATTCAGTTTTGTTTTTTTTATTACTCTTAGCAACTGCTCCACCTTTGGGTCAGTATCCAGGTCCTATAGCTATTCCAAGCAACAAATATGGAATGCAATAAATGTTGTCCTCACCAATAATCATGGCGGTGTCAAAAGGATCGAGCAGGAGCCACCAACAGCAGTGTCAAACCTTGCTGTTAAGGATAAAAAATTTGGCATAGATAAAAGTGCTTACCAAGTGTTTGCAAGCTTATCAGGTTTTATTCGACCATATGTTGTTGATATAGAAGTTAGAGTCTACCCAACTGGCGAGGAAACAGAGAATTATATTAAAGATAATAACAAAGCAGAGCAGATACAGGATGAAATAACAAAGTACCTTTATGATAAACGATATAACGCCTCTTTGCAGGATACATATATTCCATACTAAACCAGGAGATAGACAGGATGAAGAATAACACTGCTGTAATAATAATGGCTGCCGGGGCCGGAACAAGGTTCAAAAGTAAATATTCAAAGCTACTTCATAATATGGCTGGAAAACCAGTAATAAGTTATCTTGCCTCGCTAATGAAAAAAGTAAAACCGTCTCAAACTGTGTTTGTTGTTTCTTTTCAAAAAGAACAAGTTTTGAAGGCAATAGGTGACGCAAAGGGCTTTAGCTTTGTAGAACAAAAAGTCCTTGATGGGACAGCAGGAGCTGTAAGAGTTGCGTTACCGTCGTTAAGGAGCGATATTAAAAAGATAATAGTTATTCCAGGCGACACTCCAACTATACCAGAAGACCTCCTTCTTGAACTTATGGAAGACAAAAGAAGGGTTGTAGTTGTTGGCACCAGAATAGAGGACCCAACAGGTTATGGAAGGATAAAAACGGATAAAAAAGGTCTCGCATTAAAGATCATAGAAGAGACCGATCTTGGCAAGGAAGACAAAAAAATAGATCTCGTCAATACCTCCATCTATTGCTTTGAAAGGAATTTTATGGAACAAACATTAAAAAATATTCCAAAGAATAAAAAGAAGAATGAGTTCTATCTTACCGACGTTATAGAAATGGCAAACAAATCGAAGATAGCAGTAGGGTGTATAGATTTTCCATGCGCCGATTGTGTTCTTGGACCAAATGATAGAGCTGGACTTGTGGAGATCAGCTTGGCTGTTTGGATGGAACGAGCAGTTAATCTTTTATATAATGGAGTCACTGTACTGGACCCATCTAGGGTCTTTATAGACGATGATGTAACTGTATCAAAAGATGTTGTTATTAATCCTGATGTGTATTTAACTGGCAACACCGTTATAGAGGAAGATGTCCAAATACTGGAAGGATGTAGAATAAATAATTCTAAAATAGGTAAAGGCAGCGTGGTCGGTCCATATGTTATTATAGATGGTGCAGAGCTAGGTCCTGAAAATAAGATAGGCCCCTTTACCTACGTAAGGCCTGGAACAAAAACAGATAAAAAAGTTAAGATAGGTGGGTTTGTTGAGACCAAAAAGATAACCGTTGGAGAAGGGAGCAAGATCCCGCATCTTTCCTATGTGGGTGATGCTATTATTGGAAAAGGGGTCAATATCGGTTGTGGTGTTATAACTTGCAATTACGACGGGTTTAATAAGCATACTACAGAAATAGGTGACAACGTTTTTGTTGGCAGTGATAGTCAGCTAATAGCTCCGGTAAAGTTAAATGACAATGCTTACGTTGCTGCAGGTACTACTGTTACCTCAGAAGTCCCAACGGATAGTCTTGCTATTTCCAGGGTGAAACAAAAGAACATAGAAGGGTATGCTATCAAATTAAGGAATAAGAAGTCTAAAAAACATGAGGAATAAAAAACCGACTCTTTAAGGCCATGAATAGGCATTGAGATTCTGGTTTTTATGTTGCAATATCATCAAAGATGGAAAAATTGCTTAGAGAATTAAATGAAGTACAAAAGAATGCTGTCCAGCTGACCGATGGTCCGATGCTTATAGTTGCCGGTGCTGGTTCCGGCAAGACCAGAGTTATAACCTATAAAGTTGCCTATCTTATTGCAAAGGGTATAGCAGCTCCCTGCGAAGTGACAGCCGTAACCTTCACGAACAAAGCAACTGCAGAAATGAAACAGAGGATAGAAACACTTTTAGCGGACTGTTGTAGTAACGAGGAACTAAGACTATTAACAGTTTCAACGTTCCATAGTTTTTGCGCTAGAGTGCTAAGAGGGCACATAGACAGGATAGGTATATCAAGGGATTTTGTTATATATGATACAGAAGATCAAAAAGCTCTTATTTCTAAGCTAATGGATGATCACAACGTGGATAAAAAAGATTTTACTCCCAAGAACGTTGTGGCCTTCTTTTCTTCTGTAAAGAATTCACAGACTACAATAAAGCCAGGGTCAAGTCTGGAGAAGGTTTACGAAAGTTACGAGGCTGAATTAAAAAAGGCCAATGCCCTTGATTTTGGAGATCTCATTAGATTTACTCTAAAGATATTTTCTGAATATAAAGATGTCTTGAACATCTATCAGGATAGAGCCAAATATCTTTTTGTGGATGAGTATCAGGACACTAATAGGATACAATATAAAATAGTTAAAATGCTCTCTGCTAAGCACAGGAATATCTGTGTGGTTGGCGACGAGGATCAATCAATATATAAATGGCGTGGAGCTGATATAAAGAATATCCTGGATTTTGAAAAGGACTTTAACGATGCAAAAGTAGTTAAACTTGAACAGAACTATAGGTCTACTGCTAATATCATAGGAGCAAGTTCCTCTTTGATAAGTAAAAATTTTCAAAGAAAAGAAAAAAATCTTTTTACAAAAAATGCTAGTGGAGACAAGGTTTACCTTGCCTCGCTGGTTAATGATCTTAACGAAGCCGATTACATTGTTAATGAAATAAAAAAAGCTATAAGGTCTGGCTTTGACTACAATGACATCGCTATACTTTATAGGATAAATGCACAGTCTCGACTATTGGAGGACACCTTAAGGAAGTCGGGCGTTCCATATAAAATAATAGGAGGAATAAGATTTTATAGCAGGCGAGAGATCAAGGACATTGCTTCGTACTTAAGACTTGTTGTAAACTCAAAGGATAATGTAAGTCTTGAAAGGATAATAAATATCCCGTCACGCGGGATAGGTAAAGCTACAATGGAAAAACTCTACAGGAAAGCTTCTGATAATAATGTTAGTCTGTATGAGGTAATGAGCAACGAGGAGTTGACTAAAGAGCTTTCCTCCGCAGCCAAGGCTAAAATAAAAGATTTTGTACAGCTTATGGAGGACCTAAGGTTCTTACAGGGTTCCAAGGCTTCAGGTACAGAAGTCCTAAAAGCGATATTGGATAGGACCGAGTACTTTGATTTCTTAAAGGAACGTGATGGGTTAGAGGCTGACGAAAGGATAGATAACGTAATGGAATTTTTAAGTGCAATGGCTAGTTTTGAGGAAAACTCAGAGAACAAGACCATTACTGCTTTTTTGGAAAGTATTTCTTTGGTTGGAGATGAGAGTGCAGAAGCAGGAGATGATAATGGTGTGAAGCTGATGACGCTCCATAGCGCAAAAGGACTGGAGTTTCCTATAGTTTTTATACAGGGACTTGAATATGGCCTTTTACCTTACATAAGATATGGGGCAGAGGACCTGAATGATATAGAAGAGGAAAGAAGGCTTTTTTACGTCGGGATGACGAGGGCAATGAAGATGCTACATATAAGTTGGGCAAGGAGCAGAAGAATATTTGGAGGTATCAAGGCGAGGACGGCCTCTGACTTCATAGAGGAGATAGATGAAAAGTTCTTAGAGATCCATGATGATAAAGAGTCGTACTACAACAAAACTTCCTTTGGTGTTAAGACACCTGTTAAGCCAAAAATAAAAGTTAATACCAATACCGGTTATAGTTATGTTACAGAGGAACAACCTGAAGAAGAAGGGGCCTGTAGAGTAGGGACAAGAGTTCGTCACGCTACCTATGGAGAGGGCGTTATACGCGCTGTTGAAGGGAAAGGGGAAAAAGCCAAAGTAACTGTTCACTTTAGGAGTTATGGAGTAAAAAAACTTATTCTTGGATATGCCAATCTTGTGAGTTTGTAAAATGAACACAAAAGACATTGGGACTCTTGGTGAACAAAAAGCCGTTCAATATCTTGTTCAGAATAATTTCAAAATAATCTTTAGGAATTTTAGGAAACGTGGTTTTGAAATAGATGTTATTGCGCTGGATGTGGACGAAGTGCTTAGGTTCATAGAAGTTAAGACCATTGTGGAAGGGACACTGGAAGATGCCACTTTTTCCATTGAAGGCAGAAATGTCTATAGGTACACCAGTGGTGTTGATGCATTTTTAGTCGAGTATCCTCTGTATAAAGACCACGCTATGGCTATGGATGCTATTGTGGTCCAAAATGATCTGATAACCTATTATAGTAACATCACCGGAGATCTACTTATTTAACTAAGTACAGCACATACGTAACTAGTAGCTGTTACTTCGGAAGGTTGTAATGTCGTGTCATCATTAAGATCTTGCCCGTAGATTATTTTGTTCCCACCAAAAGGACAATTTTGTCCTTGGTATTCCGTTACTACTTCTATTAAAACAGAATGAGTTGTTCCATTACAAATGTATGAGGTGTTCAAGCCAGCTAGCTCTTGCATATTTAGAGTACTTGGATCTACGTTGGCATCATCGTCGAAATCGATAGTTGTTTCTATTTTTATTCCACCAAGGTTGTTGCACACGCCATTACCAGTCGGTTCTATTGTTGTAAAAACCAGAGGGTTGTGTACGGCTGGACCATTGGAACCGTTGCAAACATAACTTATTCTTGTGACTTCACTGCTTTCAAGTGTTGCATCGTCATTTGTGTCCAATCCTGTTTCTATTTTTTGTCCACCATAAACACAATTAGAACCGGCAGCTTCAGTTGAAACAAGGACCAGCGCATTGTGTCCGTTGGAACCATTAATAGGAACAGCTGCGTCTGTTGTTGTATTGGTGGTAAGACTGTGGCCACAGTTGATTAGTAAAACTGAACAGGCGCTAACTAGTATTATTTTATTCATATTTTCATTAACTCCTTAAGGATAAGATTAGGTTAACTTGCCTTAGCTGTCAAACTTATCAAATTCTTTAGATTTATTAAGAACTATTCAAATATTAAAAAACACAATAATTATAGATAGTTATTATAGTGATAATGGTCTCAATGTTTTACTTCTTGCAGCCCATATATAGATATGATAAATCCCTAGCTCCCAAGTCAAAAAAAGGCTGGGATCCTTGCTCGTAGCCAAGGCCACGGGCTTTATATCCATAAGGAGGTATAATAATGCTTAGAACCTATGAAACGGTCTATGTTACTAATGCGGATCTACCGCAAGAAAGCGTAGATACTATCGATGCAAAACTCAAAAATTTCATTACTAGTTCCGGTGGAGAAGTCGGCTTTGAAGAAAATTGGGGTGTTAGGAACCTTTCGTTCTCTATTAAAAAACAGAACAAAGGAAAATACGCTTATCTTCTTTACACTGCAAAACCAGAAATAATTAAGGAATTAGAGTTCTATCTAAAGATCAGCGAGCCAGTGCTTACATTCTTGACCGTTAAGATCTTTGATAAAGCTGATCTTGAGAATGCTCCAAAGCCTAACGTTAAAGACATTATTTAATTAAAGGAGTTCCTAAGTGGACAACCATTTTGTTTGCAAAGGTAAACTTGCAGGTAGTTCCAACAGAAGAGCGACCCCTGGTGGCATTATGCTTGAGGATATCGTGCTTGCTGTTACTACTAAGAACCCTTGGAAGCAAAGTAAGGTTCAACACTTAAAACTTACTTGTTTTGGTGACAGTGTCGACGTTATTAAAAAAACAAAAACTGGAGACATTTTGGTTGCCGAAGGTTTTATGGAACAAAAAGGGAACGGAGAAGAAAAAGAAATAAAACTTATTGTAACAAAATTAGAAAAGGAGAAATAAAAATGAGCGAAGAAAACAGAGACATAAAAACAGAAAGTGCTTCAACAGGCGATTCACAAGAACCTAGAAGATACACAAGACCATCAAGACCATACAGAGATGGAGATGCTCCAAGAGGAGAAGGCGACGAAAGGCCAGGAAAAGGCGGATACAAAGGTAAAACTGCAAAAAAGAAAGTTTGCAGATTTTGTGCAGAACCACTTCCCGTTGATTATAGGAACACAAGAGTGTTGAAGTCTTTTATCACTGAAAGAGCAAAAATAGTTCCTGCTAGAATTACTGGAACTTGTGCAGCTCACCAAAGACAATTAACAACAGCGGTTAAAAGAGCAAGGACACTTTCTTTATTGGCATATACATCTTGTCATAAAATGTAACGGAGATAACTGATGTCCAAGTTCTTGGGGATACTAAAATTAATAATTAACAGCACGGCTGGAAGAGGTTTTACTTCCTGCTTAATGTTGTTTAGTTCATTTTTCGCTGTAATAAGCGCTTTCCCCACCCTGGAGTCATATATAAGATTAGGAAGGAACAGAGCGATGTCATCGCTTTTATTCGGTACAGCGTTAAGCCTTGTTTGGGGTGGACCCATAGGTGCAATCTGCTACCTTGCAATAGTAGGAGCTGCCACGATCTTTGTTGGAGAACTAATCAATCGAGGCTGTTCAGTACCAAAGATAGCTCTGTATTCTGGCCTTTTAGCTTTAATAACAGTGACAACCTTAGGGGTTTATATAAAGCTACATTATCTTGTTAACCCGCTTGAGTTTATAGCAGGAAAAATAGATACCACTCTAACTACCATCGCAGCTAACAATTACTCTGACATGCTAAAGAATACTTTGGTGGAAACAGGGCTTACACAAAAAGAACTCTCTATGTTGGTTGCTGTAAAACTACCTGCGATCATGATAGGAGGCTGGATACTATTTTTATTCATTAATGTGCTATTTGCATCAAAATTTGATTATAAAACCGGCTCTTTTTTTAGGAGTGAGAATTTGTCAAAATTCAAAACTTCTGATTTTTTGATAATCCCTACGATCATTTTTGGTGCACTATATGCGTACTCATTGACTGGATATAATAATTCCAAATTACTAGAAGTTATAGCTTCGATGATGTTTATAACTTTCATGTCCATTTATTTTTTACAAGGGATCCTGATCGCATTCTTATTCGTTAAAGGGATCTTCTCTAGTGGTTTTTGGTCCACCTTGTTTGTGCTGTTCATAGCGGTTACAGGATACATGGTAGTGGCCGGAGTTGGTTTTTTTGATACCTGGTTTGATTTTAGAAAATATTTCCTAAATAAAGATAAAAAAGGAGAAGAACTATGAAGTTAATTTTAAAGAAGAGCGTTAATAAAGTTGGTGTTATTGGAGATGTAGTGAATGTTTCTGAAGGCTATGCAAGGAATTATCTCTTGCCTCAAGGACTTGCAGTCTCTGCTGATGAAGGGAACGTGAAGTCAATAGAACACCACAAAAAAGTGATCCAAAGCAAAATAGACCAAGAAAAAAAGCAGGCAGAAAAAATAGCAGAAAAACTTTCTGCACATTCTTGCAACATAACCAAGAAAGTGGGCGAAGGTGATAAACTTTTTGGCTCTGTTACTACGGCTGATATAGAAGAAGCTTTAAAAAGGGATGGGTTCGACATAGAGAGAAAAGACATAATATTACCGGAGCATATAAAGGCTTTAGGTGTTTATACAGTACCTGTAAGGATATACCCTGGAGTAGAAGCTCATCTTAAGATCTGGGTGGTCCAAGAGTAATGAACGATAATCTTGGCTATAGGTTACCGCCTCAAGATATAGAGGCTGAACAATGGGTAATCGGCTCAGTATTGCTTGAAAGTGATGCTGTCTTTGATGTGGTTGATGTTGTTTCTGAAGATGATTTTTACAGAGATGCTCATAAAAAAATGTTTTCAGCCATCAAAACCCTTGTTAATAAAAACGAACCTGTAGACTTGATAACGTTGAAAGATGAACTTAGCAGGCAGAACCATTTGGAAGCTATCGGTGGAGCTGCTTATATAAGTGAGATACTTGCGATAGTTCCTACTGCTGCTAATGCTGCGATGTACGCAAAAATAGTTAAAGAAAAAGCTCTAGAAAGACAACTACTAGGTACTTGCACAAACATAATCTCGGATATTTATAATTCAGGGTACGACACAGATACCCTTTTAAACGAGGCTGAAGCAAGAATATTCGATGTAGCTAACGGCAAGATACAGACTGCTTATTATGAGGTCAAGAACTTAACACAAGATTACTTCAAAAAAATAGAAGAGTTACAAAGTAACAAGGATAAAATAATAGGAGTCGGCTCGGGGTTTAAGGACCTCGACGATCTCACTGGTGGTTTTAAACCAGGACAATTGATCCTGATAGCAGCAAGACCAAGTATGGGTAAAACAGCACTTGCTTTGAACATTGCCAAGAACAGCGCCATAAAATTTGGTAATTGTGTTGCCGTTTTTAGTATGGAAATGAGCAAAGAAGAATTGATGGGTAGGCTCATTGGTAGTGAAGCAAGAATAGACATTTCTAGATTGAACACCGGAAAAATAGAGGACAACGAGTACATGAAGCTTACGGATGCTGCGAGTAGGCTTTCTGATAGCATGATCTTCATAGACGAAACCTCGGCAATAACTCCTGGAGAAATAAGAGCTAAGTGTAGAAGAATCAAGGCTCAATATGGAAGACTAGACCTTGTTGTTATCGACTATATTCAGATAATGAGAGCAAACCTTAATTCCAAGAGCCAGAACAGAGAACAAGAAATATCTGAAATATCCAGGACGTTAAAATCCATCGCTAGAGAAATGCCTTGCCCTATAATTGCCTTAAGCCAGTTGAACAGAGAAGCAGATAAACGTACTCACAGTAAAAAACCTGTGTTAGCAGACTTAAGAGAATCTGGAGCACTAGAACAAGATGCTGACATGGTAATGTTTATTTATAGGGATGAATTTTATAATCCAGATAGTGAATGGAAAGGACTTGCCGAAGTAATTGTTTCTAAGAACAGAAGTGGTCCAACAAAGACTATACAATTAACGTGGCTTTCTAGATACACTGCCTTCGAGAACTACGTATCTGGAGAGTCTTACGATATCGGCTACGATACGGATAACTTTTAAGCTTTACCGGCACAACCCAGAACAGTTTGGTTCTTATGAATAATTACCTTAACTAGTTCTTCTCTTGCTGCACCAAGATATTTTCTTGGGTCGAACTCCGAAGGATTTTCAAATAATACTTTTCTTACTATTGCTGTTATTGCCAACCGCCCGTCGCTATCTATGTTTATTTTGCAAACAGCGGATTTTGCTGCTTGTCTTAATTGTTCTTCTGGGACGCCGACAGCATTTTCCATTTTGCCACCAAATTTATTTATCATAGCAACGTATTCAGGCATAACGGACGATGATCCATGCAGGACTATCGGGAAATAAGGAAGTCTTTTTTCTACTTCAGCTAGGATATCAAATCTTAAAGGAGGAACGCTTTCTCCTGGTTTTATTTTGAATTTGTAGGCACCGTGAGATGTCCCGATGGATATTGCAAGGCTATCTACTCCTGTTTTTTCTACGAATTCCTGGACTTGATTTGGATCTGTATAGTTGGAATGTTCTGAGTGAACATCGTCTTCTATTCCTGCAAGAACACCAAGTTCTCCCTCTACATTAACGTCACGATCATGTGCATATTGTACGACTTGTTTTGATAACTTTATATTTTCCTCGAACGGTAAATGACTTCCATCAATCATTACAGAAGAGAACCCACCGTCTATACATGACTTACAAAGTTCAAATGTGTCACCGTGGTCGAGATGCAAAACTATCGGTATGTTTGAGCCTTTATCTCTTGCATATTCAACAGAACCAAGCGCCATGTATTTTAACATTATAGGGTCCGCATATTTTCTGGCACCACTTGATACTTGAAGTATTACCGGTGCATTGGTCTCAATAGAGCCTCTTATTATTGCCTGGAGTTGTTCAAGGTTGTTGAAGTTATAGCCAGGAATAGCATAACCTTCCTTGTAGGCTTTTTTAAAAAGCTCCTTTGTATTGGAAAGACCAAGTTCTTTGTACGATACTATTTTTGCCATGTTTTTACTCCTTTCTTGTTCTTTGTATTATTAGAATAGAGTGTGTATTTGATTATTTCAATTACAAAAAAACTTATGTTTGCTAGGATGTAACTAATTAAAGATATGAGCTATTTTATAAACCTTATTTTGCTCCTTTGTATTGTAGGCTGTGGTTCATCTGGAGGGGGTGTAACGCCCACACCTACCACGGTAGAACAAAAAGTCAGGTATGCCTTAGCACAACAAACTTGGGGAACTTCCTGCTTGAATGACTGGATCTCCCATTATGTTATAGGGAACTATCGTTTCTCTTATTTAAACCTTTATAACAACTCAACCAACACAGTGACTTATTTTCCTTATTCAGATACAACTTGTAGCGGAACACCTTCTTATGCCTACAAGATCATCAGCGATCAACTGTCCTTTGGTAGCGCAGTAACAACAAGCAAGGGACCTACCTATCAAATGGACTATCATGTATCTGGTGTTTATCTTACTCCTTATGATCCAGACGGGATGGGGATAGCCGTAGCGTGTGGTGTGGCCTCTCCTGTTCTCAATACCGAGTATGATATTTCTGGATGTACTTCCGCAGGAGTCCCAACTATTGGCTCAACAGGATATACCCTAATATATGTTGCAGACAATTATTCAACTTTTACAGTAGAAGTACTTAAAACAAATTTTATTTCATCTAGTGGAAGGCCAAGCGATTTTTCTGGTCAGCAACCTGATTATATGACTTATACTTATTAAAGGTGATCGTATGGACTATATAGATTATGAACATTGCGAAAAGCAAGCCTCCAAAAAGATCATCACAAAGTTCCATCAAGAAATGATAAAGAGTAAGATAGCAGACCTTGGTCCTAATAATCTAATCCCAGTCCTAGACAATCTTAAAGGGGAATACAATCTTCCAAGAATAGTCAGGAGCGCAAATATTTTCGGATGCAGAGAGGTTTTTGTTGTAGGGACTCCTTTTTTTAATCCATATCCAGCAGTAGGAGCTATTAGAGTAACAAGGATAAGGATGTTTGATAATATCCACCAGGCACTTGAAGAACTCAGAAAAATGAATTATGAGATCTGTGCCCTGTTGCCTCCAAAGTATGGAGCAAAGTCTATTTTTCAGACCAAGTTCAGTAAAGCCGGTACAGCCTTTATTGCAGGAAATGAGGGTAAGGGGCTTTCTTTTGATGCAACCCTTCAAAAAGACATAAAACCGATCCATATTCCACAGCAGGGTAAGATAGAAAGTCTCAATGTTTCCGTTGCGTTATCCGTTGCAATGGCCGAATGGAATCGGCAGAATGTTTATGTTGACAAAGACTAGTTTGCATTCAAAATTACTCCGCCTTATAATTACTTTTTGTACTACTTGAAATACGGGGGGCTTATGTTTAAAGAGAAGAAAGAAAAGCTGGATGTTAAGAAAATGAAGAAGCTACTTCTGGAACTCAAAGAATCCTTTGAGAAAGAAAAAGCAACTAAAGCTTCACCAGTAAGTGATCATGAGGACAGCACCTTCTCCGATGCAAGTGACCTTGCAACTCACGATACAGATCTTACAAATGATCTTAACGTAAAGAAGATAAAAACATTAAATTACAATGAGATACTAGAAGCTTTGGAAAGAATAGATAATGGGGAATATGGTATTTGTGAAG
>Ga0118677_10003292_pt1 | contig 30835 bp, 32 predicted proteins | sample AliMusrvi5mmetaG_FD_86154 | JGI IMG/M metagenome (GOLD analysis project Ga0118677, IMG submission 86154) | reverse complement strand
CATTTGGTTAGTTTTTGGGGTAATTGGTTGAGGGAATAGGGAATAGATGATATGGAGAAATTTGGAGTTTGGAGTTTGGAGTTTGGAGTGGGGAGTGGGGAGTTGTGAGTCGTGAGTTGTGAGTCGCAGTATGCCTCGTATGATGCAACGGCTTCTTCGGCTTGGCGCTTGCTGATGCCGTATGGGTTATCCAGCGCTGCTTGGGAGGAGGAGGTGATGATAAGAAGCGGCTTGCGGCCCTTCTCCATTAGATACTTGCAGATATCCTGCGTAAACCCGGTATTACCGGTCTCGAACTCCTTCGGATCCTTGGGGCGGTTGACGCCGGCCAAATGAAAGATCACATCCGCCTGATCGAGTGCAGCGTGTAGCTCCGTTAGAGTGTTTTGGAGGTCAAATCGAAGCAAGACTACATCTTCACGACATGACAAAACGGAACAAAGGTTCCGACCTACAAATCCATCTGATCCTGTAACTAGTATTTTCATTAATTGACCCTTTTCATAGAACATCGAACAGTCAACATCGAACGTCCAACGTTGAAAAAGGAGTAATATTACAATGTGATTTCGCAATCATTTTCCCCGTTCGACGTTCAACGTTGAATGTTGACTGTTCGATGTTCGCTATCTCATCTTCCTGTTTGCGCTGTCTGGATGCTTTTGACAAAGATTCGAATAAGTTCGTCCGTTTCACTAATTATCAAGTCAACATCAGATTTGCATTCAACCAATGGAACGCGGCGAACCAGCAATAGCCATCGATATGATTCACGAAGCTCTTTCAGACATATTTTCATTTTGTGGATGAAATCTGCGGTCGACTCAGCGGCCTGAGCCTCACCATGATTTGGCAGTGCCGCTGTTCCTGATCGCAGCAACTGCCCCGCCACATGATTCCCCGCTCTGTTGTTCGCTAACTGCTCGATGAGGCGCACGATACTTGCCGAGTATTCCAGAAGGCGCGTTTCAAGATTGTACTTCTTATCATTCATGTTGCAGGAAATTCAAATCGAACATCGAACATTCAACATTGAACACCCAACGTTGAAAGAAGCCAGCTGCCGTACTCGTCATGGGATCTCTCTTCCCTCGTTCGACGTTCAGAGTTCGACGTTGACTGTTCGATGTTCGATTCTTAGCTTTTAAACTTCAATCTTCTCACCCCGAATCGCCTTCTGCACGCACTCCAGCTTCAGCAACAACTTCGCCATACCGTCTACATCCAGCCTATGGGTATTGTGGGAATGATAATCCTCGACCTGCTCGACCTTTTCACTGCCTTCAGTGAAGAACAGATCATAATTCAGGTCACGATTGTCACACGGCACCCGATAGTAGCCACCCATATCCTCAGCAACCGCCATCTCTTCACGGGTCAGGAGCGACTCATACAGCTTTTCACCATGCCGGGTGCCGATGATCTTGATGGGGGCTTTTGTCTTCAGCAATTGATTAAGTGCCAACGCCAGTGTCTCGATCGTAGCCGCAGGGGCCTTCTGCACAAACGTGTCACCTGGGCGGCCATGAGTGAATGCATAGAGCACCAAGTCCACGGCATCCTCAATCGTCATCATGAACCGAGTCATGTGAGGATCAGTAATGGTAAGGGGCTTTCCCTCCTGGAGATTTTTGAGAAAGAGTGGAATGACGGAGCCCCGACTCGCCATGACGTTGCCATAGCGCGTCACATTGATCACGGTACGTTTGCCTGCGATGCGGGACCGGGCGACGGCTATCTTCTCCATCATCGCCTTCGAAATCCCCATGGCATTGATCGGATAGACCGCTTTATCGGTACTCAGCACCACCACCCGCTTGACCCCAGCGGCAGTAGCCTGAGTCAACACATTATGGGTTCCTAGAGCATTTGTCCGAAGGGCCTCGATCGGAAAAAATTCACAGGAAGGAACCTGCTTCAAAGCTGCAGCATGGAAGATGAAATCCACCCCTTCCATGGCATCCCGCACGCTGTCCGCATTCCGGACATCTCCGATGTAAAATCTGAGTTTAGGATTGGCATAGTGCTTGCGCATGTCATCCTGTTTTTTCTCGTCCCGCGAGAAAATGCGAATTTCCTTAATATTCGTATGGAGAAATCCTTTTAAAACTGCATTTCCAAAAGTCCCCGTCCCACCTGTAATTAACAAAGTTTTACCGCTAAACATATACTTTCCCCTAACCCGGTATAACCGGAATTGATAATTTATTTGAATAGAAGCCCGCGATGATCGCAAAGAATAAGACAATCTGGCTTTTTGGGAGTGCGGCGCCGGGTCGCCGCACTCCAAACCTCTATAGTCATTTTATAGTCACTCAGCATCATCTGAAGCTCTTCAGATAGCGAATTCAAGAAGACTGCATCGGACTCAAGATGTTGCCTGTCCCTTGACGATTCAAAGAGGCTTTCGGGAAACATCTCGCCACACCGACATAAGTTGTTCCAAGACTCTGTCCATTGCGTATTCAGTGCGTGCCTTGACTTGAGCGCGTGCGCCCATAGTCATTCGCATTTCTGCATCAGAGCACACCTCACGGATCGCCTTTACAAGTGCATCCACATCCTTAGCGGGGATAACAACCCCACACCCCCCCGAGAGCATCTCAGGAATCGCTCCCACATTAGATGCAATAATGGACTTACCCATGGCCATCGCCTCTATGATCACGTTCGGGAACCCCTCAGTATAACTTGGCAAAACAAAAACATCAGAGGCAGCCATCAAACGCATCGCGGCCGCGTGTGACTGTTGAGGCAGAAATTCAAGATGTTCAGGACCAAAGCGACTGCGTAATTCCTGCCGATACCCCTCTGCACCCGGTCCTACCACAATACAGCACCACCCCGTGAGCGAGGATTGAGATTGAGCCCAAGCCTGGCACAATTCAGCCACACCTTTTGTTGGTATGACCCACCCCAGGAAAGTTAGAGTGTGACGGGGAAGAGTCGACACTGATGGCGGCAGAGCAGCCAAGTCAATGCCATTGGGTATTCGCACAACCGGAACTCCAGGAAGCAATCGCGCAATTGTAGCCGCAGTCTCAGGGTCGATAGCAATAACAGCGCTCGCCATACGCATGGCTTTGGCCAGTATTCGCCATTCTTGAGTGTTCTTTTGAGCGATCTGTGGAATACGCCCAAAATGCATGTGATAAACGGAGGAGATCCTTAACAGCCGCGCAGTTGCCAAAATGGCCATATCTCGCACTGTGGCTAATTGTCCAGAAGTCGTCAGATGTATTACATCCGGGCGTTTCCATGACACCCGCAGGAACCGCATATAATCACGCACAAGTTGCCCACCACCAAAAATCACTCTTTTCCATACGGCCAGATCATCAATCGCCCTCCAGCGTGGCGACGTATCGACAATATCCATGCAAATATCATTGCGCCCCTGAGCAAAACGACGAACTAATACTGTCCAGTTTCCGATCCCCCCGTATGGAGGAGGAAGAGGCGCCACCAAGACTACGCGTAAGCTCTTTAAGTTCATGTCTGATTACGTTGGCATGGCATGTATCCGGGTGAAACGCGTCGAGAGGTCCACAAGACTCGACTATATGACCTACTCATCTAGGCCCCTCTGCAAAATGCGTTCATAGGCCGCAGTACTTTTTTCCATGGTTAGCTCTTTCTCTGCGAACCTCCGTGCCGTCTTACCCATTTCAATGCGTGTCGCCGTGTCTAGCGCTGCGAATTCTGTTAGGACCGAAGCCATGTCAGAAGAGGCATCCGGGTCAAAGAGAAACCCGCTCTGCCCACACTGTACAAGCCGGGCATTGTCGGCAATTCGACTAGCGAGCACCGGCAAGCCACTAGCAAGTGCCTCACAAACCACATTAGGCAACCCTTCCCATGATGAGGGGAGAATCAGCGCGTCATACTGGCGCATCAACTCCGGGACATCTTTCCGTTCTCCCAACCACCGCCAGCTTTTCGCAAGTCTGTCAACCTCAATAGCCCTGTTTATTCTCTGGTAGTAGTTCTCGTTCTCTATCCGGCCACCCCAGTCCAAGGTGATAGAAAGGCCTTGTTGCCGACACAACCTCAAGGCGGATACAAGTCGTGACAGGTTCTTCACATCCGTTACACGGCCAACACCCAGTAATCGGAGAGTTTCTCCCGCACAGGCTGGTGTTTCCGGCGGATGGAAACTGATTGTGTCAATGCCGTTCCAAACAGTGCGCAGTTTTGTGTTCAGGAATGGAAAGTGTTCGGACAACCACTCCCGCTGGGCGTACGAGTTTGCAACCACGGCATCAGCCAACCGATGCAAGTGGGATTTCATTACCCGACTGACGGATGACCGTCCTCCAGGAACTGTATTCCGTTCACCTACGACCAATCTGACGTCGCCCATCCCAACACAGGCCAGTTCAGCATAGACCGAGGGTGTCTCCAGAAAAGCTAACACCGCATCAAAGCCACCGCGCCGTATCAGGCGCCGTAGTGCGAATAGCGGGACGAGAGAAAAACGCGACATTTTCTGATGCAAATGAACTGGGATGCCAGCCTCATCCAGTTTGGCACTAAAATGATCATGAGGATAGTAAGTGAAAAACTCAACACAGTGCCCGCGTGATTTGAGGCTGCAGGCAATATTCACTAATTGCCGCTGCGCTCCCCCCGAGCCGAAATTGTCGATGACACAGAGAAGTTTCATGGAAACTGAATGCGGATAGGATGGGACAGAGCAAACGGCGAGAAGGATCACTCAATCTTTCGAAGGGATAAAACAAACTCGATTATTCGCGCACAATGACGGTAACTGTTGAATTCGCTCTCTGCGACTTTTTGACCCCGGCATCCAACCTCGCGCCCCTCCTCTGGATGCAACATCACATACCGTAATGCTCGTGCGAAGGCCACCGTATCATCTGGAGGTACCAAGTAAGCATTCACGCCGTTCTGCAGGTACCGGGAAATGTCCCCGGTATCAGTTACGACTACCGGTTTACCTGTAGTCAGATACTCACCCAATTTAGTCGGAAAACCCGCTGTAGAAAAGATACCTGAAGCCCTTGGCAACGCCATTATGTTACCCGCCGCCAAGAGGCATGGGATGGCGGATCGCGCCACAGCACCCGTAAAATCCACGCGCCCTTCCAAACCAAGGCTAGCAACCATCGAATGCAGAGTTTCCTCGGTCCGACGTTGCGGCAAGGGACCGATAACCTGTACACGCCACTCAGAAAACTCATCCGCAACTTGGCTGAAAGCCCGCAACAAAACCTCTACTTCCCCAGCATGCTCCAAATTTCCACAATAGATAATGCTGCGCTCAGTAGATGACCCGCCTCGAATACCTTGCGCAAACATCCCGGATTCCACCAAAATTGGGACGTTAAGTATTTTCACCGACTTGCCTGAATGGGTTTCAAAGAATTCCTGCAGAAAGGTTGAGATAACTATCACCCCGTCAAGCAACCGGTACGTGACATGATCGTTGAACCACATCTTCATCCGCACAGACAATGATTTTCGAGAATATACAAAGGGAAACTCGGACTTCTCTGCAATTAGCGGAGCATCCAAGAACTTTGCCAGCAGTTTAAACACTAGAAAATTGAGGGGTAAATCCGCATACCACAAAAGGATGGCGTCAACTGGAGTTTCCCGGTGCACGCGGCGTATCGCCCATACGGCCCGAACCAACCCCTTAAGATAGAGCAGTAAGGCGCCGACGCGCGTCTTGGCAATGATCCGCTGTCCACAGGTGTACTCAAAATAAATTTCATCGTACACTCCCTTCAGTTCAAGATTCCTTGCACTAGACGCATCGATCTCGGTAGGCTTGGGAAGGAACACGTGAATCTCCGCCCCATTATGAATCAAGCCCTTTGCAAAGGCCCTAACCCGTGCCGACGCACCTGTGCCATCGGGAAAACTGAAGCCAGTACCCGTAATCACAATGTTCATAACTTTGACTTTCGACGTCGGCCCCTCATCTCAACTGTAGAGCCACCTTCATGACTGCCTGAGCGGCAAACCGTCCGCCTAGAAGAGCAAACATGACAGCTATTCGGTGCGCCGGGCCGATATTCGGCTGTGCTTCTCGATAGGCTTTCCATGCTTCAACACTCCGTCCCGCCATGGCCATGGTCAAAGCGATGTTACGCTGAATTACCGCATACTCCAATGGGCGGAACTCCTTCAGCTGTTCTAAATACTCACTTTCCAAAGCCATCTCACGGTAATAGCCAAGGCGGTCTTCGAGATTGATTGTTCGGCGCACACGGCAGAGCCTATCTTCGCCATCGGTATGATATATCCGTAGGGCTTGGTGCACGTAATAACGTTTGGCTTTCCGGCTGATCTTCCACCACAGAATGGACTCCGCACCACCTCGCATCTTGCTATTAAACCGCTGGGCTCCGAGTAGCGACCGTTTTGTAAGCCCCCAATGTTCACCCGAACACTGCGTTACGAGCGTCTTAAAATCCAACCATTGATCGCCAGCCAAACCATTTCCCGAAAACTTTCCCGTACTGGAATCCAGACAGTTGCAGGTGATCGCATCAATGGTGGGGTCCACTGTTATAAGTACCTGCAACATCGAACTTAAGGCCGCCGGAACCATCTCGTCATCACTATCCAAGGTGGTAAACCACTCCCCCCTCATGAGGTCGAAGCCGGTGTTCTTGGCTGCATGCACATGTAAGTTGCGTTCATGGAAAGCAGCCCGTATGCGAGTGTCTTTCGCCACATAATGCTCGATTACTGCACGAGTATTGTCGGCAGAACCATCATCCACGATGATGAGCTCCCAATCTGAGATGTCTTGCCGCAACACACTATCAATCGCTCTAGGCAGAGTGCCCGCCCTGTTATAGGCGGCCATGATAACGGAAACACTGGGGCTATTCATACGCAGGCTTACCTTTCAACATCCTATAAACTGGGCGCAACGGTGATATTCCGCGCCTCATATTCTGATGAATGGCTCTGGCCAGATGCTCCCGCCAACTCATAACAGGATGTCCTAAAGGAACCTCCATCCCTTCTCGCGCCAGAAGCGGTAAATTATATCGCAACCATTTGCCTCGCTCTAAGCCATTTGTGCGATGGAACACTGTATTCCGAGTGGCATAGAAACCGCTGAGTTGATCAGATCGCCGACTGCCGTGAAATTCCATTTCCCAAGGTGATTCGCCTGGTTTCAGGAGGTTGAGCAGTGCTTCACGCCGCCAGAAGGCATTATCCAAAGACGTACGATAACCCACACCAGGTAGTAACTCGATCAACTCATCATCCACCACGCGTTTCAGTCGATCACTTCCTCCGGACGGACGCATTCTCAGATAGTTCGCTTTTCGCTTTAGAAAACGCACATAAAGGTCAGCCACCCGCTCCGTTGGGACAGGGCCCCAAAGAAAATAGTCGTCCAGAAACCAAAGAAGATTTTCTGTCGGCAACTTCGCCACCATCGCCTTTGCCGAATCCGCCCAATTATTATCCGGTCCCACACATATGGTAGTCACCCTGGTATCGTCATAAGTCTTTTCGTTACTCCCTAAGTATACCGGATAGGGACAATCCGGCCAATACTTGAAGAATAGCTGGAAGAATATTGGCCAAATATCTGCATACTTGTCGCAACTGTTCACCAACACTGCCAATCTTTCATCATACATGGTTGTAAAGTCCTGATTTCCGTTCGACATTTTTAGTTCTGTCGTTGCCTGATCGTCCGTTCATCCGCAAGACAGTGCGTAGTCATGGTTGTTAGGCAGTTGATGCATCCCTCGATTTGGAATGTGCGATATTCTCACAATTGCAACACTCCGCCTTTTCCACCTTCATTGTCTCGCCACTCACACGCCCATCATCCACGCCGAGTGGTTGTGAGCAACGATTCATATACACGCCTCACTTCCGCATAACTGCACATATCAACACCAGCCGGGGAGGAAATTGAAGTCCTAAGTTGTTCCAATGCGCAGACGACGCTTTGGACTAGCGCATTCACATCACGGTTCTTAAACAGTCGAACCCCTGGCGGACGTCCGACTGCGTCGCTGGCCACCACCGGAGTACCCAATGACAACGCCTCGCGCACCGAGAGGGAGTCTCCGTCAGTGGTGGTTGGACGAAGATAGACCTGACACCTGCTCCAGAGCAGCGGCCCGTCGGGCAACCCCCCCGTCACCACGTGCACCCGTTCGTTCAGCCCCAATGCCGAAATCAAGGCCAGCATTTTAGTAAAAAGCGGCTCTTGGGTTTGGGATACGGCAATCACTAATCCCACTTTCGGATATTGATCTTTCAAAATTGCCAAACTGAGCAAAGCCATATCAAAACCATAGAGATCCACACCGTTCGCATCAAGTTGGGTGCGGAAGCCGTACACGGAAAGTACTGGTCCATGCTGGGATAGGAACAACTCCATTGCCGGGGGCAAAATACCTGCGATATTCAGAGAAGGCGCGATGTACGCCGGAATAACGAAAAGCCGACCAGTTTGGACTCCCATCTCTTGCAGGTAGTCGGCTATCCGGCCATTAACTGCGATCCACGAAACTTGCTTGCTCTGAAGCATCCGCCGAGAGAACCAGTTGCTGGCATATGACAAACGAGGATCAGACGCGATGTAAATTTCGTTATGGATCGTCATCACTGCTGATCGCCCCAGAATTAATGTGGGCCAGATCGCCGCCGACCAAATGAATCCGTCGTGGCAGTGGATAATGTCAGCCTTCGAAAACAAACCGTGGCGAAGAAGCCAAGTTTGTCGGTCAAGATACCGGATGTTCGGACGCGGAATCACGCATGGAGGGGATCGCGGCGATGGAACATAGTTTGGCGAGGCATACACAACACTACGATGCCCCTCCCTGAGTAAACGCTCATGCAGACGCTGAACATGCACAGAAACACCACCTACTGGCGGAGGGAACGGGCCTATTTGGGCAACATACATGAGGTTATCTTCACCTTATTCGTAATTCCCATGCGGCAATTTACTGCACGTGCTGTCGAAATCATTCAACCTACAACTAACATAATGGCCTGTTCGGTTTTATTCGATGACTGATAGGTTTCCACATCGTAAGCAGAATACCCATTGCAATCCAACCGGACAACGAGTTCAGCAGATCCAATGTCAACAATGTTACAAGAAATGCACAACTTGTTGAGAGAATAGCGATCCCAGTCCACGACGAACTATGCAGACATTTCTTCAATAAAATATAGATAATTGTTAAAAATACAAACAATCCAACAGCCCCGTTTTCTAGTAGAAGAGTTAAATATCCATTGTGCGTTCCTAAGCGGGCAGTAGATTCTTGCCTGCCAAGAACAACTGGAGCAGACTCATATCCGCCGAACAATTGCTGGAATAATGGCAGTTTAAGATAAGCCGTGAACATCGATTCAACATACTCTGTGCGTCCGCCTGCAGTACGGACGTTGTTTTCATCCCATCGGGCCATGTAGGCATCCCACAGTTCAAATTTCAGCGCTAACCCGCCAATAATCATCACTAACAATACAAGCGCCAATATAGTCTTAGTGGTTAGCCTGCGAGCAAATATGCATAAGACTCCAATTGCACATGACACGCTCCCGCTTCGAGTGCTGTAACCTAACGCACAAAGAGCACAGATAACAGATGACATAGCGGCAAGAACTCTTGTCCAAGGCCCCGCCACAGGGGAGATAACGGCATAAGCAAGCAATGGAAGAAATCCAAAAACCAAACACCACCCCTGAATATTTCGATCTAAAACAACAGCGAATTCTGAGCGCGGCATATACGCATTCTCAATGCCAACAGCAAACCCATAGATTGCCACACAACTGGCTAACGCTGCGCTTACAAAGGCATATTTACGAAAGTGTTCTGTGTCCTCTAAAGCCATTGCCGTCGCCACAGTTATGGCGACATATACGAACCGAGCCACCGAAACCGACAAGGAATCCTCCATGAACAAGCATTTAATCACAACAAATGAAGCCCACATTCCAAAGGCAAACATGAGCGGATTACGTCTTCTGTTGCGAGACTTTCGAGTCAATTGTATTGCGACGACTACCGAACATGCTGACAAAAAGATTCCTTGAGAAACTGATCCAGATAAAACAGGAATCCCAACCATGGGCAAATATAGGAACAACAGAGCAATAACCCAAATATACTGCGGAGCAATGCAAATCAAACTGCAAAAGCCAAGTATTTGAAGGGTCATCATCGGTGGGGGCGCCTTACAATCGATTTCGCGACAAGACGCACATAATCTTTAAATTTCCATTGATTGCCATTGCGCAATGGCGACCAAAGTATATCTCGCACACCACTGATGGTGTGCCCTATAGGCCAGTTGACTAAACTGTGAAGTTCTGCGGAAAGCACTTTGCAAAGCGCGGCATCGTCATACAGCCGGGTTATCGAATTGCGGTGCATGATCGTCGACAGCCACTGAACTGCCGTGCTAACAGATACTGGTTGCGATAATTGATTTCCTAAATTAACGATTGCCTCATGCACAGTTAAGTGCTCTAAAGTCAGTTGATACTTCATCTGTAACAGCGCTCGCTCGTGAATTCTTTGCACGGCACAACGCATCTTCTCGCGATGCACACTTGTAACACTTTCACTGTGCATACGCCGCTTTACCGTAATAGATGGCAGGTTAGCTAAATGTAATGTGCCCGATACTCGCTCCCATAACTCATAGTCTTCTGCATGGATAAAACCAGGGGCATATTCGTGGCATCCATCCTGAAACCGCTCCCGACGCAACACGGCAGTCGGGTGACTAATACAATTGCGAAATAGCAACTGGACACGAATCTCCCGATGCTCATGCCATGGTGGCATCCAATTAACTGTGTCCTCAGAATTAGAAAAACAGCACACTCCCGTGCCAAGAACATCAACATCTGGTCGTTTTTCGAGAAATCGCGTGACTTGTTCAAACCGGTCAGGATATGCAATATCATCTGCATCCATTCGTGCCACATATTTACCCCGAGCAGACCTCAGCCCCCGGTTAAGACTGGTTATAAGTCCCTGGTTCTCTTGCTCAATCAAGAAAATACGAGAATCCCTTTTGGCGCTATGTCGCAAGAACTCAGTGGAGCCATCCGTAGATCCGTCATTAATAATAATGAACTCGAATTGACTCATTGTCTGACAAAGAATGCTATCCACCGCGGACTGAAGGTATGCTCCACCGTTATAAACACTCATCAGAACCGTAACTAGTGGATTTTGGTGCATGTAATTACAGTTTTATTACATCGCGTGGTTGTAGTTAAACTTTTACCCACCGCCCCGGCGCAGGGCCTTCATTCTCAAAAATCGGATTCACAAACCAGCGCGTGGGGTAAACAATCACACTGTCTTTCTGTTCACCCAACCATGCCCCCCACCAACTAAAGGTGCTATTCGCAATGATGTGATGCCTGCACCGGCTCATAAGCCACAAGTCCTCGTGATCTTGTTGTCCGAAGGCATTGCTCACAAATATTGCAGGAAAATCAAATGCCATATTATTCTTTGCCCACTCTATTGAATCAGAAAACACATAGTACCTCGGCGACGGGATTATCTCCTGAATTCGACTCAAAGCATTCATATAATAACATTTTGAAATTGTTCCATGACGTTTCGCGGCAACAGGATCACTTTCATAATCACCCCGACGAATATGAATGCTGACGGCATTCTCCGGAATAATGGTTTGCGCCAACTCTTCAACAGGTTTTGAAAAAGCACAGTAATGAAGAATGTCCCTACGTATTTGGAAGCCATATGAAGAAAAATATCTTTCGTCCTGCCAATAACCGGACAATAATACAGTCGAACCAACCTTCAGGAATTCTTGATCAAACCCCTCTTTTTGCTCTCCCACGACTCGGCGCCAACGTAGAGGCATTCGCGCCCGAAGTCGCGCCTCTAACTTACCTCGCCCAGTTATCACGCGGGTGACCATTTCTTCCGTTGCGATTTCTGCAGGAAAACAAAATGGAGCAAGGGCGTATTTACGAGGAGTTACCTCACAAATGTTGCCTAACTCCGAAATATCGAAATATAGAGATACTCCCCGTGAAATTGACAAAGCCCGACCAAACGCATATTGGAATAACTGATTCCCAAGTCCACCGCGTAATTTGACTACAATCATATTAGTTGATTTTGTCCAGAACACATTTTGCTTCCAACTCTGAGATGACCTTACTTGCTTCTTCAAACTCCAAGCTCCACCACAGAGATCTCCTAATCAAATCGATTTTTGTTTCGGAAAATCGATATCTCAGGATACGTGCTGGCGACCCCACCACAATTGCAAAATCAGGAACATTGTGTGTAACAGTACTATTCGCACCGATGATGGCCCCATCACCGACACTTATGCCGCGCTGAATTATAGAATCCACTCCAATCCAGACATCATTACCAACGCAACAGCTTCCTTGCGTGAGAATTTCATAAGGGTTTTTATAGAAAACGGCACTTGTCGATATCCCCTCAATCAGATGCTCGCCAGCTCCAATCGTCACGTTGTCTGCAATGGATACGTAACGACCAATCTCCGAACGTGTGATTGCTACCCTATTCCCAACATAGGTATATCCACCAATTTTAGAGTCCGCGCTAACATAACTGTCATGCATGATTCTGATATGTCCGCCACAAAGGACGGATGGCGGTATGCGATTTGAAAAAATGCGATTATTCGATGTATTATTCACCCTGGATCCATGCGCCTTTCTCAAGGATCGCGGCCATAACTTGATCCAGTTTTTCAGTTCACTCATAGTAATAGTATTTATTCTTTCATGGTATTTGTGCGACATGTCGCACAAATACCATGATTATTTCGTTGTTTGAATTACTCTTTTTATCTGTGCGCGTAACAAACGTGGGCTCCAGCATCACCGCTAGTCACGATGTAGATGTGTCTGAGTCGATTTTGCGAGACCAATCTGGAGTAAGATAGAAAATTCCTGTGCTTCGCGGCAGCGGTCTTGTCGTTAGTAGTCCTCCACTCACAACATCAAAACGCACACAGTTTTCAACTGCATCATAACATTCTCTGCTGTCTCCAGCCCCAATCCATATATTAAACATATAGGTTCCAGGATATAGACGCAAATCATGAAATGTTAAAAGCACCGTCTCGCGTTCTCCAATATTATGCCAGTCAAAGTTGGAGTCTGTATCTACCATTTGCGCAATCTTTAGACCATCTGAGGCAATAAGCGTGACACCCATACGGATAGTTGAAACGTAACTTATCCGAGCAATACCAAGCTCAAGAATCATATCATCACCAATCGAAAACTGGTTTGAAAGACCGCCGTTGATAGCTTTTAAACAAGCAGACTCAATGCAGACATTTCCAGAACCTTCCCGTCCTACACGACTCGTATGATCAACGAAAGCAGATGTACTCGATCCATGTGCAAGGTATTCTGCCACTATTTTCTCAGTCGATCCCATCGCTAACAATTGCCCACGGTTGAGCAGCGCCACTGATTGGCACAACTGGGATATAGCCCCCATGTTATGACTCACAAACAGAACTGTTCGCCCTCCTTTAGCCACCTCACCCATTTTTCCTAAACATTTCTTTTGGAATTGTGCATCCCCAACTGCCAACACCTCATCTACAACCAGTATCTCAGGATCCAAGTGGGCGGCTACAGCGAAAGCTAGGCGGACGTACATTCCGGAAGAGTAACGCTTGACCGGTGTATCCAGAAACTTCTCCACCTCAGAAAAGGCAACGATCTCATCAAACTTGCGCTTGATCTCTGCTCGCGTCATTCCTAGAATTGCACCGTTTAGGTATATGTTTTCCCGGCCGGTCAACTCCGGATGAAAACCGGTGCCGACTTCCAGAAGACTCGCGATGCGGCCGCGACAGGTAATCTTGCCTTCTGTTGGCGGGGTAATTTGAGACAGGATTTTAAGCAGTGTGCTCTTTCCGGCACCGTTTCGCCCGATGATCCCGACGGCCTCGCCTTCCTGCACGGAGAAGGAAACATCGCGGAGTGCCCAGAAGTCTTCGGGGGAGTTGTGAGTTGTGAGTTGTGAATTGTGAGTTGTAAGACGGGAGAGCTTCTTACCAATGCCTTTGACCGAGCGGACAAGGCTGTCGCGGATGGAGAGGTAGGGCTCCTTGTGCGCGCCGAGTTGGTACTTCTTACCGAGGCCTTCGATTTCGATGATGGGGAGAGTCATATGAGTGTTAAGTGTAAGATGTTAAATGAGAGACGAGGGAAGTTGTTAGGCGTTAGGTGTTGGACGTAAGGTGTAAAATGTAAGTTGTAAAATGTAAAACGCGTCTGACATCTCACGTTTAACACTTCACATCTTCCTACGCTATATCCGCAAAATACCGTTCCGTTGAACGGAAATAGTAAAGACCAATAATGAAGTAGATGACGCTAACTAAGAGCGAAATACCGAGAACATCCCACTGGAACGGGGAACGACCCAACAGGCCGGCACGGGCGTTGGAAATGACGCCGGATATGGGGTTGAGCCAGATCATCGCGGTTTTCGCCCACGGATGCCCATTGAGCATGGTGACGGGATATATAACCGGGGTGACATACATGAGGATATTAATGGCAAAGGGCAAGGCATAGCGAACATCGCGGTATTTGACATTGAGTGACGCCATAAACAAACCCACACCCATGGAGCAGAGGACAGCCGTGAGGATCAATACCGGCAGAGTAATGAGACCTGTCAACCCGGGCATAATCCCGTAGTAAATCATCATTGCCCCCAAAATAAGGGAGGCAATTGCGAAATCTACCAGTCCGGTCGTCGCGGCGGTAATGGGTAATATCAACCGGGGAAAATATACTTTCTGAACCAGGCTGGCATTGGCCACCATGGCGTTGCTGGCATTGGTCAGGGTTCCTGAAAAATACTGCCAGAGAAGTTGTCCGGTATAGAGAAATATCGGATATGGGGTTCCATCCCCGCTCTGAATATTTGCCATACGATTAAAAATGAATGTAAAGATGATCATGGTGACGACAGGCTGAATAACAGCCCAAGCAACGCCAAGAACGGTTTGCTTGTAGCGGACGGAAATGTCGCGCCAAGCTAAAACAAGGAACAGATCCCGAAAACGCCACAGTTCAGACCAGTTGATTCGGATAAACCCCTTCGGTGGTGTTATTGAATATTCCATGGTGAAGTCATTTTCTGAGTTACTTTTTGTGAATTTTGCAAATTCTGCTCATTCGGTTTAAAATATTATTTTTATCACGCCTTGCTAACTTCTGCATCCTATCAGGGCGCAGGGTCAGGTCTTCACTTTTCACTATTGGTTCATCTTCTTCCAGCCACTTACTTCTTCTCGCTCTCTGCGATCACGGTCCAGTGAACTCGACCATATTCAGGGTGGCGTTCGACGTCCCCGGCGAACGCATGCGCCTGCCTAGGATCCCATGCAGCCGCCGGGGACGTCCGCCTCCGGTACTTCCGGCGGACAAGTCGGCTGCCACCTTGGGGGAAACGAACATTGAACAGTCAACATTGAACTTCGAACGTTGAACGGGTATCAGAAGAGAGGGTTAACATGTTCAATCACATCTTGGTCATGATTTGGCGCGGAAAAGAATTTGAACAGAAGGCCACAAAGACCACGAAGGGTTAAGTTTTTTTCGCCGAAGGCGATTAACAATAATCCTCTTTGTGAGCTTCGTGATCTGTTCAAAATCTGTATTTTGGTTCCGGCTATACCGGGTTAGGTGAACAGCGGGAAGAGAGGTTTAACATGTGCGCCACGGGCGCATCCGCCTGCGGCGGAGATAGACAGGATTTACAGGATGGTTTTGGAGGGGGCTGTTCTCTGTTTTATCCTGTGTATCCTGGACATCCATGAATCTTTTCCTGCCCGGTTTCGAGGTTCACGTCTCACCATTCAGCAAATTGATCAGGCGTGTTTTGCCGACCTCATGTACGAGCGGAGTACAGCATTCATCTTTGTTTGGTAACCACGTCCGGCGCTCCTGAACCAAGCCACCACATCGTGATCAAGGCGCAGCGTCAAACTTTCTTTTTTTTGAGGCAAACGCAATTCCGCTTTCTTCCAGAATTCCGCGCCAAGTTTAGGTATATCGGAATAGTCAATGCCCTCGTCCGATACCTCCTTCAAGAACTGCCAATCAGTGCCGGATTTCTTTTTTGAATTTATCGCGTTCATGTCGTTCCGCCTTTCGAGCTGAGATAATCCTGATTGTTTTTGTTTGCAGGGTCAAGTCTCCACATTCGACATTTGCCCTTTCGTCGCGGGAGGCCAGGTGTTGTTGGCGACCCGCTGTTCAAACCAACGGTACATCGCGGCATCGTCAACGGCGTATTCACCCCGCGCGGATTTCCATACCATCGAGGGGGTGCGATGGCGTAGGGTTTCCAAGGCGTTTTGCGCTTTTTGTGGCGTAACGGTTGCGCCGGTCTTTTCTCGGTAGAAGTCCAACGTTTCCCCATCGTAAGGGCGGAATCGAGCACCTTGTGATAACAACCGCCACAAGATCGCCTGCTCCAACGGCTTGAGGCTAAGATAGTCGGATTGCATTTGCCCTTCATCATCCTTCTGACGTTGTTGGGCGGCGGTCAGGACGGTAGCCTCGAAACGCCCAGTCGCATCCGAGAGGGGACTGAGCGCGGTACCAAGCGCATCCATGAAAAATTGCGGGCGGGAGCCGAACCCCTGAAAAGCCCGAAATAATGTTTCCTGATCCACAGGTTTGAGATCCGCTTGCCGGATCTCTATCAATTTTGCGATGTGGTCAATGAAATCCGGGCCCAGTTCCGGCATATGGTGGATTTGTGATCCGTAAAAGGGGGCACCTCCTGTGTTGACCAGACGCATCAGTTTGTCGCGGTCTGAACCGGTCATGACCAGCATGAGTTTGATCTCCCCTGGCCGGTTGAGGTAATCCCGCGCGGATTTGAGTGCCGCCATGGCCGCTTCGCCAGCTTCGCTGGTTAACGCATGTTGCGCCTCATCAACGATCAGTGCAATCGGCGCTTTGGCCGCTTCATAAAGGGTTTTCAGCGCCTCGGAGAGCGTAACCCCGTCCAGTTTACCAATCTTGCGGGTATCTATCTGTAACCATCCCGCGACATTGAGGCCATCCACACCGGCCGATTTGGCAAGCCGTGCCAAAGGCCCGAGATGTTGCTCCAATTCTCTGCCGATGGTTTCCGCTATCAAATCGCCCGGATCGCGTCTCTGATCAGCCCACAAATCCACATACGCCACGATAATACCTCTTCGCTCCAGTGCGGGCTTTAAATCAGCCTGAAGAAAGGTGGATTTTCCAGTGCGCCGCGGGGCTGCTAGGAACAGTCCATTCGGTGCATCACTGAAGATGGTTTTGCCTTGTAACGCTGTGACTAATTCTTCTGCAAGGTGAGTTCTTGAATAGTGAATCATAGAAATTATTAATATTTATTCTTGAAGGAATAATATATTTCTATTCAGATAATTGTCAATAAATTAGAAGTGGATCAAGTTTCGGCGGCATTGTCCAAATGTCCTCGACATTCGACTATTCGACCATCTTGTTCTTCGGCAACTTACTTCTTCTCGTTCTCTGAAACATGAACCTACTGCCGAGACCCCTTCGACATGCTCCTTCGACAATGCTCCTTCGACAATGCTCAGGACGGGTCAGGACGGGTCAGGACGGGTCAGGACGGGTCAGGACGGGTCAGGACGGGTCAGGGCAGGCGGCGGTTACTACAGGGTAGATGAACATCGAACAGTCAACATTGAACTTCGAACGTTGAACGGGTATCAGAAGAGAGGGTTAATATGTTCAATCACATCTTGGTCATGATTTGGCGCGGAAAAGAATTTGAACAGAAGCCCACAAAGACCACGAAGGGTTAAGTTTTTTTCGCCGAAGGCGATTAACAATAATCCTCTTTGTGAGCTTCGTGATCTTCTGTTCAAAATCTGTATTTTGGTTCCGGCTATACCGGGTTAGGTGAACAGCGGGAAGAGAGGTTTAACATGTGCGCCACGGGCGCATCCGCCTGCGGCGGAGATAGACAGGATTTACAGGATGGTTTTGGAGGGGGCTGTTCTCTGTTTTATCCTGTGTATCCTGGACATCCATGAATCTTTTCCTGCCCGGTTTCGAGGTTCACGTCTCACCATTCAGCAAATTGATCAGGCGTGTTTTGCCGACCTCATGTACGAGCGGAGTACAGCATTCATCTTTGTTTGGTAACCACGTCCGGCGCTCCTGAACCAAGCCACCACATCGTGATCAAGGCGCAGCGTCAAACTTTCTTTTTTTTGAGGCAAACGCAATTCCGCTTTCTTCCAGAATTCCGCGCCAAGTTTAGGTATATCGGAATAGTCAATGCCCTCGTCCGATACCTCCTTCAAGAACTGCCAATCAGTGCCGGATTTCTTTTTTGAATTTATCGCGTTCATGTCGTTCCGCCTTTCGAGCTGAGATAATCCTGATTGTGTCGCCAATCCTTTCGACAAATACAACCACAACCACCAAGTTGATGAGAAGCCCGATCCCGATCAACCTATCTTCGCCATAATTCTTCCGAGTGTCCAAGGCGACAACCATAGGTCCGTCGAAGACCGGAGGTACATCCGCAAAATCGATCCGGTGATGTCGGATATTCTCCTGGTTCTTTTCCTCATCCCACTCGAATTTCATGGCTAGAAATGTAACTACTATTCGTAGTTACGTCAATATCCGTTTTGTTTCTCTGATTTCTCGTTGACTTCATACATTGACTGTGGAATCAGTGTAGAAACAGAAGAGAGGGTTAACATGGATAGACAGGATTTACAGGATAGTTTAGAAGGAATGCGCTAACCTCTTTATCCTGTGTATCCTGTCTATCGATGTTGAATCTCTTACCAGACGATCTCAATATCATACTGATCCATTATCACATCGGCACTCATGAATGCGATATTTTCACATGCAGCCTGCGCTATCAAAAGTCGATCAAATGGATCTTTATGATGGTGCGGGAGCTTACCTAACGCCCACACGTGAGTCTCTTCTACTTGCAGCAATTGCAAGCCAGAGATATCCCGCTGCTTTTGCCATAGCTCACTAAGCGGGAGATCCAATCAATTAGATACTTCACTTACCTTCTCCCAGCCAGAATTGATCGTTCAATGGCGCATCAAAATCGTCTGCAATTTTGATGCGGCCAGCAAATTGGCCCAGAATGCGCTGTTGCGTTTCCGGCATCCTGACGGTTTCAAAAATGATCATCACATCGGTTGTTCCCGACGGCACACTGTCAGGCACATAACAATTAAATGACAGTTGGTGATTTGTCGGTATTTTCACCCGTGTTTTGATGGCATGCATAACTTTATTTCCTTGAAAGGATTATATCAAACCATCCATTTGATTTGCAAGTGGGACAAACTGCGGGCGCAGGGTCGGAGGGCGGAGGGTCACGTCTTCACTTTTCACAATTGTTTCATCTTCTTTCCGGCCACCCACTTCTTTTCGTTCTCTGCGATCACGGTGAAGCAAACTCTGCCATATTCAGGTGGCGTTCGACGTCCCCGGCGAACGCATTTGCTTGTCCAGAGTCGTCAAATGCAGCCGCCGGGGACGTCCGCCTCCGGTACTTCCGGCGGACAAGTCGGCTGCCACCTTGGGGGAAATGAACATTGAACTGTCAATATTGAACTTTGCTCTCATCACCCGTCCTGCTTCACATCCTCCGGCGGATAGGACTGATAGTGACCGTAGTAATGATAGGAATACGTGTTATAGGGCGAACCCTTCGCAAAATCGACGTCATTGATCACGGCGGCAATCAGGCGAAGACCCGCCTCCCTGAAACGGTGAATCGTGTGGAGTGTCGCCCGCTTCCGACTGGTCTCAGGGCGCGCCATCACCAGCACGCAATCGGAGAGTCCACCGAGAACCAGCGCATCGCTCACCAACCCCAGTGGCGGCGCATCAATGATCACCCGGTCAAAGTTTTCCCGCGCCCATTTCAGGAGTTCCACCACTTTCTTGCTGCCCACCAACTCAGCCGGACTCGCCCCCTTTACCGGCCTGCTGGCAATGGCCGACAGATTGGGACACTCGGTGGCATAGGCCAACGCCGCAGGCGCCGTCTCAGCGCCCGTATCAGAAAGATAATCCAATAGCCCCCGGCCTTCCGGCGGCATCGACAAGATGCCCACCAACCGCGGGCGGCGCAAATCAAAGTCAATCAGCAGAACCTTCTGCCCGTTTTTCGCGCAGGCAATGGCCAGGTTACAGGACGTGATGGTCTTCCCTTCCGCAGGGATGGAACTCGCCACCAAAATGACTTTTGAGTGATCCTTGTATTGGGCAGAATCGAGCATGGACCGTAATCCGGCAAAAGCCTCGGTAATCTGGCTGAATCGCTGATTCAGGGAGGCGGTGGCAATATCGCGCCGCTCCCCGGCTTTGACGTGAGGGACCATTGCCAGCACCTTGATGCCCGCTTCCACATCGAAATCATGCGGCCCCGTGACGTGATCTTCCATTGTATCCGTGACCAACGCCAAGGCTATTCCCCCCATAAGCCCCAACAAGATCGCAAGGGCAATGATCCGGACCGGTTTGGGCTTGACGGGTTTTTCAGGAACAGAGGGTCGTTCCACAATCTTGACGGTGGCGGTATTTTCATCGGCGGCCATACGGGCTTCCTGGATCCGGCCCAGAATGCCGCGATAGGCGGTATCACAGGCATCACGCGTGCGCTCCAAGGCGGTCAAGTGGGTTCGCCGCTCCACAATCTGCAGTTCAAGTTCAGAGGCCAACTTGGCTTGATCAGCCTTTTTCTGGCGGAGGCTCTCCGCCTGCTTCTTGAATAACTCCAAGTTTGAAGCGGCGGTCGCCTTGGCACGATTCAAGGCATCCAGCGCCTGCCCCCGGAACATAGCCACTACCCCATCCTTCGCCTGAACTTCGGGATGTTTTGCAGTATATTTAGACAGCAAGGCATCGCGCTCCGCCAACGCTACAGTCCACTTGTCCATAGCGGCCTTGATTTCATCGCCGCGAGGAATCGAGGAGGGAAGTTTCCCAGCATTTTCAGGTTTTAGCTCGACGGCAGAGAGGGTGGCCAGCAGGTCTCGCTCTTTAGCCTCATCGCCTTCCAACTCTACCAGCACCTTGTTAAAATCCATCAAGGCATTGTCCACCGTTTTCCGCTGGCTTTCGAGTACGTCTATTTTGTTTTCCTGCCGGTATTTCAATAACGACGCATCGGCCTTTTCGACCTCAGCACGCTGATTCACGCATTGTGTTTCCAGCCAGATCACCGCAGCATCCGAGGCAATCCGGTTTTCGTCGTAGACGCTGGCTTCGGCCGCTTCGGTAAAAGCCGTGCAAAAATCTGCCGCAAATTGAGGATCCGTGTGACTAAACTCAATTTTCACCAAACGGGTCCGCCGGAGTAGCGCAAGGTTCAAACTTCCAAACAACCCATTCAACTCTCCATCCTGAAGTTTGCATTCCGGATGTTGTTTACGGAAGCGGGTAATGGCGGCTTCCCGCATGACCCGGCCCTTGAATTTTTCCAAGCGGGTATTGAAAATTTCCTCCGACTGCGAGCCGGCACTCGGGTCTTCGATCACCGCCGCCTGCTGAGTCATGATGCGAGGGCGTCTGACGCTGAGCTCGACCATACTAGTGGCTTGATAGACTTTGGGGGTTGTCAGGAGATAATAGGTGGCGGCAATACCGGCAAAAACAAGGACCAGCAAAACGGTCAGCCATTTCTTCCGCAGCACGCGAAGCAAACGGAAGGGATCGAGGGAGCCAAACAGGCCAGAGGATTCATTTGTTGCTCCGCCATAATAAGGTGCCCCATAGGGAGGCGTGCCGCCTTGATAATGCGGGTGTTGTCCGGGGGTAGCGGGATTCAGGGGAGTCTGGGGTGTTGGTGTGTTCATGGGGAGGTTATTGGTTATCTGTTATTTGGTAATACTGCGGTCACTTTTGGCAAGGCGGCAAGGATTATGATCCAGGTGCAGAGAATGGCCGGACAACGGAAGGGAAGGTCTATCAGGCTGAAAATTAATACAAGAGAAAGTCCGATAATGCTCATGATCCAGAGCGGGTCGTGGCGGGACATTTCCTTTTCTTCTCTTCTTTGGTAGCCGCCGGTTCTGGCGGCATTTACCGGCGAGACGCCGGTTACTACAGGTGAACTGCGCTCCTTTTGGGAATGTCGAATGGGTCTTAACAGTGAACCAATCAATGCTAATCCTGTCGCCAGCATCAAACCAAAGCCAACTATTCCGAATTCGGCCAGAAACTGCAGGACATCACAATGGACGTTAGCTTTCCCGGAATTTAACACCACCGTATTCCATTTCTCCTTTGGTATATAGAGTGCCAGCATATATCGATACCCCCATCCCCCGATTCCAAGAAGTTTGTGATCCTCCCACATTCGCCAGGCCGCCTCATCCAATTCCGCCCGGCCTGCGAAGGAAAGGTTGATGTTGTCCAAAATAGGGAAAAGCAAATGGTGGAGAGGCTTTTTAGCCGTAAACTCCCGAGAGATGTCCTTGCTCCCGAAACCCGCCACGGCAAAATAGAACACAAACAGCACCGCAACGGTGGCGACGGCCAGATTGAGCCGCGCTGCGGCGTGCAATCGTTTCCATCCCCGAATGAGCCCAAACATCGCAATAAACGCGGCCAATGCCCAAGCGAGAATCACCCCCGCCCGGCTCAGCGAGAGATTGGCCCCAACAAGGCAGAGCAGGAGAGAAGCTGCCAGGACCCCGATCCGAATCTTTTGGGTGGACGCCGATAACCGAGCGGCGTTAGGCGCGAGCGAGAGTCCTGCATGGACTGACCATGCCCGGAGGTCCCGGTCCACCGTAAATGCATTCGAACGAAAAATCTCCCTGAACAGCAAGCCTGCCGCCAGGGCGCCCATCAAGACAAAATAGGCCGCCGCATGGTTGGTGTAGCCAAACGAGGCGAAAAACCCCTCTTCATTCGGCGCGAGCCAATACTGGAGGCGAGTCCGCGTGAGAAACTGAACCACACCGAAGAGGGCCAGCACGCCTGCACTATAAACCAGCCCTCGCAAAAGGCGCATCAAAAGTCCCTTATCCACATGCGGCGAACGCACCGTCAGGCCCAGGACCCAGGCTGGGAAAAACCAATACAACATCTGGGCGGCTTCCATTCGGGAGAAGGCCGAGGGCCAACCGGGATGCGGGGGCGGCGAATACCGCCACTCCTGATACCCGACATCAAAGTACAGTGTCCTCCCCGCATTCCACCATTGGAGGACAAGATAGCCAATAAATAGCAATCCAGTGTAGAAAAAAAGATCCCGCCACCAGAAGCGTGATGGCGGGATCATTGTTCGTGCTGACACCACAGAGGCCGTCAACAGGATAATCAACAGAATGCACGAAGTCCAGAAGGCGGGAGGGAGCCATGCCAATCTTAGCCCACCCCAAACCCAGGTGAAATACCCCAGAATCAGAGCCAGTCCTGAAACTAGGATTTTTTCAATCATTCCGGCAGGTGTTGTTGCTGTCCTGCATAACCCTTTGCCTGAGGCGGAGCACTGCTCAAAGCATCATTATTTCCCGCCTGATTCGCGGCTTTGGCCTCCGTATAGGCTTCACCGAAGGTTCGCGCCAGAACCGCTCCCGAGGCGCCTCCTGCCGTTATGACCGCACTTTGAACGCTCGAAACCACTGCAGGATTCGCGCTGATGGCCACGGAAGCTCCACAGGCCGTTCCCAAACTTGCGGCTAAAAGGGACATTGATGCCGCCGGAGTGTCCGCAAAGGCAGCGGCAACCACCGCGCTGACCCTGGCCCCTTGCGTAGCCGCAGGCAGGCCCAAAGCCTCTAGTTGAACGATGACCGCCTTAACAACCTGTGCTTCCTGTTCAGGCGAAGCCCCCACCAGTAAGGCGGCAAGCGTGGCAGGATCATTTGCGGCGGCGGTCAATTGTTCATCGGTCGGCGGCGTAAACGCGGCAGAAGCCGAAAGCCCCGATATCATCATCACTCCAACGATTCCTAATAGTGTCTTTTTCATTGAGTTTTCCTTTTGTTATTATTCAACAATATACTAAACGGTTTAATACTGAAGATTCACGCCCACCATGACTCGGGTTTCGTCGTAAGTGGACGTCAGCGTAGACTCCACATTTTGATACTGTGTCTCTGCATAGAGTCTCATGAATTTTGCCGGTGTCAGATAATCCACCCGGGCGCCAAGGCCGGTCCCCTTGTCAGTCCGGTCTTTTGTCCCGCCCGGAACCTTCACAGGATCAAGGTAGTCATCTTGGCGGTAAGAGGCATTTCCTGACAGGACGACCGTGGGAATAAACCTATATGAGGCTCCCGCCCAGACCGTGTTATAATCGCTCCCGTTGTCCGCATACAAAGACGAAAGCACCGTGCCATTCCGGCCCCCCGCCTGAATCATGATTTTATCCGAGGCAATCCAGGACGCGGAAAGATCATAACTGAACGTCGTCACATTTTCATTGCCGGGCCGATCATAAAGCTGGGCACCCACCCCGCCTTTGAACACCACTTTATCTGTTCCCCTGGTTTTCAAACCCACGCGGCTGACATAATAATTGGCCGGATCACTGATGACGCCATTATCCTGGATACCACCCAACAATGTCAGGAAACTGTCGGTCTTGTCGGTCACCCGGAAAGATCCCTCAGCCTGCCCGATATGATTTTGAATGTCATAGATAGTGGGATCAGCATAATTGACGTCATCAAACCGATAGCCAACATCCAATGTCATTTTATCGGTAAGATCGCGCCCAACTGACAGTCCGACATTATTGATATCACGACGGCTTGTTGAACTGGAGTCCAGAACGGAGTCGGGCGACACGCCCAGAACCGCCGCTTCAGGGCCATGCAGATCAACATCTTCCACGCGACGGAAGGTCTGGTTGGCCTCAATGACGAAAGTGTCATGAGTGCCCTGTTTGAACTTCAAGATTTCCCCGCCCTGGGAGAAATTCTTGTCGGTGAGGTCGCTATAATTCCGCCCTCCAAGGAACCCGATGCCCGAAAAATCAATCGCATAAGCCGAATAGCCCATTTTCAGACCCGCTTCGGAGTCGAGAAAATAGTCTTCCTTCTTGTTCGCTGGCGTTTTATCCACATTGGAATCATAGGTTCCCCTGAGATTCGCATAGGGGCTTAACATCCAGGGACCTGCATGAATGCCATTGCCGGGCTCCGCACCGGCCACAGAAATCATGGCGACGCCCATTACGGCACTAATAATTACTCGCTTCATCATATGCTTCGCTTTCTTCTATTATTTGTTTTCAGGGTTATTAAAAAATCATTTCCGGCACAAACACCACATCATCCGGCTCAAGCTGGATGTCTTCTTCTACAAGTCCCTGTGCACCAACAGACCGCAAATCCACTTCCCGGGTATGTACGGCGCCATCCCCGCGTCGGCGGGTAACCCGGATGGCGTTTTCCTTGGCGCTGGTATCAAACCCGCCCGCCTGCTGGATGGCGGCGCTCAACGTGAGGTCACGGGTCGCGGGAATAATGATCTTGCCCGGCTTCTTCACCCGGCCCAGTACCGTCACACTCCCCCAAGGCGACAACCCCTCCCGGTTGTCATCGCGGACAAACTCCACAATCACCTGCGGCTTTACAAAATATTCCGCATAGGCGGTCGTCAGTTTGGCGCTCAAATCATCGAGGGTCAGACCACTGACTCCAACCGTTCCCAGCAGGGGAACCCCGATGGTTCCTTTATCCGTGACCCGTTTTCCCAGGGCATCAATCTCCTTTTTGCCGGCAACGAGCACATTGATATTAATGACCAACCCCGGCCGCAGTTGGGCGACATCATTCGCAGGGTCGGCGTTGGTGGCGGGAGTCATTTTCCCCCTGGCCTGATTATTGACGAGGGCATTTGCCTGCACCGAAGAGGGCCTGGCCTGCGTAATACAGCCCGATACTGCTATCCCTGCAACCACCAAAACAACCACCCCGGCGAAAATATTAAGAGCTCTCATCATAATAATCATTTACCTATCGACAGACTCCGTCCCTGTCAATTACGCATAAAACAGGCGTTTATAGACTTTGCCACTCTTAATGGCAATGCATTTTGTGTGAGATTTTGGTTACAAGGGAAACACATTACGATGAGTGTAATTTACCTCAAAGATTCCAGCACGACGCCTTCATCTGCTTGAGGGAGGGAAGCAGCATTATTTCCGATCCCGCATTCAGTGTTCCGGATAAATATTTGATAGGCCTCAACCCGGCAACGTCCAATACATGCTCACTTTCAGTCGCTTCGTTCAGAATCTCCGGCAGCAATGCCATCACGGCAGTCCGGCGTACCTATACGGGGGGATTGTCGCCGGATGGGATGCATGGCTACCTGTTGTTGCAGTCGGCTAAAGACCTCGGCACCACCTTCACCAATGTAGCGGGAACCGGAATTTCAGGAAACACCGTGTTCGATGGGGGTAACCAGAGGACATACACGAACACCATTAGCGGCAATAACCAATTCTTGAGGGCCATCATTCAATAGGAATGACAATGCCTCAGGGGGCGGGAACCCGAGCTACCGCCACATACCGCACGACACCAACCACATGAAAAGGGGACATTCCTCCTTTGCATTGACACCACACCAACAGGATTGCATCCAGTGTCGCGTTGCGATAGCATCCGAACCTATTTAAACAAAAGGAGCAAAATATGGCCGGCAAAATTCCTGTAGCAATTCAACTTTATTCCCTGCGTGATGTCGCCCCCAAAGACGTGGCGGGTACTCTGCATAAAATCTCGACCATGGGTTACCACGGTGTCGAATTCGCCGGATACTACAATCTTCCGGCCAAGACCTTGCGCAAACTGCTCGACGACTGCGGCCTCCAATGCGCCGGTGCCCACACGGGTCTTGACGCTCTTGAAGGGGATACGTTTGAAGCCACTGTGGCCATGAATAAGATCCTTGGCAACGACCGCCTGATTGTCCCGGGTGTCGATCTGGAAAAACTCCCCGAGACCATTGCCCGTCTAAAAGCCGCCCATGTCCGCGCCAAAGCGTGCGGTATGCGTGTGGGCTTTCACAATCATACCCACGAATTCGACATGGACAAGGATCTGACCAAATTCGACCGGATTTTCTCATCCCTTCCCGCTGACTTCCTGGTTCAACTCGACATCGGTTGGGCCACCTGCGCCGGCCAGGACGTCCCTGCCCTGCTCCGCAAGTACGCCCGACAGCTTGAGTCCGTCCACGTTAAGGAATTTCATCCCACCAACAAGGCGGCCGCCGTCGGCGAAGGCTCGGTCCAATGGCCGGCCATTTTCGATGTGATCGAAAGAGAGACCTCCGTAAAATGGTACGTCGTCGAACAGGAAGAATATGCCGTTGGCCCCATGGAAAGCGCCAAAACCTGTATCGATAATATCCGTAAAATGGGTCGGTAAGAAGCTCCCTAATGGAACAGTTATAGAAAGGATCATCTATGAACAAGCAAGTGAAGAAAGTCGGGATATTAACCGCAGGGGGGCTGGCGCCCTGCCTTAGTTCAGCCATTGGCTATTTGATCGAAGAGTATAGTCGCGTGGCACCTCAAATTGAGATTATCGGATATGTGAACGGCTATATGGGCCTCCTGAAAGGCCAGAGCCTCAAGGTCACCCCGGAGACCCGCAAAAACGCACTTTTCCTGACCGAACACGGCGGCAGCCCGATCGGCAACAGCCGCGTGAAATTAACCAACATCAAGGACTGCCTGAAACGTGGTTTGGTCAAAGAAGGCCAGGATCCCCAACAGGTGGCCGCCGATCAACTCGTCAAGGACGGCGTGGACGTTCTTCACACCATTGGGGGCGACGACACCAACACGGCCGCCGCCGACCTGGCCGCCTTCCTCGCCAAAAACAACTACGGCCTCACCGTGGTCGGACTGCCCAAAACCATTGACAACGACGTGTATCCCATCCGCCAGAGCCTGGGCGCCTGGACCGCCGCAGAAGAAGGCGCACGTTTCTTCGCCAACGTGGTGAAGGAAAACACCGCGAACCCGCGCATGCTCATCATCCATGAAGTCATGGGCCGCAACTGCGGCTGGCTCACCGCCGCCACTGCGGAAGCCTATCGCTCGCTGATGAATACCTTCCATTACCTCCCCGAGTTCGGACTGACGCGTGAACGCGAAGAGGTTCATGCCGTCTACGTGCCGGAGATGACCTTTGATGTCAAAGCCGAAGCCGCCCGCCTGCGCAAGGTGATGGACAAGCATGACTGCGTCAATATCTTCGTCTCCGAGGGTGCTTGCCTCGACAGCATCATCGCCGAGATGGAGGCCAAGGGCGAAGAGGTACCTCGTGACGCTTTCGGTCACGCCCGCCTGGACAAGGTGAATGTGGGCAACTGGTTTGCCAGGCAGTTCGGTGAAATGCTTGGCGCCGAGAAGACAATGGTTCAGAAAAGCGGTTATTTCAGCCGTGCGGCAGCACCAAACGCCAAGGATAAGGCATTGATTCAAGCCTGTGCCAAAAAGGCCGTTGAGTGCGCGCTCGCCGGTATTGGGGGCGTGGTGGGTGAAGACGAGAACCAAAACAACGAACTGCGCGCCTGCGAATTCCCTCGAATCAAGGGTGGCAAGCCCTTCAGCATTGAAGTGCCATGGTTCAAGGATTTGCTGGCCGCCATCGGCCAGCCGCAGGGTGCAACGGTCACGGTAAAACATTAGGCCAACCTATCCAGGAGACATGATCATGGCTAAGGGAAACATGTTAATCGGGCAAAGCGGCGGCCCTACGGTTGTTATCAATCAAAGCCTTGTGGGCGCTGTTCTTCAGGCCAAAAAAATGAAAGATATCGGCGGGATCTACGGCGCCTTGCACGGCATGAAGGGGATTCTGGAGGAGGACTTCATTGACCTCCGCAAGGAAAGCCTCAAGACGCTGGAACAAGTGGCCAAAACCCCCGCCTCCGCGCTCGGGTCTGCCCGCAAAAAACCCACCGACGAAGAATGCGTCAAGGTGTTCAGCATTCTCAAGAAATACGACATCCGTTACTACTTCTACATCGGCGGAAACGACTCCGCCGAAGCTACCCACATCATCAATGAGCAGGCCAAGAAGGTCGGCTACGATCTGCGCTGCTATCATATTCCCAAAACGATTGATAACGACTTACGCGAGAACGATCATACCCCCGGCTTCGGGAGCGCCGCCAAGTTTGTGGCCTGTGCCATGATGGGTGACAATCTGGACTGTCGGGCCCTACCGGGCGTCAAAGTCAACGTCATCATGGGCCGTCACGCGGGCTTTCTGACCGCAGCCGCCGCCCTCGCCCGCGTTTATCCGGATGATGGCCCGCATCTGGTCTACCTGCCTGAGCGGCCTTTCTCCATGGAGAAATTCGCAAACGAGGTTGAGGCGGTTTACAAAAAACTGGGCCGGTGCGTCATTGCTGTCTCGGAAGGTATTTCCGACGAGGCAGGTACCGCCATTGCCGCCAAGTTCTCCAAGGAAGTTGACTCCCATGGCAATGTTCAACTCAGCGGCACTGGCGCCTTGGGCGACCTGTTGGCCACAGAGCTCAAAAAACGCACCGCCATCACCCGCGTGCGTGCCGACACCTACGGCTATCTGCAACGCTCCTTCCCCGGCGTCGTGTCGGAAGTGGACGCAAAGGAAGCCCGCACCGTTGGAATGCTGGCGGTCAAGGAGGCAGTCAAGGGCAAGGAACCCAGCGGTTCTATCGCCATCCGTCGCAAACCCGGCAAGAAGTACGCGGTGTATTTTGAGCGTGTCCCGCTGGCCAGTGTTTCAAAGGAGACCCGCCATGTGCCCGATAACTTCATTAACAAGCAGGCAAATGATGTTACGCAGGCGTTCTTTGATTACGCCCGCCCGATCGTAGGCAAACTGCCGGAAATCGGACGATTCAAAGGCGTAAAAGTCAAAAAGGCCTGAGGCGGAGAATCCGCCTGACCATTAAGCGGAAGGATCGCGGGTAATACGGGTCTTCATATCCTGGTAACGCTTATGCTCCTCGTCACCAAGACACTCCCTCGCATACTTACACCAGTCAATGCAGGATTGCGTTGTCGTCCGGCAAACTTTTTGGCCACATTTGGCGCATTTGCCATCCGATTCGTCGCTCCACACCTCGGCATCTTCGCCGCAGTGCGGACACCGCACCAGCTCAATCTTCGGCTGGGTGAAAGACATGCTTCCGGAACATCGTTTGAAACTCATAATGACCGGATGTTACCACCCTGTGGCACACCCGTCAACCAAGCGCTATTTCTCGGAAGGGGTATCTACGCGTCGCCCGGCCAGAAGCCGCTTGATCACGGGGCAATCCATGCAGGGAAGAATGGGAATGGGATCGGAACTCCTCTCAGGACGGCATTCCTTCGACCCTACGAACCAACAAAATTGGCCCCGTCCCACCGTGAAACTGGCACAATTTTCACGCTGAAACGTATTGCATTTCCTTATTTCCCAGCAAGGGATATCATCCAACGTGCGCTTCCGGTACAATGCCAGGAGGACCAGTAGCTGGATCATCACCCGCACGGGAATTTCCCGCCATCCTTGCTCGTAGCTCTGGACTGTCTTATCAGAAATGCCCAGCGCCGCGGCCAGTTCACTCTGGGTTCTGCCCATAATGCCACGAATCGACTTAATGGTCTCAGCCCGGTTCTGGCCCGCAGGAATGGATCCTTCCCGCTCCCGAGCTCCTCCGCTCTTACTTTTAACGGGGCTCTTTTTTTTCACGATTTTTAAGGTTTGCGCTATCATAACACTTCATATCTCAATCTCAATTGCACGGATACCCC
>Ga0118677_10003290_pt1 | contig 30846 bp, 28 predicted proteins | sample AliMusrvi5mmetaG_FD_86154 | JGI IMG/M metagenome (GOLD analysis project Ga0118677, IMG submission 86154) | reverse complement strand
GGTGCAGATTTTGCGCTATCATTGTTTCACCTCGCGGGTGAAAAGTTGACGCTTTTCACCGATTCTTCCCTTTCGACGGGACGCGAGGTATTTTATTTCTTACTGGGCCACCTTGTCTGAGAATCTAGGGAGGTGCCGTCATTTGCACCAGCACACAGATGAGGCTATAATGCTGACACATGGCGCCAGCGAAGAGACCATTCACCGTTTCTATTCCTGAAAGCAAGAAGTATGTGCTCACGGTCTTGCATGAGCCGATGACCCACGCCATGACCGTCGCGTACCTGGAGGAAGTCAAACGCCTTGGCAAGGAGTTGCCAAAACCCCGTTTCCTCTTCGACGCTCGTGGGGCTCCGGATGTCCGGTCCACGCTGGAGGACTACGAGATCTACGATTTTGCAAAAGCCTTTGGTTTTCCAGGCGCTAAAATAGCCGTCATTACGGATCCCAGCGACAAGAGTTACGACTTCACGGACGTTGTCGCCTGCAATGCCGGCTATGAGCACCGCCTGTTCATAGACGAACAAGAAGCCCGCGACTGGCTAACGACTCCATAGCTCCCCGCCTGGGCAATACGGCAATACCCGACATCTCCCGCCCAGGAATCAACCGGTTAAAATAGAAAACGACCCAGGACCGAGGGCCTATCCCGCGCCGGCCTTTGGTATGATACGGAGGAGTCCACCATGCCCCGCACCTGCTTAGCCCTGTTCGCCTACGCCGTCCTCTCGGCCGCACCGGCTTTCTGCGACGAAGCCGCCACGGCCCGGCGCTTCGAAGCAGCCAAACGCAGCGAGCCGGAGCTCATCGCCTTCTTGAAGGGGATGCCCAAGGGCGCGGACCTGCACAACCACGCCTGGGGCGCGGTCTATGCCGAGAGCGTCTTGGATTCCGCCGCCCAGAGCGCCCTCTTCATCGACCCTCAGAGCCTCACCGTCTCGACTCAGGCCGCGGCTGGCTTCGTCCCCGCCAAGGACCTGGTCACCGACAAGCGGCTGGCCGCCAGGTTCCTGGACGCCGTGAGCATGCGCGGCAGCCGGCCCGAGGAAAGCGGCCATGACCACTTCTTCCGCACCTTCGGCCTCTTCATCCCCCTCCTGGACGCCATGGGCCCGGACGCGCGCCTGGCCGAGGTCGTAGGCCGGGCCAAGGCCCAGAACGTTCAATACCTCGAGCTCATGGACGACGTCGCCTCGGCCGCGGCCGAGGACCAAGCCCTGCAGGCCCCCCCCGCCACGGATGACCTGGACCAGGCTTTGGCCGTCATGAAGAAACGATTCCCGGCCCTCCTGGCCGACGCCAAGAGCTACTTGGACGCGCGCGACCGGGAAGTGGCCAGACTCCTCGGGCTCAAGGCGCCCATCAGCTCGGTCGCGAGCCCCATCACCGTGCGCTACGTCTTCTCCATGTCGCGGCTGAAGCCAGACCCGGACTTCTTCGCCAGGATGGCCGTGGGCATGGCCCTGGCCAAAGGCGAGCCGCGCGTCGCCGCCGTCAACATCGTGGCGCCCGAGGACGACCCCGCGGCCCGGCGCAGCTTCGACTCGCAGATGCGCATCATCGACTTCCTCTGGAACCGGCTCGGCAAGCCGAACCTGACCCTGCACGCCGGCGAACTCACCTTGGAGTACTCCCCGGTCGAGCCCATGCGCTCGCGCATCCGTAAGTCCATCGAGCTCGGCCATGCCCGCCGCATCGGCCACGGCCTCTCCATAGCCTGGGAAGACGACCTGCCCGGGCTGTTCAAGGAGATGAAAGAAAAGCGCGTGGCCATCGAGATCAACCTCACCAGCAACGAGAACATCCTCAAGGTCGCCGGCGACAGGCATCCCTTCAACCTCTACCGCGCCAACGGCATCCCGCTCACGCTCAACACGGATGACGAAGGCGTCAACCGCAGCAATCTGACCATGGAGTACGTCAAGGCGGCCCGGACCTTCGGCCTCTCTTACCTGGACCTCAAAGAGCTCTCCCGCAACGGCATCGAGTACTCGTTTTTGCCCGGAGCACGCCTGTTCGAAGCCGGCGGCTACGACCGCGTTCGGCCGGAGTTCTCGCGGGTCCGGGAGCCGGCCTGGCAGCCCGACGCCCGGGCCCGCGAGCTCATGGCCGGATCCGAGAAGCTCGCCCTGCAGGTGCGCTTGGAGCGGGCCTTCGCGGACTTCGAGCGCTAGGACCGACCGGCCTCCAGGGATGCGCTGACATTCATGTCCTAGGCCTTTGGGCCCAGGCCCGACCCAGGCCCAATGTCCCATTCTTATGTTATAATCCGGCTCAGATCACAGGGAGGCGGAATGCTCAAGAAAGGACTCGTCGTCGCCGCGGCACTCTTCTGCGCCGGGAGCGCCGTCGCTGAGACGGTGGATTTCGACCAGGGCCTAGACGTCAAAGGCATCGTCCAGACGCTCCAGGCCAGCGTCGCCAAGAAGGATCCGGCCCAAAAGTCCGACCTGGCGGAATGGACCGTCATGGCCTACATCAACGGCAAGAACAACCTCGAGAAGTACGCCCTCATGAACGTCAACCAGATGGAGATGGTCGGCTCCACGGACAAGGTCAAGATCGCCGTCGAGCTGGGCCGCCTGAGCAGCTACGACTCCTCCGACGGCGGCTGGAAGGGCGAGCGCCGCTACATCATCCGGAAGGACAACGACGCCAACCACATCTCCAGCCCCGTGTTCCAAGAGATCGCCAAGGCCGACATGGGCGACTGGCGCCACCTCGTGGACTTCGTCGCCTGGGCCAAGCAGACGGCCCCCGCCAAGCACTACATGCTCATCGTCTGGAACCACGGCAGCGGCTGGCTCAAGGACGTCAGCAAGGACATCTGGACCCGCGGCATCTCCTATGACGACGAGACCGGCAACCACCTGAGCACTCCGGACATGGGCCAGGCCCTGGCCGCGACCGGCAAGCTCGACATCTACGCCTCCGACGCCTGCCTGATGCAGATGGCCGAGGTGGGCTATCAGATCAAGGACTACGCGGACTACCTCGTGCAGTCTGAGGAGACCGAGCCGGCCGACGGCTACACCTACGACACGCTGCTCGGGCCGCTGGCGGCCAAGCCCGCCATGAGCGCCGCGGATCTCGCCAAGCTCACGGCCCAATCCTACACCGACCACTACACGAGCTCCAGCAAAGGGGCGACGCAGTCGGCCGTCAGATCCTCCACCCTGCCCAAGCTCCAGACCATGCTCAGCGCCTGGGCCGACGCGGTCATGGCGGCCAACGAGAGCGCGGTGCTCAAGTCCGCGCGCAGCCAGGCCCAGCACTTCTACTACAGCGACAACAAGGACCTCCTGCACTTCGTCAGGCTCATCGATGCGGGGACGAAGGACGCGGCGGTCAAGCAGCTGGGCGCTCAGATCGAGGATTTCCTCGCCCACGAGGTGATCATCCACAACGCCGCCACCGGCAGCGGCTACAAGAACGCCTACGGCCTGGCCATCTACGTTCCGAGCGGGAGCTACAACAGCAACTACGACGAGTTGGCCTGGGCCAAAGCCGGCTCCTGGGCCAAGTTCGCGAAGTGGGCCAAGGATATCCGGGACGACGGCGGCAACGGAGGCGACGACAACGGCGGCGGCGGCGACGATAACGACGACTGGAGCGATGCCAGCCTCCACTCCCAAAGATAGTACGCGCCTTAAGGCCGCGACAGAGCCCCCGCCCTCACGGGCGGGGGCTCGCGCTTTGCGGATTGACAAGCGCGCGGGCATTAAATATCTTTTAATCACAAAGGGGCATTCAGGAGGCATCATGGCTGAAAAGGAGATCGGCAAGATCACGCACTACTTCGCGCACGTCTCGGCGGGCGTCATTGCGCTGAGCGACACGCTCAAGACCGGCGACACCATCCACATCCGCGGCGCGCACGACGACATCACGCAGACCGTGGACTCTATGCAGGTGGACCACAAGCCCGTCACCGAGGCCAAGCCCGGCGACCAGGTGGGCATCAAGGTCTCAGCCAAAGTCCATCCCCACGACAAGGTCTTCAAGACCGTACCGTAAACCGAACTCGGAGTCGAAAGCACCGAGTCCAACGGCCCCTTGAGGGAGGCGGTTCCGTTGGGATGTCCGCCCGCCAGGGCATCCCCGTCTTAAAATCGAGACCATGACCGCATGAATCCAGTCCTTGCCGCCTTCCTGCTCTTAGTCAGCATCTGCTCAGGGGCCGCCATCTCTTTCTTGCCCCGCTCCTGGGAGATCCGGCTGGGCCGCGCTCTGGGACGACTCTGCCTGATCCTCGACCGGAAACGCAAGAAGGTCGCGCGGAAGAACATGGCCCGCTGCCTCCCCAAGCTATCCGCGGCTGAACGCGAGTCCTTACTGGCCGAGAACTACCAGCATTACGGCATCCTCGGCCTGGAGCTCATGCACTATCTCTCCCCCTTCCCGGGCCATTACCGCGATTATGCCGGCCGCGTCGCCGTCCTGGAAGGCCTTGAGCACTGGAAGTCCGCGCAGGCACGCGGCCATGGCGTCATCTTCCTCTCGGCGCACATGGCCAACTGGGAGTTGATGGTCGCCCAAGGCGGGTTGCACGGCATAGCCCTGAGCATGGTCACCCGACGCCTCAAGCCCGCATGGCTGCACCGGCAGTTCGAGATCACACGCCTCTCCGTGGGCGTGCACAGCTTGTACCAGCCGCGCACCCTGCCGGGCGTCATGCGGGCCCTGCGCCGCGGCGACTGCGTGGGCTTCGTCATGGACCAGTACATGCCCCCGCCCATGGGCAGCCCCATGCCGTTCTTCGGGACCGTGGTGGACACCCTGGCCGCGGTGGGTCCGCTGGCCATGCGCACGGGAGCGGCCGTGGTGCCCGTCACCCAGAGGCGGGAGCCCGACGGTCTGGTGCGCGTCATCATCTCGCCGGCGCTGGACTTGACGGACGGGCTCAAGGACCTGGACCGCGCCAACGTCCGCCTGGTCCGCGAGGTCGAGGCCATGATCCGCGCCAACCCCTCGCAGTGGCTCTGGGTCCACCGCCGCTTCAAGAACCTGCAGCCCCCGCATTGAAGACGTCGGCCAAACAAGATATCATCGCTTCACCACCAGCGCCCCCGGGCGCTGGCCCAGGAGGATCCGACATGCAGCTCAAAGGCAGCCAGACGGAGAAGAACCTCATCACGGCGTTCGCGGGCGAATCGCAGGCCCGCAACCGCTACACCTACTTCGCCGGACAAGCCCGCAAGGAAGGCCTCATGCAGATCGCCTGGGCCTTCGAGGAGACCGCCGACCAGGAGAAAGAGCACGCCAAGCGCTTCTTCAGCCTGCTGGAAGGCGGCGAGGCCCAGGTCCAGGCGCTGTTCCCGGCAGGGAAGGTCGCCACGACCGCGGAGAACCTCAAGGCCTCGGCGGACGGCGAGGCTCATGAGTGGGGCTCCCTGTACCCCGATTTCGCCAAGACCGCGCGCGCCGAGGGCTTCGAGGCCGCGGCCCGGCTCTTCGAGTTCATCGCGGTGGCGGAAAAGCAGCACGAACGCCGCTACCGGGGACTCCTGGCCAGCGTGGAGGCCGGGCTGGTCTTCAAGAAGAAGTCCAAGGTGAAATGGCGCTGCCGGAACTGCGGCTACACTCATGAAGGCGAGGCCGCGCCCCAGGCCTGCCCGGCCTGCGCCCACCCGCAGGCCTATTTCGAGGTCGCGGCTGAGAACTGGTAGGCCGGCCTTGACCTGAGACGGAAAATCATGCACAATTGATGCTCATTCCGGACCGAAAGGAGAGAATAACAATGGCTAAGAGCGCTTTCATGAAGGAACTCACCCCGAGCACGGAGCTCGCCAAGGTCGTCGGCAGCAAGCCCCTTCCCCGCACCGAAGTGGTCAAGAAGCTCTGGGCTTACATCAAGAAAAACAAGCTGCAGGACACCAAGAACAAGCGCAACATCAACGCCGACGAGAACCTGAAGGCCGTCTTCGGCAAGGGCACGGTCAACATGTTCGAGATGACCAAGCTCGTCAGCAAGCACCTCAGCTAAGCCTCAAGCCTCACCGTCCGGAGCCCCGCGGCGCGCCAAGGACCGCGTTTCCCGTCTCTCCTTCTGGAGGGCGCCCGCGGGGGCTTCCGGCATCTCGCCCGGACCATCCGAGTTCCCCGCCGTCTACGACCACAAAGCTGTGGGCGCAGCCTGGTCCCATGTCACGATGCGCCGGTCCGGCCCACGGCCTAGGCGGAAAGGAAGGCCTCCGGACAGGGACCCGCGTTAGACGGGCCCCCGCCCGGAGTTGAGGCCGACGCCGCGCCGACGGCGCCCGCCAGATCCCCATGCGGCTCCGCGCCCGGAGCCCGGCCGCGCGATGCGCTGGGCCGCCATGACATCCTCGGGCTGGGCGATCCAGACGGAGACCGAAGCCAAGGGCTGCTTGCGCGTCTTCATCACAAAAAGATTATAAAAGACCCAGGCCAAACCGAAGTCAAAATCGGAAATGCTACGATGGGTCGAGGCCTTGGGGAGTGGGCAAAAAAATCTCCGGGGCCTGGTGGCGCGTAGGGGATTTGAACCCCTGATCTCTGCCTTGAGAGGGCAGCGTCCTAGGCCGCTAGACGAACGCGCCACCCGGACCCGGAGCGGTAAGGAAGGAATTCTACCAGTTTAGGCTCCCGCAGGCAAACGCGACCATGAACACAGCCGGCCACCGCCTCGCCCTCGCCCTGCTCGCCCTGCTGGCGGCGGCGAGCATCAATCTCAAGACGCGGCAGAGCGTCTCATTGCCGCGCTTCGACCCCGAGGACGAGACCGCCTATTTCCGGGCCGAGAGCGCGCTCCAGTACCGCTACGCGCGCCTCGCTGCCTCCGGCGCCGGCATCCCGGAGATCGACCGCGACGCCCAGTACCCGGAAGGCCTCCGCACCCGCCGGGAGCTGACCCTCGCGATGGAGACAGCCACGGGCTGGACCTGGCGCGCCCTGAGCCTCTTCACCCCCCTCAGAGACCTGCGCTGGTTCGTGCTGCTCTGGAGCGCCGCGCTGGCCAGCCTCGCCATCCCGGCCCTCTACGCCGTCGCCTTGAAGCTCTCCCGCTCCCCGCCTTTGGCCTTGGCCTCAGCCGCGGTCTTCGCCCTGTCCTGGGCCGGCATGTCCAACGGCATCGGGACCTACGGCTTCGAGAGCTTCTCCCTGCCCTGGATGTTGGCGAGCCTGGCGTTCTTGGTCGCGGCGCTGGACCGGGAGACCTCCTCCTGGCGCGGCCACGCCGGCGCGGCCGGCGCGCTCATGGCCCTGGCCCTGGCCAGCTGGCATTTCGCCGGGTTCCATCTGGCGGCCCTCTTCCTGGCGCTGGCCTGGACCGGCTGGCGGCGGCGCGGCGACGCGCCCGACCTCGCCCGTCTGCGCGGCGCCACCGCGGCGCTCGTGGCCTGCGCCTGCGCCGTCGGCCTGGTCTGCGCCCCTTTGCGCGAGACCGGCTTCTGCCTCTCGCCGGTGATGATCCTCGGTTACGGCTTGCTGCTGGCCCTGCTCTTCCCGGCGCGGGCCGTGCCCATCGCGCTGGGGACCGCGGCGGCGCTGGGACTGAGCGTCCGCCTGGCAGGCAGCGGCTCGGCCTACGGCCATGTCTACGGCCTGCTCTGGGAGAAGCTGCGCCACGGCTTGGTCGAGCCCGCCGATCCCGCGCTGCTGAGCCCGGAGGCCCGCCTGCTCTGGGTCGGTCCGTTCAAGTCCCCGCAGCCGGGGTTCGCTCTCTTCGCATTCCTGCCTTTGGCCGGCATCATCCTGCCGCGCCTCGCCGCCGCCCTTTTCGGGAGAGGAGGACAGCCGCCCGAAAAGAACGGGGGCCCCTTGGCCCCCGCGCTCGTCGACGCGCTGCTCCTCCTGTACCTGGCCGGGACCGCTCTGGTGGCGCGCCTGACGCCCGTGCTGGCGTTTTTGCTCTGCGCCTCGGCCTGCCGCCTGCCCCAGCGCTGGCTGCGCGCGGCTTGGCTGCCCCTGCTGTTCTTCGGGCTCGCAGCCATGGAAGGAGCCAAATCCCTGGCCCCCGCGTCCCGCTTCAATCCCTTCCTTCGCCTCTCCGCAGCCTGGACCGGCCCGGAGCGCCGGCCGGTGGGGGCCTTCTCCGACGAGCTGGCCCTCATCCGCTGGCTGCGCAAGAACGGAGGGCCGGACCGGCCGGTCCTGGCCAATTACGGAATCTCCGCCTCCCTGCTGACCTACGCCGGCTCCCCGATCCTGCTCCAGCCGAAGTTCGAGGCGCCGGGCATACGCGCCAAGACCCGGGAGTTCCTCCAGGCGCTCTACGGGACCGAGGCGGATTTCTCCGCCTTCTGCCGCCGCTACGGGGCCGCGCTCTTCGTCTATTCGGTCGACGACATCCTCGATGAGACCCCGGACGGTCCCCGCTACGGCTCGGGCGACCTGCGCCTCCGGGCCGAAGCCCCGGCCGTCCTGTTCCATTTCCACCCGGAGCGGCTCAAAGGCTTCCGGCTGCTCTACGAGAACCCCGAGTTCCGCGTCTTCTCGGTATCGGAAGGACAGGAGGGATCCGCGGGCGCGTCCAAAAACCCGGTCTACGACATCACGCGCTTCTCGCCCCGGCTCGAGGCCGGGGGCTGGCTGAGCCTCGACGTGGCCGGGGTCAGCGAGCGCATGAGCCTGGCCCGCCGCTATCTCTTCCTGGCCCGCATCCTGAGGCGGCTGGGCCGGGGTGAGGAGTCCCTCTCCGCCTACGAGGAAGCCTTCGCCGCCTGGCCTCCGGACGAGGCGGCCCAAGAAGAAGCTTCCCGCCTGCGCGGCGCGCTCAAACCCCAGACTGGTATAATAGCGGCACCGATGAGGAGGCCTTAGGTGTCAGGGAAAGATCCCAAGGAGGGCGGCGTCTGCTGGGATTGCCGCAAGCCGGCCGCGGCCGAGGATAATTTCTGCCGTTTCTGCGGCCGGAACCTGGCCAGCTTCCCCTGGTACTACCAGCATTGGGGCATCATCGTGCTCACCTTCCTCGCCCTAGGCCCCTTCAGCCTGGTCCTGGTCTGGCGTTCGCCCGTCATCTCGCGCACGGCGCGCTGGGTCTATACGGCCCTGGCCGTGTTCCTCACCTACGAGATGGCCATGGGCTGCTACCGCATCTATCTGATCGTCAACAACGCGGCGAGCAGCCTTCTGAGAGGATCGCTGCCCACCGGGCTCTGAGCTTCCATGCCCCCCTCCGTCCTGGAGCTCTTCCGCCGGCTGACTGCGGTCCCGACCGCTCCCTTCCACGAGGCGGCCGTCGCGCGCCAGGTCTTGTCCTGGGTCCGCGCTCACTTGAGAGGACGCGTCCGCGTCCAGCGCCGGCGCGGCGGGCTCATGGTCTGCTACCGAGGCGGCGGGCCCGGCCCGGCCTTGGTCCTGGCCGCGCACCTGGACCACCCCGGCTTCCATATCCGGTCGGTCACCCGCACCGGAGCCCGAGCCGTCCTTCAAGGCGGACATCCCCGCCAGCTCCTGGAGGGATTCCCGGTAGAGGCATTCCCGGCCCGGCCCCGGGACAACCGGCCGGCCGCGGTCGGCATCCTGGGCCCGCCGCCAAAAAAAGGCAACGCCTTCGCGCTGACCTGGACCCAGCCCCCCCGCCCCGGAGCCCGGCTCGCTTTCGGCGTCCTGGCCCTCACGCCCTGGGCGGTGGAGAAAGGGTGGGTCTCTTCGCGCTCCATCGACGACGTGCTGGGCTGCGCCGTAGCCCTGGAGACCTTGCGCCGAGCCGCCGCCGCGCGGATCAAGGCCAACCTCACGGTCTTCCTGCACCGCGCCGAAGAGGTCGGCTTCGTGGGGGCCCTGGATTTCGCGCGCCGCGGCCAGGCCTCCGCCGAGGATTCGATCGTCTCCATCGAAGCCTCGCGGTCCTTGCCCGGCGCCCGGCCGGGACGGGGCCCGGTCATCCGCTTGGGCGACAAGGCCCTGCTCTTCGACGCCAACCTCATCGGGCTCCTCGACCAAGCTGCGGCCGTCCTCGCAAAAAGGCGCAACCCCGTGCAGCGCCGGCGCCTGACCGGCGGGACCTGCGAGGCCACCGCCTACCAGGCCTTCGGCTATGAGGCTGCGGGAGTGGCCCTGCCTCTGGTCAACTACCACAACGGCATCGGCGCCCGCCGCATCGCGCCGGAGATGGTCCGGGTCGAAGACGTGCTCGGCTGCGTGGAGCTGCTGCTGGCAGCGGCCCGACTCTTCCCCGCCGCGCCGCTGCGCGGCGTGTGGCGCCGGCGTTTGGGACTGCGCCAGAGGCGCAGCGGGACCCTGCTCCAACGCGCGTCGGCGCGCTGGCGTTGACCGCCCCCCGAAGGCGCTTCGACGACCATGGGACAGGACGGGGTCAGCGCCCTTTTGATATACTCTCGCCACTGAGGACCCTGGAATGATACTTGACCCGATCAACAGCATCACCAGCATCAATTTCTATAAGAAAGTGGCCGGCCAGACCCTGGGCCGGACTCTTCTCTATCTGACCTATCTCGGGGTCTTGTTCTCACTCGTGTTCCTCGTCTTCCTGAAGATGCGGGTCTGGCCCTCGCTGGAGGGGACCTTCCAATGGCTGGAGACGAGCGTCCCGGCCATCACCTATTCCAAGGGCCGCCTGTCCACCCCCACCAACGAGAAGGTCACGGTGCGCCATCCCAAGATCAATGAGGTCGCTTTCACCATCGATACGAACCGCGCCGAGCCGGTCACCACGCAGATGATGGCCGATGAGAAGGTCTCGGCTTACGTGACGAGCAACGCCTTGTACATCCTGCAGCCGGGCGGCAAGGTCGAGGCCTACGACTTCTCCAAAGTCCCCAGCGCCGAGACCAGGGTCTTCGACGCGAAGTTCTACCAAGAGCTGGCCCGGGACCTGCGCTTGGTCCTCTACCCATTAGGACTGCTGGCCGCCTTCACCCTCTTCGCGGCCTGGAAGCTCGTGGCGACCCTGTTCTACTCGCTCATCGCCCTGCTCATCAACGGGATAGGCGAGTCCGGCCTCGCTTACAAGGCCCTCTTCAACCTCAGCGTCTACGCCCAGACCTTGGTCATCGCGGTGCAGTGCATCCTGCTGCTCATCCCGGCCCAAGTGCCCCAATTCACTCTCCTGGCCGCTGTCGCCACGACGGCTTACCTATGGCTGGCCATCAAGAAGAACTCTCCTCCGCAACCCCAGGCCGTCTAGCGCGCGTCAGCGCGCTGGTACTGACCTTGGCGTTGCCTGCGGCCTGCAGCCGGGGCGAGTTCCGCCTGTCAGGCACCGTCACCATCGCCTCGGCCCTGCAGCACAAGGCGCCCCGCGACAACGCCGTCATGTTCATCATCGCCCGCAACCGCGGCGGCGTGCCCGTGGCCATGCAGCGCATCGTCAACCCGCAATTCCCGGTCAGGTTCATCTTCCGGTCGGAGGACCTCATCATCCCCGAGGTCCCCGCCGACACCCCCCTGGACATCGAGGTCGAGATGAACACCCACGGCAGGCTGGGTCAGCCGCAACGAGGCGACCTCGAGGGCCGGCATCCCAGCCCCGTCTTCCCGGGTGAACGGCGCATCCACATCGTCGTCGACCGTCAGATCTGACGCGCATCCATGTCGTCCTCCATGTCGCGCGGCAGCGCGCCGATACGTCGAACACCCTGAGCAAACAAGAGAACGCCCCCGCGCGGGAGATATCCCGCGCGGGGGCGACTTTGATCCTTGCGTCTCAGGACTTGCGAACTCGCGTCCCTACCGGCAGTAGTTCTGGACGTTCAGGTCGTAGTCCTCTCGACAGACGGCGGTGCAGTAGCTCTCATTGGTCCCGCATTGCGCCGCGCAAGCCGGATCCCCGAAGGGCCCGCAGGCTTCGACGCAGGCGTTGTTCTCTTCGCTGCAGTTCATGTTGCAGTTCGAGAGCAGGTCGCCATAGTAGTTGACGCAGGAGCCGTAGGCGATTCCGGGCCAGATGACCCAGCCCCACCAGTGCGGTCGGCCGTAAAAGTCCCAGTCCCAACGGCCGTAATGATTGCCCCAGCCGGGATGGCCGTGCCAATGGTTCCAATCATCGTGACCATGATGACCCGGGTTAGGCCCGGGGTGCGGAACCGGTCCCGGGTGCGGCCCGGGTCCAGGATGCGGCACGGGGCCAGGGTGCGGCACGGGTCCGGGATGCGGACCAGGGTGTGGGCCCGGGTGTGGTCCCGGGTGCGGGCCGGGTTGCGGGCCAGGATGGAAGCCGCCCCCGCCTCCCGGATGTCCGCCGCCGCCAGGGCCGCCGTGCCCGGCCATGACGCTCTCGGATTCGTAGTTCTCCTGAGCGTCCGCCGCTTGGGCCGCGCTATCCTGCATCTGGACTGTGTCCTTATCGATGCACTGCTTCAGCGTCGACATCTGGGTGTTCAGGGCGCTGTCCTTATCAAAAGCAGTGTTGACCGACTGCTCGAAGGTCTGCGCTCCCGCGATCCCTGCAGCCGCGAATACGACCAGCGCGGCCGCGAAACATGTCATGAGAGTCTTCATCAACATTCCCTCCGAAATCCGATCCTTTCGGACCGGTTGACTTGAGAGAGCCCGCCCCGATGCGCCGGGGCGGGCCCCTTCATTGATTCAGGCTACCAGTTCACGCTCCCGGTCTTAAGACCGTTGAGGACGGCCGACTTCTCCAGGCTCTTGCCGACCGATGACGTCGTCACCGGGCCATCATCGAGCGACTGCGGCACCGGCTGGATGCTCTGCGGATTGCCGTCCTTGTCGAACAGGTTGAACCCGCCGTCATCCTTGAGCGTCATGATGTTGGAGAGCTGCCCCTGATCGTCGAGCTTGAAGCGCACGTCCGTCACTCCCGAATCGAGCCACTTGGGCTCGAAGGCGGGCGTTTCGGCGGTGTCGTACAGGTACGCATCCTTGGTATCGCCGGAGACCTGCACCGTCCTCGTCCCGTCGGCGCTATAGTACGCCTTCGCGTCCGGAGCGGGAGCCGGCGCGGGCGTCGGGTCCGCCGGAGGCGGCTCGACCGGAGGCGTCGTGTCGGGATTCAAGACCACGCCGCCGACCGCGTCGTTGTACTGGTAATACGAGCCGTCGCGGTAGATGTAGACCACGCGGTCCGGGTTCTGCCACCACCAGGAGCCGTTGTGCATGTAGCACCAGCGATGCCAGTACGGGTCGTACCACCAGTAGTAGTCGTTATAGTACACGGACCAGAAGTACACGTCCGCGAGGTAAAAACCCCACCAGTGGAAGTTCCCGTCGTAGTGGTGGCACATCCGGTATCCGTCCCAGTCGCGCCAATGATAGCCGCGGTCATTGTTGTCCCAGCCCTGATGCTCGTGCCGGATCCTGTCTTCGATCCCGCGATTCACCATGGGCTCGATGCGATGGTCCCCAGGAGGGATGATCCTGTGGCTGTTGCCTTCCAGCGGTCTCTGGCTGATCGGCTTGTTGTCCGGCCCCACCCCAGGATGCTGGATCTGCCCCGGCGCATGATGCTGATCGATCCCATTGTCGATGGGCTTGGGTTTCGGCATCACTGGCCCATGTCCAGGCTGTCCCGGATGCGGAGGGTTGATCACCGGCGGATGCGGCTGAGGCGCCGGGTGCGGATGCGGTCCCGGCTGGGGCTGCGGGTGCGGTCCCGGCTGAGGCTGCGGGTGCGGTCCCGGCTGGGGTTGCGGGTGCGGTCCCGGCTGGGGTTGCGGGTGCGGCCCCGGCTGAGGCTGCGGGTGCGGCTGGGGCGCAGGCTGCGGGTGCGGCTGAGGCGCAGGCTGCGGGTGGTACGGGGCCGGCGCTGGCGAGGGATGGTACGGGGCCGGAGCGGGGTTGGATCCCCCGCCGTGATTCCCACTGCCACCACCTCTCTGAGGCATGCCAAGGATCGTCATGTCGGTCTTAGACACTTTGGCCGACTTGACATTCTTGGACGCCTTGACTGTCTTGATAGGCTTCTGAAGGTCGATTGCCGCAGCTTTATCGAGCTCCAGAAAGTCCGGAGCGATGGCGGCAAAAACGACCGAATTCTGCCACAGCATCGCCGCCATTACGGCGGCTGGCACTTTCCACTTCTTCATCATGTCACCTCTATTCCTTATTATTATGGTCTTTGAGTCTGCTTCGTCCTGCACATATGAAAAATATTCAGGCCCTGGACTCGGAGAGTCCGGGAGGGAGGTGGGGATCAGTTCTTGGACTGCAACTGAGACGGCGGGGCCGGGACATTGTCCCGGGGGAGCCGCCAGGCGTATGAGGGCCTGTTCCGGGAGCGCTCGATGCCGAGCATGATGCTGACCGGGGGCAGGATCACGACAGGAACCGTGACGCTGTTGCGCTGGGCGGACTCAAGGTCCCGCGCGGAGTAGCGATCGGTCCGGGCGCCCAAGGAATGCGGAGCGGGCTGGCGCCACTCTTGCCTCGTCACCAGCCGGGCGATGGCCTTGAAGCTCAACGTCGGGCTGAAAAAGACCCGGCTGCGCTCGCAAGCGTCGCTGACCGCTATGACGCGCGCCCCGCTCACGTTGAGAACGAGCAGCGCAACGGCGATCGCTTTCTGGTAGCAGCGTACCATATTCATCCTTGGTGAGATTCTACCATGCGGACCTATCTTCAATATAGGTCCTTGGCCCTAGCAAGCATAAGACTTTGGTCCTACCATGTTATAGGTCTAAAGGCCTACGAACAGGATCATCAGCCCCGCGCGTCAGGCCGGCTTGGTCCCTTCCTGCGCCTTCCTCGCCAAGGGCACGGCGGCGGCGACCCAGGCCCCGGCCGCGGCCAGGCTGATGGCCGGATAGGTCCAGCCGGGTAAGGCCCCCAGCAGACTCTTGGCCACAGAGATGCCGCCGGCGGCCGCCCCCTTGGAGAAACGGTAGTTGAAAGCATCCACCACTTGTTTGGCGCGGTAACGCGCGTCGAAGGGCAGGGGGATGTAGAGCAACTCCTTGCTGGCACGGAACACCGAGTAGTCGATGCCCTTGAACAGGAGCAGGGCCACCGCAGCCACGGTCAGGCCGGGATGGGAAAGCATCAGCCCGGCGGTGCAGACGTGCACCAGCGGGATGCCCACCAGGATCACAGCCAAGGGCAGCCGCCGCAGGACGAGGGGTGTGGCCACGAACTGCATGAGGAAAGCCAGGCCGTTGACCATGGCCCAAAAAGTCCCCAGATATGCGCTGCGCGCGTCCTTGTTGGGCATGGCGGTTTCCAGCAGCTCATAAAGCCGAAGATTGGTCGCAACCGCGAAAAACTGGGATAGAGCCACCACTCCGGCCATGAAGAGCAGGACCTTATGGTCAAGGATGAGGCGCAGGCGCAGCGGACCTTTGCTGCCGCCGCGCTCTGCGACCGTAGGCTGAGGCTCCCCAGCCAGCCTATAGGCGGCGTAGGCGAGAGCGGCCGCGGGCACAAGGGACAGGCCGCTCAAGAGCACGAACTGCTCGGAACCGAACACGGAGACGAAGCGGTTGAGGGCCAGACCGGCGAGTATCGGCCCCACCGAGGCGCCTCCCAAGATCGGGCCGTTGAAGATCTTGGCCCGGGACTGATCCAAGGTGCTGTTGATGAAGGACCAGAACTGCTCGACCAGGATGACGATATAGGCCTCAGTGAAGATGTAGATGCCGGCCACGGCCGGCTTCCATCCGGAACGCAGAGCCGCGTAGGCGGCCAGGAAGGCCGCCGCGGAGAACCCCAAAGAAATCTGCAGAGTCCACAGGCTGCCCACGCGGGTGAGGATGCGGCCGTAGGAGTAGATCAGGATGGCCATGAGCACCGGGACCATGGTCATAGCGTAAGGCATGCGGCCGGCGCCGAACGCCTCGATGAACAGGGAGGCCACGGTGCTGCGGGCGAACTCGTAGCCGCCCACCAGGCAGGCCGCGGAGAGCGAGATGCAGACCATGGCGGGCACGAGCCCGCCCTGCGGCCGAGGCGCCTCAGCCATTCCGGTCCCTATTCCTTGCCGTAAAGGCAGTCCGTCAGTTTGGCGGCCTGCGCTTCCGTGATGGGCAGGTTGCCCTTGAACCAGTCCCGGATCTGGTCCAAGCTCCCATCCCGGATGTTCGCGTCATAAAAGGGGACGACCAGCGCGGTCTCCGCCGGAGGCGGCCGGTGCGCGTTGACGCCGGCTTGGCGGGCCGCGATGCCGCACAGGCACACGGCCCAACGCTCGACATCGTCGGATTCCGGGTTCACGTCGGCGAGCACGTAATCCTTGAAGTCGCGGATGGAGCGGGGGTCCTGGCATTCCAAGGATCGCCGCGCCACCCGGCCATGCGGAGCGACCGCGGCGTCTCCGAACTCAGAAGCCACGGGAGCCGACGAGCAACCCGCCAGCAGCGGGGCCAGGAGGCTCGCCCAGAGAAGACCCTTCGTTCGCGGTCGCATGTTTCCTCCACGACTATCTTACCACAGTCGGCAAGCCCTTTCTGGGGCCTCGGAGCCATCGTGAAATTTTATAGACTGATGGCATGGCCTGGCACGACGAGCTCGCGACCCGCTTCCAAGACCGCTGCCTGCTCAGCGAGCCCCTGGCCCGCCACACCACCTTCCAGGTCGGAGGCGGCGCGGAAAGCCTCGTTTTCCCCATCTCAGATGAGGACTGGGCCTGGCTGCTGGACTTCGTGCACCGCCGCGGGCTGCCGCTGACGGTCCTGGGACTGGGCTCCAACGTCATCGTCAGCGACTCCGGCCTGCCCGGCGTCACGGCCTCCACCCGCAGGATGCGCGAGTTCTCGGTTTCGGCCAGCCGGGTCGAAGCCCAAGCCGGCGTGGTCCTCGACGCCATGGTCGCGCGGGCCGTGGAGGCGGGCCTGGCGGGGATGGAGAAACTCTCGGGCATCCCCGGCACCGTGGGCGGCGCACTCTGGATCAACGCCGGCGCCTTCGGCCAGGAGACTTATGAGCATCTGGTCTCCTTCACCGCGCTGGACCGCGAAGGCCGGCTCGTGCGCCGCGCCAAAGCCGAGGCGCGATACGGCTACCGGAGCGTGCAAGGGATCGACGGCCTGGTTTTCCTGTCCGCGCAGTGGGAGCTGGCCCCCGGCGACCGAGGCCGGCTCGCAGAGGCGCGCACCGCGACTCTGCGAGCCCGGGCCGACAAGCAGCCTCTCGAATATCCTTCGGCCGGCAGCGTGTTCAAAAGGCCGCAAGGAGACTTCGCCTCGCGCCTCATCGATTCCTGCGGGCTCAAAGGCCTCACGGTCGGCCGCGCCCAGGTCTCGCCCAAGCACGCGGGCTTCATCGTCAACCTCGGCGGAGCGACGGCCCGCGACGTCATGGCGCTCATAGCCCAGGTGCGCGAGGCGGTGCTCGCCAAGACCGGAGTGCGGCTGGAGCTCGAACAGATTCCGTTAGGTTTCCCGTCCGAGGAGGCTTCATGAAAGGCCCGTTCCAAGCGGTGAAGGTGACGGACAAGGTCTACTGGGTGGGCGCCATCGACTGGGACATCCGGGACTTCCACGGCTACGCCACCAGCCGCGGCACGACCTACAACGCCTACCTGGTGATGGCGGACAAGCCCACCTTGATCGACACGGTCAAGGCCCCCTTCACCGACGAGATGCTCTCCCGCATCAGTTCGGTCTGCGACCCGAAGTCCATCCGCACCATCGTCTCCAACCACTCCGAGATGGACCACTCCGGCGCCCTGCCCCGGGTCATCGAGCTCATCAAACCGGAGAAGGTCCTGGCCTCGGCCATGGGGGTCAAGGCGCTCAACGCGCACTTCCACTGGGACGTGCCGGTCCAGGCGGTCAAGGACGGGGAGAAGCTCGACCTGGGCGGCGAGCGCCTGGCCTTCATCGAGAGCCGGATGGTGCACTGGCCGGACAGCATGTTCTCCTACCTTGAGGGCGCAGGCGTGCTCTTCTCCAACGACGGCTTCGGCATGCACCTGGCCTCCTCCTTGCGCTTCGACGACGAGACTCCGGAGCGGTATGACGAGGCGGCCAAGTACTACGCCAACATCCTGCTGCCCTTCTCGGACATCGTGCTGGCGCTGCTCGACAAACTCGCCAAATCCGGCCTCGCGCCCAAGATGATCGCCCCGGACCACGGCCCGATCTGGCGCCAGGATGCGGCCAAGATCGTCTCACTGTGGGGAGAGTGGGCCCGGCAGAAGCCGCGGAACAAGGCGGTCGTGGTCTTCGACACCATGTGGGGCTCGACCGACAAGCTGGCCCGCGCCGCGGCGGAAGGCCTCATCGCGGCCGGGGTCAAGACGCTGGTCATGCCCCTGCGCGGCAACCACCGCAGCGACGTGGCCTCCGAACTCCTGGAGGCAGGGGCCCTGCTGGTCGGCTCGCCCACGATCAACAAGCAGGTATTCCCCACCGTGGCGGACGTGCTGAGCTACCTCAAGGGCCTGCGGCGCAAGAACCTGGTGGGCGCGGCCTTCGGATCCTACGGCTGGGCCGGCGAGTCCCTCAAACAGGTGCAGGACGCTTTGACCGAGATGGGCGTGGCGACGGTGGAGCCGGTGAAGTGCCAATATGTCCCGGACGCGGCGGCCCTGGACGCGGCCTACGGCATGGGCCAGAAGGTCGCGGCCAGACTCAAGGAGGCGATGAGATGAAAAAATACGTCTGCACCCCATGCGGTTACGTCTACGACCCGGCCGTGGGCGACCCGGGGCACGGCGTCCCGCCCGGCACCCCCTGGGAGAAGGTCCCGGAGGACTGGTCCTGCCCGGTCTGCGGCGTAGGCAAGGATATGTTCGAGCCGGAGAGCTGAGAAGTTGAGATGCGCGCCCTAGAGCGCTTCTTCGACCTGGACGCCCGCAAGACGTCGGTCCGCACGGAACTCGAGGCCGGCCTGACGACGTTCTTGACCATGGCCTACATCGTCTTCGTCCAGCCCCAGGTGCTGGGCGCGGCCGGCATGGATGCGGGCGCGGTGTTCACCGCCACCTGCCTCTCCAGCGCCTTGGGCTGCATCCTCATGGGGCTCTATGCGGACTACCCCATCGCCCAGGCCCCGCTCATGGGCGAGAATTTCTTCTTCGCCTACACGGTGGTCCTGGGCATGGGCGTGGCCTGGCCCAAAGCCCTGGCTTTGGTCTTCATCTCCGGACTCGTTTTCCTCGCGCTCACCTTGACCCGGATACGAGAGATGCTGGTCAACTCCGTGCCGCCGGCCCTGAAGTTCGGCATCGCCGCAGGCATCGGCCTCTTCGTGGCCTTGATCGGCATGAAGGAAGCAGGCCTCATCGTGGCCAATCCTCCCACTCTGGTAAAACTCGGCCCCCTCACCACCAAGCCGGTCCTGCTCGCCCTGGCCGGCTTCGGCCTGACCGCCGGACTCATGGCGCGCCGAGTCCGCGGCGCCATCCTCATCGGCATGCTCGCCAGCGCGGCTCTGGGCGCCGCCTTGGGGCTGATCCACTTCTCCGGAGTCTTCAGCGCGCCGCCATCGCTGGCTCCGACCTTCCTCAGATTGGACCTGCGCGGCCTGCTGAACTGGGACAGCCTCGCCATCGTGCTCATCTTCCTGTTCATGACCCTCTTCGACACCCTGGGGACCTTGGTCGGCGTAAGCGTGCAGGCCGGGCTCATGAAGGACGGCAAGCTCCCGCGCGCGCCCAAGGCCCTCCTATGCGACGCGGTCGCCACCACCGTCGGCTCCTGCCTGGGCACCTCGACCGTTTCGAGCTACATCGAGAGCGCGACCGGAGTGGCGGCCGGAGGCCGCACCGGCCTGACCGCGGTCACGGTCGGAACTCTGTTCCTGTTGAGCCTCTTCTTCGCGCCGCTGGTGCAGTCCATGAGCGGGGCCGTCGCCCTGGGGCCCGGCGTCTTCATCCATCCGGTCACGGCCCCGGCTCTGATCCTGGTCGGCTCGCTCATGATGGGCACGGTCCGCGAGATCGCCTGGGACGATATCACCGAGGCCCTGCCCGCCTTCCTGACCATCGCGGCCATCCCTTTCACCTTCAACATCGCCGACGGCATCGCCGCCGGATTCATCTCCTATCCCCTGTTCAAAGCCTGCGCCGGCCGCGGCCAGGAAGCGCCGCCGCTCCTGTGGCTCCTGGCTTTGCTCTTCCTTCTGCGCTATGCTTTCCTAAGATGATCGACCGGGAAAAGGCCGCCGTCATCGCCCTGACCTGCTGGCTCCTGGCATTCGGGTTCGTGTCCCTGCGCCTGGCGCGCGCCGTCGTTGGTCTGTATCGCGCCAACGACCATCTGGAGGCCGTGGCCCTCAGCCTCAACCAGCGGGCCCGGGACATCTCGGAGCTCAACGCGCAGATCCGCGCCAGCTCCCAAGAAAGCGAGTTCCTCAACAAGCTCCCGAGCTTCCTGCCCCAGGACCGCGGATTCCTGCGCACCCAGCATGTCATCTCCGACGAGGTGGCGGCCCTGCGGCGCCAAGTGGGCCAGCGCCTGCGCGGCAGCCTCCATGTCGTCGTCGACGCCAAGGCCAACAAGCTCTACCTCAAGAAGGGCTTGAAGCTCCTCTGGCAGACCGACTGCTCCGTCGGACGCGGCGGCACGCTCGTTGACGCCAAGACCGGCCGCCGCTGGGAGTTCGTGACCCCGCGCGGGGAGTTCCGGGTCATCGGCAAGGCGGAGAACCCGGAATGGGTCAAGCCCGACTGGGCCTTCGTGGAGGCTAAGGAACTCATCCCCGCGCCCGAGGATCCGAGCCGCAAGGTGCCGGGAGAACTCGGCGCCTATGTCTTCAACCTGGGCGACGGCTACCTCATTCACGGGACGCGGCACGAGGAGCTCCTGGGCCGTCCGGCCTCCCATGGCTGCGTGCGCCTGGCCGCGGCCGACCTCAAGAAGCTCTACGAGACGGTGCCGGTCGGCACCAAAGTTTATATCTACTGACCATGGATATCTCTTTGCGCCTCTCGCGCCGCGCGCCCCTCGGCCTGGTGGCCGCGGCCGGCCTTGCGGTCCTGATCGGGATGCACCTGACGGGCTCCTGGGTGCGGTCCCAGGCCGAGCCGCGCCGGTCCGAATGGCTGCTGTTGACCAGGGAGCGCGAGAAGGCGGCCGCCGCCGCGGCGGACCTGCAGTCCCTGCGCGACCTCAGGGCCCGCGATGTGGCCCGGCTCAAGGCGGGCCTGACGGGTTTGGCGAGTTCGCGGCGCGCCCTCTACGAGACGGGGCTCGCCCTTCAGGAAGAGAAGCGCCTCCTGGAGAAGCAATGGGAGATCATGACGACCTACCTGCTCATCGACCTGCCGGAGCGGAAGATCCAGCTGATGCGCGGCGACCAGTCCCTCAAGAGCTTCGCCCTGTCCTACTCCTCCGCGGCTCTGGGCGGCATCTCCCAGCCGCTGCCCCAGACGCTCTGGATCGTGTCCAAGGAGCGCTTCGCGCACCCGGAGCGCGGGGTCTCGGAGCAGAAGGACGGCAAGCTCCAATATGAACCCCCGCAGGTCGGGACCTCGATCCGCGCCAACGCCCTGGGAGAATTCGTCATGTTCTTCACCGGGGGCCTCATCCTCCACGGGCCCGCCAAACGCCTGGCCGACCACACGGCTTTCCCGCATCACTGCGCGGGCCTATCCCTCGGCGCGGCCAAAAAGCTCTACCAGGCGACCTTCATCGGCACCAAGCTCGTGTTCAAGAAGAAGCCGGGGCCGTAATACTTTCGAGAATCATATTATGCTGCGGGCCCAAGGGCCCAATTCCGACTAGGACCACTCTCCCCTCGGCTGGGACCGGATGGCTCAGGCATATGAGGCCTTGCCGCCCTACAATGACCATGTGAAGCACAAAGCCTTGCGCAAGAGCCTGGCCCTGGCCCTGGCCCTGACCGCAGCCCTGCTGGCGACCCAGCAGGGCTTGTTCGTCGCCGAGGCTTTCGCCGGCAACGTGGCCTCCAGCCCGGTGGGCGTGGGTGCCGGCCAAGGGACCGGCGCCGTCGGCGCGGTCGGCCAAAGCTCCCCCCTCTCCCTGCCTCGGATCGAGATCGGCCTGTCCGCTCCCGCCAAGCTCTCGGGCTCTCTCAACGGAGCCGCCGCCGTCCCGACCGTCAAAGGCGGTCTGACTCCTTCGGCCATCGCCCCCCTGGCTCCGCTCCAATCAGCTCCGGCCGCGGCCCAGGTCCAGACCAGGATCCAGGCCCCGGTTGTCACCCCCATCTCGCAGACCGCGCCCGCTGCGACCGCGATCCCCTCAGCCGGCGCGGGCCAGTTCGCGGCCAACGCCGATGTCTCAGGCCCGGCCCCAGCCGTTGCGCCCCGGACCGATTCCTTGCACCGCATGTCTGCATCTTTGCCGGTGCGCCTGGCAGCCCCCTTCGAAGCCAAGCCGGTGGACCCGGCCATCGGCACCGAGCCGGAATTCCCGGCCGAAGCTCCTAAATCTTTGGCCGAAGCCGCCCTGGATATCGACCCGAACCGCGCCTACACCGCCTCTCCTGCGGATTGGCGCGACGAGATCATGTACTCCGTTTTCCTGGACCGCTTCGCGCGCAGCCCCAACGGCAAGCCCCTGGGCGACCCGAAGAGCGGCACCTCCCGCCACGGCGGCGACCTGCGCGGCCTCATCGATAAGCTCGACTACATCCAGGGCTCGGGCGTGACCACCATCATCCTCAACCCGGTGGTTCTGGGCATACCCGAAGCCTATCACGGCTACGCGCCTTTGGATCTGTTGGCCGTGGACCCGCAACTGGGCACCATGGCGGATTTCAAGGAACTGGTGAATAAGGCTCACCAGCGCGGCCTGCGCATCGTCTTCGACCTGCTCATCAACCACGTAGGCCCGGTCTTCGAATACACGGACGGCAGCCAGTGGCGGGGCCTGGACCAACCAGCCAAGGAGATCGGGGGCTGGAACCATAAGTTCTTCCCGACCGACATGACCGCGCCCGAGAACTTCACCCGGCACGGGGTCATTCAGAATTGGGACGATCACGACCAGGCCATCAACGGAGATTTCCCCCCGAACTACCGGCACTGGGCATCGGAGAAGCCGGAGGTCCAGGCGAAGCTCATCCACATAGCGCAGTGGTGGCTCAAGGAGACAGACATCGACGGCTTCCGCATCGACGCCATCCGGCACATCAACCCTGCTTTCCGCGTGCGCTTCACCAAAGAGATCCGCGAGTACGCGGCGAAGCTCGGCAAGAAGAACCTCTTCATCCTGGGCGAGAACTCCACGGGCGCAGATGGAGACGTAGCCCGGGACCTCAACGAGGCGGGCATCGACAGCGCTTACGCCTATCCTGAGTACCGCCGCCTCAACTGGGCTCTGCACGGCAAGGCCCCGGCGCGCGTCATCGAAGACAGCCTCAAACAAGCCGTCTCGGTGCTGGGGTCCTCAGTGAGCCGCCTGCTGCGCTTCATCGACCTGCACGACACCTACCGCTTCCTAAGGAACGGCGAACCGGTGAGCGTGCTCACGATGGCCATGGCGTTCCTCCTCTTCAGCACGGGCATCCCGCTGGTCTACTACGGGACCGAGCAGGCCTTCCGGCAGGCCACGGACCGCCTCGACCCGGAGGGGCCGCAATTCCCGGCTGACCCGGAAAACCGGCCGGACATGTTCCCCGAGGGGCAGTACAAGTTCCCGAGCTCCGCGGGCGACAAGTTCGACACGAATGCGCCCACCTATCTATGGCTCAAGCAGTTGGCGGACCTGCGCAAAGCGCATCCGGCCCTGTCGCGCGGCGAACAGTACGTGCGCTGGTCGGACCAGAACGGGGCGGGCATCTACGCTTTCAGCCGCATCTACCAAAGCGAAGAAGTCTTGGTCGTGCTCAACACGGCCGCAGAGGCCCGGTCCGCCGACATGTACGTGGACAGCAGCCTCACCCCGGCCGGCACGCTGCTCGAAGACGCCGTGGACCCGGCCAACAAGGCCAAGTCCTACGCCCCGCAGGAAGGCGGCTCCAAGGTCTGGGTGCAGGTCCCGCCGCACGGCGTGAGAGTCTTTGTCAGATCCAAGACCAATTGATCCTTTCTGCCGTTCTTGCCGCCCGGGCCCCTACGAGGGGCCCGGGCCGTTCTTCAGCCCACCTGTGCCGTTAGAGGTGGCCATGTCCTTTAAATTGGTACATTCTGACTGCCCATGAGCCTCAAATCCTGGCAGGACAAGGTCATCTACTTCATCCTCATCGACCGCTTCTGCAACGGCGACCAGACCATCGACGACTTCGGCAAAGGCGAGTTCGACCCGGCCAACGATGACTGCTTCCAGGGCGGAGACCTCAAAGGCATCATCGCGAAACTCCCCCATATCAAAGCCCTGGGCTTCGACGCCATCTGGATCACTCCGCCCGTGCACAACCAGTGGATCAACCCCTACATCAAGACCCGCGGCTTCCACGGCTACTGGGCCTACGACTTCACCAAGATCGACCCCCACTTCGGAACCCTCGAGGACTACCAGCAGCTGGTCCGCGAAGCCCACAAGCTGGGCCTCAAAGTCATCCAGGACATCGTGGTCAACCACACCGGCAACTACTTCACGGTGGATGCCAAGGACTTCGACCCGACCCGCCCCGAGAAGAACTGGCGCGCCTTGGACGGCTCCTACCCACCCGACCTGCCGCCCAAGGCCCCCAACGACCCCGTGTTCCGCATGAACAATCCCAACATCCCGGAGCACAAGACCGCCGCCATCTACAATTTCACTCCCAACATCACGGACTTCAACAGCCGCGAGCAGACCTTGACCTACGCCATGGGCGACCTCGACGACATCAATCTCAAGAACCCCGTGGTCATCAAGCGCTTCAAGGAGATCTACCGCTACTGGATCGAGGCCGTCGGGGTCGACGGCTTCCGGGTGGATACCGTCTACTACACGCCCGAGGACTTCTACGAGCGCTTTCTTCATGACGAGGACGCCGCAGAGCCGGGCGTGGCGAGCTTCGCGGGGAAACAGGGCCAGGACGACTTTTTCGTTTTCGGCGAGGTCTGGTCCTACGACTACAAGGCCATCAACCGCTATGTGAAGGATGGCCGCACCCGGCGCCTGGACTCCGCCATCGACTTGCCGCTCAACGAAGCCCTCATCCAGACCTTCTTCCGCAAGCTCTCCACCGACCGCCTGGGCAAGGCCTTGCGCGCCAAGCGCCACAACCGCCACCTCTGGGTCAACTTCCTTGACAACCACGACGTCGAGCGCATCTACAGCCGGGGAAGCTGGCCCGCGGTCCAGCAAGCCCTGCTCGCCCTGTTCACCTTGCCCGGCATCCCCTGCGTCACTTACGGCACCGAGGCCGGCCTGACCCGGTCCCGGCAGAACATGTTCGACGAGAAGCTCTACGACCGGAGCTCCCCCCAGGCGGCGTTCCTGAGCAAGCTCATCGACCTGCGCAAGCAGAACCCCGTGTTCTCGCGCGGAGCCTGCGCCGTGGAACGGGCCTCCCCGGGCTGCGGCCTCTTCGCCTACTCCATGACCTGGCGCGACGAGACCTGCCTGGCTGTCTTCAACACGGCGCCGGATGCCATGTTCTACGAACTGCCCGCGGATTTCAGCGCGCAGGAGGTCCTGCTCTCCTCAGAAGGCCGGACCACCGCGCCCCGGTCTTTGGCTTTGGCTCCCGAGTCCTACCTGCTCATCAAGGGTCAGCGCATCCCCGCGGCCGCGACGCCAGCCGGCCCCGGACTGGAACTGCGGAGCTGCCCGGCCGGGGCGATCAAGGGCACGCTCAGCCTGGGCCTGAACCTGGAGAATCCCGAGGAAGTCGCGGAGCTCTGCCTGCTGGCTGACGACAACTACGGCCGCCGCATCCGGCTCCCCGACCTTTCGAGCGATTTCTCCCTGGACACCGCGGCCTTGGGCAACGGCCCCCACACGATCGCCTTGCTGGCCGCGACCAAGGCCGGCAACCACATCCTTTCCAAGCCCGTGGCGCTCACCGTGCGCAATCCCTACCGGCTCTTGGCCAAGGCCAAGGTCCCGGCCAGCCAGAAAAGCGGGTTGAGCCGCAAACTCCATGCCCCGGCTGATCCGAGCTACGGCGGCCAGCTTTCTCTTGAACAAGTCTCGGCCCACACCAGCGGCCGGGACCTCCAGTTGCGCCTGCGTATGGCCAGCGTGACCAACGACTGGAATCCCCCGCATGGTTATGACCATGTGTATTTCAGCGTGTTCCTCGACTTCCCCGGCCAGCCAGGCCGCAAATTCTTCCCCAAGCTGGGCTATTTCCGGGACGACTTCGAGTTCAACGCGGGCTTTTTGCTCTACGGCTGGGGCCTCCGCTCCTTCGGCGCGGAGGACTCCACGCCCGAGGCCTATGGCGCGCCTCTCTTGGGCGATGTGACCGACCAGGCCGACCTCAAGAAGCGCCTCATCACCTTCACTTTCTCCAACCGATTCTTCGACTCGCTCAAAACCTTCGCCGGGGTGAAGGTCTTCATCTCCACCTGGGACGGCTATCTGGGCGAGCCGCGCGCGGTCTCGGACCGCAAGGAAGACTGGAACTTCTTCGTGCTCGACAACGAGCCGGCGACGGACGTGCCCAAGATATTCGACCACGTCCTCTTCGAACTATAGCTATAATGTAGAGGCCCCATGCACAAGCCCAGCGGCCCGCACTTCGATCAGAAAAGCGCCGTGATCCTGGCCGTGGACACCCCGGTCAAAAAAGAAGAAGCGGGCAAGATCGAGACGCAATTCGAGCGGGCCTACTACCTCTGCCTGGCTGCGGACCTCGACCATCAGGGCAACGGAACCTTGCGCAGAGTCTGCCACTCCGACCTCTTCTCGGAAGAGAACCATAAGGTCCTTTCCAGCGCGGACCGAGTCTTCATGGTGGTCTATCCGACGCGCACCTACTCCGAGGGCATGGGCGGCAACCTCCTCTCCGAGTTGTCCCCCGAGGACCGCGACTTCATCCGGACTTTGCGCAGCCGCTTCAACGACGCGGTCTGCTGCAAGGTCTCCCTGCATGAGACGGCTTTCTTCGAGGGCTTGAAGGACTATTTCCTCAACGACCACGAGAGGAAGCAATACCAGAAAGAGAAGCATGCCAAGGCCGAGGCCCACGCCAAGCCGGTCGTGAAGAAGCGGGGCCTCATCGCGTTCGACATGGACTTCTTCCGCAACATGAAGGTCATCTTCAAGAGCTGCATGACCAAGCCGAACCAGCAGGACTTCCGCTATCTTTACTACAAGACCTTCGGCCTCAACCTCGCGGTGCGCCTGGGCTTCATGATCACGAGCGTGCAGAAAGGGGAACTGCCGGTGGTGCGCGCCGTGCTCTCCACGAGCTGGTACCAGATCCAGGACGCGGTCTTCACGGTCTTCGGCCAGACCTACATGAAGTTCTTGGGCAAGATGACGGGCCTCTTGCGCGTGTACAAGGCCTACTTCGGAGACCTCTTCTTCGTGTACTTCCAGCTCTGCGCCTTCGAGTTCTTGAACCGCCTGGTCCTGGGGCCGTTGGGCGAGAATCCCCTGGTCTATACCTGGTCCGGCATCGGCCTGATCTTCGCCAACATCCTGCAGGGCATGCTCTCGGGCGGGCCGCTGATCCCAGCCATCAACCAGATGCGCAAGGTGGGCGCCATCAGCCACAACACCATGATGCACCTCTACCAGCTCTCCAGCCTGACCATGCAGTTCGGGCTGTTCGCGAGCTTCGGCTACCAGAGGTTCTACACCATCCTGACCACATCCGTGCTGGTCGTGGCCTGGGGCTCCTACGCCGTCTTCACGACCTTCTTCCGGGATCCCGAGTTCGTGCGCTTCGAGGACAAGGGGACCATGGCACGGCTCGACGGGCTGGCTGCGCGCTGTTTTTCCAGGACCGCCTAAGGCCGGCAAAGGTCCCAAACCCCCTCGGGCCCTAAAGCCGGGTCCTCCTGCCCCTTAGGCCCAACCCTTCGGCTTCTGGCGAACTTATACTATCGCAGGCGCAGGGAATAAGATGGCCAAAACCCACAGACTCATCAAGGCCTCGACGGGCGCGGCTCTCAGTCTCGCGCTCGTCCTTCTTTCCCCCGGCCTCGAGTGCTACGCCGGCGCCAGCGCCTCTCTCAACACCCCGGTTTCAGGAGCCGGCGCTGCGACCACCGGCAAGACCGGCGGCTCCGGGATCTCCCTCATCCAGTTCACCCCCGGCAGCATCCAGCTCTCCCCGGCCAGCCTCTCCGGCTCCATCAAGGCCATGGCCGCCGTGCCGGCCGTAAGGACATCCGTCCGGCCGGCGCCTGCGGAACTTCCGATACCGCAGGTGGCCGTGGCCGCCAAGACCGCTCCCGCCGCCATCCCCTCAGCCATCCCGCAGGCCGCGGCCCCGCAAACCGGCCTGATTGCGCTGACCGCGACCCCGGCCTCTCTCTCCGCTCCCATCCGCCCAGCCGCCCCGCAGGCGGCCCAGACCGTCTCCGCTCAGCTCATCCTGCAGACCGGAGTCGCGCAGATCAACCAGGCCAAGGATCCGGCGGGCCGAGCCCAGGTCCTAGACGCCGTCTTCACCGGCTCCAAAGCCAAGACCGCTCCCGCGGACCTCGCGGTCGCGGCCGCGTCGGACCAGGCCTTCGCCTCCGGCCTCAAGCCGGCCGCGCCCGAGCCGACCCGCGCCATCACCGTCCCCCAGGCCGAGACCGCCCCGGCTCTGGCCCAGACCAAGATTTACATCACCCGCGCCGACCTGGCCCCCGTGGTCACCACTTTGGCCGAGCTGCCCCAGACCCTGGCCGCTGACCCCGCTCTCAAGGACAGCCTCAACAGACTCGGCCGCGTGCGCCTCATCCTGGCCAAGGACGCCCCCAACGGCAGCCTGACCGACGCGGATGCCGCGCGCGTCAGCGAAAGCCTGCGCCGCCTGGGCGTCACGGCCAAGTTCGAGGTCGAGAAGATCTCCGTCGATTGGAAGCCCGCGCCCAAGCCGGTCGAGGCCGGCCCGGCCCTGACCACCGAGCAGCAGAAGACCCAGGTCGTCCGGAGCCGGCTCTGGCGCTACCTCGTCGGACCCGTCACCTGGCCCTTCCGCCAGCTCGCCTATCTCGGTAAGACCCTCCACAACGCCTACACCACGCCCACCGCGACCGAACTCATCGGCGGCGTGGTCTCCAAGATCGTCCCCACCATCATGACCATCGGCGTCTGGGGGACCATGTACACCGGCCACCCCCTGGCCCTGGCCGCGGCCCTGACCGTATCCATCGGCCTCAATGTGTTCCACGGCCTCTGGATCAACACCTGGTCAAATTTCCAGAACAAGCTCGGCAAGGAGAAAGGCCTCAACTACCAGTCCATCTTCAACCTCGTCTACGGGCAGTTCTGGGGCGCCCTGTTCCGCGGCATCGCCTGGACCGCCTTGCCCAACACCGTGCCCCCTTGGTCGCTCAAGTACTGGAAGGACATGGGCGTCTCCACCGTGGTCGGCTCATTCTTCGGCTCGCTGGGCTACCAGGGCCTCAACGCCCTCTACGACAACGGCCGCATCTCCCGCTGGCAGCGCTCCGCCATCCAGCAGATCCGCGACCTCTTCTTCTGCCTGACCGGCGTGTTCTTCGGCTCGGGCGGGATGCCCATGTTCTGGGCCACGTTCGCCATCCAGCAGTCCCTCGATCTTCTCATCTACCTCGTCAGCCTCAAGGCCAAGCGCCGGCCCATCATGTACATGGCCGACGAAGCCGTGGCCGCGACCTCTGAGTTCCAGGGCAGCTATCCTGTGAGCCCCGAACCCGTGGTCCAGCAGTCTCCGCTCAAGCAGGCCCTCAAAAACCTCCTGGAGAGCCCCTTCGTCAAGCCCGTGGTCTGGGTGGTCAAGAAGGTCTACGGCCTGCTCAAGGGCAAGAAGAGCGCCTAGCCCAAAGGCAAGAGATCCTCGGGAGGAACCAATCCCGAGACGGAAAACCCGATCAACCTGAAGCGCTTGCCCGGTCTCCGGAAGGGTTCCAGCAGGGCCAAGGCCCCGCTTTCCATCTGAGCGAGGCTTCCCGTGGAGAGCTTCAGTGTGGTCTGCCGGGAATGAGTCTCGTAGCCCTCGAAGCGCACCTTGACGGTCAAGGTCAGGCACCAATGCCCGTCGGCGATCATCTCCCGATGCACCGCGCGCACGCAGTCCCGCAGGTTCGCGTGGACTTTTTCCAGGTCCCCGGTGTCCGTCTCGAAAGTATGCTCCCGGCCGATGGATTTTTGGACCCAATCCGCGTCCACGGGCCGGTCATCGAGGCCCCGGGCCTCGCGCCACAGGAAGCTCCCAAACTTGCCGAATTCCTGGACCAGCTTGGCTTCGGGAGCGGCCAGGAGCTGGAAGATGGTCCTATAGCCCATGCCTTCGAGATGCTCCTTGGTCTTGGGCCCCACGCCCAGCAGAGATCCCACATCCTTGGGCCCCAGGAACTCGGCCACGCGCCGCGGGATCACCACGGTCAGCCCCCCGGGCTTGCGGTGGTCGCTGGCGATCTTGGCGATGAGCTTGTTGGGACCGAGGCCGACCGAAGCGGAAAGGCCTTCCTCGGCGCGGATCTGCGCCTGGATCCCCAAGGCCAGGTCCCGGGCTACCGCGAAACTGCCCCGGCTGCTCACGTCGAGATAGGCCTCGTCGATGCCCGCAGGCTCCAGCACGTCCGCCCGGCCGCGCAGGATGTCCATCACCCGAAGGCTGGCCTGGCTGTAGAGGGAGAAACGCGGCCGCAGATAGATGCCCTTCGGGCATTTCCGGAAGGCGATGGAGATGGGCATGGCGCTGTGCAGGCCGTAGCGGCGGGCCTCGTAGTTGCAGGTGGCCACGATGCCCCGGCCTTGCCCGCCCTTGGGGTCGGCGCCCACGATGACCGGCTGCCCCTTGAGTCTCGGGTCCTCACGCTCCTCCACCGCGGCGAAGAAGCAGTCCATGTCCACGTGCATGACCATGCGGGGCTCTGGAGTAGTCATGGGCTATAGGCCGCTGATAAATCATTATAATCTAAGGTGATTCCGGGTTTGCCGTGGGTGGCCGTGTAGGGTAAGATAGTGGCTTCCGAAACAGGAGGAAGCCACCATGCAAGACACCTCACTATATCAGTACCTGCTGGGC
>Ga0118677_10003288_pt1 | contig 30857 bp, 22 predicted proteins | sample AliMusrvi5mmetaG_FD_86154 | JGI IMG/M metagenome (GOLD analysis project Ga0118677, IMG submission 86154) | reverse complement strand
GATATGTATAAATGTTATTATAAATTTATTTAACCAAATCAGCCCCGCCGACTTTTCGGAGTGGGCTCATATCTGAAATTTGAAATCCGAAATCGTAAATCGTAAATCGTAAATCGTAAATCGTAAATCGTAAATCAACCTCATGTTCCACTTCATTCTCAAACGCTTCTGGTACGGAATTCTTGTCCTGTTTGGGGTGATCATTGTGGTCTTTTTCCTCTTCAACGTGCTCCCCGGAGATCCCGCCCGGATGATGCTGGGCCAGCGCGCCGACAGTGCATCCGTGGCCGCCATCAACCGGGATCTTGGCAGGGACAAACCGCTGGTGATGCAGTTTTTTAACTATCTGAATGACCTTTCGCCGGTTTCGCTTCACAATACCTCAGACCAGGCGGGTTTCTGGTTTCTGGATCCGGCGAAGTATGGAAAAACGCTGAGGGTGATTTCGTTCGGAAGCACCTCCCTCGTACTGAAGGAGCCATACCTGCGCCGGTCGTACCAGTCGAAACGCAATGTCTCGGATATTCTCGCCGAGGGGTTCGTAAACACCATCATCCTGGCCCTGGTTGCAATGACTTTTGCCATAATTGTCGGAATCGCGGTCGGCATCGTCTGCGCCATGTACAGGAACAGCTGGATCGACCGCATCTCCCTTGTCTTTTCGGTCCTGGGGATGTCGCTGCCGTCATTCTTTGTCGCCATCCTCAACGCCTGGATCTTTGCCTTTGTGCTGGCAAGGTTTACCGGGCTCAATATGACGGGAAGCCTTTACGGGGTGGACGATTTCGGGCGGGGTACCTTCCTGGAGCTGAAAAACCTCATCCTCCCCGCCATCACCCTGGGGATCCGCCCCCTGGCAATCATCGTGGAGCTGACCCGGAACTCCCTGCTCGAAGTGATGACGCAGGATTACATCCGCACTGCGAAAGCAAAGGGTCTGAGCAAATCAAGGGTCATCCTGAAGCACGCGCTTAAAAATGCCCTGAACCCCGTGGTTACAGCCATCTCGGGCTGGCTGGCCTCCCTGCTGGCCGGGGCAGTATTTGTGGAGTTTGTATTCGACTGGAAGGGAATTGGCGTGGTGATCGTGAACGCGCTTGATAAATACGATTTCCCGGTGGTGATGGGTGCTGTGCTCTTCATCTCCATCATCCTGATCATCATCAATTTTTTCGTGGATATAGTTTACGGGCTCCTCGATCCGAGGATAAGGCTGCAATGAAAATATTTCCCCCGTTTACCCGTTTGACCATTTACCCATACTGCAAATAAACTAAACCAAAATAATTAACCAATGAGAAAACAGATTGTTGCCGGAAACTGGAAAATGAACAAGACATTCTCAGAAGCTGAGACCCTGATCACTGAAATAGCCGATGCGCTCGACGAGGTGGATCTGAAAGATGCGGAGGTTGTTCTTTGTCCGCCTTCGCTGTACCTCGAAATGACCACGGACGTGGCATTCGAATCGAATTTTAAAGTCGGCGCCCAGAATATTTACCCTGAGGACTCAGGGGCCTTCACGGGTGAAATAAGCCCGTTGATGCTGAAAGAACTGAATGTAGCCTATTGCATCATCGGCCACTCGGAGCGGCGGAAATATTTTAATGAAACCAATGAGTTCATCCAACGCAAAGTGGATGCCCTGCTGAAACACAACATCCGGCCCATTTTCTGCTGTGGAGAGGTGTTGCCCGAACGGGAGGCCGGCAACCACTTCGATGTTGTGAAACGGCAGGTGGAGGAATCCCTGTTTCACCTTAATGTCGACGCCTTTATCAATGTTGTCATTGCCTATGAACCGGTCTGGGCCATCGGTACAGGGGTTACCGCCTCCAAAGAACAGGCCCAGGAGATGCACGCCTTTATCCGGGGACTGGTTTCTGCAAAATATGACGGCAATACGGCCAATGAGACGACGATTCTTTACGGCGGAAGCTGCAACGGCAAAAATGCCCGCGAACTTTTCGCACAACCCGATGTGGACGGAGGATTGATCGGAGGAGCCTCGCTAAAGGCCGATGAGTTCCTGCAGATTGTAACCTCTTTCTAACCATGGATTACATCGAAGTTTCCATCACCAACTTCTCCGGGTTTGATCCGGAAATTGTCATGGCACAGCTGGCAGAGCTGGGTTTCGAGAGCTTTACTGAAACGGAACCCGGTATCCAGGGGTTTATCCGGGAGGATATGTACCGGGAGATCCCCGTCGGGGCCTACCTGAAGCAGGTGTGTGATGAACACGGACTCCAATGCTCCTTCCGGACAATCGCAGCTCAAAACTGGAATGCAATATGGGAAAGTGAGTATGAGCCGGTCGTCATTGCCGGGAAATGCCGCGTGCGGGCCCCCTTCCATGCTCCTTCGGACGGAATGCCTTACGAGATCGTGATCGAACCGAGAATGTCGTTTGGAACAGCCCATCATGAAACCACCTCGCTGATGCTTGATCTCCTCATGACAGAGGAGGTCAAGGGGAAACGGGTGCTCGACATGGGATGCGGCACCGGTGTGCTGGCCATCCTTGCCTCCAAAATGCAGGCGGCAGAGGTGGTTGCCATCGACAATGATGACTGGGCATATTCCAATGCCATCGACAACATGGAGAAAAACGATGCCCCGGCGGTGACGGTGATCCGGGGGGAGGCAGGGGCGATTCCCCGGCCGGGATACGACCTTATAATCGCCAACATAAACCGGAATGTGCTTCTCAATGATATCCCGGTGTATGCAGGATTTTTAAAGGAGCCGGGCGTTTTGCTGATGAGCGGATTTTATGAGCAGGATCTTGACCAGATCAGGGCTGCGGCGGAGAATGCCGGGCTTCGTTATGCAAACCACAAATCAGACAACAATTGGGTAGGAGCTAAATTTGTAAAATGATCAGATCCCTGGTGCTCAATATTCTGAAACTGATGGCTGCAGTTTTGTTTGCCTGCCTGTCCATTGCGGCCCAGGGACAGAAACAAACTTGGTTTTCAGGAGATTCCGCCAAATTCGTCGGGGAGTTGAACGGCATTTTTTTCAACCTGCCCGACAACGAGAAAAAGATCATCGCCCCTTTTATGGAGGACTTCGTGCAAAAGTGGAACCAGGATAAACTGGGGGCTGAGCAGAAGAAGATCATCTATGCGATGCTCAATGAGATGGTGAAAAAGAAGATTCGCCCTTATCCCGATTTTTTCAACTACATCAATGCCCTCAATGTTTTTGTCAACACCCGCCAGCCGGAGGAGTACTTCACCCCCTGGTCGGATATCCTTAAAAAGCTGATCATCGATAAGAACAGCCGCAAATTTGCCACATTTCTCGATGCAACCACAAATTTATTCGCTGGCAACCTGGTCTATAAATCCCCGACCACACAATGGAAAATCAACCAGGCTGCGTTCCGTTTTTCGTTCGATACCGTACCGGTGATCGAATTTCAAAAGTCAGACCTGGTATGCTATGCCAATGACGACAGCCTGAACATCTACGCCACCAAAGGAGTTTACTACCCGCTTACAAACCTTTGGAAAGGGCAGGAGGGACTGGTCAACTGGAAACGGGCGGGGGAGGAGCCGGATAAGATCTATGCCAAACTCAACCGGTATGAAATCCAGATGAGGTTTTCGAAATTCACCGCAGATTCGGTGAATTTTACCCATAAAAAATATTTCCCGGGAGCCATCACCGGGCGTTACATGGACAAAGTACTTGCCGATGTTACCGAGGAAAAGACCTCCTATCCAAGGTTTTATTCATACGATAAGATGATCGGCATTTCACGGCTTTTCAACAACATCGATTACCTCGGCGGTTTTGCCATGGAGGGAAGCCGCATCATCGGCTCAGGCGGGAAATCAACCGATGCCAGCCTCTTTTTCAAGAAAGACGGCAAGGATTTTGTGATAGCCCGGTCGCGATCGTTTATCATCCGAAACGACCGGATCAGCTCCGGCGCGGCTTCCATTACGATTTACTATGAAAACGACTCGATCTTTCATCCCGGGCTGCAATTGAAATACATGGATAATAAAAAGGAACTCTCCTTCAACAAGGACGAACGTGAAACCACCGTCAGCCCCTGGTTCGATTCGTACCACAACGTGGAGATTTACTGCGAGGCGCTCTACTGGACTGTCGGCGCTCCGGTCATCAGTTTCCAGATGATGAAAGGTCCGACCAAAGAGAGCAAGGCGGTTTTTGAATCAAGCAATTTCTATTCCCTTCACCGGTATGAAAAGCTGGGCGGGATTGACGAGATCAACCCGTTGAGCCTGATCAATAATTTTATCGCCAAGCAAAAGTCCAGGGATTTTACCCTTGATGAAATGACCGTTTACATGAACAAACCGGTTGAACAGGTGGAGGTTTTACTTCTCACCCTTGCCAACAGGGGATTTCTCGTGTATAATTACGAAACCAAGAAAGCCCATGTCAATGCCAAGCTGACCGATTACGTGAAGGCGCAGGCAGGCAAGGCAGATTATGATGTAATCTATTTCAATTCGTTTGTCAACGATGCCGCGAACGGGGTGCTCAGCCTTGACTCGTTCGACCTCAAAATACAGGGAGTCCGCATGATTGTACTCAGCGACTCCCAGCAGGTGAATGTCTACCCGAAGAATTCCGAGGTGGTCATGAAAAAGAACAGGGATTTTATCTTCAGCGGCAAGATCGAAGCGGGCCTCTTTGATTTTTATGCCCGGGATTGCTCTTTTCAATACGATAAATTCAAGTTGAACCTGCCCTTTGTCGATTCCATGTTGTTTTACGTGAAAAGCAAGACCCTGGACCCGAAAAAGGGGATCTACCCGCTGGTGAAGGTGAAAACAGCGATAACCAACCTGAGCGGCGACCTGCTGATTGATGATCCGTTGAATAAATCGGGATTGAAGATGCTGCCCCAGTACCCCGTCTTCACTAACAAAAACAACGCTTTTGTGAACTGGGGCAAGGGTTCCATCCAAAAAGGGGTCTATGCAAAGGAGACTTTTTTCTACCAGGTCAACCCGTTTACCATTAAAAGCCTGGATGAACTGGCAACCGACAGCCTGAAGTTTGCCGGCACCCTTACAACAGCTGGGATCTTCCCTGAAATAGTCGAACCGCTGAAAGTCAGGCCCGACAATTCACTTGGTATTGAAAAAACAACCGACAGCAGCGGGGTTCCCGTATATGGCGGAAAAGGGAACTTTGTTGCCAAAATCGACCTGAGCGACCGCGGGCTCCGTGGCAGCGGCACGCTTCGTTACCTGAATTCAACTACCATCGCGCCCGATTTTGTTTTCCTGCCCGATTCGATGAAGGTCCTGGCCAAAAATTTCAACCTGGCTGAAGTCGCCGGTGAGGTCGAATTCCCGGCTGTTCACGGCGATTCGGTGAAGGAATTCTGGCTTCCGTATAAAGATTCCCTTGTCATAGCCAGCACCAGGAAGGAGATGGCGATGTATAATGACCAGTCGACCTTTGGCGGCAAACTGGCGCTCACGCCTCACCTGCTCAGCGGCGATGGGACGGTGAGGATCAAAGATGCGGAGATGGATTCGAGAGGATTTAAATTCAAACGCAGGTCGTATGATGCCCTGATTGCCAATTTCCGGATCAAATCATACGATCTCGCCGACCTCACCATCTCTACTAAAAATTATCAGACACACTTCGATTTTGACCACCGCAAAGGGGAGTTTAAATCGAATGTGGGCATTTCAAAAGTGGAGTTTCCGATCAACAAGTACATGTGCTCCATGGACCGTTTCGACTGGCTGATCGACAGTGAAGAGATCCTGTTGTCGAATGAACAGAGCAAGAAGCAGTTGCCCGATTCACTAAGCCTGGCGCAATACATTGACCTGGCCTATACCGGGTCTGAATTCATCTCGGTCCACCCTTTGCAGGATTCCCTTAAATTTTTTGCGGCAAAAGCACGGTATAACCTGCGTACCAACGTGATAAACGCCCAGGATGTGAAGATCATCAAGGTGGCCGACGCCGCCATTTACCCTGATTCGGGAAAGGTGATGATCTTCAAGGATGCCCTGATGCAAAGCCTGAAACGGGCCATCGTCATTGCAAATACCAAATCGCGCTTTCACCGGTTTTACAATGCAGAAGTCTCCGTCGCCTCACGGAAAAACTATACAGGGTTCGGGGATTATGATTACAGGGAACGAACCGGTGAACCGGAGAAGGTCCACTTCGACCACATCAGGGTCGACTCTGCCTTGCAAACGGTGGCGGAAGGGGTTATCGGCGATTCGACAGGATTCCTGCTGAGTCCTGAATTTGCATTCACCGGAAATTTCGCCCTTCGTGCAGCCGAAAAAAAACTCATCTTCAGCGGGGGCTTTCACCCGGTAACCGATTGTTTCCATGAAACCCCCGAATGGGTGAAATTCACCAGTTCCATCGACCCTGACCATGTGCAGATACCCGTCGTCTTTCCATTAAAGAACACCGGCAATGAACCCATAAACCTGGGGCTGATGTTTTTCAACACGGAGGACAAGATCAGGCCCTCCTTCTTCAGGCGCAGGATCAGTTTCAGCGATACCAACATGGTCACCGCCTCAGGATTGCTGGAATACAATATCCCGACCACCGAGTTTCGCATCGCCAGCAGCGAAAAGCTGAAAGACCTTTCGGTTAAAGGAAATTACCTTTCATTGAATACAGGGAGTTGCATGGCACGCGGCGAAGGAAAAGTGAACCTCAGCCTTAAATCGGAACCGCTGAAAATTGAGAACTACGGAACACTCGATTATTTCATATTTCCTGATTCCATCCGCCTGCACACGGCCATGACCTTGAATTTCCCATTTTCAGAACGCGGGTTGCAGCGTTTCAGCGCGCAGCTTGAATCGGTGAACAACCCGGGGGTGAAGCTGATGAGCACCCCCTATGCCATGGCGATGGAAAACATCCTGGAAAAACCGGAGTTCGAGCATTTAAAAACAGAGCAGGCCTTGCTTGGACGATACAAGAAGTTGCCGGATGCGCTGGAGCAGACCATATTTCTGGCCGATGTATCGATGAAATGGGATTCGGTGACCCGCTCGTATGTTTCGTACGGCGATATTGGGATTGCCAGTGTCGGAAAAGCCCAGGTTAACCGCTATGTAAAGGGAACCATTGAATTTACAAAAAAACGCACGGGTGGCGATGATATTACGATCTACCTGGCGTTATCGGCAAATGACTGGTTTTTCTTCAACTTCCGCGGCAATCAATTGATGGCATCTTCGTCAGACCTCACATTCGACGACATGATCCGTGAGGATTCTCAATCGAGGGCCGAGGAGAAAAGGGTGGGAAGCCTTGCAAAGGGATTTCACTATACGGTTGCGACCGAACGTAAAAAACGTGACTTCCTGAGGAAATTTCAAACAGAAGAATCCCAATAGTTAACAGGATTTTTTATTACTTTGCACCCCGAAACCAGTTTTTACTAATTTTCCCACGGATGACCGTTATCTATATCGTGCTTGAAATCCTGGCAGCCTATTTGCTGGGTTCTGTTCCTTCGGCCGTATGGATCGGCAAAATGCTGTATGGCATCGACGTCAGGCAACATGGAAGCGGCAATGCAGGTGCGACAAATGTGATCAGGGTGCTGGGTTACAAAGCAGGCATCCCGGTGATGCTCGTTGACATCTGCAAGGGGTGGCTGGCGGTTCAGCTGGCTATCTGGCTTCCGGTTCCGGGATTGAGTGCGGAGATCATGATGTATGTCCGCATCGGAATGGCGCTGGCAGCGGTGCTGGGCCATGTGTTCCCGGTTTATGCAGGATTTAAGGGAGGAAAAGGGGTTGGAACCATTGCCGGAGCCGGATTTTCGCTCTTCCCCCTCGCCATTCTGCTTGTCCTGGTGGTGTTTATCGTCGTTTTGGCCACCACGCATTATGTGTCGCTTTCTTCCATCCTGGCTTCCCTGGCTTTTCCCCTGGTTGTTTATTTCATCCTCGGGATCAGGCATCCGGGTTTGATCGGACTTTCAATGCTGGTGGCGGTCTTTATCCCGGCTACGCACCGGAAGAACATCAGGAGACTGCTGAACGGTGAGGAACGAAAATTTGATTTCAGCCGGAAAAAGAGCGGGAAGATAGCCTGAACCGGGAGGAAACCCGCTGTAACCGAAGTATAAATAATATTGAGCGACAATTTTTTGTCGTATATTTGGAACAATTTTAACAAAACCAACAACCATGAAATTTATCATCTCCAGTACCTTATTGCTAAAAAATCTGCAGGCCATCCTGGGTGTCATCAATACAAACAATACCTTGCCCATCCTGGATGATTTTCTTTTTGAGCTTAAAGACGATTCAATAACCATCACCTCTTCCGACCTGGAAACGACCATGCGGGTGACCATCCGGCCGGATATGTCGGAAGAGACGGGGAGCATTGCCATTCCTGCCAAGATTTTAGTAGAAACGCTGAAAACCTTCCCCGACATCCCGGTATCTTTTTCGATCAACCTCGATTCGCTGATGATCGAAATTTCAGCCGGCGAAGGGAAGTATAAACTCTCAGGACACAAGAGCGAGGAATATCCCCACACCCCTTCGCTCGAAGATACCACGGCTATCACCATCGATTCACGTTTGTTATCGCAGGCCATCAATAAAACGCTTTTTGCAACCGGCAATGATGAATTGCGCATGGTGCTTTCGGGTGTGTTTTGCGAACTTTCACCCGATGATGTCACCTTCGTCGCAACCGATGCCCATAAACTGGTAAAATACCGCCGCACCGATCTCAAGTCGGCCGATTCGGCATCCTTTATCCTGCCCAAGAAGCCGCTGAACCTTCTGAAAAATATCTTATCAAGCCAGGAAGTCCAGGTTACAATTGAATACAACAAAACAAATGCCTTCTTTTCCTTCTCTAATATCCACCTGATCTGCCGCCTCATCGACGGGAAATATCCCAATTATGATGCAGTTATTCCAAAGGAAAATCCGAATAAACTCACCATCGACCGCCATGCTTTGCTCACCTCCATCCGCCGTGTATCCATTTTTGCAAACCAGTCAACCCACCAGATCAGGTTCAAGGTTACCGGCCAGGAACTGATGCTGAGCGCCGAGGATATTGATTTTTCCAATGAAGCAAGGGAACGTCTCAACTGTTCTTACGACGGAGAGGATATGGAAATCGGGTTCAACTCGAAATTTCTGCTGGAGATGCTGAACAATATTGAAACGGAAGAGATAAGTCTTGAGATGTCGGCCCCTAACAGGGCAGGTATTCTCACGCCGCTTAACAATGAAAACAAGGATGAAGACATCCTCATGCTTGTGATGCCGGTCATGCTGAACAAATAGTTGCCAATCCCGGCCTGCAGGTAATAAAATGAAAAAGAGCGAAGTTCCTGCTTCGCTCTTTCCTTTTCATTCAGACAAGAAACGGCTAGTCTCGTCGAACGTTGATAGCTTTTTTTCCTCGATTGTCTTCGGTCAGATCAAAGGAAACCTGATCATCTTCCCGTATTTTGTCCACCAATCCGCTTACATGAACAAAAACGTCCTGCTGGCTTTCATCATCCAAGATGAAACCAAAACCTTTTCTCTCATTGAAAAATTTTACTTTACCTGTTGACATAATACATTAATATTAGGATGAATAACCATGGCGAATTTACAATTATTTATGAAAACAAAAAAAATATGACTTTTTTTATGGTGAACAAATGGTTTTTTTATTAATAAATCTATAATTTTACAAAAAAACTGCAATTATGAAAGAACTTTCCCTCACCCTTGAGAACCTTGAAGAAGCGTTCCCATCCACTTTCACGCAAGAACAACTTGCCAAGGCAAAGACCATTTTTTTGAAAAAGCTTTCAGAAGATGCACATCGGTTTTACCAGGGGAAAATTCAGACCATCCCCAAAGCCCCTGTGCCCGGGTTCAATTGGTTCAATGTGTGGTACACCCCGGGTGTGTCGAAGGTCTCCACCGACATTCGCGACAACAATGATGTTTCGTTCGACATGACAAACCGGGGCAACCTTGTTGCCGTGGTAAGCGATTCAACGCGCGTGCTGGGTGATGGAGATTGCACTCCTCCCGGCGGGCTGGGTGTCATGGAGGGAAAAGCTTTCCTAATGAAGTACCTGGGAGGAGTGGATGCTGTTGCCCTGTGCGTTGACAGCAAGGGAAGCGACGGTAAAAATGACCCGGAAAAGATCATCGAATTTGTAAAGATGCTGCAACCAAGTTTCGGCGCCGTAAACCTGGAGGATATTTCACAACCCAATTGTTACAGGGTTCTTGATGTTCTTCGCGAGGAGTGCGACATACCGGTGTGGCACGACGATGCCCAGGGGACGGCGTGTGTTACCCTGGCAGGTTTGACCAATGCCCTCAAACTTGCGGGAAAGAAAATCGGCGATGTGCGGATTGTCCTCAACGGTGCCGGTGCTTCCAACACGACCATCGCCCGTTTGCTTGTTGCCGATGGTGCCGATCCTGCCAAAATGGTGATTTTCGATACCAAAGGTTCCCTGCACGACCAACGTCTTGACATCGAATGTGATAAGCGTTTTTATCGCAAATGGGAGTTGTGCCTGTCTACCAATCCCGGCAAGATCCCGACCATTGAAGAGGCCATGAAAAATGCCGATGTGCTGATCTCCCTTTCAACTCCCGGCCCGGATGTGATCAAACGTCCGTGGATCCGGGGAATGGCTGAAAAAGCGATCGTATTTTGCTGCGCCAACCCTGTTCCCGAAATTTATCCCTATGCCGCCAAAGAAGAGGGCGCTTTTATCGTAGCCACCGGGCGCGGGGATTTTCCGAACCAGGTGAACAACTCCATCGGGTTCCCGGGTATCCTGAAGGGCGCCCTGATGGTACGTGCACGAAAAATTACCGACAACATGGCCATTGCAGCGGCTCATTCACTGGCCGATTATGCTGAAAAGCGCGGCATCAGTGTCAATGATATCGTTCCAAACATGGAAGAGGCCTCGGTGTTCCCGCATGAAGCAGCCGATGTGGCCATGCAGGCGATCAAGGATGGGGTGGCGCGATTAACCATGACGTGGGACGAGGCTTTTCAGAAAGCAAAAAAGGATATTGAACATTCCCGCGCACTTACCCGGTCATTGATGGATAAAGGTTTCATTGCACCTCCGCCGGCAGAAATGATCAAAACAGCCCTTGAGTTCGCTATCAGCGAAATACAAAAGTAAGGTTACTTCGAGAGGATTACCATCCTTGCTCCGTGAGGCCTGGTTCGCATTTCGAAGTGCCCGCGAACCTTGCCAAGGTCAGTCTGCGTCCAAAGGTCGCGCATGGACCGTTTTCCGTCTACATGCAGATCTTTCATATCAACGGGAACACAGAGGCTTCTTTCTGTTTTATTAAAAAGCCCGACGGCTTTGCTGCCATCTTCCAGGTCGCGTGACCAGACTTCATAATCATCCGTCTTGCGGATTTGGACGGCCTGCCTGCCCAGCGGATCCTGGTTTACGGCCAGAACCTCGTCATTGGTTAGCAGGTTCAGTGTGAAGGCATCCAGCTGCTCAAGGTCGCAGCCAACAAGCAGCGGCGCTGCCAGAAGGCTCCAAAGGGTGAGGTGGGTGTATTGTTCGCTGGGGGTTAGCCGGGTATGGTGCAGGGCAGGGCCCCAGCCCACCAGGCCTACAACGAGCATGTCGGGGTCGTTCCAGCGGCCGGGTGCCGAAGAAGGGGAACATTTCCCCTGGCTGAACCCGATGGATGACAAACTTTGCCAGGTATCTTCAATGTCGCCGGTTGTCCGCCAGGAGTTCCCATCCACTTCGGCTCCCCAGGTCCACACATCCCCCATGCCATACTGGCAAAGGCTGTAGTGAATATCCCTGTTTGCCTTTCGAAGGGCGTGTTTCATCTCTTTATAGGGTTTCTTCATCTGCTCGGGGGTTGGGTCGGGAGCAATGTTCCCGTAAGAACACCAGTCGTATTTAAGATAATCGATTCCCCAACCTGCATAGGTCATGGCATCTTTTGCTTCGAAACCATAGCTGCCTTCGTACCCTCCGCAGGTTCTGGGCCCCGGTGAAGAGTAGATTCCGACCTTCAGTCCGAGCGAATGAACATAACCGCACAAACCCGGCATGTTTGGAAATTTGTAATTTGGGAGTATGCTGCCGTTTTTATCGTGTGTATCTTCCCACCCGTCGTCGATGTTGATGTAACTCCAGCCATGGTCTATCAACCCGCTTGATTTCATGGCATCAGCCGATTGCCTGACTTTTTTATCACTGACACTCAATCCCCAGCAATTCCAGCTGTTCCAGCCCATGGGGGGGGTAAGGGAAATCACATCCCCTACAACGATCTTCAGGTCGCGTTCGGCATAACCACGTTGGTTTTCAACGGTCAGCCTGATCACGTATTCACCCTTCTTTTTAAGGGAACCAGTGATCAGCCCGTTCTCGGCGTTGATTGCCAGTCCTTCGGGCAGGTCGGTGGCACGGTATTTCAGCGGAGGCTGGCCCGTTGCGGCCACCTTGTATTGAAACGGCGACCAGGGCCTCACCCCGAATATCTTCGCCCCGTTGATCCTTGGTTCTGCAGGCGATTTTGGAGTGAGGATGTAAGGAATCTCCACATCTTCGCTGACCGTTTTCCTCGTCATCGCTTCTTTAAATGAGACATGCAATGTAGCAGGAACAGCGGATTTATTTCTGAAGGTCACCGATTTTTCAACCTTCTGATGAGGGGGCAAATCAATGATGGAACGGTTGGAATAGATGCGGATCCCGTTATCGCACTGGACGGCTTCCACAACCAGTTCTCCCTTCAGTCGCTCAGTTCCGGTGAGGTTGATCACTGAAAAATTCTTGGTGACGAGACTGTCTCCGCTGAAAATAAACGCGGTGGAGGCAAAATCGAAGTTCAGGTGGTCCCTGAGTCCCGTCATGGCGATCTCAAAGGGTTTCCCAAACATTCCCCCGGCACCTCCCTGGTCAAAACACCTTACAGCCACGAGATTTTCCCTGTCCCAGTAAATGCGCGGATCGTTCGATGCAAGAATATACCGCCTTTCAAGATTCCATTTGTCTTGTACCTTGATGAACCCGTCAGAGGGCTGCACTTTGGTATAGATGGTCTTCCCGTTTTCACCAATCAGCTCCCCGTTCAGAAATACCTGGTCGCAATCGTCGATTTTACCAAGCACGATCTTTAGGCTGTCGTTCATGCTGTTCTGGTCTTTGAGGGAAGAGCGTACCAGTGTTTTGAACCTGTACCATGCAAAACCATTGTACCCTTTATAACCCTGCTCTTCCCAGATCGTTTTCGGATCAATGGTTCCCCACGAAGCATCATCGAAACCAGGAGATGCCCATGCCGGATCATCACCGGTTTTGAATTTCCAGTTTGTGTCGAGTTTAACGGCATCCGCCTCATTCGGGCGATTGCATGAAATAGACAATAACAGCAAAACAATTCCTGTCAGGATGAATAGTTTTTTCATGGGATCAGTTTTATTGTTTTTAGCAAAGGGTACTGCAAGGTAAACAAAAAAATCATAACCCAAAAAAAAGCCCGGTGATAAGCCGGGCTTTAAAACATGGGTGCACTGTTATTTTCGAATGACGATTTTTTGATGCATTTTGCCGGTGCCATTAGACACCTCCAGAAGATAGGTGCCGGCAGATAGGCGGCTGACATCGATTTTCTCCCTGGCGGAACCGGAAATTTCGATCCCATTATGTGTGTATACTGTTTCACCGGACGATGACATCAGGGAAACATCCAGTTTCTCATGCCTGAGGGTTTTAAGTTCAAGGGTGAAAATACCATCGTTCGGATTTGGAAATACCCTGACGTCCACCCCGGCAAGTTCTTCAATCCCGCCGCATACTTTGAATGAAACCATGACGGAATCTTTCCCCACGCATCCGTTGTGATCCGTCACAAACACCAGCACCTTTTCCGAATGAAGGCCGATTCCCGCCGAGTCGACGGTAATTGTCGGGGTTGTTTTGTTGGAAGGCAGCCACAGGTAGCTGGCTGCATCCGGGTGCGTGCCGTTGAGTGTCACAACCAAATTGGCGCAGGTGATGGTATCCTTGCCCAGGTCGACCTGGGGAATGGCATGGATTGTCAGCAGAAGGCTGTCGGCACTTGCCGGGCAGGCAACGGAACCGATGGCGAATAACTTCAGTTTCACCGATCCATGAAGGATATCCTGGGCTCCGGGGGTATAAGTCGGGTGGAGGATCGTTTGCTGGTTAAAAGAACCGTCTCCGGCGGTAGTCCAGCTTAAGGTCGTTGCGGCAACAGCAGTGGCTCCTGATACCTGGAAGGAAGATCCCTTGCAAACCGAACCATTTCCGCCGGCAAAGGCGGTTGGCGCTGTGTAGATCATGAGCATCATGCTGTTTGTGTCGACGCTGTTTTTGCCATAAGCGGTCAGTTTCAGTCGCACCATTCCGTCTGTGATATCCTGCGTACTTGGCGTATAGATGGGGTTGAGGATGATGGGGTTGCTGAACATCCCGGTGCCGCTGGTTGTCCAGCGTGTCGAATCGTAACTGTCGGCCATACCGTGAAGCTGGAAGTTGTTTCCGGCGCAGACATCGGCGTCACCTCCGGCGCTGGCGGTAGTTTTATACTGCGGCGGAAACACGATGAAATCGGTCCAGGCGGCGTCCAGTGCTACTGAAATCGAGGGATTCTTTTCGTAAACCCACTTGAAGGTGTGCGGTCCCTGCAATACAGGGAAGGCATAACGTGTAAAAGTCGTGTCGGTGGGGCCTGACCATAACCCGACCACTGCGTCGTCGATGTAAAATTTGAGCACATCCCTGATCGCCTGGCTGGAAATACGGCGGTAAAAAGAGATGCTGTCGTCCAGGGAACAATTGTACTGGATGAAGAGCCCGGAGGATTCATTGTCGCTGATCACACCCGACCTTGACGCATAGTTGCCTTCGTATTTAATGACCGGGTCAATGGTCCACGGTCTGGCAGGATTGGTGAATTGCCAGGGAAACTTATTGAAATTACCGGTTTCCCAGTCTTCCACGATCAGGCCGATCTTTGCATTGAAAAATTTGTCTGTTACACGGTATTTGGAGGTGGCCACGTTGTGCAGTTGTGCGGCTGAACCGATGGCGGCACCGCTGTTTACTGTCACCGGGAACGAAGCGATCACTGTTTCCCCTGCGTGAAGGGTTCCAATGTTAAAGGTTGGCGTTCCGACAGATACATAGGAATTCATCGATGCCAGCTTGCTCACTACATTTTCTGCATTCCAGATGCCATTGTTTTTTGTGGTGATCAGGATGGTTGCTTCCTCGCCCGGGTCGAGGCGTCCGTTGAAGTTGCCACCCGGAGGAGGATCGCTGATGGACATGGAAACGATGCTGACATCGGGGGCATGGGCCGTGATCTGGAAAGCACTCCAGGTCACGCTGTCGTTCTGGTCGATCGCTTTGACGGTAAAAATGACCGGTTCATTGTTCGGGATGGAATCGTTGACTTTGAATTTAAATCCATTCGGGATGTATTTTTCCTGGTCAACGTCAAAATGGCCGTAATCCTGTATCGTATCGAGCATGGTGATGTAATGATTGTCGCAGGAGAGATGCACCGATACGGCATTTGCCGCACCTGTACCGGTATTCTTCATCTTCAGCCCAAGAAGTTCCGTTTCGCCGTAATCCATCAGCCCGTTGCTGTTCCCATAGGTGGTGTCGTTCAGGATATCCCCGGTTAAGTTGATCGAGGCCTGAGGAATGAGGATGTCGATCGGGGAAACATAGGTGAGGCAGTGACCCGAACGGGTATCTGTCCAACAGGGAAAAGTCTTGCCATCGTAAGCGGCAATGGCAAGGTAGTCTCCCATGTACTTGGAGGCCATCAAAGGGATTGCTGCCGGTGTAAAGGTGACATCACTCACTTTCAGGTCGGCGAAGGTGGCGCCGCCATCCGTTGAATAGGCCATCCATGCCTCGGCTTCGGTGGATGCACAGTTCCGGTTGTCATAGAAAACAACGCTCACATAGCCGTTTGCCTGGTCACAGGTGATCCAGGGTTGATAATGGTGTTTGCCTGTTGTCGAGTCGGAGTTGACAATTACCGGTGCCGACCAGGTGGCTCCTTTATCGGTCGATTTCATCAGGTAACAGGAGGTTCCTGTGCCGTTGTTGATGCCGGGATATCCGATGTTGGTCCACACAACATAAATTGTCCCGCGGTACGGGCTGTTGCTGATGTCAACGGCCATGGAAGGGAAGGAGTTGGTCCTCATGTTTTGAGGAACGCTTCCTGTGTTGCGAATCCCCTTGATGTTGTTGATGGCACGGATAGCTGTTCCCCAGGTGGAGCCGCCATCGAGAGATTTGTTAAAACCGATCGCTTTTTCATCGCTGGGCCAGCTGTCGTAAACCGCCCAGGCTGCGTAAACTTCGCCATCAGGGCCGCATTTGAAGTTGATCCCCTGGTTGTGGCTCCCGGCGTTGGTGGCTGAACTGATGTTGACCCCGGCTGACCAGCTTGTGCCGCTGGTGACCGAACGGGAGACGTAAATGTTGTTGCTCTGCATCCAGCCATCATACAAATATCCTTTGAACGGACTTGCCGGGCTGATATCGACCCAGAGGTGGTTTTTGTCAAGGAAGTTGGCAGAGCTGCCATTGGCAACCTTGTTGACTGTCCATGTGGCACCTTGGTTGTCGGAATACGAAACAGTCTGGCCGCTGGCGTTGTCAATGAATCCGACAAAGAAACGGCCGTTCAGGTCGATAACTGCGGCAGGGTCTCCCGAGTTGGAACCGCCCGCCCCTTCAACGGACCCCGACCAGGATGCAGCGGCATCCAGTGTTTTGAGGGCATCGGCCCCTTTCACAGATCCGTTGCTTGGCTGGGGAGTGGAGTTGTTGGAATTCAGCAGAATCGTTTTGTCACTTGGGTTGATGACGATTGAATTTTCACTCTGTGTGGAGTTGGATGGTTCAATGGTAACCGGCACATCCGGTGAATCGATCACGGAGACACCCCGGAGAAGCACCTTGCTGCCGGTGTAACGGGCAGGAGGAACCGGTGCGTAAGGTTCAACAGGAACCAGTCCTGCCGCGGCACATTTTTGCCAGTAACCCATGTTGTCGATCCGGGTATCGACCTGGTAATTTGGAGGAAATGCATCTTTACCGTCCTGAGCAAAGAGTGTGGCTGAAGCCATTGCCAGGAGGATTCCTGTTAAAAGAAAGTAAACGATTTTTTTCATGGAAATAATATTGAGGGTGGAAATTTTACTGTAACAAAGATAATCATTTTTTTATGATAACCCCGGTTGTTGCGGCCGGAAATAATCAGATGATTTTTTTGCCCTGACTACCATCATCCCGGCACCGGGAATTATGCAGGGTATTTAGGTTCATTGCTTTGTGGTAAATACATACTGGAGTATATTGGCTCCCATCTGAAGTGCTTTCTGACGGGTCGCATCAGAATCACCATGCACAGCAGGGTCTTCCCAACCGTCGCCCAGGTCGCACTCATAGGTGTAAAAAACGATCAGCCGGCCTTCATAGATCAGTCCGAACCCCTGGGGTGGTTTTCCGTCGTGCTCATGGATCTTGGGTAACCCGTTTTGAAAATTGTATTTCTGATGATAGATCGCATGGTCAAAAGGGAGCTCGAGCAATTCCAGCTCAGGGAAAACCCGCTTCAGCTGGGGCCTGATATATTTGTCCATGCCGTAATTGTCGTCGATGTGCAGAAAACCTCCCCCGATAAGGTAATTCCTGAGGTTTTGTATCTCCTGGTCGGAAAATACCACATTGCCGTGGCCGGTCATGTGAATAAAGGGATAATTCATGAGTTCGGGACTCCCGACATCAACGGTGGCTATGTCTTCATTGATATTGGTCGAAAGGTTGCGGTTTGCAAACTTTACCAGGTTTGGAAGCGAAGTAGGGTTTGCATACCAGTCGCCGCCCCCCGAATATTTAAGCAGTCCGATCTGGAATGAAGGTGGCGAAAATGAAGTGGTGATCAGAAAGGCCGCGACGAAAGCAATGCCCGTCAGAAGCCTGTTTTTTTTAGTAACCATGGATAAAATAAAAGGATGAAACCGACTCACTGAGGCAACTTTTTGAATGGCCAAACTTAAGGATAAAAATTCAAACAGGGAGCAGAACTTTGATTTTTTCCGGTGACGGTATTTCGCACCAGAACCTGTACGGAAGCCGGGCATCCTCCCCGGCATAATCCACCCCGATCCGCGGGCCGGATTTGATCATGGCGGGGTTTATCTTTATGGCTGAATCTTCAATCCAGATGGCCGGTGCGGTATCATTCCCCGGTTTTGTTACCAGGTCAAGGCCGCTGTCGGAATAATGGATGCCAAGGATTTTTGAGACTTTACCCGGACCTATCCCGAATTCTTTGCCAATCTTCACTTTTCCCGCCCGCTGCAGCATGGTTGCAGTTCCTTCGGCAGGGATGATGCCGCGGATCAGCACCGCATGGGGTATTTCCTCCCTGTTGGTGACGATGTTAAACAGGGAATGGATGCCATAGCACAGGTAAATGTATGAAGTGCCTCCTCTGGAATACATGATGGAGGTACGTTCGGTGCGCCGGCCGCCATAAGCATGGGATGCCTTGTCGGTTATACCTGCGTAGGCTTCTGTTTCACAGATAAGGCCTGAAGTGATGATTCCGTCCATCCTGGTGAAAATCTGCCTGCCCAGCAGGTCGCGGGCGATCTGAACCACGTCGGCGCGGGTGTAGAAGGAGCGGGGGAGCATTACGATTGACGATTTACGATTTACGATTTACGATTGACGATTTACGATTGACGATTTTAGGGTTTTCCGGGGAAGTTTTCCACGAATTTGATTTTCAGATCGGGGAAATCGGTCACGAACTTGATTTTGAAGTCGGGGAAGTTGTCGACAAAGGTCCATTTTCCGCATTGATCCGGGAAATTTTCAACAACCTGCACTTTGAGATCAGGAAAGTTTTCGACAATTTTTACCTTCAAATCGGGGAAGTCGGTCACAACCTTTACCCTTCCGTAGAGTTTGAAACCTTTACACTGGCAATTTTTGTCAACAGGCTTTTCCTGCAGTGCAGGCAGGAGCATGATAAAGACTAAAACAAGCGGGGAGATCATCGGGATCATTTTTTTTGTTTTAAACAGTCAAAGCATACATAAGGAACGGAAATGGAAAGTTCGCCCTTGTCGGAGGCAACCTGGTTGAGGCGTTGTTCAATGGTGTTGAAAACCGGGCCGGTCATTTCTGCAGGCAATATTGCCTTCCAGGGTCCCATGAAGGCCTGCCGGATGAAAGGGTGGTTGAGAAACGCAGATCCGTCGCTGTATTTCAGTTTAAATCCATCCACGTTGATCGTATGGATGGCGAAATCGCTGGCCAGGATCATCTCTTTCAGGTATTCCACCGGTTTGCGTTTCTCACTGATATGTTCATGCATTCGCGCAATTTCATCATTCAGGTCAAGTTCCCGGAGCGTCTCTTCGAAAACATCGTAAAACTCGATCATGGTATGAGGCAGGTTCATGGTGAGTACCAACTGGGCATCTTCATCAGCAACACGGTAACATTCGGCAAGTGCAGCAGCCTGATCCGTTACATTGTTCAGCCCGTTATTTGAAACGATAAGCCCGAAATATTCATCCGGAAAAGGGATCTCCTCCGCGACTCCCCTGACGATTTTGGCAAATTCAATTCCCCTGAGCTCCTTCTTTGCCGTGATCATCCGGATGGAATCCTCCGATGGGTCAAGGCCGTAAACCATGCAGCTCCTGCCCATTCGCCCGGCTAGCTCCAGCATCGGGAAGCCGCTGCCGCTGCCAATGTCAAGAACATTGATGTGCGTTCTCATCCTGATTGTGTCCAGCAAAGTCAGCCCGAAAGGAGCCGACCATAGCGGCAGATCATCGTAACTCATCATTTGTATTTGTATTTTGTCATTTGTCAATTGACAATTGTCATTTGTCTACCCACCTGAACTTCCTCTCCCCATCCACGCTGATCTTCTCATTGTCCACCAGCCATTGAATAGCCCGTATCACCTTGTCTTCGTTCACCGGGTCAGCTGCGTTGGCCAGCTCCTCCAGGGAATACGACCTGGCTTTCAGCAAGGGTTTGATCAGGTCGACAATGTTGTCGAATTCCATTTCGTTCAGGCTGAGTTTGTTGCGTTCGATGCACACATCGCATGTGCCGCATCGTTTTGTGTTGCATTCCCCGAAATATGCCAGCAGCGCCTGGCTGCGGCATTTGTTGGTGGACCCGGCGTACCCGATAATGTTTTCAAGTCTTTGTTCCGCATCATGCCGCCGGTCCTTGTAATTTTCAGGAGAAATCGTCAGGTCGCGGGTATCGAGTCTTTCCTGCATGTATATGACCTGTGGTTTATCGGTTTGAGGAAGATAATCAAGGATCTGCAGTTTCGCGAGGTGCACCAGGTTGCTTACCGTCTTTTCAAGGCTGAGGTTGCTTCTGCGGGCAAGTTCAGATTCATGGAAGATGATGAAATCGGAGAGGATTCCACTGTACGATCTCAGCATGGTTTTGATGAAGTGGTCAAAAGCTTCATGCTCCACCTGGAAACGGTAAAGTTCCTCTTTCTTCGCCTTGATGAATACTTTCGACGGATGATGAATCCCTTCAGTGAGCATGACAAATCCCTCTTTTTCAAGGAATTTGAGACAGTTGAAAACGATGACCGGCTGAAATTGGTATTGTTCGGCAAATGCGGCAAGGTCGAAATCGAATGGCAGGTCTTTGCCCATGCCAACGGGCAACTGGAAATAATTCCCAAGGGCCTGGTAAACATCACGTATGGTCTTCAGTTCGGGGTAGGAGAGCACCAGGTTGTGGCGTGAGTCGAGCACATCAGCGGTTTCGTAGAGCAATACAGCATAAGCTCTCTTTTCGTCCCGGCCGGCGCGGCCCGCTTCCTGGAAATAGGCTTCGAGGCTGTCGGGCAGATCGAGGTGGACCACCACCCGTACATTGGGCTTGTCAATGCCCATGCCAAATGCATTGGTTGAAACAATGATCCGTTTCTCTTCATTGATCCAGGCTGATTGCCGCCTGTCGCGGGTGGCGGGGTCAAGACCGGCATGATAAAAGTCGGCACTGATATTGTTTTTCTGAAGGTATTCCGCGATTTCCTTGGTATGACGACGGTTGCGCACATACACGATACCGGTGCCCTTTACCTTGCTGACGATCTTAACCAGCCTCTTCAATTTGTCCTCCTCCTTCAGTACCAGGTAGGTTAGGTTCTTGCGCTCAAAACTTTTCTGAAAAACAAGCTCCTTTCTGAATTCCAGCCTTCGCTGAATATCTTTGACAACATTCGGGGTTGCTGTTGCAGTAAGAGCCAGCACAGGAGTGTCGGGAATCAGGTGCCTGATGCCGGCGATCTGCAGGTATGGCGGCCGGAAATCATACCCCCATTGAGAAACACAATGTGCCTCATCAACCGCCAGCAGGTTGACTTTCATTCGTTTAAGCGCTTCGCGCATCTTGTCGGTGGTGAGCCGTTCGGGTGAGACATAGAGGAGCTTGGTTTTCCCGTAACAGCAATTGTCGAGAACGATCCTGATCTCGTCGGGATGCATGCCCGAATGAATGGCAGCGGCAGGAATGCCCCGCTTTTTCAGATTGTCCACCTGGTCTTTCATCAGCGCAATGAGCGGGGAAACAACCAGGCAAATGCCCTCCCTCGCCAGCGCCGGCACCTGGAAACACAATGATTTCCCTCCCCCGGTTGGCAGCAGGGCGAGTGTATCCTTGCCATCAAGCACCGACTGGATAATCTCCTCCTGCAATGGGCGGAATGAGGAGAAACCCCAGTGTTTCAGGAGGAGTTGATGGAGAGTCACAATAATTTACGATTTACGATTTACGATTTACGATTTACGATTTACGATTTACGATTTTTTTATTAACAAACGTAGTACTTTTTATTGGATTGGTGGATTAAGTATCAAAAAACATGAACAAGGAAATGTTAAAACATCGAATGAAACTCTTTGTCTTAAGGGTCATCCGGATGGTCGAGATGTTGCCGGAAACCAAAACATCAAAGGTGATAGGAAACCAGCTACTCAGATCGGCAACTTCAATATGCGCCAATTATTCAGCTTGTTGCAGGGCAAAATCAACAAGAGATTTCATAAACAAGCTTAAAATAGTTGAAGAAGAGGCTGACGAAACGATTTTATGGCTGGAACTACTGGAAGAAGCCGGAATCTTTAGCCCCCAAAAATTAAGTCCTCTGAAATTGGAAGCAAATGAGATCCTGTCAATTATTGTTGCAAGTATCAAAACAGTAAAAAAACACAATGCCAACAATCCCAAAATCGTAAATCGTAAATCGTAAATCGTAAATCGTAAATCGTAAATCCGCTAGCTCCTCACTCTCCACACCGAATCCAGCACGGTTCCATCCACCCATTTCACCACAGCTACCACTTCGTCGGTGAATTTCGGCTTGGCCGGGATGCCGCAGATTTTCTCCCCTTCAGCTTTGAGTTCTTCTATGGTTTTGATCGGGAGGGATGAGTTCTTCATTTTCTCGATCAGGTCGGTGCGCAGAGGGTTGATGGCAATGCCGCGTTCGGTGACGATCACGTCGATCAGTTCGCCCGGGCCGCAGATGGTGGTTACCTGGTCGCGGATAACCGGCATGCGGTCGCGGAAGAGGGGAATGGGCAGGATCACGCATTTACCGAACAGGGTGTTTTGCCATCCGCCGATTCCATGTAAAAGATAACCGTCGGAATGGGTCACAACATTGGCGTTGAAATTCACATCCACCTCGGTAGCGCCAAGAATCACGATGTCCACCATGGAGGAGAAGTTGCCCTTTCCGTGGTAGTTGTAACTTGTGAACGGGCTTGTCCAGGTATGGTGAGGGTTTTCACGCATGGAGCGCACCCCCTGCAGGTCGAATGTCTGGCCGTCGAGAATGTATTCCACGAGTCCCTCCTCCAGCATCTGTACGAGGTATTTGTTGCTGCCGCCCCTTGCAAACCGTGCTTTCCACTTCCGTTCACGCAGGATCTCCGAGAAATAGATCCCGATAGAGAGCGCAGTACCGCCGGCCCCGGCCTGGAAAGAGAAACCATCGTAAATCAGCCCGGCCTCATCGCAGAATTTCGCAGACCATTCGGCCAGGAGCAACCGGTCGGGGCTTTTCGTGATCTCGGTAGTGCCGCTGACGATCTTTTCAGGGATCCCGATCTGGTCCATCACCACCACGTAATCCACGTAATTACCATTGATCTGCCAGGGCAGGCAGGGAAAAGGAACGAGGTTGTCCGTTACTACGATCACCCTGTCGGCATATTGGGAATCGGCCAGGGCGAAACCGAGCGGACCGCAGGCCGCAGGACCGTTCACACCGTTTGCATCGCCAAAGGAATCGGCTGTAGGTGCGGCGATCACGGCGATATCAATATGTACCTCACCGTCCTGCACAGCCTGGTAACGGCCTCCATGCGAACGCAAGACACCCAGGCCTTTCATCTTTCCTTCGGAAGTGAACCTGCCCAGGGCGCCATTCATGCTGCCTTCGATTCGGTTGATCGTCCCGTCTTCGAGGTATTTTGTCATGGGTTCATGACATGGGAACGAGGCAGAGGGATACCATACGAGGTCTTTGATACCCAGTTCATTGGCGATATCAAAGATCCGGGTGGCCACCAGGTCTCCGTTGCGGAAATGATGATGTGTTGAAATTGTGATCCCATCGCGCAAACCGGCCTTTAAGAGGGCTTCCTTCAGGTCTGTAACGACTTTATTCCCATCGGCGGGATAGTCTGCACAGGTGGCTATTTTCGGGGCGGCCCGGAAGCCTTCGGGTTTGTATTTTCCAACGCCCATATATGGAATGGCAGGTTTCCCGTTGATTATAGTGGGCACGATTCGTCCGGCTGCGTTGGTAACGAGTTTGTCAAATTTGTTCATACGATTCCCTCCAGTTTTCATCAAGTTTGTTCATTTTCAGTGCGAGATTGATCGTGTTAAGTGCTCTTTTCACAACAGGCGGATCGATCATTTTGGTGCCGAGGGCCACCACACCGAGTCCCTGCTCCTGGGCCTTGTAAAAAGCGAAAACGATCTTCCTGGCTTTTTCTATTTCATCGGGAGCAGGCGCAAATGTTTCATGGATCACCACGATCTGCCGTGGATGGATGCACCCCATGCCGTCGAACCCGAGGGCTTTTGAACGCAGTACATTCTGGCGCAACCCTTCCATGTCGCCCACATCGGAGAATACCGAATCAATGGGCTGAATTCCTGCGGCACGCGCGGCATTGACTATCATGCTGCGGGCAAAGAAAGATTCTGTGCCCTCCGGCGTGCGTTTAGTACCCAGGTCGGCAGTATAATCTTCGAGACCGATGGCAAGGGCTACGATGTTCCCGGAACAACTGGCAATGGGGTAAGCATTGATAACACCCAGGGCGCTTTCGATGATCGGCATGATCCACACGGGGTTTGACTGGTTGTGTTTCTGCTGGATTTTCCTGATCCGGTCATTGACAGCCTGCAGCTGTTCAGGTTTCTCGCATTTGGGAAGCAGGACCAGGTTGACATTATAAGGAATGATGTACTCCAGGTCTTCGATGCCGCGTTCTCCCTGGTTGATGCGGACCATCCGTTCGGCACCATAAAAATCGAGGCCGCACAGGGCATTCCGTACAAGGAACCTGGCCTCATCTTTTTTATCCGGGGCAACGGCGTCTTCGAGATCGAGGATGATGCCATCGGGCTTGTGGATGCCTGCGTTGATCATCAGTCCGGGTGAATTTCCCGGAAGATAGAGCCGTGAAAAGCGGTTCCTGTCCTTTGCAGTGGTATACCTGTTCTCTTCGAGCATGGCCGGCAGCCAGTTCCTTTCGCCGGGGATGAGTTTTTTAATGGCGGCTTCAAGGCGTGCGGCAAGCACCAATGATAAGGAACCGGAATCTTCAAGGGTAATCCTGGCATTTTTTATCCCGAAGAAATTCAGGATTTCAAGGGTCTCTTTCCGGATCGTGTCGCCGTACATCACGGCCACCTTGGAGGTTACCTGCAGTTGAATTCCTCCCTGGTCGGTAAGTTCGAGGGTAACGGAACAGTCGGAGCGAACCCCTTTGCCTTTGTTACCTGTTGTAGCAATTGCTCCCATGATGGTAGTTATTTGTTGTTGTCAGATGAACGGCCAAAATTAGAAAAATTTCAGGTAGGTCATTCAAATTACTAATTTAGCTTTCTGAAATTTAGCCATGAGATTCTATTCACTCGATGTTGAGACAGCCAATTACGATTTATCCAGCATCTGCCAGATCGGGATCGGCCTTTTTGAAAACGGGGAACTGGCCGGTACGTGGGAGTCACTCATCGATCCGGGGAGCTCATTTCACTGGAGCAACATACGTGTCCACGGGATTACCGGGGCGAGGGTCCGGGGTGCACCTTCATTCAGAGAAGTCTACCCGGTTCTTAGAAAACTTCTCTCCGAAAATATCGTAGTGCATCATACCTCGTTTGATTTTCATGCTTTCAGCAAGGCATACGACCGCTTTAACCTCAGGCCGATTGACATCCGTTGGCTTGACTCATCCAGGATTGTACGCCACACCTGGCAACAGTTTTCAAAAAGCGGGTACAACCTCGCAAATGTTGCAAACCACCTGGGCATCGAATTCCGGCACCACGATGCGCTGGAGGATTCCGTAGCTGCCGGCAAGATCGTCGTTGAAGCCTGCAGGCTCTCCAACCGGCAGGTTGATGAATGGCTGGGGATTTTTAAAACTAATTCGAAATAATCGGCCGATTGCCTTAATTTTGCACTCTTTTTAAGAATAGTCGTCTATGCGGAGAAATTCAGGCAGGAAATCAAAATCAGGTTCCGGGACTAAATCCGGACGCAGGAGAAATTCTGGTTCGGGTAAAGGGAGGAGGTGGTTTCAGGGAAATATCCTTGCGGTGATGTTGCTGAAACTCCTCCTGGTGCTGGTGCTTTTTTTCCTGTCGCGCATCCTTTTTTATCTCTTCAACCTTGGATATTTTGCCAATCTCGGCCTGGCGGATGCGCTGCGGCTCTTTGTAATCGGCATCCGTTTCGACCTTTCAGCAGTCCTGATCGTCAATGCTCCTTTTATCGTAATGAATACCGTACCTTTTAAATTCAGGTTCAACCGGATTTACCAGGGTATCGCCAACGGTTTTTTTTACCTGCTCAATTCTTTCGCCCTGATGACCAACTTCGGCGATACCATTTACTTCAGGTTTACACTCAAACGGTTAACCGCCGATATCTTTTCCTACGTGGGTGTCGGAGGCGATTTTGACAAACTGATCCCACAGTTTTTGCGCGATTTCTGGTACATTGCCCTGATATGGATGTTGTTCGTAGCCATACTCGTTTATGTTGGGACGCGGTTTTCTGCAGTATCGTCAGGGACGAAGAAAATGGGATTCGATGTTAAATTTTTTGCCATCAACATTGTCCTTTTTGCCGTGATCACGGTACTTTCAGTCATAGGCATCCGGGGTGGATTGCAATTGCGCCCCATCGGACTCGTAACTGCAGGGAATTATACTTCTGCCAAAAACCTGCCGTTGCTGTTGAATACACCCTTCTCGATTGCCCGGACAATCAATAAGGAGACGCTGAAGACCATAAAATTGTACAGGAAGGAGACCGATCTGGCCAAAATCTACACCCCGGTACACCAGGGCAAATCAACGGGGTTTAAAAATTACAACGTCATGATCATCATCCTCGAGAGCATGTCGCGGGAGCACATTGGCTCGCTGAATCATTCGCTGGAGAATGGACGATACCAGGGGTTTACGCCATTCCTCGATTCGCTGATGAAGCATGGGATGTACTTTGATGCCTTTGCCAACGGAAAGACCTCCATCCAGGGAATTCCGGCAGTCCTCTCGGGGATCCCGTCGCTGATGAACGAATCGTTTATCCAGTCGCCCTATGCCACCGGGAAATTCACGAGTATCGCAGGTTTGCTCAAACCCAAGGGATATACTACTGCATTTTTCCACGGGGGAACGAACGGGACGATGGGTTTTGATTCCTATACCAGGCTGGTCGGCTTTGAACATTATTACGGCCGCAATGAATACAACAACGAAAAGGATTACGACGGGAAATGGGGCATCCGCGACGAGGAGTTTTTTCAATATTCCGCCAGGACCATCAATGGATTCAGGCAACCTTTTTTTGCTGCCTTCTTTTCACTTTCATCCCATCATCCATATCATGTTCCCGCGAAGTATGTCAATGTTTTTCGCACAGGGAGACTGCCCATCCAGCAGAGTATTATGTACGCGGATTATTCGCTGGGTGAATTTTTCCATACGGCTAAGCATATGCCCTGGTATAAAAACACCCTTTTTGTCATCACTGCCGATCATACCTCCGAAGGCTATTACCCTTATTACCAGAGCGACGTTGGCCAGTTTGCCGTTCCTTTGCTGTTCTTCAAACCGGGAAGCGACCTGCAGGGCAGGCCTGAAACAGTTGCCCAGCAGACCGATGTGATGCCCACTGTACTGAATTACCTTGGCTATGATAAAAACTACCTTGCATTCGGCACCGACCTGTTTGATACGGTCTCCGGAACTGCCCGCTTTTCAATTCATTACATCAGTGGGTTTTATGGATTGATGAAGGATGGCTACTATCTTGAATTCAACGGAACAAAAAGCACTGCCTTGTATAATCTCGCGAAAGATTATCTGCAAACCAACAACCTCCTTGGGAAGGAAAATGAAGTGCAGGGCAGGATGGAACTTTTTATAAATGCCTATATCCAGCAATATAACAACCGGTTGATTGAAAACAGGCTTTCGGTTGACGATTAACAATTTACGATTTACGATTTACGATTTACGATTTTTGATTTTTGATTTTTGATTTTTCAACAATGACTCCTCTTAAACCACGGAAACGAATTCTTTTTATCGTGAATCCCATTTCAGGGATCGGGAAGCAGAAGGGCATTGAACAATTGATAGCGGACCGGCTCGATAAATCCCGTTTTGTTTCGTCGGTCGTCTATACGAATTCAGCAGGGCATGCTGCGATAATCAGCCACGATGCGGCAAAAGACGGGGTGGATATCGTTGCCGCCGTGGGGGGTGACGGAACGGTGAATGAAGCGGCCTCGGGGCTTGTTGGCACGGCGACTGCGCTGGCCATTGTCCCGGCCGGCTCGGGAAACGGACTTGCCCGCCACCTGAAAATACCCATGAACCTTAAACGTGCCATCGGGGTCATCAACAAAGAAAATGTCCTGAAAATAGATACGGCTACCATCAACGACCAGCTGTTTGTAAACGTTGCAGGGGTTGGGTTTGATGCCTCGGTAGCAAAAAAATTCGCCACAGCTGGCAAACGGGGGTTTTCCACCTACCTGAGAATCACGGCCTCCTCCTATAAACATTACCAGCCAAAGCAATACACCCTGGTGATCGACGGGAAGGTTTACAAGCGCCGTGCATTGCTGATCAGTTTTGCAAATTCAAGCCAGTTTGGGAACAACACCTCCATCGACCCTGATGCAAGCATCAACGATGGATATATCGACGTTTGCATTGTTGGGAAAATGCCCTTCTGGAAAACGTTTTTTTTAGGACCCCTGCTATTCCTGAAAAAATTTGATCAGACCCGGTATATCGAAATTATCCGTGCCAAGGAGGTTATCCTGAAAAGAAAAAAGGGGAAAAGCATTCACCTCGATGGTGATCCCAGGACAATGGGAAAGGAACTCAACATGAAAATCAACCCCTTGTCCCTCAATGTCCTTGTCCCTTAAATCAAAAATCGTAAATCGTAAATCGTAAATGGTATGCACGACATTACCACCCGCAGCCTTAACACCGGATTTAAAGCGACCCTCACTGATTTGGGTTTTTCCGACACCTTTGCCGGATATCTCGCAGATTTTTCATCGCTTATCATCATCCTGGTCACCTCGGTCATCGTTTACTACATCGCAAGGTTCATCATCAACAAATTCCTGAAACGACTGGTCGAGAAATCGAGCAGCAAATGGGATGATCATTTATATGAACAAAAGGTCTTTACCCGGCTGGCGATGCTGCTTCCTGCCCTGGTACTCAAGGTTTCCCTGGCACCCAGCATTTCGAAATATCCCGAAGCCATCAAGTTCATCGAACTGGTGCTTCACGTTTACATGACCTTTATCGTAATGCGGGTAGTCGCATCGTTTCTGAATGCCGTTTATCACATATACGGGGACCTGGATGTGTCAGATTCCAAACCGATCAAAGGATATGTTCAAATCGCCAAAATCATTACCTACCTGGTTGGCGGGATTGCCATGATCTCCCTGCTCATCGGGAAATCACCTCTCACTTTGCTGGCCGGCCTGGGTGCCATGTCGGCAGTGGTGATGTTGATTTTCAAGGACAGCATCCTTGGATTTGTGGCAGGGGTGCAGCTTTCGAGCAACAAGATGTTGCACATAGGCGACTGGATCACGATGCCGAAATACAATACCGACGGAACGGTGATCGATGTTTCACTTGTTACCGTCAAGGTGAGGAACTTTGACAATTCCGTAAGTTGTATCCCGACTTACACGCTCGTATCCGATTCCTTCCAGAACTGGCGCAGCATGGGAGAAGCAGGTGGGCGCCGCATGAAACGTTCCGTATTGATTGATGTCGGAACAATCCGTTTTGTGGATGAGACCATGATGGAAAGTCTGAGAGCGAAGAAAATCTTCCCCGAAGATCAAAGCATAGTTGTTGATTATACGACAAACCTCGGGCTTTTCAGGATTTACATCCTGGGTTACCTGAAGAAAATTCCCAACCTGAACCAGGATGCCTCCCTGATGGTGCGTACCCTGCAGCATACGGAAAACGGTTTACCGCTTGAAATGTATGCGTTTTATATCCCGCCGAACTGGTCTGAATTTGAAGACTTCCAGGCCAGACTGGTTGAACACATCCTTTCGGTATTACCCGAATTCGGTTTGAAGGCATTCCAGCGGCCCTCGGGAAGGGATGTCCAGTTGTCGAGCGTGCTGCCGGAATAATTCAATGCAAACAATGCAAACAATGTAAACAATTTTTACAATGCAAACAATGCAGACAATGAAGACATTGAAAGGGAAATGTTGTCTGTACCTGGGTTTTTATGTTCCATGTTTTTTTTCATATAAAATTTAGTTCTTCAATGTGCGGGTCTCAATTGAATTATTTTTTATCCGAAGAATGGTATAATGGTAAGAAATAATCGGCCAAATCTTCAACAGTTCTAGATATGCATGATCTTGTCGGTATGTGCACATATTTTTTCGTTCCAGGAAGAATCAGTTCACCTTTAACGACAGTTGAGACATGATATCCAATATTTTCACATGAGGTAACGTAATTGAGATCGAGATTACTATCTTCACAAGAAATATTTCCATATGTGGACAAACCAACTATTGACGCATATGCCAATAAAGCTTCTTCATTATTTGTCAGTTGGAACCAATAAAATTTAGTCGGAGAATCCGTTGGATCATTAAGATTGCCAGATATATAAGTATCTTCTGCATAGTCTTCGATTAGCTGGCATACGTCAATTGGAATATTTTTTGGCGTGACATCAAGCAAAAGATTGATCATCTCTGATCGATAATTTGGATGATTTTTCTGATAAGATTTTTTCCTCTCAAAATGTTCAAGATATGCTTGGTCAAGTGTTTTTTCATGTTCGATACAATCATAGTCTCCGGATGAATATTGTTCGGCAAAAAGATCATTTGGATCCACTGTTTCTTCGTCTGATAATTCTTCACATAATTTATATTCAAAATTATCATCTAACCATACACTACTGTTATCC